>Ga0224532_1000003_pt1 | contig 77005 bp, 66 predicted proteins | sample 714E115metaG_FD_179902 | JGI IMG/M metagenome (GOLD analysis project Ga0224532, IMG submission 179902) | Peat soil microbial communities from Stordalen Mire, Sweden - 717 E1 1-5 | ecosystem: Environmental > Terrestrial > Soil > Wetlands > Peat | place: Sweden: Norrbotten County, Stordalen Mire... | reverse complement strand
GCGAAAGTTGCGTCGTGACGAGATGCGCGCGTTGGAGCGCAAGACCGACGCGCGCCTCGTCGTACCGCCCCCGTCGCCCTACCAGCCGTCCAAGGGCTTTCGACTGCTGGACGGTACCGAGCATGCCGCGAAACCCCGGACCCCGGAGCGACCACGTCTGGAACCTGACCGTGAGTACGTCTTCAGCGATTTTCATCCCGCTCGGTTGGACGTCAACCCGCTGCATCCCGCGCGCCATGACGAGGAGTGGGCGTTGTCGCGTTCGGCGAATCGCTCGAGTTTTTCGCTGAGCGGCCTGCGGCTGCTCGTGGTCGTCGTGATCGCGGTGCTCGTACTCGGTGTCGTTGGCTTTTACGCGCGCGATCACGTCCATCACGCGACGACCACCACGACGACTACGACAACAGTAAAGAATTCGACGACCACGACGTCACCGACCACCACCACGAGCGCGGGTTAGGACGCGATCTCGCTGATGATGAAGGAGAGGACCAGCGCCTCGTCGCGCCAGGCGTCGTAGCGTCCGGACGGGCCACCGTGGCCCGCACCCATTTCGGTCTTGAGGTAGGCCACGTTGGCCGGATTCACGTCGCGCAGCTTGAGGACCCACTTGACCGGTTCCCAGAAACCGACTCGCGAATCATTGAGACCACCGGCGACGAAGACGTCGGGATAGGAGCGCAACGTGCCGTCATCGTTCGCGCCTCGAACATTGTCGTAGGGGGAGTAGGACTTCATCGTCCGATACGCACTGGCGCTCGCGTCCGGATTGCCCCATTCTTCCCACTCGCCAATGGTGAGCGGCAGGGTCTCGTCGAGCATCGTCGTCAGTGCGTCGACGAAGGGTACTTCGGCGACGACGCAACGAAACAGGTCCGGCGCGAGATTCATCACCGCTCCCATGAGCAGTCCGCCCGCCGAACCGCCGCGAGCGGCGAGATGCTCGGCCGTTGTCCACCCTTCTCGAATCAACGCTCGGGCAACGGACACGAAGTCGCTGAAGGTGGTCGGCTTTTGGGCGAGCTTGCCCATCTCGTACCAGGACCGGCCCATCTCGCCACCGCCGCGAACGTGGGCGATGGCAAAGATCACGCCACGGTCAAGCAATGACAGTCGAATGGACGAGAACGCCGGGTCGATCGAGATCTCGTAGCTCCCGTAGCCGTAGAGCAGCAGGGGCGCGGGCGACGTGGCGCGCAGGTTCCCGTCGTCATCGACATCTACGAGGTCGCGCGAGGCGACGATGGAAACCGGGACCTTCACACCGTCGCTCGCCTGCACCCAGAGCCGCCCCGTGGCGTAGCGGGACTGGTCGTAGCCACCGAGCACCTGTTGCTGCTTTCGGACAATGACCTCACCGGTCTCGACCACTACGTCGGCGACGAGTCGTGGCGTGACGAGCGACGTGATCAAGACCCGAACCTGGGCGGTGTCGAAGGTCGCGTTCGCCGAGAGCGCGACGGTGCTCGGGCTGGCGTCACCCTCGACGAAATAGGAACGCTCGAGCAGGTCCGTGCCAAAGGGGTCGTCGCCCTCGAGGATGGGCACCAATCGCACCGCGCTGCAGCCCTCGTGGCGCTCGCTGATAGCGAGGAAGGACTTGAACGCGTCCACGCCGTCGAGGCGACTACCGGGTCGTTCGCCCACCAGTTCGGTCCACGACTCGTCGTGGACCCGGCGTGCAAGCAAGCGGAAATCAGTTGCTTCGTCGTTGGTGACCTTGAGCCACCAATCGACACCGGACCCGTCGATGAAGTGTTCGACGCCGTACTCCACGCCTTGACGCCGGGGCTCGAGCACGGTGAAGTCATCGGTGGGTCGATTGGCGTCGATGAAGTGGATTTCCGTCGTGGTCGACGAACCAATCTGGATGACGATCACGGCTTCGTCGCGACTTCGTCCGACCGACACGTTGAATTGGGCATCGTCCTCTTGGTAGACCAACACGTCGGCGCTCGAGGGCGTGCCGAGCTCGTGGCGCCAGAGTTGCCAGGGTCGCATCGCGGCGTCGACGCGGGTGTAGAAGAAGTGACTGCTGTCGCTGGCCCACGCGAAGCCGTAGTACACGTCATTGAGCTCGTCGCTGACTGGTGCTTGTCCATTCAAGGGCCGCACGGTGAGGTGATGACGTTCGCTGCCTTCGAAGTCGGTGCCGACGGCGACCCACTGGTCGTCGGGACTCACCATCAGCACTCCCACCGAGAGAAAGTCGTGACCCCTTGCTTCGACGTTCTCGTCGAGGATGATCTGTTCGCCGTCGAGCGTCGAGTTCGGATCTATCACCGGTGGCGTGAAGTCGCCGGGCGTGCTCGCGACTCGACAGCTGATGGCGTAGTCGAGTCCCTCGCGGGTTCGCTCGAAGTACCACCACGCCCCTCGAAGGACCGGCACCGAGATGTCCGTCTCTTCGATGCGGTTCTTGATCTCCTCGAACAGTTCGTTCTCAAGGGGCTTGAGCGGCGCCAGCATCTCAGCGAGGTAGGCGTTCTCCGCGCGAAGGTGGGTGAGGACCTCCTCGTCGTCGCGATTCATCAGCCAGTAGTAGGGATCGACTCTGGTGTCACCGTGTCGCTCGATGGTGTGGGGGCGTTGGGGTACACGAGGAGGGGTGGGCATGGCTCCACTCTGCCAGAGATGGTTGGGGCGAAGGAATCGGCCGAACGAGGCCCCGATGGAGGCCTATCGTGGGGGAATGCGTGGTGCCACGGTCCCTCGGGGCGAACCAAGTGGAGTGGTCCGAGGACTAGGACCGAGTAATAGGTGCGCATTCACTCGAATTAGTTACTACTATGTCGATAGGGTTAATCCCAAAGGAGCGCAATGACCATCGACAATCTGGACTTCAGTCGTTACCAATTGGGTTGGTCCGACGACCAGATTCCGGTGTTCAAGCCCAAGAAGGGGATCAACGAAGCGATCGTCAGAGAGATGTCGGGCATCAAGAGCGAAGAGTCGTGGATGCTGGACTTTCGGCTCAACGCGCTCAAGCGTTTCGAGAAGAAGCCGATGTTGCCCTGGTTCGCGGACCGCATGCCGGATCTTGACTTTAACGATATCTACTACTACATCAAACCCACCGAGAATCAGGTGCAGAGTTGGGAAGACCTGCCTGACGCGATCAAGAACACGTACGAACGACTGGGCATTCCCGAGGCTGAGCGCAAGTACCTGGCGGGCGTGACCGCGCAGTACGAGTCCGAGGTCGTCTTCCATCGCAATCGTGAGGACCTAGAGCGTCTCGGAGTCCTTTTTTGTGACATGGACACCGCCATACGCGAGTACCCCGACCTGGTGCGCAAGTACTTCGGTACGGTGATCCCACCCAACGACAACAAGTTCGCCGCGCTCAACTCGGCGGTGTGGAGTGGTGGATCGTTCATCTACGTGCCACCGGGGGTCAAGGTGGACCAACCCCTGCAGGCCTACTTTCGCATCAACACCGAGAACATGGGTCAGTTCGAGCGCACGCTCATCATCGCCGACGAGGGCAGTCAAGTGCACTACGTCGAAGGTTGCTCCGCGCCGGTCTACTCAACCGACTCCCTGCACTCGGCGGTCGTCGAGCTCGTGGCATTGAAGGGTTCGCGGATTACCTATACGACGATTCAGAACTGGTCGAACAACGTGTACAACCTCGTGACCAAACGAGCGCGCGCCGAAGAAGAAGCGCACGTCGAATGGATCGACGGCAACATTGGTTCGCGTCTGACAATGAAGTACCCCTCGGTCTATCTGATGGGACCCAAGGCGTCCGGCGAGGTGTTGTCCGTGGCGTACGCGGGACCAGGTCAGATCCAAGACGCGGGGGCCAAGATGGTCCACTGCGCACCCGAGACGACGTCGACGATCATCTCGAAGTCGATTTCCAAGGACGGCGGTCTCACGACGTACCGCGGGCTGGTGAAGGTCGAGGAGGGCGCCACCGGTGCCAAGAGTTTCGTGCGCTGCGACGCGCTCTTGCTCGACGAGAAGTCGACGTCCGAGACCAAGCCCTACATGGAAGTGGGCGAGCAGGATGCTTCGATCGGCCACGAGGCCACGGTGTCCAAGATCGGCGATGACCAGTTGTTCTACCTGATGAGCAGGGGTCTCACGGAGAGCCAGGCGATGGGCATGATCGTGAATGGTTTCATTGAACCCGTGACGCGCACCCTGCCAATGGAATACGCCGTCGAATGGTCGCGCCTGATCGAACTGCAAATGGAAGGCTCCATCGGCTGATCGAGCCACAAGCTCAGCGTTTCGTTGTTGGTGGCTTTCGCGGACACGTAGACCGGTAAAGTTCTGAGCGTCCTTCGTCGCGTTGAGCTGGTCGCTCGGCGAGTTCAGGACGGCCGGTAGGGAATCGGTGATTCTGGTTCCGTGAGATTCGTGAAAGAATTGTTCTAATGGGAATGCGCGAAGAGTGCAAGCACTTTCAAAGTCGGACCTACAAGTCCGGTGAAGTCGCGCGATTCTGCGTGCTCGGCAACGCACCCGACCAGCCCTGGTCCTGTCCCGCGGACTGCATCACCTACGAGCGGCGTTTCGCCGACGTCGGCTGGTCCCACGGAAGCCTCGTGGACAAGCCGGTCGAGAAGGAACCCGAATCGGACGTGCCCATTGACCAGCGACGCGAGATCCTCGACATGGCGAGTGACATCGTGAACGCCGTCGCGCCCGAGATGCTCGAGGAACGTCGTCGAGAGCTCGACGAGATGGAAAGAAAGAGCAAGGGCGGCTGGAAGTTCTGGCGGCGCTAGTCGCCCTGAAACACCGGCGCTCGTCGCTCTAAGAACGCCATCATCGCTTCACGCAGGTCGTTGCTCGCCAGGTACAGCGTGTTCCAGTTCGCCACGAACTCCAGACCTTCGTCGATCGTGCGACCGTCGTTGGCCGCGAGCACGGCCTTGGTGCCCTGGACGGCGAGCGGAGAATTGGCGGCGATCTCCTCGGCGAGCTCGTAGGCGGCGCGCAGCACATCGTCGGGGCCAGCGTCGTGCACGGAGTTCACGAGCCCGATCGCCAGCGCTCGGGCGGCGTCGACGTCTTTTCCGGTGAAGGCCAGTTCGGCCACGTGACCAGCGCTCACGATTCGTGGTAGCCGCTGGAGGGTCCCCAGGTCGGCGACGATTGCCACCTTGGCCTCTCGCACCGAGAAGACGGCGTCACTCGAGCACAGGCGGATATCGCAAGCCGAAATGAGGTCGACCCCGCCGCCGATGCAGTACCCGTGCACCGCCGCGATGACCGGGACCGCGAGTTTCGCGATCGAGGTCACCGAGTCCTGCATCCGTCGCACCATCTGGTAACCAGTGGCGTTCGCGACCGCCTTAGACGGGGCGGAGGTCCCCGTGACGCCCTCGGCGAAACCGCCACCGAATTCCTTGAGGTCCAGTCCCACCGTGAAGTGGGGCCCCTTCGCGGCAATGACCAGCACGCGGATAGAAGGGTCGCTCGACACCTGCGCCGCCGCCTCGGGCAGCCCACGCCAGAGAGCGCTGCCCATGGCGTTGCGAGCCTCCTCGCGGTCGAGCCAGAGCGTGGCCACGTGATCGCGTACTTGGAGTGTCAAGACCTCAGAGTTGAACGGCATCGAATCCCCCCATCGAGTGTTCGGTTCAGCCTAGGCCGTTCGTGGGATTCTTCCCCTGGACCATTACACTGCTCTGGTCCAAGAAACTATGAAAATCTTCGCTGATTCAGCCCTCTCCTTCATTTCTGAACGCCCCGACTCGCACCTGCGCGAATCGGCGTGGACCAGTTTCCTCGCCACCGGTCTTCCCACGACGACCGACGAAGTCTGGCGCTACGCGCCCCTGAACGACTTGGACCTCGACCACTTCGACGTCACGTCCGAACTCCACGTGACTGAGGATTCGCCTTTTGCCACCCAACTCTGTGCGAAGAGTGGGCTCGTGGTTCGCGTGGTCGACGGATTCTTCGTTGCGAGTGCCGCGAGCGTTGACGGGGTGCGTGTGCAAAGTGTCCAGGACGGTTCCACCCTGGCCGGAGGTTCGGCACACGAACGCTACGAGAACGATTCCTTTGCGATGTTGAACTTGGCCCTCGCGCCCGCCACGACGGTCATCGACGTCGCCGACGGCGTCGACGTGGACAAACCCATCGTGGTGCTGTACGCGACGACGGGTTCGTCGGCGTTCTCTCGGACCCATCTGCGACTTGGCCGCTCGGCTAGTGCGACCGTCGTCGAGTACTTCGAAGGTGGCGCCGGTGCGCTGGTGGTCCCATTGAGCGAATACGAGATTGGCGACAACGCGTCGCTGCGCCTGGTCACCTACCAACGCCTGGACTCGAGCGCGTGGCACGTCGCTCGAACCACGGGTCTCTTACACCGTGACTCGCGGTTGAGCCAAGCGGTGATCGGCATGGGCGGTCACTATGACCGTTCGCGAAACGACGCAGAGATGCTCGACGTCGGCGGCGAGAACGAACTGCGCACGACGTTCCTGGGCTCGGGCCACCAGGTGCACGACTTTCGCACCCATCAGTTTCACAAGGGCGCACGCTCGAGGTCGACGCTTCTCTCCAAGGGGGCCGTCGCCGACGAGTCTCGCTCGGTTTACACCGGTCTCATCGAGATCGAAAAAGGAGCCAAGCGAACAGACGCGCGTCAGACGAACCACAACCTTCTGCTGTCGCCGCACGCTCACGCGGATAGCGTGCCCAACCTCGACATCCGTGAGAACGACGTCATGTGCGCCCACGCCTCGAGCGTGGGACCCTTGGACGAACTGCAACGTTGGTACCTCGAATCGCGCGGCGTCACTCGCCCCGACGCCGAACGCCTGATGATCCAAGGATTCTTCAACGAAATGCTGACGACGCTGCCGGGTGAGCTCGCCGAACTCGTCGAGCACGACGTCACCTCGGCGTTGTCGAAGTTGAACGTGGTGGCACCGTGACAGCACTCGACATCGGGGTCTTGGACGATTACGTCGACGGCGAGGCCCGTCAAGTGCGCGGCGACGGGCTCGTCCTGGTGGTCGTGCGGATCGATGACGAGGTGTACGTGCTCAACGACCGCTGCAGCCACGAAGACTTCAGTCTGGCCGAAGGTGAGGTCAACGTTGCCACGCACGAGATCGAATGCGCTCGCCACGGCGCCATGTTCCGTCTCAGTGACGGCGAACCGATGTCGTTTCCCGCGACGCGGCCGGTCGCGCACTACGAGGTCCGCTCACGAGACGGGCGACTCGAGGTGACGGTACCGTGACGTCGACCCTTCGTATCGAGGGCCTTCGCGTCGAGGTCGCGGGCAAGGAAGTGCTCAAGGGTTTCGACCTGGCCATGAAGTCAGGCGAAGTGCACGCCATCATGGGACCCAACGGTTCGGGCAAGTCGACGCTCGCGCATGCGTTGAGTGGCCGTCCCGGTTACAAGGTCCTGGATGGTTCGGTCACCATCGATGGTCGTGAGCTGCTGAGCCTGTCCGCGACCGAGCGCGCGCGAGCGGGACTGCTCTTGGCGATGCAGCATCCGATGGAGGTGCCCGGCGTTCGTCCGATCGACCTGCTGATTGCCGCGGGTGCCGATCCCACGGACCTGCGACGCCGCATGAGCGACGAGGCGCAACGGGTTGAGTTGCGCACCGACGTGCTCGATCGTTTCGTGAACGTTGACCTGTCGGGCGGGGAGCGCAAGCGCGCCGAGATGGTCCAAGTGGGGATCCTGCGTCCGAAGTTCGCGATGCTCGACGAGATCGACTCGGGGCTCGACGTGGACGCGCTCGGTGCGGTCGCTCGCCGATTGGCCTCGGCGACGAGCGAATGGAACTGCGGCGTACTCGCGATTACGCACTTTCGACGTTTGCTCCAGGAGCTCACGCCCACGATGATTCACGTCGTCACCGACGGCAAGGTCGTGGCGACGGGCGGGCCGGAACTCTCCGAGGTCCTCGAGCGCGACGGCTACGAGCCCTTTCGAACCGTCAATTCTTAGATTTCTTACGTCGCTGGCGCAAGTAAAGTTGCTCAATGACCGACGGCAGTAACGAGGGACCTCGCGACCCCTCGCGCACTTCGAGACGCGACAAGAGGCGAGCCCTGGCCAACGAGCACCGTCTGGTTGCCCTGGGCGAAGTGGTCGACGAGAGCACCGGGGTCAAGCGACGCAAGCGACCCAGGAGACCCGGTCGCACCCGTCGCCGGGTCATCATCACGTTCGTGGTGCTGGTGTGCCTCTTGATCGGCGTCATTGGTGGCGGCTACCTCTACGCCCAGTGGCGATTCGACCAGATCAAGAAGATCAAGGTCGTCGGCGAGCTGCCCCAACTGACGGGTAAGCCCTTTAACATCCTCGAGATCGGCTCGGACTCGCGTGCCGGTCTCACCGGTGCGGTCGCGGCCCAGACGGGTGCGTCGACTGGATCGGTCTCGGGTCAGCGAAGCGACGTCGTCAAGATAATGCACGTCGATCCCGCCGCCGGCACGATCACCATCTTGTCGATTCCCCGTGACACCATGGTCACCCTGCTCGCCAACCAGTCCCTCTACGGCAAGTTCAATCGCATCAACGTCAACTTCGGCAGCGGACCCTCGTTGCTCGCCCAGACGATCACCGCGAACTTCGGCATCCCCATCACCCACACCATCGTCGTGAGCTTCGGCGGACTCATCAACGCGGCCGACGCCATCGGTGGGGTCTACCTCGACTTTCGCTACCCCTCGCACGACCCCTACTCCGGGCTCAGTATCACGCACCCCGGCTGTCAACTGGTGACCGGGTTCCAGGCCCTCGCCGTGGCGCGCAGTCGCCACTTCTACTACAACGTCAATGGCGACAGCGTTTGGCCGGGCAACAACACCTCGTTCAACGAGCTCTACAACCTGGGCTGGATGTACGACGGCACGAGTGACTTCGGACGCATCGACCGCCAGAACGCCTTCCTGCGCGCGATGATCAATCGGGCCAAGGGCCTCTACAATCCCCTTACCATCAACACGTTCCTCTCGAAGATCCCCCAGGGCATCTCGCTCGACACGAATTTCACCTTGACCGACCTCATAGAGCTCGCGGTGAAGTTTCACGGCCTCAATCCCGCGAGCCTCCTGACCTACACGCTGCCGGTCACCGACGCCCAGGTAGCGGGAGTCGGTGACGTGTTGTTCATCCAACAGCCCGAGGCTCAGCAGATGTTCGTGAACATCTTCGGCGACCAGTTGTTGACCCCGGCCGATCCTCCGCCCAACAGTGCCCTGCAAACGCCGTTGCCCCCCGTCATTACGCCGACCACGACCACGACTACGACCACCATGCCCGTGAAGACCACGACCACGAAAAAGGGCACGACCACGCACCAGCACGTGGCGGCGCCGACCACGACCACGACGATCAATCCGTCCCAGGTCGTACCGAACTTCGACCCGGTGCCCTGTACTCCCTAGGCTGACACCTCGTCGAGGGCCTGACTGAGCGTGTTCCAGGCGAGGACCGCGCACTTGATTCGCACCGGGAACTTGACCACTCCCTGAAGGGCGGCCAGTTCGCCCAGGGCGCGCACGTCGAGGACCTCGGGATCCGACGTCGTTTCGAGGGACGACTCGTGTACGGTCATGAGCTGCTTGAACTTCACGATGGTGTCACGAACCTGGTCGAGGGTCTTGCCCTTCACCGCGGCGCTCATGAGTGAGGACGACGACTGGGAGATCGAACACCCGTGTCCGGTCAGCTTGATGTCGGTGAGCGTGCCGTCGTTGACCAGAAGGTAGACCACGATCTCGTCTCCGCACAGGGGATTGAATCCTTCGACGCGTACGGCGGGTGGGGTCTCGAGTTCACCGCGGTTGCGCGGTGAACGATAGTGGTCGAGGATGACTTCTCGGTAGAGGTCTTCGAGGTTCGACATGGTCAGCCAAAGAGCTTGACGGCGTCGCCGAGGGCTTCGAGCAACACGTCGGTGTCCGAGAGAAGCGAATAGGGACCAAACGACGCGCGTGCGGTCGCGCTCAGGTTGAAACGCTTCATGAGCGGCTTGGCGCAGTGGTGGCCGGGTCGAACACATACTCCGAACTGGTCGAGGACCTGAGCGACGTCGTGCGCGTGCACTCCCTTCACGTCAAGACTGATCACGCCGCCTCGCTGAAGCGTGGAGTTGGGTCCGATCACCTGAATCCTTCCGTCGAACTCGACTTCGAGGCGCGCCAGTGCGTTCTCGGTGAGGGCTCGCTCGTGCTCGTGCACGTTGTCCATGCCGAGGCCCTCGAGGTAGAGCACGGCAGCGCCCAGTCCCGCCGCCTCGGCGATGGGCGGGGTACCCGCCTCGAAGCGAGTAGGACCCTTGGCGGGCACGTAACCAGCGGTGGTGACGTCCGCGATCATTCCGCCGCCGCCAAGAAACGGGGGCATATCCGCGAGGATGGACGCACGAGTCCAGAAGATGCCCAGTCCGGTCGGGCCGAGCATCTTGTGGGCCGAGAAGATGAAGAAGTCGACGTCGAGGTCGGTGACGTCCGTCGTCGAATGTCCGACCGATTGCGCCGCGTCGACCGCGATCAATGCGCCGTAGCGGTGTGCGATGACGGCCAGTTCCTTCAAGGGATTGACGGTGCCGAGCACGTTGGACATGGCGGTGACCGAGACGAGTTTGACGCCCTTCATGAGTTCGTCGATGTCACTCAGGTCCAGGCGAAAGTCGTCGCCCACCGGTATGAATCGGACCTCGATGCCGATCGCGTCGCGCAGTTGGAACCACGGCACGATGTTCGCGTGGTGTTCCATTTCACTGATCAACACCACGTCGCCGGCGTGGAGGTTCGCGGCGCCCCAGGACTTGGCGAGCAGGTTGAACGACTCGGTCGCGTTCTTGGTAAAGACAATCTCGTTGGCGCCGCCGGGGGCGTTGATGAAGCGCGCAATCGCCTCACGTGCGCTTTCGTAGTCGTGCGTGGATTCATTGGCCGTTTGGTAGACGCCGCGATGAACGTTCGCGTGGCGACGTTCGTAGTGCCGACTCATCGCCTCGATGACCGCGCGCGGCGGCACCGAGGACGCCGCGGAGTCGAGGTAGGCGATCGGACGATCGTTGATCACTCGAGTGAATAATGGGGTGTCCGCACGCACTCGACGGGGGTCGAAGCTGGTCACAGCCCGACCGGTCGAAAGGTGTCGTAGCCCTCGTGCTCGATCTGTTGGGCGAGTTCGGGGCCGCCCGAACGCACGACCTGCCCGTCTACGAGGATGTGCACCTGGTCAGGTTCGATCTCCTCAAGCAGTTTCACATAGTGGGTCACCACCACGACGCCCATGGCCGGGTGCTCGGCGCGCACCGTGCGCACGCCGCGCGCGACCACGCGCAACGCGTCGATGTCCAGACCCGAGTCGGTCTCGTCGAGAAAGGCAATGTCGGGTGCGAGCAGCGCCATCTGCAAGACCTCGTTGCGCTTGCGCTCGCCGCCCGAAAAGCCGTCATTGAGATGGCGTTCGGCGAAGGCGGGGTCCATGCCGAGCCGGTCCATCCATTCCATGAGATCGAGGCGTACCTCGAGCACGCTGAGCTCCTCGAGGTCCTTTCGAGCGGCGATCGCCTGGCGCAGGAACTGGACCACCGAGACCCCGCTGATCGCTTCGGGATACTGGAAGGCGAGAAAGATGCCGGCACGAGCGCGCTGGTCGGCGCTCCAGGTGGCGATGTCCTCGCCGCGCAGCAGGATCTGGCCCGCGGTCACCACGTAGCCGGGATGTCCCATCACGACGTTGGCGAGGGTCGATTTGCCCGCCCCGTTGGGTCCCATGAGCGCGTGCACCTCGCCCTCGTGCACCACGAGGTCGACCCCGCGCAGGATGCTAGAACCTTCGGCGTCGCAATGAAGGTTTCGCAGTTCCAATAAGGGCTCAGACACGAGGTAGAGCCTACCGGTGCGCCTTGGGCGAAGGACCAGGTCCTACCAGCCTCGCTCGATCCATTCGTCGAGGTGGGAGGACTCCGTGCCGATCGTCGAACTCGAACCGTGGCCCGGCCAGATGATGGTCTCGGGTGCGAAGACCCGAAAGATGCGGTCCTCGATGGAACGGATGATGGTGGGAAAGTCCCCGCCCTCAAAGGTGGCGTTACCCGGACCGCCGGGAAACAGCGTGTCGCCCGTGAAGAGCACCGGCGTGTTCTCGAGGGCGAAGGAGATGGATCCGGGCGTGTGGCCCGGGGTGTGCAGGGTGCGCAGACGTAGTTCTCCGACCACGTGGACGGTGTCGTCCTCGAGCAGGTGGTCGTAGCTGGGCAACATGGCGGCGTCCTCGTCGCGCACCCAGACGTCGATTCCCGCCTCGCGGACCTCGGTTACGGCGCCGATGTGGTCCCAGTGCCCGTGGGTCTCGAGCACCGAGCTCACGCCCAGGCGCCTCGCGACGCGCAGCAGCCGGTCGTGTTCATTGGCCGCGTCGATCAGGGTCGCCAGACCCGTTCTTCGGCAGCGCACCACAAAGACGTTGTTCTCCACGGGTCCCACGACGAAGCGGTGCACCTCGGCACTGGCATTCGACCATACGAGTTCGACGTCGTCCACCCGGCCAGATTGCCACGTTTTGGTGGGGGTCCGCGATTGGCTAATGTCGCTGTGACCGGTTCTTACTGTCCGGTAGGGGAAAAGGGATTGCCATGAACTTCGGCTTTAGCGAGGAACAAGAAGAACTCAGAAAGATGGTGCGCCGCTTCTTGGAGGAGAAGTCCCCCGAGACCGAGGTGCGACGACTGATGGCGACGCCAGAGGGCTACGACCCGGCGGTCTGGCAGCAGATGGCGGGCGAACTCGCCCTGCAGGGCCTCGGCATCCCCGAACAGTACGGCGGGCAGGGATTCGGTCCGGTCGAGTTGTACGTGGTCTTTGAAGAGATGGGCGCGGCGCTGTTCTGCTCACCTTATTTCTCTAGCGTGGCCCTCGCGTCAAACGCGGTGCTCCTGGTGGGCAACGACAAGGACAAGGCCGCGTACCTGCCGGGTATCGCCTCGGGCGAGACGATCGCCACGGTGGCGCTCACCGATGACACGGGCAACTGGGACCTCGCGCGCACCTCGATGACGGCCAAGACCGTTGGTGACGGTTTCGTACTCAACGGCGTGGCGAACTACGTCACCGACGGCAACGTCGCCTCGCTCATCTTCGTCCCCGCGCAGAGCGCGAAAGGACTCTCGCTGTTCGCGGTGCACGCCGACGCGAAGGGTCTCACCCGCACCGGACTCTCTACGATGGACCAGACGCGTAAGCAGAGTCGTCTGGAATTCGCTGACGTAGCGGCCACGCTCGTGGGTACTGAAGGCGAGGCGCTCGCCGGACTGAACACGATGTTGCAGGTGGCCGAATCGGCACTGGCCGCTGAGCAGGTCGGCGGAGCCCAGCGCGTGCTCAACAATGCCGTCGAGTACGCGAAGAATCGCGTCCAGTTCGGTCGGCCGATCGGTTCGTTCCAAGCAATCAAGCACAAGTGCGCGGACATGTTGCTCGACGTTGAGTCCGCCAAGTCCGCCGCCTACTACGCGGCCTGGGCTTCTCAGGAGTTGAACGACGAGTTGCCGATTGCGGCGAGCCTCGCCAAGTCCTTCTGCTCTGAGGCGTACTTCCACTGCGCGGCCGAGAACATCCAGATCCACGGTGGCATCGGCTTTACGTGGGAGCACCACGCCCACCTGTACTTCAAGCGAGCCAAGAGTTCGGAGTTGTTCCTCGGCGACCCCGCGTATCATCGCGAGCTGCTGGCCCAGCAACTGGACATCTAACCGAGCGTGCTCGCCCACGAGCAGCTGAAGAGCGCGAACTCCACCCTCGACCTTCGAATTGCCACGTCCAGTGCACGGCCCGACACGGGTCACGTGCTGGTACTCGTGCACGGACTGCCGCGCGCCCTTGGCATGGGTCGTCAAGCGGCGGGATTGTTGCCTGAGTTGGCCGAGCACCTGGCCAACGAATCAGGGTGGATTGTGGCGACCGGCACCTTCTCGGGCGTGGGTGGGAGCACGGGCACGTTCTCTGCGAGTCAGTGGAGCGCGGACCTTCGCGAGATCCTTAACCGCGTGGACGACCACGACCGACGAATCTCGCTCGCCGGATTCGGTTTTGGAGGTTCGCTCGCCCTGGCGATCGCCGCACACGACGAACGAGTGCGCGGCGTGGCGACGTTCGCCGCTCCCGCGCATCTCGAGCATTGGTGCTCGAGCGCCGAAGAGTTCCATCGAGCCGTCCAAGTGGCGGGCGTCGTCGGTGACGCGAAGGACCTGCTCGCTCCCGAAGCCTTGCGAAAGGACGTCCTCGCGATCGACCCGCTGGGCTCGATCGCGCTGATACCCCCGCGCCGACTCTTGATCGGTCACGGCGCTGACGACCTCGAGGTGCCCGTAGGTGACGCGCGCGACCTGCTCGCGAGTGCTGAGGGACGCGCCGAGCTTCGTATCATCCAAGGAGCGGGCCACCAACTGCGTGCGGATCCGCGCATGGTGGCGACGTTGCTAGGTTGGCTCGACCGTCACCGCTGAGAGCGCGGCGTCGAGTGCCTCGCGCAAGTGGCGCGCGGACCGCTCGGGCTCGGGTGACTGGGTCAGGTAGCGCACGACCACGAAACGACGAAGTCCCGACGCGACCAGAGCGGCGACGTTGGCACCCGTGACTCCTCCGGTGACGAAGACGGGCCGGTCGCTGCGACGTTCACACGAGAGCGCGTACTCGACGCCCGTTCCCTCGCGTCCGGGCTTGGTGGGGGTCGCCACGATGGGGCCCGCGCTGAAATACGAGGCTGGCTGGCCCAGCGCCGCGTCGAACTCGCCATCCGAATGGGTCGAGAGGCCTACGATCGCCTCGTCACCCAGCAGTTCGCGACACCGCGCCACCGACTCGTCCTCTTGACCTACGTGGACGCCGTCGGCGCCCACGCGACTCGCCAGTTCCGGCGAGTCGTTCATGATGAAGGGCACTGCGAAATCGCGACAGATCGGAACCATGAGTCGGGCCGCTGCGAGCCGAGTGTCGTCGTCGAGGTCCTTTTCTCTCAGCTGGACGACGTCCACGCCGCCTTGAAGGACCTGAGCCAGGAACGTGGCCATGTCCTCGCGTACGCCCACGCAGAGGTAGAGATTGCGCGTGGTGAGATCGAACACGGAGCCACCTTAGAAGTTCCTGGTTCGTGGCAGAAAAATCGCCTTCGGTGGGGCAGAATGGAACCATGCAGATTCCGGCCAAGGCTGAATACGCGATTCGCGCGTTGCTGACCCTCGCCGCGAGCGAAGGCTCGGTCAGCGCCGAGCACCTGGCTCAGGAACAGGAACTGCCCGCGAAATTCCTTGGCGCCATCATGTCCGACTTGCGTCGTGGCGGCCTGGTCACCTCCCAGCGCGGACCCGAGGGCGGATTCAAACTCGCTCGTGACCCCGACTCGATCGTGATCGCCGACATCTTACGAGTGGTGAGCGGGCCCATGGCGGGCGTGCGAGGTATGCGGCCCGAGACGCTCATCTACGAGGGCGAGGCCAAGCACCTGCGCGACGTGTGGATCGCCGTGCGCGGCACGCTGCGCGAAGTGCTCGAGCACGTCACCCTTGGCCAGGTGCTTCGCGGTGAACTGCCCGACGCCGTGACGCGATTCACCTCCGACCCAGATACGTGGGTGACCAGGGTCATATGAAGCGAGTACATACCGACGGCTCGTGCCGCGGTAATCCCGGACCCGGGGGTTGGGCGTGGGCGAGTGGCGTCGATCACTACGCGAGTGGCGCCGACGCGCACACCACGAACCAGCGCATGGAAGTGATCGCGGTCATCGAGGCCCTGCGTGAGAACACCGATGACCCCATCGAGATCGTGAGCGATTCGAACTACGTCGTCAAGTGCTTCAACGACCGGTGGTACCTCGGGTGGCGTCGTCGCAACTGGAAGAACTCCCAGGGTCAGCCCGTAGCCAACCGCGACCTCTGGGAGACGCTGTTCGCCCTCACGATCGACACGTCGCGCTCGATCACCTTCAGTTGGGTGAAGGGCCACTCGGGCGACCAGATGAACGACTTCGTCGACGAGCTCGCCACCCTGGCGGCGGACCTTCAACGAGGCCAGCACTCCTAGGTTGGCGTCCGCCCGAGGTCGCCAAAACATTAGGATTCCCCGGGGGGTCAGATCTAGGAAAACCGAAGGGATAGGCCGTGGCAAACGAGGTCCAGCAGTTCGATGTGGTCGTGATCGGAGGAGGGCCCGGAGGCTACGCCGCCGCCCTCTACGGTGCTTCCGCCGGTCTTAACATCGCAGTCGTCGAGCGCGACAAGGTGGGTGGAACGTGCCTGCACCGTGGTTGCGTGCCCGCCAAAGAATTCCTCGAGACCGCGCACGTGCGCCAGGTCCTCGAACACGCCGCCGCCTTCGGCTTCTCGACCAAGGAGATCGCGACCGACTTCGCCGTCTCCCAGTCGCGCAAGAACGAGATCGTAGACCGTCTCTACAAGGGTCTCTCGGGTCTTTTGAAGGGCCGTAAGGTCACCGTCTTTGAGGGCACCGGACAGCTCAACGCGGACCTCAGCGTCACCGTGCTCGATGGTGCGGACGCCGGTGTCGTCGCGAAGGGTACGAACGTGATTCTCGCCGCCGGTTCGGTGCCGCGCACGTTGCCGGGCTTTGACGTCGACGGCAAGATCGTCGTGACCTCCGACGAGTTCCTCGACCTGAGTTCGCTGCCGGCGACCGCGGCCGTGATCGGTGGCGGAGCGATTGGTTGTGAGTTCGCATCGATGCTGGCTGACATGGGTACCAAGGTCACGATCCTCGAGACCCTGCCGTCGATCCTCACGGGATGTGACACCGAAGTCGCCAAGGTCGTCGAGCGCGCGTTCAAGAAGCGCGGCATCGAGATTCAAGTGGGTGTCACGATCACCGGCCACACTCCCAAGAAGGGCAGCACCTCGATAGCGATCGAGGGCGGCGACGCGTTAGGCGTGGACATGGTTGTGTTGTCAGTGGGACGACGTCCGCGTACCGAAGGGCTCCTCGGCGAGGGGACCGGTGTTGTCATCAACGAGCGGGGCTTCGTCGAGGCCGACGGTTCCCAGCGCACGGCTAACGCGAACGTCTACGCGGTCGGTGACGTGGTGGCGAACACGCCTCAACTCGCCCACGTCGGCTTTGCCGAAGCGATCGTGGCAATCAAGTCGATCCTGGGTGAACCCGTGGTGCCCGTGGATTACGAGCGCGTGCCCTGGGCGATCTACTCGAACCCCGAGGTCGCGTTCTGCGGGCTCACCGAAGCCGCCGCCAAGGAGAAGGGCTACGAGGTCGTCGTGAAGAAGGACCCCTTCGGCGGCAACAGTCGTGCCCAGATCATCGGCGAGACCGAGGGCGTCGTCAAGATCATCGCCGAGAAGCGCGCCGACGGCACGGCGGGCCAACTCCTCGGTGTGCACATGGCCGGACCATGGGTCACCGAACAACTCGGCGCGGGCTACTTCGCCGTCAACTGGGAGGCGACCGCCGAAGAGGCGGCCGCGCTGATACAGCCGCACCCGTCATTGTCCGAGACCTTCGGAGAGACCCTGCTCGCACTCGCGGGACGAGGACTGCACCTTGGTTGACGTCACGCTGCCGTCGCTGGGAGAGTCGGTCACCGAAGGGATCATCACGCAATGGTTCAAGAAGGTGGGCGACGCGGTCGCCCGCGACGAACCGCTGTTTGAGGTCTCGACCGACAAGGTCGACTCAGAGATGCCCTCACCCGCCGCGGGCGTCCTCGTGCAGATACTCGCTGGCGAGGGCGATACCGTCGAGACGGGTTCGCGCGTCGCGGTCATCGACGAGAACGCCCAGGCGTCGAGCCCGAGTGCTTCGACGACGCCATCCACTCCTGTGCCGGCACCCACGTCGAACGCCCCCGCCCGTCTCGCGCCCGACGTCACGCCCGGGACCGCGCCCAGCGGGGTCGTGGTCTCACCTGTCGTGCGACGGATATTGAACGACGGTGGCGTCGAGCCGACGACGGTCCAGGGCTCGGGTCCGGGCGGTGCGATCACTCGTCGCGACGCCGAAAAGGCGGTTCTCGCGGGTCCGACCGAAGAGGTCGTCGTGCCGCTCTCAAATGGACGGCGCCGAATGGGTCAGCACATGTCGGTCTCGATCCAGTCGACGCCGCACGGTTTTGCCGCCATCGAGGTCGACGGTGCCGTGTTCGGTGAACTTGAACGACTGGGGCGAACGACGAGAGACGGCGTACCGATCAGCGACGAGATGGTGGTGAGTCTTGCCGCGGTGCGAGCGCTGGGCGAGTTCGAATTCCTCAACGCCAGTTTCAACGACGGTGAATTGACGGTGCACCGGAGCGTCAACTTGGGTCTTCTTCGTCACGTGGAAGAGGACGGCATGTTGGTGCCCGTGGTGCACGCCGCGGCGGGTCTCACGTTGCGCGCCCTCGCTCGGCGGGTGAACGACCTGGGTGAGCGACTGGCGTCGCGCCAACTCACTGCCGATGACCTGATGGGTGGCACGTTCACGCTCGTCGGTGCGCCGAGCGAGCACACGCTCTTCACCGAGCCGATCATCATCCAACCCGAAGTGGCGGCGCTCAGCGTCGGGGCGGTGCGCCGGGTGCCCGTCGTGAGCGACGCGAACGGTGCGCTCAGCATCGAGGTGGGATACCGGCTCGTGCTGGGTCTTTCGTTCGATCACCGGGTCTGTGAACCGGTCTCGGCGGTGAACTACCTCGAACGCGTCGCCGAACTGCTCGCGGGCATGGACCTGGAGAGCGAGCGCTAGATGCTGCGCCGGCGCCACCTCGGTCGAATCACCTTTCGCGAGGCGAACGACCTGCAGCGCGCCCTGGTCGAGTCGCGGGACGACTATCTGCTGTTGTTCGAGCATCCGCCCACGTACACCAAGGGCGTGCGCACCAACAGTGAGAACTTCCTCGTGGCACCCGAACTATTAGACGCTGTCGTGGTGGAAGCGGATCGCGGCGGTGACGTGACCTACCACGCCCCCGGCCAGGTTGTCGCCTGGGTGATCCGCACGGTGCGTGATGATCCTTCGGCCGGGCGGGCTCACGTGAACGCCCTTGAGGACGCCGTGATCGAGACGGTGCGCCATTTCGACCCGACGCGAACGCTCGGCGAAGTGGGCCGACTCGATGGTTATCCCGGCGTGTGGGTCCACCTCGAAGCTCGACCCCACAAGATCGCCGCCGTGGGTGTTCGCACGCAACGAAATGAGTTGGGCGCTCGGCGCACGTTGCACGGTGTTGCTCTCAACGTCGAGATCGATCTGACGGGTTTTTCGAAGATCAATCCCTGTGGCATCACCGATAAGCCGGTTGCGTCCCTTTCGTCCCTCGGTCTTGGGGTATCGAGTCTCGAGGTCGAAGAATACCTCGGCGAGGAACTCGAACGGCGTCTCGGGGGTCCTGGTTCGGTCGCGCGCGTTGACCGCAGTGCGTCGAGCCAGTCGCCCGAGCGACCCTTGCTGCGTCGACTGCGCAAGGCGGGCGTGGATCCCGACGCGGGGCTGTCAATTCGCACGCGCAAACCCGAGTGGTTGCGCATCGAGGCGCACATGGGCGCTGAGTACCAGTCGCTTCGCAAACTCAACGAGGACCTTCATCTGGTGACGGTGTGCGAAGAGGCGGGTTGTCCGAACATCTTCGAGTGTTGGGCTGAGGGTACGGCGACGTTCATGGTGAACGGCGAACGCTGCACGCGTGCCTGCGGGTTCTGCCTGATCGACACCCGCAAGCCTCTTCCCCTCGATCCGAGTGAACCCGAGCGCGTCGCCGAAGCGGTCGTGCGTCTCAATCTTGCCCACGCGGTTATCACGTGCGTGGCTCGCGACGACCTCGCCGACGGCGGCGCGGGCGCCATCGCCCAGACGGTGCGCGCCATTCGCGAACGTTCGCCCCAAACGAACATCGAGGTCCTCACGAGCGACCTGCGCGGCGACGCGGACTCACTGGCGTTGCTGTTCGAGGCGCGACCCGACGTCATCAACCACAACATCGAGACGGTGGCTCGTCTGCAGCGCGCGGTGCGACCGAGTGCGGGCTACGCGAGGTCTCTCACGGTGCTGGCGCGCAGTGCCGCGGCGGGCTTCACCACCAAGTCCGGGCTCATGGTGGGCCTGGGTGAGACGAGTGACGAGGTGACCGAGACCTTGGCGGACCTCGCCGCGGTGGGCGTTTCCATCGCCACTATTGGCCAGTACCTTCGCCCCACTGAGCAACACTTGCCGGTCGCGCGTTGGTGGGACCCGTCCGAATTCGACGAGCTCGCCGAGCGAGGTGTTGCCCTCGGGCTTCGCCACGTTCAAGCGTCGCCCCTGACACGTTCGAGCTATCACGCCAAGAAGGCACTCAGTGACGCGATTCCGGTAGGCGTGCCGTCGAGGCGTCACGTGGGTTAGCCCACCAGCGCGAAATCGTGAACGCGTCAGGCGACGAAGTATTTTGCCATCGGATGGTGACAGATGATTGCGTCGGTCGTTTGTTCGGGGTGGAGTTGGAAACCTTCCGAGACGCTCACACCGATGCGACTTGCCTCGAGGAGTTCGGCGACCTTGGCGTTGTCCGTCAAGTCGGGGCACGCGGGATAACCCCACGAGTAGCGACCACCGCGGTACTGCTGGCGAAAGAGTCCGGTCAGCGTGGGACCGTCCTGTTCGGCGAAACCCAACTCCTCGCGGATGCGTCGGTGCCACAACTCGGCGAGCGCCTCGGCCATCTCGACGCCTAGTCCGTGCAGCATCAAGTAGTCGGTGTAGCGATTGGACGCGAAGAGCTCGGCGCAACGCTCGGACACTTTTGCGCCCATGGTGACGAGCATGAAACTGGCGTAGTCGTGGTCGGGACTGTCGGTGGGTCGAAAGAAGTCGGCGATGCAGTAGAAGGGTGCCTGTCGTTGGCGGGGGAAGGTGAAACGGGCGACCTCGTCGGTGCGTTCGTCGTCGCGATAGACCAGCAAGGCGTTACCGTCCGAGGCGACCGGGTAGTGGCCCCAGACCACCTGGGGAATCAGGAGGTCCTCCTCCTTCGCGATACCGAGTTGTTCGCGCAAGGTGGCACTCACGCGCTCTTTGAAGGCGGGGTCGTCCTCACCGTTCTCGGGTCGAAATCCCCACTGGTTTCGAAAGAGCGCGGTCAGGTTGAGGTAGTCGCTGATCTCGTCGATCGACATGCCCTTGGCGACTCGGCTGCCGAGGAATGGGGGCGGGAAGATCGGATTGTCCTGCTCGACGTCGGGGCTTCGCGTCATTAGCTCGCCCGGGGCGTCGTTGATCGCACCGGGGATCTGTCGATACACCTTGCGCTCGGAGATCTCGCGTCCGAAGTTCGGGTCGTCCTCGCCGGACTTGCTGATCTCGCCGAGTCGGTCCAAGACTCGAAGTCCCTCGAAGGCGTCCTTGCCATAAAAGACGCGCCCCTCGTAGACCGTGCGCAGGTCGCGCTCGACGTACGTGCGCGTCAGGGCGGCTCCGCCGAGCAATACCGGCACCTTGCTCAGACCGCGTTCGTTCATCAGTTCGAGGTTCTCACGCATGATGAGTGTGGACTTGACGAGCAGTCCACTCATGCCCAGCGCGTCGGCGTGGTGTTCTTCGACCGCGGTCAACATCTCGTTGATGCCGACCTTAATGCCGAGGTTCACGACCTCGTAGCCGTTGTTGGTCAGAATGATGTCGACCAGGTTCTTGCCGATGTCGTGGACGTCACCTTTGACGGTCGCCAGCACGACCCGACCGCGGCCTCCCTGGTCGCTCTTTTCCATGAACGGTTCGAGGTACGCGACCGCTGCCTTCATTGTCTCGGCGCTCTGAAGTACGAAGGGCAGTTGCATCTCTCCCGAGGCGAACAGGTCCCCGACCTCGCGCATGCCGTCGAGTAGCAGATCGTTGACGATCTCGAGGGGACTAAGGCCTTCGCGCATCGCGGCGGCGAGGTCGTCATCGAGACCAACGCGTGCGCCCTCGATGATGCGTCGACGAAGTCGTTCGTTGAGTTCGAGGTCGTCCAGTGACGCCACGTTCTGGGATGACAACGAGACGCCTTCGAAGAGGCGCAGCAACTCGGTGAGGGGGTCGTAATCGTCGGTGCGCCGGTCGTAGATGAGGTCCAGGCAGACTCGACGGGCCTCGTCGTCGACGCGCGCCAGGGGCAGGATCTTCGACGCGTGCACGATGGCGGCGTCGAGGCCCGCGCCAGCGCATTCGTGCAAGAACACGCTGTTGAGCACCTGACGCGCCGCAGGGTTGAGTCCGAACGAGACGTTCGAGAGTCCCAGAATTGTGCGCACGCCCGGCAGTTCGGCCTTGATGCGTCGGATTGCCTCGATGGTCTCGATGCCGTCGCGACGCGACTCGATCATGCCGGTCGACAAGGGCAGGGCAAGGGGATCGATGAAGATGTCCTGTGCATCCAGTCCGTAGCGCGAGACGGCGAGATCGGTGATGGCGGTGGCGGCGCGGACCTTCCAGTCGGCGGTGCGGGCCTGCCCCTCCTCGTCGATGCACGTCGCCACGACGGCGGCGCCGAACTCGGCGGCGAGCGACAGGAAGCCGTCCAGGCGCGTGCCCGGTCCGTCACCCTCTTCGAGGTTCACCGAGTTCAAGATGGCCTTGCCGCCGAGCCAGGTGAGCGCCTGGCGCGCGACCTTGGTCTCGGTCGTGTCGACCATGATCGGCACGGAGGACTGGGTCGCGAGTCGTCCCATCAATTCGTTCATGTCGCTCACGCCGTCGGCCCCGGTGTAGTCCACGCACACGTCCAAGATGTGCGCACCTTCTTTGATCTGCTCGCGTCCGATGCCGACGCAGGTGTCCCAGTCGCCCGCGAGCATGGCCTCACGAAACTTCTTGGAGCCGTTGGCGTTGGTGCGTTCGCCGACCAACAGCACCGAACGATCTTGCTGGTAATTCGTCGCCGAATAGATGGACGCCACCGACGCTTCGAGCACTGGCGTGCGTGGCGAGGCCTGAAGGGGCCGCACCGCTCGCACGACCTGGTCGAGGTGCGCGGGCGTCGTGCCACAACAGCCGCCCACGACCTGGACGCCGTACTCGGACACGAACTTCGACAGGTGCTCGGCGAGGGCGTCGGGTGTGAGGTCGTAGTGCATCTTGCCCTCGACGACGCTGGGCAGGCCGGCGTTGGGCAGACACGCCAGGGGCATCGGCGCCGTCTCGCTCAATTGGCGAAGCGGTTCGTACATCTCGACGGGTCCGGTCGCGCAGTTGAGGCCGATCAGGTCGATGCCCAGTGGGTTGAGCGCGGTGATCGCCGCACCGATCTCGGTGCCGGGCAACATGCGTCCGGTGAGTTCGATGGTGACCTGGGCCTGGATGGGCACCACGCGGCCGTGGCGCACCATGGCCCGATGGCACGCGGCGATGGCGGCCTTGCCCGACAGCAGGTCGTAGACGGTCTCGACCACCAGCACGTCAACGCCGCCCTCGAGCAGCGCGTAGGCGAGTTCCTCGTAGCTCGCGGACAGGTCGTCGTAGGTGATCTGACCCAGCGTGGGGAACTTCGTGCCGGGTCCTACCGAACCCGCGACGAATCGAGGACTGGCGGGACTCGAATAGCTGTCGGCCACCCGTCGAGCGATTTGCGCGGACGCGAGGGCGAGTTCGTGGGCCCGTTCGGGGATGCCGTATTCATTGAGCACCACCGAGAAGGCGCCGAAGCTGTTGGTCTCGATGACGTCAACGCCCACGTCGAGGAAAGAACGGTGTAGTTGTTCGACGGCGTCGGGTCGGGTGACGCTCAGGATCTCATTGCATCCCTCGAAGTGGTGACCGCCGAAGTCGTCGGCGCTGAGGTCCTGCATCTGAAAGCTCGTTCCCGTGGCGCCGTCGTAGATCAGCACGCGCTGGTTGAGGGCGGCGAGGTAGGGATTGTCGGCCCCCGGTCGGGCGAAGGGAGGTCGAAACGTCAGTTCCATTGCTGGTACAGGCTACCCGCGAGCACTGATGTCACTACGCTGGCCTCGTGAAGATCTATACGCGCGATGGCGACGACGGCTCCACGGGACTCTATTTCGGTGGGCGCACCATGAAGAGTTCGGACCCGATCGAAGTCAATGGGGCCGTTGACGAGGCGCAAGCGTCCCTCGGTTGGGCGAGGTCGCTTGCCGAACCGTCGAGTCGACTCTACGAACTACTCATCACCCTCGAGCGCGACCTGTGGGTCCTGATGGCCGAGGTCGCCACGCTGCCCGCCAATCGGCACAAGTTGAGCCCCGACAAATCCTTGGTGACCGTTCAGATGGTCACGAGGCTCGAAGCCGAGATCGACTCGCTGTCCAGTGAGATCGAGATGCCCAAGGAATTCGTCGTGCCCGGCGAGAACCAGTTGTCGGCGGCGCTCGACGTGGCGCGCACGATCATTCGCCGCGCCGAACGCGTGGCCGTCTCTTACTCACTCGAGGACTCGTTTGTCGTGGCGTACCTGAACCGACTAAGCGACCTCGCCTGGACGATGGCTCGCTGGGCCGAGGGTCCCCAGCACCGCACGGCGCGGATCCACTAGGAAAGGCCATCGTGTCACGTACCGCACAACTCTCGACGCCCGTCGAAGGCGCCCAGTCACCGACCATCTGCGTGCCAGTGGTCTTTGACGACGGTGCGTGCGTCATCGCTGACTCGGTGCCGCTCGTCCTGGGGGGCCAGAAGATCCCGCGGTTACTCGACCAAGAATGGTGCACGCGCCAGGGCTTCAAGTGCGAACCCGGCAGTGTCGTCGTGTTGCGCGCGTTGGGCGAGTCCACGGTCGTGTTCGTGAGTCTCGGATCCACCTACAACAACCTCGAGCACTTCAGACTCGCCGGTGCGGCGGGCGTGCGCAGCGCGGGCGAGGGCTCACTCGCGTTCTTCGTACCCACCGAGGCGATTGAATCGCCGCGCGACGCGACACGCGCCCTCGTGGAAGGAGCGCTCCTTGCCTCGTACTCCTTCAAGAAGGACGAAACGACGTCGAGTTTCGACGTCGTGCCGGTGGGCGTGAGCATGCCTAGCGTGCAGGTCCACAACGAGGTCGTCGAGGGCGTCGTGCGCGGCGGGGTCATCGCCGAGGGCGTCAACTGGGCCAAGCGGCTCATCGACACCCCCGCGGGTGACCTTTCACCTCGTGAACTGGCCAAGCTCGTGCTGCGTCGACTCGAACAGGACGCGCACGTCGAGGTCGAGGCGTGGAACGAGTCGCGGATCAAAGAAGAGCGGCTCGGCGGTCTGCTCGGCGTCGGTCAGGGTTCGGCCCAGCCGACCCGCCTCGTCTACGCGAGCTACGACCCTGAACCGGGTGGCGAGCTCGCGCACGTCGCGCTCGTTGGCAAGGGCGTGACGTTCGATTCAGGGGGCCTATCGATCAAGACCGGCGAAGGCATGATGACGATGAAGACCGACATGACCGGCGCGGCCGTGGTCATGGCGGTACTCTCCATCGTGAGTCGACTCGAGGTGCCCGTGCGGGTCACCGCGATCGCGCCGATGACCGAGAACATGTCGGGCGACAGCGCGGTGCGTCCCGGCGACGTGCTCACGATTCGTAACGGCATGACCATCGAGGTGCTGAACACCGACGCGGAGGGTCGTCTCATCCTCGCCGATGGACTCAGCCTGGCGGTCGAGGCGAATCCCGACGCCATCGTGGACGTCGCGACCCTGACTGGCGCGCAAGCGGTCGCGCTGGGCGACGAGGTGGGTGCGATGTACGCCTCGACCGACGAACTGGCCGGTGAGTTCGCCGCCGCCGGTGAGCGCAGCGGCGAGTTGCTCTGGCGTATGCCGCTCGTGGCCAACTACGAGTCCCACATCGAGTCCGACGTCGCGGATATGAAGAACATCGGCAAGGCCGGTCGGGCTGGGTCGATCTCGGCGGCCCTCTTGCTCCAGCGATTCACCGACTCACGTCCGTGGGTGCATCTGGACATCGCGGGTCCGGGTCGCAGCGACGCGAACCGGGGGTACTGGACTAAAGGCGCGACGGCCTTTAGTGCGCGCACGATCGTCGAGTTCCTGCTCGGCGTCGCCCAGTCCAAAGGCGACTAACCGACTCGACGCACTCGCTGCGCGCGCGTGGGTATCTCGCGCGACAGGGACGTCGAGGTGACGTCGTTGCCGTCGGCGTGACCGATCAGCACCGAGCAGAACAGTTCCTCGCCGCTCACCTGCGCCCAGTGAAGGATTCGCTCGTCGTGGCGAAAGTTGCCCCAGATCGTCGCCTGCCAGCCAGCCTCTTCGAGCAGCAACAAGAGGGCCATCGTGGCCATGGCCGCGTCGGCGTGCCAGTAGGGCACCGACCAGTTGGCGGTGTCCTCGAGTCGCGAGCCGGCCTTGTCGTTCTCCGCGTAACGACTTGCGTAATCTTGGGGCCGAGAGGTCACGAGCACGACCGCCCCGGCTCGCGCGAGGCCCGCCGCGCGACGTGCGCTCGCGCGCCAGTGCTCGTCAGTCGCCACTTCGAAGAACGCGGGCACCAACGAGCGACCTACCGTGTGCATCCGCACGCCCGCGCTGTTACCCGCGCTCGGTGCCCAGAGCGCTTCGGCGCAGCGTTGTTCCAGCCAGTCGAGGTCGACGGGCGTGGCGTCAAAGGAACGAACCATGCGGCGTTTTTCCAAGAGCTCGCGTAGGTCCACGCGTCGGGTTTAGCAGGTTGTCGTGCATTGATTGATGACCCAGCAGGTAGGATTTATGGACCACGAAGGAGAGACCGTTGTCCACACCACGAGATCTACTGAACGCCGCGAAGGCTGAAATTCGCGAGATCGACCCCCACGAGGTCGCCGCGCGCCTCGATCACTACACGTTGCTCGACGTGCGCGAGCCCGACGAGTACGAGCAGGGGGCGGTGCCCGGAGCGGTGCACGTGGCGCGCGGGAACCTCGAGTTCTCTGTCGAGGGCCGCCTGACGGACAAGCACGCACCCATCGCCGTCTACTGCGCGGGCGGCGTACGCTCGGCGTTCGCGACCAAGACCCTCCAGGACCTGGGCTATACCGACGTCGTCTCGATCACGGGTGGCTTTAACAAGTGGAAGGACGAAGGACTCGTCTGGGACGTGCCGCGGACCATGACCCAAGAGCAGCGCATTCGCTATCACCGTCACCTGTTGTTGCCCGAGGTGGGCGAGGCCGGTCAGATGAAGTTACTCGACTCCAAGGTCCTCTTGCTCGGTGCGGGAGGGCTCGGCTCTCCCGCGGCGATCTACCTCGCCGCCGCGGGCGTGGGCACCATTGGCATCATCGACATGGACGTGGTCGACTCGTCGAACCTGCAGCGACAGATCCTGCACAACATGGACCGGGTCGGCATGCGCAAGGTCGACAGCGCCAAGATGACCCTGAACGGCATCAATCCCGACGTCAAGGTGATCACCTACGACACTCGCCTCGGGGCCGACAACATCCTGGACATCATCGACGGCTACGACGTCATCGTCGACGGCACGGACAACTTTCCTACGCGCTACCTCGTGAACGACGCGGCGCTGTTGAAGAACATCCCGGTCGTGCACGGCTCGATCTTCCGCTTCGAGGGCCAGATCACGGTGTTCAACCCCTACATCGGGCCCTGCTACCGGTGCATGATCCCCGAGCCGCCGCCCGCCGAATTGGCCCCGAGCTGCGCCGAGGCGGGCGTGCTCGGCGTGCTGCCCGGCATCGTGGGCTCGATCCAGGCCGTCGAAGCGATCAAGCTACTGCTCGAACTCGGTGACCCCCTGGTCGGCCGCCTGCTCACCTACGACGCGCTCGATCAGAGCTTTCGTACGTTCAAGGTCCGCCGCGACCCGACCTGCCCCGCGTGCGGGGAGAACGCCGCGCCAATCGTGATCGCCGAATACGACGACCTCTGCATGCCCCACGCCGTTAGCGTTTGAGCTCAGGAGAGTCCATCGGCCCAGCCCATACACTGCGTAGAGGCCCCACGAGGTAGCAACGTCGTGGACCCAGAGAGGTCGACTGATGTTCCACGAACTACGAACCTTCGACGATCACGAGGGTCTCGCCCGAGCGGCGGCGCGTTTTGTGGTGGAGGCGGCCAACCTCGCCGTCAACTCCAAGGGCCGTTTCAATATTGCCGTCAGCGGCGGCTCGGCACCTATTGCCATGTTCGAAGTGTTCGCCGCGAGCCCCATGCCCTGGGCCCAGACGGTGATCTTCCAGGTCGACGAGCGCATCGTGAGTCCCGACGACCCGCAGCGCAACCTGCACATGTTGCACGAAGTCCTCCCCGCCAGCGCGGTCATTCGGCCCATGCCGGTTGAAAAGAAGAACTTGGAGAAGGCCGCCGACGAGTACGCGGCGTCGCTGCCCGAGTGGTTCGACCTGGTCCACCTCGGGCTCGGCGCCGACGGACACACCGCGTCGCTGGTGCCCGGTGATCCGGTCTTGAACGTCGACGACCGCTACGTCGCGATCACGGGCGAGTACCAGGGAAACCAGAGGATGACCTTGACCTACCCTGGGCTCAAGAAGGCGAAGCAGTTGTTGTGGGTGGTGACCGGGCCGGACAAGCGCCGGGTTCTCAACATGTTGGTACGAGGTGATCGGTCGATCCCCGCCGGCCGGGTCGAAGCGAAGGCGTCGACCGTGATGGCCGACGTCACCTCTCCGTCGATCGTCATGACCGACCTCACGCCTGCGTCGATCGTCATGACGGACGTCGCTTCGACGTCGTGAGCCTCGAGACCGAGAAGCGACTCGCCGCCGCGCGAGCCGCCACCCTCGTCAAAGAGTCGATGCGCGTCGGTCTGGGAACCGGCTCAACGGTCGCGTACTTGCTCGCCGAACTCGGCCGTCGACCCGTCAAGGCCCTCTTCGTCGCCACCTCGCCCGCGACCGAGCAGGCGGCCCGGGCACTCGGTCTACCCGTCGAATCCTTTGACGAGAACGGATCGCTCGACCTCGCCATCGACGGTGCGGACCAGGTCACTGAGGACGGCTGGTTGATCAAGGGTGCCGGAGGCGCCTTGACGCGCGAGAAGATCGTCGCGGCGAGCGCGGACCGTTTCGTGGTGATTGTGGACTCGACCAAGTTGGTCGGGTCACTGCACGCGCCGGTGCCTTTCGAAATCCTGGCCTATGGCGCGTCCTCGACGCTGGGCCGACTCACGCCCAGTCAGTTGCGTGGGGGTGCGCCCAGTCCCGACGGGGGACTGATCGGCGACTACTTGGGCGACGTGCACGAACCTGGCCTCCTGGCTTCTAGGTTGTCCACGACGCCGGGCGTGGTCGAACACGGTCTCTTCGCCCCCGAACTGGTGAGCGAGGTGTACGTCGGGGTGGGCGAGTCCGTGCGGCGCATCGTAGTGAAGGGAGATCATGACTGAACTGAAGATACCCATGGACTTCGAGATACCCGACAACCACGTCATCGTGATCTTCGGAGCGACGGGCGACTTGGCGAGGCGAAAGATCCTGCCGGGACTCTTTCATCTGGCGACCGCGGGCCTGTTGCCCGAGCGCTACCGGATCATTGGATCGTCGCGTTTCGCCACGGCGATGACCGATGACGAGTTCCGCTCCTACGCCAAAGAGGCGGTGAAGAACTTCACCAACTTGAAGGCCGAGGGCGAGCACTGGACCGAGTTCGAGCACGCTCTCTCCTTCGCACCGGCCGAGCCGGGCCACGCCGAGGACCTCACGGCGGCGGTGAAGCTCGCCGAGGCTGAGATCGGTGGCGACGTGCGACGGCTCCTTCATCTCGCCATCCCCCCCGACGCGGTGCCCGCGATGATCGCGATGCTGGGCGAGAGCGGCCTCAACGAGAATGCTCGGGTTATCTGCGAGAAACCTTTCGGCACGGACCTCGCATCGGCGAGGCAGCTGAACGACACGATCCTCGCGAACTTCGAGGAGATGCAGGTGTTTCGCATCGATCATTTTCTGGGCAAGGAATCGATCGACAACATTCTGGCGCTGCGTTTCGCCAACCGTTTTTTTGAGCCGCTCTGGAACCGCGATCACGTGCGGTTCATCCAAATCGACGTTCCCGAGACACTCTCGATCGAAGGTCGCGGGGCCTTCTACGACGAGACCGGCGCGTTTCGCGACATGGTGGTGAGTCACCTGTTCCAGGTACTCGGTTTTCTGGCGATGGAGCAACCCGTGAGCCTGGACGCCGGTCCCTTGCGCGACGAGGTGCACAAGGTCTTCTTGACCCTGCAGCCCATTGACCCGGCTGACGTCGTGCGCGGCCAGTACGACGGCTACCTGCAGGAGAAGGGCGTCGCGAAGGATTCCCAGACCGAGACGTTCATCGCCCTGCGCGCCGAGGTGGAGAACACGCGCTGGAAGGGCGTACCGTTCTTCCTGCGCTCGGGCAAGGCCCTCGCCCAGAGTCGACAAGTGATCACGATCGGCTTCGAAGAGCCGGTCATGCGACTGTTCCCGTTGAGCGACACGTCGTCGGGTTGGCGGGGCAACAAACTGGTCATCGACTTCGCCGACCCCGGATCGATCCACGCCCAGTTCCTCGCCAAAGAGCCGGGGCCCTTGATGCACCTGGATGCGGCGGAGATGACCTTTCACTACAAGGACTCCTTCGAGTCCGCGCACCGTCTCGAAGCGTACGAGCACTTGATCCTCGAGGCGATGCTCGGGAACCACTCGCTCTTCACCCGTTCGGACGGCATCAATCGCTTGTGGGAAGTGGCCGCACCCGTGCTCAATTCTCCGCCGCCCGTCGAGCGCTACGCCAAGGGGTCATGGGGACCCGAGTCGGCCAGTCGCCTCGTCGAACCTATTGGTTGGTGCCTGAAGTAGCGACGTCGCCGCGGGTCGTCAGGGAGTCACCACGACGATGGTCTTGGCGAGCTTGTCGTGCAGGGTCTGATTGCGCTGGTCCCACAGAGGAAAGAATAGGTCCACGAGAAAATATGCGAGGGCGATCAGCAGCAGGGTCGGCGTCTTCGCACCTGCTCCCACGATCTCGAAGATGACCGCCACTTCGAGGTAGAAGTAGCGCCACAGCGCCTGTTTGTTCGTGATCGCCCCACCGGTCGACTCGTCACGGACCTGGGTGCGCACGACGCGGTTGCCCACGGTGCGCCCGTCGTACATCAGCCACTGGGTCACGAAGTACGCGGCTTCGAGTACCACCAACGCGACGGCGCCGACGACGCTGCCGAGCAGCACCTTCAAGATGACCAGCGGGGCCAGCAGGACCAGGTAGTCAATGAGCGACGCGCCCACCCGCTGTCCCCAGTTCGCGAGCACCTGATTGGTTAACGTGTCTCGCTGGCCGGGGACGGCGAGTTCCTGCCCGCACGACAGACAGTACGCTTCGCTTGACTCGGTACCGCAGTTCGGACACTTCATGGTCGTTCACCCCTTGACGTGGTGTGGTTCATCTCCTGAGGCCTTTCGTGTCGGGGGGCTGGGTTCGGTCGCCACTACTGGCGCACGACGATGGTCTTGGCGAATCGGTCGTGCAGGGTCTGCTTGGTCGGACTGAACAACGGGGCGAGAGCGTCAACGAGCGCGCAGAGTCCGACCAGGCTCACCGCCGCACCGCCCACGACAACGAACACGCTGTAGAGGGCGACGAAGCCGTAGCGGCGAAGGACCTGGTCGGGTGAGATGGGTCCGCCGTCGGCGGCATTGCGTACCCGGGTCCCCACGGCCCGGTTGCCAAAGGTCTGGGCGGCGGGCCTGGTCAACAACACGTACATGTAGATGCCCTCGAGGAGGATGGCGGCGAGGTCGCCCACCAGGTAGTGCACGGCGCTGCCCGAAAGGTGCACGACGAACTCGGTGGGAAGCAGGAGGATCAGATTGTCGAGGACCGTCGCGCCCACGCGTCGCCACCAACCCGAGAGGACCTGGCCCGTGGCGTCGGATGCGTGGTGGGCTTGCGTGGACGTGCCGCACACGGCGCAGTACGCACCAGTGGTTTCGGACTCGCAATTGACGCAGTGCACCTCACCATCTTGACCGATGACGCCGCTCTCCTCGCACGGCCCCTGCATTTACGGCCAATCGGCCCTAACCAGGGCCAATGCGCGGGGACCTATTCTGAACTTGTGGAGACTCCAGAGCGCATCACCGATTCGGGAATCACGATCAAGACCGTCTATGACGCCAGCGACGCGAAGGATTTCGACGACGAGCGGCAACTCGGCGAACCGGGTAGGTACCCGTACACCCGCGGCGTCCAGCCGACCATGTACCGCGGGCGACTGTGGACCATGCGTCAGTACGCGGGTTTCGGCACCGCCGAGGCGACCAATCAGCGTTTCAAGTTCTTGCTGGCGGCGGGCCAGACGGGTCTGTCGTGCGCCTTTGACCTGCCCACCCAGATGGGCTACGACGCGGACCACGTGCGCGCTGAGGGAGAGGTCGGCAAGGTCGGCGTCGCCATCTCCTCGCTCGAAGACATGCGTTTGTTGCTCGCGGGCCTTCCGCTCAACGAAGTGACCACGTCGATGACCATCAACTCGACCGCCGCGACGTTGCTGCTGTTCTACCAACTCGTCGCCGAGGAGCAGGGGATCAAGGGCGACCAACTTCGCGGCACGATACAAAACGACATCTTGAAGGAGTACGTGGCCCGCGGCACGTACATCTACCCACCGCGACCCTCGATGCGTCTGATCGTCGACACCTTCGCGTACTGCGAGAAGGAGATCCCCAACTGGAACACCATCTCGATCTCGGGCTACCACATCCGCGAGGCGGGTTCGACCGCGGTCCAGGAGATCGCCTTCACGCTCGCTAACGGCATTGCCTACGTCGAGGCGGCGCTGGCCGCGGGGCTCGTGTTGGACGACTTCGCTCCTCAGCTAAGTTTTTTCTTTAACGCGCACAACGACTTGTTCGAAGAGGTCGCCAAGTACCGGGCCGCCCGGCGTCTGTGGGCCTCGATCATGCGTGATCGCTTCGGGGCGAAGAATCCCAAGTCGATGATGCTGCGTTTTCACACTCAGACGGGTGGCTCGACGCTCACCGCCCAGCAGCCCGAGACCAATATCGTGCGCGTCACGCTCCAGGCGCTCGCGGCGGCACTCGGTGGTACCCAGAGCCTGCACACCAATGGTTTCGACGAGGCGCTCGGCCTGCCCACCGAGCACGCCGCCAAGCTCGCCCTGAGGACCCAACAGGTCGTGGGCTACGAGTCGGGTATCACCGACACGGTCGATCCGCTCGCCGGTTCGTACTTCATCGAGTCGCTCACCGACGAGGTCGAGGAACGTGCCCGCCAGTACATCAAGACCATCGACGACATGGGCGGTGCGGTCGCGGCTATCGAGGCGAACTACATGCAAAGTGAGATCGAGTCGGCCGCCTACGACTTCGCGCGCAAGGTCGAACGCGGCGACAAGGTCGTGGTGGGCGTGAATCGCTTCGCCGAGAGCGAGAAGACCAAGGCCGACGTGTTCCCCGTCGACGTGGACCAACAGGTCGCCCAGGTGGCGCGGGTGAAGGAACTCAAGACGAGGCGCGACCACGAGGGCGTGCGCGCGGCACTCGACGACCTGGCGACGGCGGCCAAGGGTTCGTCGAACCTGCTGTACCCGATGAAGATCGCTCTCTCGCGGCTGGCGACGCTTGGCGAGGTCGCCGACGTCCTACGCGCCGAGTTCGGTGAGTACGAACCCCACTAGTTCAGTGGCTCGAAGAAGTGCGTGACCTGGGCGGGCGTCGAGTAGAAGTGGTGGGTGAGCGCCTTCCACCGGGTGAAGAGCTCTGAATTTCGAAACTCGCCGTGCGCCTCGACCGACTCCCATCGCACGAGCAGCAAGTAGATGGAGCCGTCTTCGACCTGGCGGCGCACTTCTGCCCCGTGGCACTGGGGGGCCGAGGTGATGATGGGCAGTGCCTGGCGCATCGAGGCCTCGAAGGCGTCCTCCTGGCCGGGGATGACGGGCAGCAGCGCGTGTTCGACGATCATGCGCGCAACAGTAACCGTTGGCGAAGCGCCGCGTCCGTGGCGACTCCGATGGCGGTCAGGGCGAGCGCTCGCGCGCCGTCGATCACCGCCTGGTCGGCCGCGTCGCTGACGCAGGCTTGGGTGAACTCGGGCTGGTGGTTCACCGCGCCGTTGGTGGGAATGGCGAGCAGCGGGTGGATCGAGGGGACCGCGAGTGAGACGTTGGCCATGTCGGTGGAGATGGTGGGTCGCGGCGCACCGGCGTCGTCGAGGTCAAAGTGACGTCCGAGGGACTGCGCCGCGTCGCGATAGTGCGCGAGGATCTCGGGGTCGGACTCCATGTGCGAGAAGGCGCTGCCCAGTTCCTCGATGCGCACCATGGTGCCCGAGGCGAGTGCGCCCGCTTCGAGGCAGGCGTTCACGCGCTCGCGAAGCGAGGCAAGGCGTTCGCTCGTGACCGAGCGCGCCATGAAACGTCCGACCACGTGGCTCGGGATTATGTTGGCGGCCGACCCGCCCTCTTTGACGTAGCCGTGGAACTGGTCACCCGGCTCGAGTTGTTGGCGCAGCAGCGCCAGCGCCACCTGGGCGATCGTCAGGGCGTCGAGCGCGTTGCGACCTTGCCAGGGCGCCGCGGAGGCGTGGGCCTCTTTGCCCATGAAAGTCACGTCGAAATGATCGACGGCCAGGCACTGGGCCTCGAGCCGCTCGTTGGGCCAGGGATGGATCATCATGGCCGCGTGCACGTCCTCGAAGAGGCCCGCGTTCAAGAGGTCGATCTTGCCGCCGCCTCCTTCCTCCGAAGGTGTGCCCAGCACGATGACCGTGAGGTCGAGTTCGGTGGCGACCGCGGCGAGTCCAATGCCCGCACCCACCGAGGAGGCCGCGATGATGTTGTGACCGCACGCGTGGCCGACGTCGGGCAACGCGTCGTACTCGGCGCAGAACACCACGTGCAAGCTCCCCGACCCGTAGGTCGCGCGAAAGGCGGTGGGCAGACCGGCCACGCCGCGTTCGAGGCTGAAGCCGGCCTTCTCTAAGGCGGTGGCGACCGCCTCGGCGCTCTCGAACTCCTCGTAGCCGAGTTCGGGATGCGCGTGCACGAAATGGCTGAGTTCGACCAGCTGCGCGCGCGCGGCCAGGATCGCGTCACGTGCCTTATCGGCCAGACTCATTCAATGACCGCGACGACGTCACCGGCGCTCACCGAGTCACCCGCCTTTACCTTCACGCTCTTGACGGTTCCAGCCTTTTCGGCGTTGACGTTGTTTTCCATCTTCATGGCTTCGAGGATAACGATGGTCTCGCCGGATTCGACGACTTGACCCACCTCGACCGATACCTTGACAATCGTGCCCTGCATCGGGACGCTCACCGTGCCAGAACCGCTACCCACCACACCCGAGTGGTGCTGGCGACGGGGTTTGGCCGCCGTGGAGTGGGGACGCGCGATGACGTCGTCACTTGTTTCGGGTACCCACAGGGCGACGTTGACGCGTCGACCATTCACTTCGGCGGTGACGTCCTTGCGGATGGTTCCTTCGCCCACCGACACCGGCGCGTGACCGTAGCTGGGTAGTTGGCTGAAGTCCAGTTCGGTCTCGACCCAGTTGGTCGAGTGCGTGGCGTTGACGAACTTTTCGTCGGTGAGGATCACGACGTCAGCCGGTAGCGTCGTCGCGACGCCATCGATGACCGTCTCCTCGATAGCTCGCAGTAGTCGGAGTCGGGCCTTCTCACGGTCCAGACCCCACACCGCGAGTTTGGCGATGAGGTTGTCGTAGTACTGGGAGACCGTGTCGCCCTCCATGTAGCCCGCGTCCAGGCGCACCCCCGGACCCGAGGGCTGGTCGAAGCGCGTGATCGTTCCCGGCGAGGGCGAGAAGCGCCCGCCCGCGGGGTCCTCGGCGTTGATGCGCACCTCGATAGCGTGTCCGCGGTGAACGATGTCCTCCTGCTTGAAGGCGATCTCCTCGCCCGAGGCGATACGCAGCTGCCATTCGACGAGGTCCAGTCCGGTGACCCATTCGGTGATCGGGTGTTCGACTTGCAGACGCGTGTTCATCTCCAAGAAGAAGAACTCGCCCTCTTGGTACATGAACTCGACGGTGCCCGCGTTCACGTAGCCGCAGGCCCTCGAGACCTTGACCGCGGCTTCGCCCATGGCCCGACGAATGTCGTCGGGGAAGTTGGGTGCCGGTGATTCCTCGACCAGTTTCTGGTGGCGTCGCTGGGCCGAGCAGTCGCGCTCGCCGAGCCAGAGCGTGTTGCCGTGGGTGTCGGCGAGGACTTGCATCTCGATGTGGCGAGGCCAGGTGAGGTACTTCTCCAGGTAGCACTCGGAGCGGCCGAAGTAGCTGAGCGATTCGCGCTGGGCGCTCTCGAGGGCGTCGGCGGCTTCGTTGGGGCCGTTCACGACCTTCATGCCCCGTCCGCCGCCTCCGAAGGCGGCCTTGATCGCCACGGGCCAGCCGACTTCCTTGCCGAAGGCGATGATCTCGTCGGGGCTCTCGAGGGTCTTGCTTCGTCCGGGAACACCAGCCACTCCAGCTTTCTCCACGGCGAGACGCGACGAGATCTTGTCGCCCATGACCTCGATCGCCTCGGGGGGTGGACCGATGAACTTCACGCCGAGGTCGGTGATGGCGCGCGCGAAATCCGTGTTCTCCGAGTAGAAGCCGTAACCTGGGTGCACGGCGTCCGCGCCGCAGCGTTGGATGATGTCGAGGATGACCGGCGTGTTGAGGTAACTTTCGGCCGCGCTGGCGCCGCCGAGCGCGTAGGCCTCGTCGGCGAGGCGCACGTGCAGCGCGTCACGGTCCAGGTCCGAGTAGACGGCGACCGTGGAAATCCCCATCTCCCGGCAGGTCCGCATGACGCGCACCGCTATCTCGCCTCGGTTGGCGATCAGGACTTTCTTTAACACGAGAACCTCCCTGGGGACTGTCTTTTTCTATCACCAGTCACCTAAACCCTAATGTTTGGGGGTGGACCCCATTAGTTGGCGCGTAGAGCACTTCGACCACATCGATTCCACGAATACGTGGTTGGCCGAAAAAGCACGAAGCGGTGCCCCCGAGGGAACCGTTGCCTACGCGGACTACCAGTCGGCGGGCCGGGGACGTCTCGATCGAACCTGGGAAGCGGCGCCCGGCTCGTCATTGTTGTGTTCAATCCTCCTGGTCGCGCCCCTGGACGCCGATGAACTGCAATTGGCCGTGGCGTGCGTGGCGCTCGGGGCGCGGGCGGCGCTGGTGCGGCTCAGTGGCGTGCGACCGGACCTCAAATGGCCCAACGATTTGATGGTGGGTGACAAGAAGCTCGCGGGCCTCCTCGCCGAGGTCGTGACGACGGCGAAGGGAATCGCCGTCGTGGTCGGCATCGGCATCAATCTCACCGCGTCGGCGTCGAGCGACGCGCGCGCCACCAACATCGTCGCCGAAGCAGGGGTCACGCTGTGGCCCCGCGCGCTGCTCGACATCTTGCTCGAAGAGGTCGAACAGCGTCGTCGCATGCTTGAAGAGACCGACGGCAAGGATCGGCTGCGCCACGAGTATGAGCGCTCCCTCGTCACCCTCGGACAGACGGTTCGGGTCCAGACCCACGACGACGCGGTGGTCGGCGAGGCGATCGGCGTGGACCCGAGCGGTCGACTGGTCGTCCTGGCCGACGGCACGAAGCAGGTCTTTGACGTGGGCGACGTCGTGCGCGTGAGACCCGAGGGGCTATGAGTCGCCCGCAACGGATACTGGTGACCGGAGCCGCCGGTCAGGTGGGCGTCGACCTCGTGGACACCTTGCGGGCGTTGACGCCGCTGGGTGGCGACCCCCTGTTCCAACCCGACGTGACTCCGGTGGGCGAAGACGAGTTCGCCGTGATCGCCCTGACCCACCACGAACTGGACGTCACGAGTCGTGACGTGGTGCTCGCAGCGGTCGCCGCGACGCGCCCCGACGTGATCGTGCATCTGGCCGCCTACACCCAGGTCGACCGGGCCGAGAGCGACCGCGACACTTGTTATGCCGTGAACGCCGAGGCGACCGAGACCATGTCGCTCGCCGCTCACGACGTGGGTGCGCACCTCATCACCATTTCGACGGATTACGTCTTTGACGGGACCAAGGGCAGCGGCTACGTCGAGGGCGACGAGACGAATCCCCTCAACGTCTACGGCGCTTCCAAGCGAGCGGGCGAACTGCTGTGCGCCAGCGACGACACCGTCGTGCGCTCCTCATGGGTGATGGGCGTACGCGGCAAGAACGTGCTGCACGTAATCGCTGAGCGGGCCTCGAGCGGCGAGACAGTGCGCTTCGTCAACGATCAGGTCGGCACGGTGACCCTGGCGAGTGACATGGCTCGCGCGCTCGTCACGTTGGTGCGTGAACGACCGGGTGGTCTGTGGCACGTGGCCAACACCGGCACCACCAGCTGGTTCGAGGTCGCCCGGTACGCCGGCCAACTCTTGGGCCGGGGCGATGGTTTCGCCACACCGATTCTCACGAGCGAGCTCGTGCCGACGCCCGCCGCGACTAGACCCGCGCGAAGCGACCTCGACACGTGCAAGTGGAATCAGAGCTGGGCGCCGTTGCCCGTGTGGCAGGACGGCGTCGCGCGTCTGGTGCGCGACCGCGACCGGAACGTGAGCCGATGAGCGACGCGGCCGTCTCGTCACGCGTCTCGGCGGTCGTCGTGGATTATCACGCCGAAGAAGCCCTGGCGACGTGCATCGACTCAGTGCACGCCAACGGCGTCACCGACATCGTCGTGGTGGAGAACGGCGAGGAGGGGTCTGCACCGTCCGCGCTGGAGAAGCGCAACGTCGTGCTCGTCGCCCCGCGGATGAACCTGGGTTACGGTCGCGGGGTCAACCGCGGCGTGGCCGCGAGTGCGAGGTTCGAGTTCGTGCTCGTCTCCAATCCCGACGTCGTGGTGCACGAGAACGCCGTCGCCCTGATGGTCGAGTACTTGGACGCGCACGCGCAGGTGGGCGTCGTGGGTCCCCAGATCCTTCGACCCGATGGCACGGTCTATCCCTCCCAACGCGTGTTCCCCGATTTTTGGCTCGCCGGATTGCACGCCCTGTTGTCGCCGATTTGGGCGAAGAATCCCGCCACCCTTCGCTACCGGTCCGCCCGGGCCGACGGCAGCGTCGACTGGGTCTCGGGCGCGTGCTTCATGGTGCGTCGTGACGTCTTTGAGGCCGTGGGGGGATTCGACGAGCGTTACTTCATGTTCGCTGAGGACATGGCGTTGTGTTGGCAGGTACGTGCAGCTGGTTGGAGTGTCGCCGCAGTCCCCGAGGCCCGGGTGACCCACGTCGAGGGACTGTCGCGTCGCCGCGAGTCGAGGGCCATGCTGATCGCCCACCACCGAAGCGCGATGCGCTTCGAATGGCAGACCGCCCAAGGGTTTCGACGACTCCTCGCACCCGTGGCGAGCCTGGTGCTCGGCCTGCGGCTCTGCGTGGTCCTGGCCACCGGTCGCTCCTGAGGCCGCGCTACCGATAAATAGGGCCAACGCCTAGGATGTTCCTAGGGCTGCGGGTGGTCTGTGGTTGCAAGTCGATGCCAGCCGCGGGCTAAACGACCCACGTAAGGCGTCTTGTGGACGCCGAGCATGGCGCGGTTTAGAAGTAAGTCCTGCCTCAAGGCGACCATCGTGGTCGTCGCGAGAGCCGGTGAAGTGTGCGACAACGTCGCGGGAGAGCCTCGTGCTGCCGGCGGCGCGCACGGACACTGCTGCAGGCAAGTGTGGGGTCAAAGACCAGGTCAGCACTCGCAGCCCCTAGAAAGTTCGACGACGACCGGTAGGGTTACACACCATGAGTTTGTTTCAGAAGGTCCTAAAGGCAGGAGAAGGCAAGCGGGTTCGCCAGCTGGCCGAACTCGTCGCACCCATCAACGCCCTCGCCGACGAGATGGCGGCGCTGAGCGACGAGCAACTTCGGTCCAAGACCGAGGAGTTCCGGATCCGTCTCGCCAACGGCGAGACGCTCGACGACCTGTTGTTCGAGGCCTTCGCGGTCGTGCGAGAGGGTGCGACCCGCGTGCTCGGCCAGCGCCACTACGACGAGCAGCTGATGGGTGGCATGGCGCTGCACTTCGGATGGATCGCCGAAATGAAGACCGGTGAAGGAAAGACCCTGGTTTCCACGCTGCCGGTCTACTTGAACGCGCTCGAGGGCAAGGGCGTGCACGTGGTGACGGTGAACGACTACCTGGCCACGCGTGACGCCAACTGGATGGGCGCCCTACACCGTTTCCTCGGGATCAGCGTCGGGCGAGTCGGTCCCGACCTGGCCGAGTTCGAACAGAAGCGTGAGGCCTACCAGAGCGACGTGACCTACGGCACGAACACCGAGTTCGGTTTCGACTACCTGCGCGACAACATGGCCCGGCGCAAGGAGCACATGGTCCAACGCGGCCACCACTACGCCATTGTCGACGAAGTCGACTCGATCCTGATCGACGAGGCTCGCACGCCGCTCATCATCTCGGGTCCGGCCGCGGACGTCACCAAGCTCTACTACCAGTTCGCCTCGATCGTCCGTTCACTCACCCGCGACACCGACTACGAGGTCGACGAGGAGAAGAAGACCGTCGTACCCACCGAAGAGGGGATCGAGAAGGTCGAGAAGTTGCTGGGTGTCGCCAACCTGTACGACGCGGTCGCGACCAACTACGTGCACCAACTCGGTCAGGCGCTTCGCGCGAAGGAACTGTTCCACCGCGACAAGGACTATCTCGTCGACGGCGGCGTCGTGAAGATCGTCGACGAATTCACTGGTCGCACCCTGGACGGACGGCGTTGGTCCGACGGCCTGCACCAGGCCGTCGAAGCCAAAGAGCGTGTGCGCATCCAAGAGGAGAACCACACCTGGGCGACGGTCACCCTGCAGAACTACTTCCGTCTCTACGAGAAGCTCGCGGGCATGACCGGTACCGCCGAGACCGAGGCGGGCGAGTTCGGCAGTACCTATTCGCTGTCGGTGGTGCCGATTCCGACGCACCGACCCAATATCCGCCTCGACGAACCCGACCTGATCTACAAGACCGAAGCCGCGAAATTCAAAGCGGTCGTCAACGAGGTTCGCGAACGCTACGACAAGGGTCAGCCGGTGCTCTTGGGAACCGCGTCGGTCGAGAAGTCCGAGTTGTTGTCACGCGAACTGGAAAAGGCCGGCGTCCCCCACGAGGTCTTGAACGCGAAACAGCACTTCCGTGAGGCCGAGATCGTCGCCCAGGCGGGCGCGCTGCACGCGATTACCGTGGCGACGAACATGGCGGGACGTGGTGTCGACGTGATCCTCGGTGGCAACGCCGAGGGGCTCGCGAACCGTGAGGCGCTCGGACGCGGCCTCGAACCGGGTACCGAAGAATACGACGCGGCATACCAGGTGGCCCTGGCAAAGTTCAAGCCCATCTGTGACGAAGAAGGTGACAAGGTTCGTGAACTCGGTGGGCTCTACGTACTGGGTTCCGAACGCCACGAATCGCGTCGAATCGACAATCAGCTGCGCGGTCGTTCTGGACGACAGGGCGACCCGGGCGAGAGCCGTTTCTTCTTGTCGCTCGAGGACGACTTGCTGCGGCTCTTTGCGACGGGTGCCGTGTCGTGGGTCATGGACCGCGCAATGCCCGAGAACGAAGCCATCGAAGCCAAGATGGTCTCTCGAGCGATCGAGCGGGCCCAGAACACGGTCGAAGGCCGCAATGCGGAAATCCGCAAGGACGTCCTCAAGTACGACGAAGTGATGAACGAGCAGCGCAAGGTCATCTACGCGCGCCGCCAGCAGGTCATTGACGGCGAGGACATCCACGACGCCACGATCGTGCTTCTCGAGGAGGTGCTCACCAACTTCGTCGAGGAGCGTCTCGAGGGTTCGTTCTCCGAGGAGTGGGACCTGGCCGGTCTGGTCAACGAACTGCAGATCTACACGCCGACCGCGCTCAGCGCCGACGCCTTGGCTGTCTACGAGAACATCGACGACGTGATCGCGGTCATTGTCGACGAAGCCGTGGCCAACTACGAGAAGAAGTGCGAGCAATTCCCCGGCGGCATCGATACCGCCAAGGAGATCGAGCGTGACGTGATGCTCCAGATCCTCGACCAACGTTGGCGCGAGAACTTGTCGGACATGGACTACCTGCGTGACGGTATCCATCTTCGCCAGATCGCTAATACCGACCCACTCACGGCATGGCAAAAAGAGGGCTACCTCATGTTCGAGCACCTGCTCGAAGCCGTCGACAGCGACTACGTGCGCTACATCACCCACGTGGAGGCGCAGTTCGAACCGGCGCCCGGTGACGAGGGTCTCGAACGCGCCTCGACCAACGCCGAGCAGGTAGCTCCGGGTGGCACGGAACTTCCCTCGCACAGCACGTCGGCCAAGTCTGGGGCCAAACCCACCCCCAAACAGGGTGACAAGATCGGGCGTAACGATCCGTGTTGGTGCGGTTCAGGCCGGAAGTTCAAGCAGTGCCATGGCCGACCCTAGGGCGGAGAACGCCCTTCGCGAAGCTCACGGTGCCCTCGAGGAACTCGAAGGTCGCTGGCAGGCCGCTAAGGAGTACCTGAAGATCGACCAGAGTCGCGAACGTCGCGACGTGCTGAGCGTCGAGGTCGCCGACCCGGACCTGTGGAACAACCAGGATCGGGCCCGTGAGGTCACTACCGAACTTGGTCGGCTCAACAACGATCTGGAACACTTCGACGGACTGCGCCGCGACCTCGACGACTGCGTGGTCCTGGCCGACTTCTCGCGCGAGGCGCTCGCGGGCGGTGAGGCGGACTGGTCGCTGCTCGACGAGTTGGCCTCATCCGTGGCCGCCCTCGAGCGCGAGGTGGCCGCCCTCGAGACCCAGAGCCTCTTCAGCGGTCAATACGACGAGAACGACGCCATTGTCGACTTGCACGCGGGTGCGGGTGGTACCGACGCCCAGGACTGGACCGAGATGCTGCTTCGCATGTACTCTCGCTGGGCCGAACGCCGGGGCTTCGGAGTCGAGTTCGACGAGGTCACCGAGGGTCAGGAAGCGGGACTGCTCTCGGCCACGTTCATCGTCAAGGGTCGATTCGCCTACGGTTGGCTCTCGGCCGAGCGCGGGGTGCATCGCCTCGTGCGCATCAGCCCTTTCGATTCCCAGGCGCGTCGCCAGACGAGCTTCGCGAGCCTTGAGGTGACGCCGTTGCTGAATGATGACGCCGGTGAAGTGGAGATCGACGAGAAAGACTTGCGCGTCGACACGTACCGGTCCTCGGGCGCCGGAGGCCAGCACGTGAACAAGACGGACTCGGCGATACGCATCACGCACCTCCCGACCAACATCGTGGTGAGTTGTCAGAACGAGCGCAGCCAGCACCAGAACCGCGCGCGCGCGATGCAGATCCTCGAGGCGAAGCTCGCCGAGCGCGCCCGCGCCGAACGCCAGGCCGAGATGGACGCGTTGAGCGGCAACCGGGGGGACAACGCCTGGGGTTCGCAGATCCGCAGCTACGTGCAAGCGCCTTACCAACTTGTGAAAGACCACCGCACGGACTACGAGACCGGCAATGTCGATGCCGTGCTCGACGGCGACCTGGACGCGTTCATGGAAGCCGAACTCCGTCGCCAACGTCGGCGAACATAAGAACTTCGGAACCCTTGGAACTGGGGGATTTCGTGGTTCGAAGGCGCGAGAAGGCCAAACTAGAATGGGTGGTGCCGAGATTGGCGTGGTCGCTGATTCCAACAAACTCTAAAGGGGTAACTGCGTGATTCGTTTCGAAGGCGTCTCCAAGACGTACAAGAACGGAACCCCCGCGTTGGTCAACGTCTCGCTCAATATCGACAAGGGTGAGTTCGTCTTCTTGGTAGGTGCATCAGGTTCGGGAAAGACGACGTTTCTGCGGCTCTTGCTGCGTGAGGAGTTGCCCGACCAGGGTCGCATCCTCGAGGCCGGGCGCGACATCGGTGAACTGCCCAAATGGCGGGTTCCGTACCTTCGACGCAATATTGGCTGTGTTTTCCAGGATTTCCGGTTACTGCCGAACAAGACGGTCTTCGAGAACGTGGCCTTCGCCCTCGAGGTGATCGGTCGGCCCCGTTCGACGGTCGACAGCCAGGTGCCCCAGATCCTCGAACTGGTCGGACTCACCGACAAGTCGCGCAACCTGCCCAGTGAACTCTCGGGTGGTGAGCAACAGCGCGTCGCCGTCGCGCGAGCGTTCGTGAACCGACCCTTGATCCTGCTCGCCGACGAACCCACCGGGAACCTCGATCCCGCCAACTCTGAATCGATCATGGCCTTGCTCGAGCGAATCAACCGTACCGGCACGACCGTGGTCATGGCGACCCACGACAAGGCCCTGGTGGACCGCATGCGTAGGCGCGTCATTGAACTCGACCGGGGCGAGATGATTCGCGACCAGGTTCGCGGCGTCTACGGAATCGATGAGGGAGCGGTCCTCTAGTGCGCGTGTATCTCCGCTATGCGTTGAAGGAAACCATTGGCAATTTATGGCGCAATCGCATGATGACCGTCGCCGCGGTCCTCACCGTCGCCGTGTCGCTCTCGTTGGTTGGTTCGGCGCTGTTGCTCAAGCAGAGCGCCGCCCAAGCGTCCGCTCAGTGGCAGCAGGGGACCCGCGTCACGATCTGGATGGAACCGGCGGCGTCGTCCAACGAGATCTCGAGCGTGCAAAGCCAACTCGCGGACCTGCCCATTGTCAAGAGTTGCGTCTACTACACCCAACAACAGGATTTTCAAGAAGCGATCAAACTGCTACCTCAGTCCGAGTCGTCGGTTCTCACCGCGTCAGAGGTTCCCTCCTCGTTTCGCTGCGTGCCCACGGTCCCGTCCAACGCGTTCGTCGTGGAGTCGACATTCTCGCCCCAACCCGGTGTCTACAGCGTGACCGCGCCCGAACAACAGATTCGTGAGATGAACCACGCGATTCGCATCATCCAGATCGTGTTCCTCGCCCTGGCGGGCGTGCTCCTCTTGTCAGCGACCGTGTTGATCCTCAACACCATTCGAATGGCCATCTTCTCGCGCCGTCGCGAGGTGTCGGTAATGAAGCTCGTGGGAGCGACCAACTGGTTCATCCGCATTCCTTACATCACCGAGGGATTCATCCAGGGACTCCTGGGCTCAGTGGTGGCGATGCTGGCGGTGACGGCACTGCACACGTGGTACCCGTTGCACAACGAATTCCAACTCGACACGAGCGCCCTGCTCGGAACCAACGCCGTGGTGCTGATCGTCGGTGTGGTGATCGGTTCGGTCGGATCGGCCATCGCCATTCGTCGATTCCTCGACGTCTAGAAGCTGACTAGGGTTTTTCCTCGAAGTCGATACTGAGTGAATTCACGCAGTAGCGAAGACCCGTGGCTGTCGGCCCATCGTCAAAGACGTGACCCAAGTGTCCACCGCACTTCGAGCACAGGATCTCGGTGCGCCGACGAAAGAGCGATCGATCCTCGCGCTCGATGATCGTGCCCGGCTCACACGCGTCAAAACTGGGCCAGCCGCAGCCCGAGTCGAACTTTTGGTCGCTCGTGAACAGGTGCTGCCCGCACCCGGCGCACGAGAAGACGCCTTGCGCGTCCACGTGTAACAACGAACCCGTGAAGGGTGCTTCGGTTGCCGCCTTACGAAGGACCGCGAAGCGATCAGCGGAAAGTTGCTGACGCCACTCGTCCTCGGACTTGTCTACCTCGAAGGCCATTCCTGCACAGTACCGGTGAAGGTGCGACAACGGCGCTAGTAGAAATTTGGTCGCGGCGCTTCGGGAAGCACGCGAGGGAATTCGGGCTTGTCATTCAACAATCGCAAGAAGGCGCCCGCGAGTCCCTCGGGGTCGAGTCCAATCTCGGCGAGCAGGGCGTCGGGACGGTGGTGTTCGAGAAAGGCGCGTGGCACGCCGAGGATCCTCGTAGACGGAAAGGGGCGGTCGAACTCCTGAGCTCGACTGCGAGTCGCCGACACCATCAAGGTCCCTGCGCCACCGTGGCGCGTGCCATCTTCGACCGTGATGATGCGGTCGTGGTTGAGGGCGTCGTCGATCATGTCTGGATCGGGCGGCAGCACGCGCACGTCGTAGAGCGTGACGCGCGAACGTTCGACGCCCATGAGTTCGAGTGCGTGAAGGCTGTTGGGTGCCATCTTGCCCACAGCGAGCACGCACAGTGAGCCGTCACCGCGTTGGATCAACCGCGCCTTCAGGCCCTCGCCGATCTGGTCATCGAAGGGTTGGGGCAACGTCTTGGGGAAACGGATCGCCGTCGGACTGGACATCGAGAAGGCCGTCGCCATCATCTCGGGAATCTCCTCGGCGCTCGAGGGGGCGAAGATCGTCATGTTCGGAATCGCGAGGCAAAGTGCGATGTCGAGTATGCCGTGGTGGCTCGGACCGTCGTCGCCGGTGATGCCGGCGCGGTCGAAGGCGAACAGTACGGGAAGGTTCAACAGTCCCACGTCGAGGTGCGCTTGGTCGAAGGCGCGTGAGAAGAATGTGGAGTAAATCGCGACGACCGGTTTGAGTCCGCCCATCGCCATTCCCGCCGCCGCGGTCACTGCGTGCTGCTCAGCGATACCGACGTCAAAGAAGCGACCTGGGAAGCGCTCTTGAAAACCCAAGAGACCGGTCGGCCCAGCCATCGCCGCGGTGATCGCCACGATGCGGTCATCGGCACTCGCCATTGCCACGAGCGAGTCCGAGAAAGCCTGGGTGAAGGATTGTGGCGCGACGTCCTCGTCGTTCAGGCGCGGGGGTAATTTGTAGTCGTGCATCTTCAAATTGTCGTTGGTCGCGGGCGCGTAACCGCGGCCCTTCTCTGTCAGCACGTGCACCACGATCGGGCCGTCCCATTGCGCCGCACTCTTGAGGACGGTCTCGAGCTGTTCGATGTTGTGGCCGTCGACGGGACCAACGTAACGAATACCGAGGTTCTCGAAAAACGTGTGCGGCGTCACCATCTCACGAACTACCGACGTAAAGCCGTCGATGCCCAGGTAGGCGGCCCTTCCACCAGGTAGTCGCGGGATCGAGTGACGCACTCGCTCGCGTACGGTCAGGTAGTGCTTGTTCAGACGCAGCGTCGTGAGTGACCTCGACAGTTTGGAGATCGTCGGGGCATAACTGCGTCCGTTGTCGTTGAGCACGATCACCACGCGCTGGTTCGAGACGCCGAGGTTGTTGAGGGCTTCGTAGGCCATGCCGCCGGTGAGCGACCCGTCACCGACGATCGCTACCACGTTGCGCTGGCCACCGTGTCCGACGAGTTCCTTCTTGTGTTCGAGCGCCACTGAGAGACCGTGGGCGTAGGAGAGGGCCGTGGACGCGTGGGAGGATTCGATCCAGTCGTGCTCGCTCTCGGAGCGGTTGGGATAGCCCGAAAGGCCACCACGCTGGCGCAGGCCCTTGAATCCGTAGCGGCGTCCGGTCAGCAACTTGTGGACGTAGGCCTGGTGGCCGGTGTCCCAGAGCAAAATGTCCTTCGGTGATTCGAAGACCCGGTGCAAGGCGATCGTGAGTTCGACGACCCCGAGATTCGAGCCTAAGTGACCGCCGGTGGTCTTGACCGTCGAGATGATGAATTCGCGGATCTCGGCACTCAGCTTGTTGAGTTCCTTGTAGGTGAGACCTTGCAGGTCGGCGGGCGTTTCGATAGACGGCAAAATCACTCTTTCACCCTACTTGGGGGCATACGGACGCGACCCTGAAACCGCGCCCGTATGCCGTGACCAAAGGCCTGATTGCCCTTGCGTGAAAGATTTCACGACGGAGCGACGAATTAGCCGTTCAAGGCGTAGACCACCGAGACCTGGTCGGTCACCGTCTGGGTTCCCGCTTGCACCGGCACCACCGAGGTCGCTTTGCCCGACGTCGCGTTGTACAGCGGCGTAGGAATCGTTGAACCACTCGTGTTCTCCTGGTCGGTGACGCGCACGATTGATCCGACGGTCTCGCCCGCGGCCTTGGCGATGTCGTTCGCTTCCGCGAAGGCGTTCTTCATGGCGGCGGTGCGCGCCTTCTGGTACAGATTGTCCTGGTTGGAGATCGAGTAGGTCAGGTTGCTCAACTGCACCCCATTACCCGCGGCATTGGTGGCGGCGTCGAGCGCCGCGCCGGCCTTGTTGATCTCGTGCAGGGTCACGTTGAGCTGGTCTTCGGCGGTGTAGCCGGTCACGACACCGTTGTTGTTCGTGTTCTGGTAGATGTTAAGACCCGAGGTCTGCATGTTGCGCTTGGTGATGCCGCTCTTGATGAGGGCCGCCTCGAGTGCGGCCACGCGAGCGTTGTTCGCCGTCAGGGCGTTCGACGCGTTCTTGGCGATGGTGCTAACGCCGATCTGAAAGCTCACCGTATTCGGTGTTCCGGTCGCCGTTCCGGACCCGGTGACCGAGACCGTCGAGCGAGCCGACGAAGAAGAGGACGAAGTGCGTCCCAGGGCGACGGCGCTCAGGATGTCACCAACGAGAACGAGGATTGCGATTGCTAGTACGACGACGAGTGCTCCGCGTCGTCGGGCCCGCCACGCGTCGTGGCGGCCTTCGTGGTGGTGATCGTGGTCGTGCTCATGATTGCTGTTGTCGTCACTCATGGGTTCTCCTCTGCTTCGTTGGTCCTACGTCCGTAGGTTGCGATGACATCGCACTGTGACCAGATAGGAAATGGCTCACGTCATTGACTACACCACACAAAGCGCGGTGACTTAACCGATTCTTATGCCCCGCGTGTTACGACTTCATGTCGATTGTGCGCGGAAATGTTGTGATTTTGCTGAACTAAATGTATTGCGCGGTACGCTGGCGACCATGTCGAACACTCTGGTCACGAAGGAAGTTCTCGAACACACACTCGCCCAAGCAATGCAACGGGGCGGTGAGTTCGCCGAGGTATTCGTCGAAGATCGTGTCACGTCGTCCGCGGTGCTTGATCAACGACGGATCGAAGAGCTCAGTTCAGGTCGTGATCGTGGCGCGGGGATTCGCGTCGTCGTTGGTGATACGACCGGATTTGCACACACCGCCGACCTCTCGGAGCGTGGACTATTCAGCGCGGCCCACGCTGCGGCCGCAGTGGCTCGCGAGGGTGGTGGCGGTGTTCGCGAGATCGCTCTCGGTTCGATGTCCGAGCATCCCACGCACGCCACGATGCTGCCCAGTCAGGTCGACAAGGCGCGCAAGATCGAGCTACTTCGTCACGCGGACGATGTCGCACGTTCGCACGGTTCGTCGATTACCCAGGTCCAGGTTGCGCTCGGCGATTCGAGCCGGCGTTTTGTGGTTGCCAACTCCGAGGGCGTGTACGCCGCCGATCACCAGATTCGCACTCGATTCAACATCTCTTGCGTGGCGACGGGTGACACGGGAATGCAAACCGGCTATCGACCCATTGCCGGCACGAGGGGTTTTGAATTACTGAGCGAACGTGCCGTCGAAGAGGCGGCTCGGGGTGCGGCGCAACAGGCGATCACCAAGCTAGAAGCACGCCCGGCGCCCTCGGGTGATCTGCCCGTGGTGCTCGCCGGAGGGTCCGGGGGTATCTTGTTCCACGAAGCCTGCGGCCACGGACTCGAGGCGGACGCCATCTTGAAGCACGCCTCGGTCTACGCGGGCAAGGTCGGTCAGCAAGTCGCAAGTCCTCTCGTCACGTTGGTCGATGACGGCACGGTGCAAGGGGAGTGGGGTTATCTCGCCATCGATGACGAGGGCCGACCGAGCGCGCGCAATGTCCTCATCGAGAACGGAGTGTTGACTGACTACATGTGGGACTACCTACGCTCGCGTAAAGAGGGACGGGTCTCGTCGGGTAACGGACGTCGTCAGAGCTACCAATACCTGCCCATGGTGCGCATGACGAATACGTACCTCCTCGAAGGAACATCCGACGCGAGCGAGATCATCGCCCAGACTCCTCGAGGCGTCTTCGTCGCCCAACTCGGCGGCGGACAGGTCAACACCGCGACCGGTGACTTCGTGTTCGGTATGACCTCGGCGTTCATGATTGAAGACGGCAAGATCACCGCACCGCTTCGCGACTGCAACCTCATTGGCAATGGTCCCGAAGTGCTCAAGCGCGTCGACGCGGTCGCGAACGATTTCTCCATGACCCCGGGCACGTGCGGCAAGGACGGTCAGTCGGTGCCGGTCGGCACCGGTCAGGCCACGATGCGACTCTCGAGTGTCACCATTGGTGGTACCGCCTCATGACGTTGCTCGAGCAGGCCGAGAAGGTCCTCGAAGAAGCCGCAAATGGTGAAGAGATCGAGGTTTACGTCTCGAGCGGCGTCGACACCGAGATCCAGGCCTACGAGGGGGCCATCGAGAGTCTCTCGACGGCGAGTTCTTCTGGCGTGGGCATACGAATCTTGCGCGACGGCGCGACAGGTGCCCAGGTCGGCACGGCGTGGGCGGGGTCGCTCGATCCAGAAGCGATTCACGACGCCTTGCGCGAAGCTCGCGACAATGCACGCTTCGCGACCGAGGACGAATTCCTCGCCTTCGCGCGGCCCGACGGGGTGGCACCCGCCGCGCTCAGCCTGGCGGACCGGTCGGTACTCTCGACCCCGCTGGACGAGAAGATCGCCATGGCGATCGAGCTTGAACGAATGGTGCGGGCGGGCGATGACCGCATTCGTCAGGTCGACTCATCGAACTACTCGGACTATGTCGCCGAGGCGGTCATCGTGTCCACGACCGGTATCAAAGCCGCCTACGAACGTTCGGGCGCCTACGTGTCAGTGGAGGCGATTGCGACTGACGGACAGGGCGACCAGACCGGTTGGGGCCTCAGTGCCGGCAGGTCACCACTCGAGCTCGACATCACTCTGGCGGCCAACGATGCCGTGTCGCGCGCGACGCGAATGCTCGGTGCGGTCAAGGCCGCCTCAATGAGGTGCACGGCGGTCTTTGATCCACGGAGCACGGCGACGTTGCTCTCGATCATCGGCGGAGCGTTGAGCGGCGAGGCGGTGAACTACGGTCGCTCGTTCTTCGCGAATCGCATTGGCGAGGACGTGGCGTCGCCGCAGTTCACGTTGCTTGATGATCCAACCGATAGCCGTCACTTCTCGGCGAGCGTGTTCGACGGCGAGGGACTCTCGTGTCGGCGTAATGTGCTCATCGAGGGTGGACGGCTGAAGGCGTTCGTTTACGACACCGTGTCCGCTCGTCGAGCTGGCACGACCTCGACGGGTAGCGCCGTGCGCGGCGGCATCGCGGGGTCGCCGTCGGCGGGTTGTCGAGCCTTGCAGCTAATGCCGGGTGACGTCGACCAGGCCGAGATCTTCCGACGCGTCGGTGAGGGCATCTTCGTCGAGTCGCTCACGGGCGTGCATTCAGGAGTGAATCCGATTTCGGGCGACTTCTCGGTCGGCGTGACTGGTCTCATGATCCGCGCCGGGCAGTTGGCCGAACCGGTGCGTGAGATTACTGTCGCCTCGACGCTCCAGCGCATGTTGCTCGACATCGTATTGGTCGGTAATGACGTCGAATGGTTGCCCGCCAGCGCCGCGGGTCAATCGCTGGCGATTGAAGGAATCGCGGTGTCGGGCTCTTAGTCCGTCGTGGTCGTGCTCGTGGCGGGTGGGGTCTTTTCGGTAGCCGCGGCGGGAGTTGGTGTCGTAGCAGGCGTCGTAGCGGGCGCCGGCGGCGTCGTGCTCGAGGATGAGCCGCGGCTGTCGGTTTTGTAGAAGCCGCTGCCCTTGAAGACGATGCCGACCGCTGAGAACACCTTTCGCAGTTCGCCCCCGCAATGTGCGCACACCGTTAAGTCGGGGTCCGAGAACTTCTGGACCGCTTCGACGCGCTGGTGGCACGACTGGCACTCGTATTCGTAGGTTGGCATGGGACTCCTGAGGCACGACGACCTGAGCAGTGTACCGGGCCGCGTACGAGGCCCGGTCGCAGGGTCAGTAGCATTGGCCCGTGGACGACTTCCACCAACTACGTCGAACTGCGCTGAATGGTGCCTTCCCCCGCGATCTGGGACCCTCAGAGGTCAGTGCGCGACGGGCTCTCGCACGTTGTCGCGTGAACATGCAAGCCGCTACCACCGCGAGTGTCGCCGCCAACGCCATGAACAAAGGTGACGTCCTCGCCACCGCACGAGTTGCGGGCATGCAGGCGGCCAAACAGGCGGCCAACCTTTTACCGATGTCCCACCCGGTGCTGGTGGGTAACGTCTACGTGAATTTCGTCATCGCGGACACCCACATCGACGTGGAGGCGAGTGTCGACACCGTCGACCGCACGGGTGTCGAGATGGAGGCGCTCATGGCCGTGACCGTGGCGGCACTGACGATCTACGACATGTGCAAGTCCACCGACCGAACTATGACCGTCGAGGACGTGGCCCTGTGGGAGAAGTCCGGTGGGCGCTCGGGTACATGGCGGCGCGAAGAGGCATTACTCGAGGACCAGAAGAAGGCCGAGCGCTGAGTCGTCGACTGTACGGCTGTCCCGCTACCCTCGTGGTAGTGACGGAGAATCGATGAGTACCATCCGTGGGGGCATTGAACAGAGCCGAGAGCGCCTCGTCGCTTTGGTGTTGCTGCTGCAGCGGGCGTGGACGGACGGTCGGCCGCTCACCCAGGAGGAGATCATTCGTGAGTTGAAGGTCGACGAGTACCCGGTGTCGTCCAAGGGTCCCAAGAAGGTCCGGGCCTATGAGGGCAACGAGGGTGCGGTTCGACAGAAGTTCGAGCGCGACAAGGCTCGTATCCGCGATCTGGGCTTTGCTATCGAGACGGTTACGTTGCCCGACGACAGCATTGGCTACCGGATAGACCCCGCGAGCGGCTACGCGCCCGTGATTCACTTCGACGAGGCCGAGCAGCGGGTGGTGCGACTGAGCCTGCGCTTCTGTGGCTTCGGATCCTCGGGTGCGTTCAGCGTCTTCAACGAGACACCGGCGAGCGAGGGTGGCCTCGAGTTCTCCGCGTACTACACGCCCGTCGTGCGGGCGCTCAAAACGCGCCGGGTGTTGCGCTTCAACTACCAGTCCTCGACCAACAAAGAACGGGTCGTCGAGCCGCTCGTCATCGACGTCCTGAACGGCATTTCGTACTTGGTCGCGAGGGTGAAGGGTACGGGCGAGATAAAGGGCTACCGTTTCTCGCGCCTGACGTCCATGCCCGAGGTGCTCGACGATTCCTTCGAGGTCGACGACGCGGTGCTGGAGGTTGCCCGGGCCTGGCGCGCCGAGTTCCAGAAAGCACCCACGCCCATTGACGTAGTCGTCACGACCAACGCCAACTACGCGGACCTGCTCGTGCGTCAATATCCCGATGCCTTGGCCGCCATCAAGAAGGAGGGCAAGGTCGAAGTGGGGATCTCGTTCCAAAATCCCCGGGCGGCCTTACGCTTTGTGCTCGAGGCTGCCGAGCGCGTGAGGCTCCAGAGCCCCAAGTCGTTACGAGTCGAACTCGCCGAGTGGTTGAAGCGGGTCAACAAAGGCAAGGTGCCTTCCTTGGATTCGCTCAAGTTCTCCGCGCCCACCTCGAGTGACGTGCTCGGTGAGACCCTCCAACTGCTGCACGCCGTCTACCTCTCCGAAGACGGTCTTCGCCTCAGCGAACTGGCGACCAGGTTCAACCTGAGTCGCGAGCACGTACGACTCATCATGGACCGGCTCTCCTCGCTCGAGCCCATGGCCGAGTCCAATGACGGCTCTGGGCTGTTTCCCGCCCACGTGATCAAGGACTGTGACGACTGGGACCACGAGGAGACCGACGACTCGACCTATCGGGCGGATTTCATCGACGAGTTCGATGAACCCTCTGCCCTGATGTGGCGTGACCTCTTCGAGCTCAACATCGCGCTGCGAGAGGCCGCGCGGGTCTACACCGATCCGGCGATCTACTCAGCGATCGCCAAGATCGAAGATGTCGCCCGGGGCTTCGTGCAGGTGGAACTCGCCGACGAGGCCATGTTGAGACTCGTCCAAGAGGCGATTGACCACCGCGATCAGATCACGATGCATTATGCGCCAGCGTGGGCCGAAGAAGCTAGTGAGCGCACGGTCGAACCTCGCGAGATCAAGGTCTTGAATGGCCATACGTATATGCGCGCGTATTGCACCACGCGCCAATCCTGGCGGACGTTCCGGATCGACCGCATCAGCGACATCGTCGCGAGCTCGCCGGTCACCGAGGTGCGGCCGACTGACGACGTGGCCAACTGGCTCACCCAGGTCGGTGATGAGGGGGAGGAAGTCGTCGCCGTCGTCGAGCCCTACGCGCGCTACCTCTTTGAACCTCTGCCCAGTGCGCAGTGGTTGGCGCTCGCTGACGGTCGCCACGCGGTGAAATTCCGGGTGAGTGATGAGCCGTTCCTCGATCACCTCATGGTGCTCGCTGGTCCGGGAGCGGTCATCGCGACCGAGAAGTTCGCAACGGCGGGCCACGAACTGGCGCGGCGTATCGCCGACTTGCTCTAGCGACCGTTGGGCACCCCAAGGGGTGCGCGTGCTTCGAATCTTCTCTCGACGGACCAGTGACGTGAGTTACTTCACGGACGATCACGCCCTCGAACTCGAAGGCATGATCAACGGTCCTGGATGGTGGCTGCGAGGCGAGGGCGATACCCGAAAGGATCACGACGTGGCCCACGTGCTCGCGAGCACGAACCGCGCCACGGTGCTCGGCTACGACCTGATCTTCGCCGCGCCACGGGCCGTCTCGGTGCTGGTCGCACTCGATCCGGCCAACGCCCCTGCACTGCTAGACGCGCACCGAGCCTCGGTGGCTTCCTCGATGTCCTACCTCGAGCAGCGTGCGCTCGTGGTGCGCGACAGAAAGGCGGGTGCGGACCGTGACGAACCGGGACGCTGGGAGAGCATCGTAGGTTTCACCCATGGCGTCAATCGCCACGGCGAGCCACACGTGCACGACCACGTGCTGGCTGGTGCGCGCCTCGAACACGCGACCTCGGTGCTCGACGCTCGCTCGCTCTACGCGCACGCACGCACCGCGGACGCACTCTACCGGTCCTCACTTCGCCAGCTCATCGGCGAAGAGACGCCCTGGGTGACGTGGCGTTCGTTTCGTGGTGTCGAACACGTCCTCGGCGTGGACGAGGGTTATCGGGCCTTGTGGGGAGGACACTTCGACGACCGCGGCGAGAAATACCACTGGCGACGAGACGAGATCGTCGCTCGCTGGCGAGAGGACATGGTCCGTTTTGAGGCCCTGGGCGAGGTGCCGGCTCCTACGAGGGACCGGGCGGGCGTCGACGAGCACGCCTTTGGCGCAGCGCTCGAGGGCTCGCGCGAGATCACCCGGCGCCAGTTGGTCGGCGCCTGGGCCAACGCGGCGACCTACGGTCAAGGGGCCCAGGAGATCGCCCGCTCCATCGACGCGCTGTACCCGTCGCTTCGCGACTCACGGGGTGTTCGAGAATCGTCGATCGGCATCAGCGAAGCCCGCATGGTCGCGCTCGTGCGCGAGCGTGGACCACGACCACTGGCGAGCACGGACCTCGATCGATGGGCTCAACGTTCCCGGGAGCGCTCAATCGGGTTCGATCGATCGAGGTAACGGGTGAACCGCTCGTCCCGGTAGGACGGGGTGAGAGCGATCCAACTCATGCGTTTGTTCGCGTCGAGCCCGAGTGCGTAACCCGGTCGACCCTGGGCGATGCTCGCGAGGGTCGCGCGGTCACGCTCGACCCAGCTCGTGCTCTGGCCGACGCGTCGGCCCCGGGGACTCAGTTGGAAGCTCGGGCTCTGCACGAGAGAGCGTCCCGCCAGGTGCTGGAGGAGCTCGAGGGTCGGCCGGTCGCCGATGCCGGGCAGGACGACGGTCGTGGGAAAGAGGGAAAGGAAGCCCTCACCCGAAGCTCCCCAGCGGCTGCGGGCCTGGCTCAGGTCCTGCAGGCAGGCGAGAGTCAGCACGCCCTGGCCGCCGCCTTCGGAGACGATGCTCGCGAGCCGGGGCAGGGGAGCGACGTTAGCGAGTTCGTCCAGGGCGAGCAGGAGCCGCGCACCCTCGTGGTGGCGGTCATAGGTGGCGTGGACCAGTTCATCGATGAGACCCACGACGAGTGGTGTCGTCACCGCCTGGTGTCGACTGGGCGCGACGATATGGAGTTGGTGTGGCCCGGCAAGGAACTCATCGACGTCGAGCGGTGCCTCACGTGCCGAAGCGCGTGCGGCGTCGGTGCGCATGCCCGCGAACAGACCAGAGGTCGTTGACCAGATACCGGAACGTTCGCGTTCTTCGGTCGCCAACACGCCGCTGAGGAGCGATACCGCCGGATGCTGATCGCCGTATTGCTCGTGAAGCGCGTGCAGGGCATCATCGGCGTGTCGGTGGTCGATGCGCGACGCCAGTGCGCCGAGCGACTCGTCGCTGAGGGCCGCGGCGTGCAACAAGGGTGCGACGAGTGCGCTGGCTCGCTCGGTCCAGTGGTCGTCGCTCCGGTCGCCGCGACCGCGTCGGGCGACGTCGATGAGTGTTCGCGACGCTAAAACTGCTCCGTCCCAACTTTTTGATTGACGAATTGGCGAGTATCCAACACGTTGCACTCCATTTGGTGTATGTACCGTTCCCGACGGATCGAAGAGGAGTATCGCCGCATCACGTCGCGCGGTCGCCATGGCACTTACGACGTCGTCCTTCGTCGAGGTGACGACGCAAGATCGGTTTGTGATCAGGAGATTTGGAATGATCAGCGACGTTGTCTTCCCGCTGCGACTCGGACCAAGCACCATCGTCGATCGTTGCGATCCACTCATCGCGTCACCGTACTGCGCGCGACCTAAGTAGATACCGTCGTCGATCACACACGCAACGGTTGCAAAGTTTTTCAAAAAGTTTCGAAATGCTTGACATTGGTGCGTAAAGCGAGTGGACTTTTAGTTGTCCTCTTGCGGAGGAGGTCATCGTTGTACAGAAGTGTTGCTTGCAACGTAACTGTTCAACGCTCTTTCGCAAAGGACCGTGCACTGCGGACAGTCACTGCACAGCTGCGAAGCTGGGTGGACATGGTCGAGTACACGTCTGTCAAGGCGGTACCAAGATTGAATTCACCACGGTGGTGTTTTCGAGGTCCCAAATTGATTCATTGATGAGTCCCAAGGAGGGAAAGTGGCACCAGCTGCGAAGAAGAAGGCGGCAGCCAAGAAGGCTCCGGCCAAGAAGGCGGCTAAGAAGCGCGCCCCAGCCAAGAAGGCTGCGAAGAAGAAGGCCGTAGCCAAGAAGGCCCCAGCCAAGAAGGCGGCTAAGAAGCGCGCCCCAGCCAAGAAGGCTGCGAAGAAGAAGGCCGTAGCCAAGAAGGCTCCGGCCAAGAAGGCCCCAGCCAAGAAGGCGGCTAAGAAGCGTCGTCCGGCTAAGAAGGCTGCTGCAAAGAAGATGTAATTTTCAGTCCGTTCGCGGACGTGCATTCGAGGGGGCCTCTAGGCCCCCTCGAATGCTTTCCAGGCCCAAAATGAGGTCATCGGGCTCGTCGATATCGAGAGACCAGGAACTGTTGGCCACGATCCGATAGGGCAGGCCCAGGCGTCGCGCCTCGCTCTCGTGAAGATTTTTCGAGTCGGGGCCGTAGGAGAAATGGAAGTCCAGCCCTGTGGGCAGGACTAGGACGTTGGTGCCGCGTTGATGATGGTCGGTCACGATCGTTATCCCTTGGTCGGGGTCAAAGGTGCCGAGTCCTTCGGGCGCGTGCAAGTCGCCGTGGACAATGATCAGCCGATCGAAGTCGGCGCCCAGTGACCGATACGCGCCAGCGACGGTGGCGTTGAGGCCCGGCGTCGGCGACGGCCAGTAGCCAACACCCTGGCTCTGGGCAAAGGTATCGACGTCCTTGCTCTCGCCGAGCACGAAGATCGTGCGCGGGCGACATGCCCGAAGCACCCCCCGCGCCAAGCGCTCGGCGAGAGCGCTCACGTCGGTCGCTCCGTTCTGGCGTAACCGTTTCTTGGCAATGGAGAACGACTTGAGGGGAATGAGGACTGCGTCGCGAGGCATGACCCCAAAGCCTAGGTTGCGAAACTACTGTGCTAACCGTGAACCCCGACTCGATTGACCAGCTCGCTTTCGAGCGTGCGTTGATCGAGAGGGGTGAAGTGGTAGTCGGTGTCGATGAAGTCGGTCGAGGCGCTCTCGCCGGTCCGCTCTTGGTGGGAGCGGTCGTGCTGCGCGAACTTCGCCCGGCGCCCGAGGGTCTGAGGGATTCCAAGGAGTTGACGCCGCGTCAACGACGGGAACTGGTGGGACCACTGCGACTCTGGGCCGATGACTGGTCGCTGGGCGAAGTGAGTGCCGAGGAGATCGACGCGTGGGGACTTCGCACCGCGCTCGCGGTGGCCGCGACGCGAGCCCTCGACCAACTGCATCTGCGTCCGACGTACGCGCTGTTGGATGGCCCCCTTAACCTGCTGAGCGCTCCGCCACCGACGGCCGGTGTGCGAGAGGTGCCCGAACTGTCGTACTGCGCCATGCCCCACCAGGCCCTGGTCAAGGGCGACTCGCGCTGCGCCACGATTGCGGCGGGCGCGGTACTCGCCAAAGTCGCGCGCGACGCGATCATGGTGGGTTTGGCTGAAGGATCGCCGGACTACGGTTGGGCTTCGAACAAGGGCTACGGATCGCTCGAGCACCGTAAGGCCATCGAGCGCTTTGGTCCAACTGGCTGGCACCGGCAATCCTGGGCGCTGCCCGCCTCGCAGGCCACCGCGGTGACGAGCGGTGGTGCCTAGCGCTCGCGAAGGCGAACTTCGGAGATGTCGCGCAGAGCGTCACCAATGAAGTTGATACAGACGATCACGATGATGAAGAGAATGGCGACGGGAAACACTTCCCACCAATAGCCGTTGAACAGTTCCTGGGTTCCCTCGTTGAGCATGGTTCCCCAGTCGGTGGCCGGGAGCTGGATACCTAGGCCGAGGAAGCCCAGAGCAGAGAGGAGCTGAATGGAGTCGGCGACCGAGAACGTGCCAACGGTGACGATGTTGCCCATCGAGTTCACGAAGACGTGGCGGCGGATGACGTGGAGTTTGGTGGCGCCCATCGATATCGAGGCTTGGGAATACTCGAGATTCTTGATGACCAGGGCATCAGAACGTATGAGACGTGCCGTGAGGAACCAACTGGTGGTGCCGATGACGATGATGAGAAAGGGCGTCGACTTGCCGAATATCGCCACGAGGGCGATGATGAGAAAGAGGCTCGGGATCGAGAGGGCGGCGTCGAGGATTCGCATCATGATCGAGTCGACGATGCCCCCGAAGTAGCCCGAGATCATGCCGTAGACGGTACCGATAAGGATCGTGATCAAGCCGGCGAGGAACCCCAGGGTCAAGGAGTATTTGCCACCGTAGAGGATTCGCCCCAATTCGTCGAAGCCGTTGATGTCGGTGCCGAGGGGGTGGGAAAGCGAAGGCGCGGCATTCTGGGGAACACCAATTTGGGCCAACAGTGAAGTCTGGTTGGTGTGCCACACGTACTGACCGAAGAAGCAGGCAATCACCAAGAAGCCGAGTACGAACACCGAAATCATCGCCAGTTTGTTCTGGGCAAAGACTCGGGCTCCCTGGCGAAATCCCGATTCGATCTTGTCCGAAGGGTCAAAACTCGCTTCGGAGGCAACGCCCGTGAGGAGTTCGTTCTCGGTAAGTCCGGGTGCGACAAGGCCGTGTTCGAGCACGCCGGGTGCGACGAACTCCTCGATGTTCGACTTGGCTGGCTTGCGGGGACTCATCGGTCAGACCCCGTTATGCGAATTCGGGGATTGATGAGGACGAGACTCAAGTCGGCAATGAGGTTCCCGAGGACGGTCATCGCGGTGACGACGACCGTCACGCCGAGCACGACCTGGGTGTCGAAGTTGACTGCGGCGCTCACCACGATGAGTCCGAGGCCGGGATAGTTGAAGACCGACTCGGTGATCACCGCTCCGGCCAAGAGGGTCGGTATGGAGAGACCGAGGATTGTCACGATCGACGTCATGGCATTTCGAAAGGTGTGGCGGACGAGAATCTGGCGAGGACTACATCCCTTCGCGCGAGCGGTGCGAATGTAGTCCTGTACGAGTACGTCGATCACGTTTGAACGCATGTAGCGGCTGTAAGAGCCGATTTGCAAGGCGGTGAGTGTCAGCACCGGCAAAATGAAGCCCCGGGGATCGGTGAAGATGGCCCAGGGGTGTACGCCCACTGTCGGAGAGTCGGGCAGGTGGATTGTGTGAATCGAGAACGCATCGAGGAGCAAGAAGCCGAGCACGAACGGTGGCGTCGCGTAGAGCATGAACGTGCCGCCGGTGAACCAGTAGTCCGAGGGCCGGTTGCGACGCCACGCCTGGAAGATACCGAGGGGGATGGCGATGATCGTGGCGAGGAGGAACGCACACAGTGCCAAGAAGAAAGTCCGAGGGATGTAGAGCTTCAAGATGCCCGTGAGCTGCGGCGGAGAGTCCTTGAAGGAGAGACCGAGGTTGCCGTGGGCGAAGATGCCCCAGAGGTAGTGCCACAGCCGCGTCCAGTAGGGCTGGTTGAGTCCATAGTGGTTGGCGAAGCCCTCGATGCACGAAGGAGTGAGGTGTTCGGAGCACGTGAAGTACGCCGCGTTGAGGGCGCCGTGAGGCAAGAAGTAAGGCAGTGTGAAAGTGAAGATCAGCACCATGATCAACACGAAGAATCCCTGGAGAATTCGTCGCGCAATGTAATACAGCATGTGCGAACTATACCTGATAGGTCCCAATTACAAAGATGGTCGCAACCGCGGCTGGAGCTCGTAGTCCCTCGCAACGCACGAACACTTTGACATCGCCCTCGTCTGAATTCACTTCGCGGCGGAACAACACAAAGCAGCCTCCCCGGGGGGAGGCTGCTTTGTGTTGTTCACCTTCTAAAGAGAGACTTCGTACTACTTGATTGTCAGATACTCCGGGTTGAAGTTCTGCAGCGGGTCGTTCACGAAGCCCTTCATGTTCTTCGCCACTTCCACGATTGCCGTGGGGTTGGGCACGTACAGCACGGGCAACTGCTGAGCAGCGTAGGTGCCGTAGGTGTCAAGTGACGTGTTGCCGAAGTCGGTTCCCTTGATCAACGAGACCATCTTGGCGTTGTTGTAGTCGCCGACGTTAAAGCCCGTGGCGGGCAGGAACAGTGACTCGCCCGTCGGGTAGTAGTCCGGCGCATAGATCCAGCCAGCACCCCACGAGCAGATGTCCACCGTGTTGCAGATGGTCGTCGCCGTGTTGAACGGGACCGGGTCTGAGGTGATCTGGATGCCTTCAACCTTCCATGCGTCAATCTGCGCCTGCGCTGAGTCAGCGGTTGCAGGTGATGACGCGGCGTTCAAGTAGGAGAACTTGAACTGGAGGGTCGAACCCTTAGGAATTCCAGAACCACAGTTGCTGGAACCAGTACCGGGGCTCTCGCACGTGGCGACCCCTGAGACCAACTTCCAGCCGTGGCTGGTGAGGAGCTTCAAGCCCTTGCTGGTTGAGTACGAGTACGCACAATTGATCGGTGAGGCGATCGACGTGGGAACGTCAGCCGGAATCGGGCTACAGGTCGGAATCGCGTAGTTCTTGAACACCGAGGAAATGATGCCCGCCTGGTCGACTCCGTCTTGCATCGCTTGACGGACGTACAACTGGCTCAACTCATTGTTGCGCAACGTGGTGGCGGCCTTGGTCGGAGCCGACGTGTTGTTGTTGAAGATGAATGCCTCGTAGTTGAACGACCACGAGTCACCAGTCACCAGGTTGTAGTTCGCCGACAGCGTCTTCAGGTTCGGACCGAGACCACCTGGCTTGGGTGCGCCCGCGGGGAGGTTCGTCGGGTCCACTGCGCCTAGCTGGATCGAGTTCGAAGCGAGGTCCTCTTCAATCGCCGCGTTGGCGGTGTAGGCCTTCTCCTTAAAGACAGCAATCTGTGCCTTTTGCGGACCGCTGTAGGCGGTGTTCGGCACGAAAGTGACGTTACCGAGCGCGTCGGCGGCGGTCAACTTCCAGGGACCGGAGTCAACCTGCCAGAACTTGCTCGTCCAGGTGTTGGTCTTGAGCGACTGCGCGTTCAAGTAGTTGTAAACCGCAATGCAGTCCTTGTTTGCCGTGGCCGAGTTGTAGGCCGCGGTCGCGCACGCGCTCGGGCCCGATGCCGTCACGTCCCAGGAGTTGGGAAGCGGCTGGATCTGACCGAGTTCGTTGTACAAGAGCCAGTTCGGGTTTTCCTTGGCCGTGAACGTGATCACGACTTGGTTGCCGGTCGGGCCCTTGGGGTAGCTGACGCTCTTGATCTGGTCGGGTACACCGTAGCCGGCGTTGTAGCCACAGTCGTCACCGGCGTTCGGGGTCTTTCCGCCCACGGGCGCCGTGAACGACTTGTACATGTTCAAGAAGAAGGCAATGGACTGTGCGTCAATTGCTTGACCGTTGGAGAACTTCCAGCCCTTCAAGTTCAACGTGTAGGTCGTATTGCCCTTGGACGCGACGGGAAGTGCGGCCGCGGACAACTGAGGCTGTACGGCCACCGATGCGCCGAGCCCGAAGTAATACAGGGGTCGATACATCAGTTCTTGGAACTGGTTCAAGTTCGCCACCGAGAAGTAGTTGCAGGCAACCACCGGGAAAATATAGTTGGGGTGTGCCCCCGCGCCTTCAGCGAAGGTAATGGTGCCGCTCGGCTTCGACGCTGACGCACTTGCCGCCGACGCACTAAGACCAACCACCGACATTGCTAGTACGACGCCAATGGACGCCAACTTTCGGAATCTTGCAGTTTGTTTCATCTTTGCCTCCCCAGAAGGCTTGATCTAAGCCCTCCGTAGTCCCTTGACTAAGTTGAGCCAGCGTATACCAGTTGGTAACTTCGGGCAACATGTCAGAGCCCTTGACGGTGCTGCAGTGTTAAATCTTGATTTCGCGTGTGATTTTCTCTATTGGATTGAAAGAATTACCGACCGCGCTCGAACCGGCGTGGACAATTCCGGACTCTTGCGCTCAACTTTTCGGTGGCGGTGCTGGCTCGCTCTTCGCCCAGCAGGTTCGCCTGTGCCGCGGTAGCTGAACGTTACAACTGTGAAGATTTTGCCTTAAGGCTCACTGGCTGGATGAGAGGAAAGTGGCAGGCGGCCTGGTGGTTGCCGCCAAAGGATTCCATTGGCGGGGCGACGTTGGCGCACACCTCTTGGACCTTGGGACAGCGCGTCCTAAAGCGACAGCCCGAGGGCGGGTTCGCCGAACTTGGCAGTTCGCCGACAATCTTGAGTCCACGTCGTTCCTTGGCCATCTTCGGATCGGGCAGTGGCACCGCGTTGAGGAGTCCAAGCGTGTACGGGTGCGCCGGCGTGCGAAAAATCGAGTCGGCATCGCCGATTTCGACAATCTCGCCCAGGTACATGACGCCGATGCGGTCCGCCATGTAGTTGACGACGGCCAGGTCATGCGAGACGAACACGAAACTCACCCCGAGCTCGTCCTGGAGGTCCTTCATCAGGTTCAAGATTTGGGCTTGAATCGACACGTCGAGGGCGGATACAGGTTCGTCGGCGACGACGAGCTTTGGGTTCAGCGCGAGGGCTCGAGCCAGACCAATACGTTGGCGCTGGCCTCCGGAGAATTCGTGAGGATGGCGTTCGGCGCTTCGCGGATCGAGCCCTACCACGCTCATAAGGCGCGATACTTCTTGATGCTGTTCGCGGCGCGTGCCGACCTTCTGGATTGCCAACGGCTCTCGGATGATCTCTCCGACCCTCATGCGCGGGTTCAGCGATGAATAGGGATCTTGAAACATCATTTGTCGGTCGCGTCGCAGGACTCGTGCGGTCTTTCCTTTGAGGTGCGTGACGTCAGTTCCCTGGAACGTGATCGAACCCCGGTTGGGAGTCTCCAGGCCTACGATCATGCGTCCGGTGGTGGTCTTGCCGCAACCGGATTCTCCCACCAGTCCGAATGTCTCACCCTCGTAGACCGCAAAGGACACGTCACTGACCGCGTGGACCGCCCCAGTCTTTCGACGAAGCAACCCACCGCGGATGGTGAACTCCTTGGTGAGCGATGACACGTTGACCAATTCGGTTGACGTAGTAGTGCGTTCACGAACCTTCGTGACGCCGGTACTTGTATCGAGGGGACCGTTGACCGGGAAGAAGCAGGAATACTCCGAGCCGTCCGCGGCAAACGTCGCGGGCGGGTCCTCACTGTGGCACTTGGCCGTGGCGTACTGGCAGCGCGGTGCGAATCGGCACACGGTAATCGGCTTGGAAAGGTCTGGCGGCACACCGGCAATCGAGCGCAACGTTGCGCCCTTGTTGGCGTCGATACTGGGCACTGACGCCAACAACGCCTGGGTGTAGGGGTGATGCATAGTGGCGAAGAGCTTCTCGGTCGTGTTCTGCTCCACCTTGCGTCCCGCGTACATGACCACGACGTCATCGGTCCGTCCCGCGATCACGCCCATGTCGTGGGTGATAAGGATGACGCCCATCTGAAGGTTCTTACGCAGTGAATCGAAGATGTCGAGAATCTGCTCCTGGATAGTCACGTCGAGCGCGGTGGTGGGCTCGTCGGCGATGAGCAACTTGGGCGAACAGACGAGGCCCATGGCGATCATGACGCGTTGACGAAGTCCACCGGACAACTCGAAGGGGTACTGGTTCAGTCGCTCACGGGGGCTCGGCATCTCCACCATTTCGAGCACTTCGAGTACTCGCTTGGTCGTCTCTTCGTCACTGGCGTCACGATGGATCTTGAAACCTTCGCCAACCTGTCGACCGATCTTGGTCGTCGGATTGAGTGACGTCAACGGGTCTTGGGGGATCAAAGCGATTTTGTCGCCTCGAACGCCCTCCATTTCCCGCTCGGTGAGCGACGCAAGGTCGGTTCCTTCGAACAAGATTCGTCCGCCAGAGATTGCCCCATTGCCGGCGAGCAATTGCATGATGGCGAATCCCGTCGTGCTCTTGCCGCAACCTGATTCACCTACGACGCCCACGCATTGACCAGAGTCGACCGTGAGAGAAAAGTTGTCAACGGCGGTCGTAGCACCAGCTCGCATCTGGAATTGGACCTGGAGGTTCTCCACCGAAAGCAGATTGCTCATGGGGTGTAACTGTACTCGTTTCCTAAACTGACCCCTTGCGTGCCGGTGGCGTCGTTCAAGCGAGTAAAGGCCTTCTTGAGGGAAGTTGTCGTGGCCTTAGGACCTCTACGACTGTGAAGGAAAGGAGTGAGCGGATTTCATGGTCGCTTCTCAGCTGAGAAGGTCACGGGCGATCGCGGTGAAGTTCGGCTCGCGAAAGGGGTAGCCCGTGTTCGTCAAGACACCAGGTTTCACGCGCAGGCTCGCGAGCACGGCTTCGTTGACCAGTTCGGCCCCCAGGACGAGTCGAAGAGCGAACGCCGGAACGCTCGCGAGAGCTGGTCGACGCATCTGATGAGCGAGGATCCTCGTGAAATCTCGGTTCGTGATCGGCTCGGGGGACACGAGGTTGACCGGCCCACTCAGGTCGTGGTCGATGATCCACAGCACGGCGCCGATCTGATCGCGAAGCGAGATGGGGCTGATCCATTGGTGACCTGAAGAAAGTCTCCCTCCCAGGCCCCAGCGAAAGAGTGGAAGTTGCTTTGCGAGCGCGCCACCGGTGGTTCCCATGACGATGCCGGTGCGAAGGAGGGCGACGGTACTACCCGAGTCGGCGAGTTCCGACGCCTCGTTCTCCCAGGCTTGGCACACGCCCGCGAGGAATCCCGCACCAGGGCTCGACGTCTCGTCGAGCACCTCGTCGCCTCGGTCACCGTAGATGCCAATTGCCGAACCACTGACGAGAATTTTGGTGCCCGACTTGGACGCCTTTAGCGTGTTGACGAGAAGTGAGGTCGAACGAGCACGAGAGGATCCGATCTCCTCTTTTCTGCTCGCGGTCCATCGTTTGTCGGCGATACCGGCACCAGCCAAGTGCACGACCGCGTCGAAACCACCGGCGCGCTCGAGATCACCCTCATCGACGAGCCCTCGCGACGGGTCCCAGCGAATCGTCGTCGTAGAGACTTCAGCGCCCGGGCGAACGAATCGCACGACGTCATCACCGCGCTCGACGAGCGCGTTGACGAGGGCCGTCCCTATGAATCCCGAAGAACCAGTTATTCCAACACGCATCGTTCTCTCCATGTACTGAGGACCAGTGAGGCCAGAAGGTCAGGGTGCGACAGGTGAGCGCCGTGGCCCACCTTTTCGAGTTCGCGCGTGTCAATGAGCGGACTCAGCTCGCGCAGGTCTCGACACAGTGATTGGTAGTACTCGAGGTGGTTGACGTCGCCGTGGGCGTAGAGGGTCGGTACCTCGAGTTGGGCGAGGTCAAAGGGCGTCGCGCCGGTACGAAGAAGCGTGAGATCACTGTAGAGGGCGGGCCCGTCGAGGCGTCGCGATTGCTTCTCGAGGTCGCTGAGCCGCTCCCAGGCGCTGTTGGAAACCATGCGGCGAAAGAACGTTTCAGCCTCGTACTCGGGGTCGTTAGAAAGAATCGAGCGAGAGCTCTCGCGGTAGCGCACCCAGGGGAGGGGGGCTTCAAAGACAATGACCTGCTGGACCAGGGATGCGTCCTTTAGTGCCGCTCCCAGGGCGACGACGCCGCCGAAACTATGGCCAAAGAAGATCACCGGACCTTTTTCGGCCTCGTGGTACGCGAGCGCGAGCAGATCGTCGACGTCGTACTCGAGCCCGAGCGGGCCCAGGTCGCGCGAGCCTTGATACCCGCGGCGGTCGTAGGCCACCAGGTCGAAGAGTTCCATCCTCCGGGCCAGGCGGGCAAAAGATCCACCGCGATCGAGCCCGCCGTGAATGCAAATCACGGTGGCGAGGGGGCTCTCGACCCGGCGCTCGGCGACCGCGAGGCCGGCGACGGGCGAATTGGCGACGAAGTGCAGCCCTTGAGGGATGGCGTGGCTGGAACTCATAAGCGAAACCTACCGGCTTTGCTTGGGGCATCGTCCCATCGTTGTGGCCATCGTCGCCCCTAGGCTGGAGGGGTGACTACGCCCCCTGAACCAGTCTCTCCACGTGCGGTGAAAGGTTCGTTCGGGCCGAACGCCTGGCTGGTCGACGACATGTACGACCGTTTTCTCGCCGATCCCGACTCAGTGTCGCCAAGTTGGCGTGAGTTCTTCGCCGATTATCAGCGCTCGACGGTGCCACCGGTCGCCACCAACGTCGTGCACGCGCCCGCGGCGAAGCCTGTGGTCAACATCGATGAAGAGGCGACGCCACTTCGCGGGGCGGCGGCGCGCATAGTCACCAACATGAACGCGAGCCTCGCGGTACCTACCGCCACCAGCGTGCGAACGGTATCCGCTCGACTGCTGGAGATCAACCGCGTTGCTCTCAATGAATCGCTCGCTCGTTCGAGCGGCGCCAAAGTGTCCTTCACGCACTTCATCGCCTTTGCCATCGTGAAGGGTCTCGGTGAGGTGACCGCGCTCAACGCCACGTTCGTTGACGCGGTAGACGAGAAGGGCACGCCGGGTGTTCGACGCCATGAGCACGTGGGACTCGGACTCGCCGTTGACGTCGAACGTCCCGACGGCACGCGAAATCTGCTCGTCCCGGTGATTCGTGATGCGGACACCCTGGACTTTCGCGAGTTCCTCTTCGCCTACGAAAGTCTCGTGCGAAAGATTCACAGTGCGTCGTTTGGCGCCGACGACTTCGTAGGTGCGACCGTGTCGCTCACCAACCCCGGCACTCTTGGCACGGTGCAGTCGGTCCCGCGACTCATGCCTGGACAAGGTGCGATCTTCGGCGTGGGGGCGCTGAACTGGCCCGCGGGCTTTGAGGCGGCGGACCCCCGAGCGCTCGCTGAACTAGGCGTGGGTAAGGTGCTGACCCTCACCTCGACGTACGATCATCGGATCATCCAGGGCGCCGAGTCCGGTTTGTTCTTGAAGTACGTCGCCGAGTGCCTGACCGGTGGTCACAGCTTTTACGAAGAGATCTTCACCTCGCTCGGCATTCCCTACGAACCCGCTCAGTGGTCGACGGACCGCAATCCTGCCGTCGGAGATGGTGATGCCGAGAGGATCCTCAAGCAGATCCGGGTCCAAGAGCTCATCAACATGTACCGGGTGCGCGGCCACCTGAACGCCCACCTCGACCCGCTGTCGAGCGAACCTCCGGCGCTGCATTCGGAACTGGACCTGGCGACCTACGGACTCACGATCTGGGACCTTCAGCGAACCTTCGTGGTGGCTGGACTCGCGGGAAAGAAAGAAGCGACCCTCGAAGAGATCTTGGCTATTTTGCGCGACGCCTACTGTCGCACGATCGGCATCGAGTACGGCCACATCATGGATCCCGAGCAGAAGCGTTGGATCCAAGAACGGGTCGAGGGCGTCAAGCAGACCATGACCGTCGAGCAGCAGCACCGGGTGCTCGAGGCGCTCAACGAAGCGGAAGTCTTCGAGAAGTTCCTGCATTCGCGCTACGTGGGTCAGAAGCGCTTCGGACTCGAAGGCGGTGAGTCGACCATTGTCGCGCTGCAGACCATCTTGGACGTGGCGGCCGACGAGGGTCTGCGCGAGGCCGTTATCGGCATGGCGCACCGTGGACGACTCAACGTGCTCGCGAACATCGTGGGCAAGTCCTACAGCGATATCTTCTCGGAGTTCGAGGGCAATCTCGATCCCGAGAGCGTCCAGGGCAGCGGCGACGTGAAATACCACAAGGGTTCGCGCGGCACGTTCAAAAATCCTCGCGGTGCAGCGATCGAGGTCTCGATGGCCTCGAATCCCTCGCACCTCGAAGCGGTGAGCCCCGTCGTCGAGGGCATCGTGCGCGCCAAGCAAGACCTCGTCATCCGACCCAGTGACGGCACGCAATGGGACAAGATGGCCTCGGTCTTTCCCTACTTGGCCATTCTCATCCATGGTGACGCCGCCTTCGCGGGCCAGGGCGTGGTCGCCGAGACTCTCAACATGTCCCAACTCTCGGGCTACCGCGTCGGGGGATCGATTCACATCGTGATCAACAACCAGGTCGGCTTCACCACTGCCCCGGAGTCGGCGCGGACGAGTTATTACCCGACCGACGTTGCCAAGATGATCCAGGCGCCGATCTTTCACGTCAACGGCGACGACCCCGAGGCGTGTGCGCGCGCCGCGCGACTCGCCTACGACTATCGCGAGACGTTCCATCGCGACGTGGTCTTGGACATCGTCTGCTACCGGCGTCACGGGCACAACGAGGGTGACGATCCGAGCTACACCCAACCCCAGATGTACAAGATCATCGACCAGATGCGCTCGGTGCGAAAGATCTACACCGAGACCCTGGTGCGCCGCGGCGACATCTCGATCGAACAGGCCGAAGCGGAACTCGAGCAGTTCAACACGCGTCTCCAGACGGTCCTCGACGAGGTCCGCACCGTGCCGGTGCCCAGTCTCGAGGGCGTGCCGGCCGCCGAGATCCCCGAGGACCTCGTCGCGCCGCCCACGGGCGTGGACCGCGCGACGTTGCTCGAGATCGCTGCCGTCACCATGACCGCGCCCGAAGGCTTCACCATTCACCCCAAGCTCGAGCGCCAATTCGCCCAGCGCCAAGCCCTGCTCGACTCGGGCGAAGTGGACTGGGCGCTCGGTGAGGCGCTCGCCTTTGGCACGCTCGTCAAGGGCGGCTCGAACGTTCGACTCATGGGTCAGGACTCTCGTCGTGGGACCTTCTCGCACCGCCACGCGGCACTGATTGACTACGAAAACGGCGCACAGTACGTGCCGCTCGCGAACCTCGACGCCACGGCGTTCTTCACGGTACGTGACTCATTCCTCAGCGAGTACGCGGCGTTGGGTTTCGACTACGGCTATTCGGTCGAGGCGACGAACACGCTCGTGGCCTGGGAAGCACAGTTCGGTGACTTCGTCAACGGCGCCGAGATCATCATCGACAACTTCCTCGTGGCCGCCGAGGACAAGTGGGGCCAACACGCCAGTCTCGTGATGCTGCTGCCCCACGGCTACGAGGGCCAGGGACCCGAGCACTCGAGCGGACGCATCGAACGTTTCTTGTCGTTGTGCGCTCGAAACAACATCCGCGTGGCCCAGCCGACGACGGCGGCCCAGTACTTCCACCTGCTGCGAAGTCAGGTGTTGCGCGAGAACATCACGCCCCTGATCATCTTCACCCCCAAGTCGATGCTGCGAGCGGTTCAGACTCGTTCGAAGCTCGAGGAATTCGAGTCCGGTTCGTTCCAGACGGTGCTTGACGACTCGATCAAGGACCGCGCAGCGGTCACTCGGGTGGTGCTCGCCACGGGCAAGATTGCCCACGAGGCGATCGCTCGACGAAACGAGATCGGCGCCGCCGTGGCCGTCGTGCGCGTGGAGCAGCTCTACCCGTGGCCCACCGAGCGCATCGAAGAGGTCCTGACGTCCTATCCCCTCGCCGACGAAGTCGTCTGGTTACAAGAAGAACCCGAGAACATGGGCGCGTGGCCTTTCGTGCACTTGCAGATGCACCACCAACTTCGTGAAAAGAAGGTGCGCCACGTCGCGCGCGCCGAATCGGCCAGTCCCGCCACGGGCAGCGGCCTCGTGCACGCGGCCGAACAGGCCGACCTGCTGCAACGGTCGATCGGGTGAGTCCTCCCAGGACCGGCCGGGTCCACGTCGTCGTCGACGGTTCAAACCTGGCGACCGAGGGTCGAACCGTGCCGAGCCTGGTGCAACTTGACGAGGCCGTGCGCTCGTTTATGGAGGAGAATCCACACACCGAGATCATCGTGGTGGTCGACGCGAGCTTCGAGCACCGCGTCGCATCTAACGAGCGGGCCCGCTTCAAGGAGGCCGAGCTCGCGGGCGAGATCGTGACGCCGCCCGCCGGGGCCATCGGGCGTGGGGACGCGTTCATCTTGAAGATCGCCCAGCGGATCAACGCCGTGGTCTTGAGTAACGATTCGTTCCAGGAATTCCACGAGGAGTATCCCTGGTTGTTCGACGCGAGCCGGCTCATCGGTGGCAAACCCGTCAAGGGCGTGGGCTGGGTGTTCACGCCGCGAATTCCCGTGCGTGGGGCCAAGTCCGTGCGCGCGGCGAAGAAGCTCACGCTCACGCTGCCCGGTGGCACCAAGCCGACCATTGGCACCACGCTCACTCCGGTCAAGACGGTGAAGGCCCCGGCCAAGGTCGCCAAGAAGGCCGCCAAGGCCACCGAACCCGCGAAACACTTGGAGCTCCCCGCGAAGAGGACCGCCAAAAAGGCCGCCAAGGTCGTCGAAGCCGTCGCCAAACACGTGCAAGCGCCCACCAAGAAGACCGCGAAGAAGGTTGTCGCGCCCAAGAAGGCGGCCCTGAAGGTCGTCGCGCCCGTGAAGAAGGCGGCCAAGGTCCCGACGCCTTTGAAGAAGAAGCCCGCCGAACCCGCCGTGGCGCTTCGTCGAGGGCGACAGCCCGTCAATCCCGAGTCCGACTTCACCGCGTTCAAGAATTCCCACAAGATCGGATCGAAACTCGAGGGAGAGGTCACCGCGTTCACCAGTCACGGGGCCGTCATCAAGGTGAAGTTGCGCGGCTCGAAGCACGTTGAGTGTTACGCACCGACTACGTCGCTGGGCACGCCCGCGCCCGCACGAGCCCGTGACGTCCTAAAACGTGGCGACCACCGCACCTTTCGATTGGTTACCGTGGACAGTGAGCGACGAATCGCGGAGTTGGCCCTGGCGTGAGTGAACTTTCTTTGAATCCATCGGACTGGTTGCCCCACCGACCGCCCTTCTTGCTCGTCGACGTCATGGTGAGCATCGAGCCGGGACTTCGCGCGAGCGGCGAATGGACGCTCAAGGGCGATGAATGGTTCTTCCCGGGTCACTTTCCGGGTCGCCCGATCACGCCGGGTGTCTTGCTGCTTGAGGCGATCGCGCAGTGTGGTGCGGTGGCGGTGTTGACCGATCCCAAGTACACCGGCCGACTGCCGCTCTTCGGCGGTGTCGAGTCCGCTCGTTTTCGTCGACAGGTCCTGCCCGGTGACACCGTGTTGCTCGAGTGCGAGATGACCCGGCTATCCGCGCGCGGAGGTAAGGGACACGGTCGTGCGAGCGTGCAAGGGCACACGGCCGTCGAGGCGGACCTGCTTTTCGTCATCGCCGACGCGACGTGAAGATCGCCACCTGGAACGTCAACTCGCTGAACGCGCGCTGGGCCCGGGTGGCCTCGTGGTTGGGCGCACACGAACCCGACATTGTGCTCATTCAAGAGACCAAGGTGTCCGACGAGAAGTTCCCGTTCTCGGCCTTGGCGACACTCGGCTATGAATCCGCGCACTACGGCCAGGGTCAATGGAACGGTGTGGCGATCTTCTCGCGCGTGGGAGTAGAGGACGTGACGCGGGGCTTCGGTGACGATGACCCTGAAGCCAGATTCATCGGAGCGACGTGTGCCGGGGTGCGAGTGTACTCGTGTTACGTGCCCAATGGTCGCGCGCTCGATGATCCGCACTACGCCTACAAGCTCGAGTGGCTCGAAAAGTTGACCCGCGTGCTCGACCAACGCGATCGAACCCAGCCGGTGGTGGTCGGTGGCGACTTCAACGTCGCACCGACTGATCTCGATTGTTACGACCCGAGTCTGTTCGAGGGCACGACTCACACCAGTGAGCCCGAACGCGCGGCCCTTCGCGGCATCGAGGCCACGGGACTGATCGACCTCACGCGCTCGCTCCATCCTGACGAGCCGTGCTTCACGTGGTGGGACTACCGCAGTGGCTCGTTCCATCGCGGATGGGGACTGCGCATCGACCTTCTTTACGTGGACGCGGGCTTGGCCCAGAAAGCGACCGCGAGTTACGTGGACCGCGAAGCGCGAAAAGGCGAGAAGCCCTCAGACCACGCGCCGGTCGTAGCGGAGTTCAACCTCTAGCCGAGTCCCTTGGGAAGTACGGCCTCGATGAACATCGGACCGGGGGTGAAGTACGAGCGGCGAAGCGCCTGGACCAACTCGTCGGCGGTCGTGGCCCGCACGGCGGGCACGCCGAGTCCGGTCGCGATGGCGCACAGGTCCAGCGCCGGGTCATCCAGGTCGAGCATGCGCTGGCTGGTAGCACCCTCGTGGGACGCCCCGACTCGTTGGCGCTCGAGGTTGAGTATGGCGTAGCTGCGATTGCTCAGTGCGACGACCGTGACGTCGAGCGATTCGCGCGCCATGGTCCACAGCGCTTGGGGGGTGTACATCATCGAGCCGTCGGACTCAAGGCAGAGGACTCGGCCGTTGCTGGCGACCGCAGCGCCCAGCGCGACCGGCAGTCCGTAGCCAATGGAGCCTCCCGTGAGGGTCATCCAACGATGGCGCGGGCCGTGTTGAGTCGCGCCAAAGAGGTGGATTCCGCTCGTGTTCGATTCGTCGGCGACGATGAGGTCGTCGAACATCGTGGCCCCAATTGCCGCAGCGAAACTCTGCGTCGTGAGTGCCCCGGTGGGCGCGCCGCTCTGCTCACCGGGGCTCTGCTCGACCATCGATGCGTTAAGTTCCTTCGCCAGTTCCAACAGCGCGGTCTTGGTGTCGGTACCTGGAGTCGCGAGGGGGATCACTCTCGTCGCAGGGTCGAGCAAGCGACTCGCCACGTCGGGATAGGCAAAGAAGCCCACCGGCTCGTTGGCGCCGACGAGGATCAGCGCCTCGACGTCCTTCAGTTGTGCGATGGCGAACTCGCTCAAGTAGATCAGTCGCTCGGGGACCGGCAGACCGCCGCCACGTTCGAGGATCGCGGGGAATGTCTCGAGGAGGAGACGAGCTCCGGTCGCTTGGGCGACGCGCTCGGCGAGGTTAAGTTGTTCGGCATCGAGAGCCGAGCCCCCGAGGAAGATCGCGGTGCGCTTGGTGCGTAGGGCCCGCGTGGCAGCCGCCAGGTGCACGTCGCGGATTTCGCGCAGGCTTGACCGCGTCGCGATGGGCCAGGCGGCGGGCGCCTCGACGTCGCCCCAGGACACGTCGGCGGGCAGGATGAGGGTTGCCACCTGACCGGGGGGCCCGTAAGCGGCGGCGACGGCGTCAGCGGTGTCGCGCGCGACGTCTTGGGGCAAGAGCGCGCGTCGTTGCCAACCCTCGAGGGCCGACGCGATTGCACCGATGTCGCTCTGTAGGGGAGCGTCGAACTGTGAGTGGTAGGTCGCGTGATCGCCGACGATGTTGAGCAGTGGCACGTGCGCGCGGCGAGCGTTGTGCAAGTTGGCCCACCCGTTAGCGAGACCCGGTCCCAGGTGCAAGAGCGTGCACGCCGGTCGCGACGAGGCTCGCGCGTAACCATCGGCCGCGCCCGTGGCGACACCCTCGAAGAGACAGAGGATCGCCCTCATCGAAGGTGCGTCGTCGAGGCCGGCGACAAAGTGCATCTCGGATGTACCGGGATTCGCGAAGCACGTGGTGACGTCGTTCGCGTCGAGCGTCGCGAGCAGGGCGTGGGCGCCGTTCACGGCAGCGGCCGGTCGTCGAGCAGTCGGTAGGGATTGAGAAGCTGCTCGGGGTCAAAGATCGCCTTGATTTTACGCTGAATCGCGAGCAGGGTGGGGTCGGTGAAGGCAAGAAACGGTGCCTGCTTGTCGCGTCCGATCCCGTGTTCGCCCGAGACGAGCCCGCCCAGGTCCACGCCGAAGGAGAACAGCTCGTGCAAGAAGACGCGCCGCTTGTCGTCGTCGGGCAAATAGACCGAGAGGTGGACGTTGCCGTCGCCCACGTGGCCGCAGCCCGAGACGAAGGCCCCGTGGCGCTCGGCGATTTCACGAGCCTCGCCGAGGAAGGTGGGCACGCTCGAGCGCGGCACCACGATGTCGATGATCTCGTTGGCACCGGCAGCCTTGGCGACCCAAAAGGCGCGTTCTCGCGCTTCGATGAGTCGAAGCGCGGCGCCCGGCGCCAGGACGTACACGTCGAGCGCCTCAGCCTTTTCAACGAGTGCGGCGAGCGCCTCGAGGTCATGGTCGAGTTGTTCGCTCGACCGGGTTTCGAGCATGATGATCAAGTACGCCGCGGCCTGGGCGGCCACGCCACTCGCGACCCCGAGTTCGAGCGAGGCCGCGTTGGTGATGGCCGACATCGTGAGCACGTCGAGGTATTCGAGGATAGACGCTTCCAGGCCCGAAGCCACGATGCTCGGCACGACCCGCGTCACGCTGTCGAGGTCGCGAAATGGTACGAGGACGGTGGCCGCGTGAGCCAACTGCGGCGAGAGCCGAAGCGTGACCTCGGTCACCAGCGCCAGCGTGCCTTCACTCCCGACCACCAATTGGGTGAGGTCGTAGCCCGAGGAGGACTTCACTACCTTGGCTCCGGTCCTCACGATCGTGCCGTCGATAAGAACCAATTCGAGCCCGAGCACGTGCTGGCGGGTCACGCCGTGTCGAACCGCGCGCATGCCCCCGGCGTTGGTGTTGACGTTGCCGCCGAGTGATCCGGAGAGTTCGCCCGGATACACCGGATAGCGAAGTCCGCTCGGCGCGAGTTCCTCGTTCAGTTCTCGAAGCGTCATGCCGGGTTGGACCACTGCCACGTGGTCGTTGATGTCGAGTTCGAGGAGTTGGTTCATCCTTGAAAAGCTGAGCACGAGGCCACCGGGCACGGGCGTCGCACCGCCGGAAAGTCCGGTGCCCGAGCCCCGAGGAGTGAGGGGAATGCCGTGGCGACTGGCGAGTTTGGCGAGTTCACTCACTTGGTGGGTGTTCGAGGGGCGCACGACCGCGAAGGGTTCGACGTGGACGGCGTGCAAGGATTCGTCGTGCAAGTCATCGGGGTGATGGTGCTCGGCGAAGGTAACGGCGTCGGAGGTGACGATGCTGAGGATCTCGCTACGGAGTGTTGGATTTTCCATTCGAGGGCAACGTTAGTTCCGGTTGCGCTTGTTCCAGTTCACGTCGGATGGCGGCCAATCGGGCCTTACGGGCCTCGCCCGTGAGTGGGGCGTTGCGTTGCTCGATCTGTCCGATCACTTTCTCAATGGGCCCGAGAAAGCGCGAAGGCACGCGGTCGGGGAAGCGCGGGTCGTTGCGTCCGCGGCTCCACGTGATGAGCAGTGAGTCTTCGGCTCGGCTGAGCGACACGTAGGCCAGGCGTTGCTCCTCGGCGATCTCGTGGGGCGTGGTCGCGTTGTAGTTGGGTAGCTGACCCTCGGCCCAACCAATCGCCGCGACGCACTGGAATTCGAGTCCCTTGGCGCGGTGGATCGTCGAGAGCGCCACCGCATCACGCTGGTCGTCGTCGGGGCGCCTCGTCCACGTCTCGGGCGTCGCCAACAGGTCCGAAGCAGGCGAGTGTTCGGGACCTCGGCGTTCGTAAGGTATGTCGTGCGCGTCGAGGTAGCCGGCGATGAGCTCGAGCTGGGCGTTGGTGCGCGCGAGCACTGCCATCGAGCGCCAGGGACAACCGGGTTGGTGCTTGGCCCCGAGCCACGCGGCCACGTGCTCGGCTTCATCCTCGTCGGTGTTGTACGCACGGACCATCGGCACGTCGCCCTCGTCCTTGGCGGGCGTGATGCCTTGGGCTCCTTGCTCGAGCAAGGTATTCGCGACCTCGATGATATTGGCGGTCGAACGATGGTTTCGAGTGAGATCGAGCACGACGGTGTCGGGCCAGGTTCGAACGATGTCCACCATCAATTGAGGGTTCGCGCCGTTGAACCCATAGATGGACTGGTTCGGGTCACCGACGCAAAACAAGTCAGGGTCGTCGCCGGCCATCGCGCGCAACAACATGAACTGGAGGGGATTCATGTCCTGAGCCTCGTCGACGTAGATCGAGCGGTTTCGGTGGCGAAATGACGCCAGGACGTTGGGTTCATCGCGCAAGAGCGCGATGGCTTCGCTCAAGAGCAAGTCAAAGTCGAGCACGCCGCGACTGTGGCACAGACCCACGTAGCGATCCAGGACGTCGGCGAACTGCGAGGGTGGCAAGGGCGAGTCGCGTCGCAGCTTCCTCGCGTTCTTCGCGTACAAGGCACCGTTGAAGCCCTGGCTCAGGGCCCAGCCGATCTCCTGTTCCACTCGCGGTAGCTGCCAGTCTTCGAGTCGAACGTCGCCGCTCTCGCGCAACTGGGTGGCGAGGGCGCTGACCAATTTGCGACGGTTCGGTTCGAGCACAAGCGCCTTGAGATGGTGGTCGTCACGGTACTGGTTCACCAGAGTCAGGGCGGCACGGTGGAAGGTGCCCGCACGTATGTCGCGGATGTCCGCGCGCAACAGGCGACGACGTAATTCGTCGCCTGCCTTTCGCGTGAAGGTCATAGCGAGTACCTGGTCGGGCTCA
>Ga0224532_1000002_pt1 | contig 86365 bp, 85 predicted proteins | sample 714E115metaG_FD_179902 | JGI IMG/M metagenome (GOLD analysis project Ga0224532, IMG submission 179902) | Peat soil microbial communities from Stordalen Mire, Sweden - 717 E1 1-5 | ecosystem: Environmental > Terrestrial > Soil > Wetlands > Peat | place: Sweden: Norrbotten County, Stordalen Mire... | reverse complement strand
ATTTTGGCTCCATTGCTGCTATCCGTACCGGTTTTGCGGTGGCCCGAGGCGACTACATCACCGCAATGGCTGCTGACCTTCAGGAACCTCCGGAGTTGGCGGAGAAGTTCTTCGACTATCTTTCCACGGGCGACTATGACGTGGCTGTTGGAACTCGCACCGGACGCGATGACCCACGGATGGACAAAATCATGTCAAAGTCCTTTTGGTCCCTTTACCGCAGGTGGGTCAACCCTGATATGCCCGCCGGCGGCGTAGATGTGTTCGGCTGCACCAAGGCGGTGGCAAACAAGCTCATTGCACTTGACGAATCAAACTCAAGCCTCGTGGGCCTCCTCTATTGGCTTGGCTTTAGACGCGTCAGTGTTCCTTACCGACGCGCATCTCGCACCGAAGGAAAGAGCGGCTGGACATTCAGGCGCAAGATACGCTACTTCCTCGATAGTGTCTTCTCCTTCACCGACAAGCCCATTGCGTTGCTCATTTCGGTTGGCGTTATCGGAGGATTACTTACGCTTCTTGCGAGCGTCGCGATCATCGTCGCCCGATTAATGGGGAAGATCAAGCTCCCGGGATACACGCCACTCATGCTGGTAATGCTGCTATCGACTTTTGCTTTACTTTTCGGACTAGGCATCGTCGGTTCGTACGTGTGGCGAACCTACGAGAACAGCAAGCATCGACCAGTTTCTGTATCGATGAGCCACGAGATCTTTCATGCGGTCCCTGACGAGTAGTCTTCGGCGACTGAATAATTCTTCGCTCTTGCGATTTCTCGTCTTGGGCGGATCCAACACCCTTGTCACTTTTGTCCTATTTGCACTTCTTGCTCGAGTGATTCCACCGTGGCTTGCCTACACGGTGGTGTTCGCGATAGGCCTTGCCTATACCACCCTATTAATCGGCCGTTTCGTCTTCAGGGCTCATAACACGTGGCGGCGATCCGGAGTGTTTGTCTGCTGGTACCTCGGGGTTTACATCTTCGGCCTGATCACGGTGCAGACATTGCTGGCCCTAGGTGTCAACTCCAGAAACCTCCTCGCACTGCTGACCATCGTCGTCACCGCACCGCTGAACTATCTCGGTGGCAGACTTATCTTTCGCGGTCGCTTTTCTACTTCTCAGAAGGAGCTCGTTTCATGACGGCTTACCACGTCCATCCTCAAGGTATCTGCGAGTCTGAGAACATAGGTCAAGGCACCAACGTCTTAGCCTTTGCTCACGTTCTTTCTGGCGCATCAATCGGATCTGATTGCACCATCTACGACCACGTATTCGTGGAGAACGACGTAGTCATCGGAGACCGAGTCACGATCATGAGCGGCGTCCAGGTGTGGGACGGAGTGAAGTTGGCGGACGACGTCTTTGTCGGTCCAAATGTGACTTTCACCAACGATTCCCTACCCCGAAGGAAGGTTCCTCCGGTCGAGTTCGCGAAGACGGTTGTATCGCAAGGCGCATCCCTCGGCGCTAGCTCGGTCATTCTGCCGGGCGTTCAGATCGGTCGCAACGCGGTGGTCGGCGCTGGAGCGGTAGTAACGAAGAACGTGCCACCAAACGCAATTGTCGTGGGCAACCCGGCCAGAATCGTTGGTTACGTCGACACCAGGAGGAGCAGTGCGGTAAGTTCGGAATCTTCGAGTCGCCTCGTCACCGAACACGCTCGATCCAGCGTCCCGGGTGTGGAGCTGCACGAAATACTACGCGTGGTTGACCTGCGTGGAAGTCTCACTGCAGTGAACTTCTCGAGCGATCTGCCGTTTGTTCCCCGGCGAGTCTTCGCTGTCACTCAAGTGCCATCCAAGGACATTCGCGGCGAGCACGCCCACCGCGAATGCGAGCAGTTCTTACTCTGCCTGGTCGGTAGCGTGTCCTGCGTCGTTGACAATGGCGAGGTCCGCCAGGAATTTCTTCTCAACCGCTCGGATGTTGGCTTGCACATCTCCCCAATGATCTGGGCCACCGAGTACAACCACTCACCCGATTCGCTCTTGCTGGTGTTCGCCTCGCACGAATATGATGCTGCCGACTACGTTCGTGAATACGACGAATACCTCTCACTAGTTGCGAGTCCTCACCCGAGACGCACAGATCAGTGAACTCAACGGCCTGCGAAGAAGCAACAGAGAACGTTGCTTCGCTATGCTTTGCTTTTGTTTGAGTAAGTGGGGGTAAGGCCCGAAGAGTGGGAACGTCATTGATACACCCAACTGCAATTGTCTCGCCAGAGGCTTCGCTCGGAGACAACGTCGAAATTGGACCGTTTACAATCGTTCACGGCAACGTTCGGATATCTGGAGACTCGACGATTGAGTCCTTCTGTGAAATCGGCTATCCGGCAAATGATCCAGGTAGCCACGAGATGTTAGAAATTGGAAGCCACAGTCGCATTCGATCTCACAGCGTCCTTTACGAGGGATCAAGATTTGGTGACGGGTTAGTCACTGGACATCGAGTGACGGTTCGAGAGGGCACAAAGGCTGGAAGGAATCTTCAAATTGGAACTCTCGGTGACATCCAGGGTCATTGTCAAATTGGAGATTACGTCCGACTTCATAGCAATGTCCATATCGGGCAACAATCCGTCATTGGCAGTTACGTATGGATCTTCCCTTACGTGGTGTTAACAAATGACAAGCATCCACCCAGTGAAATCCTAAATGGCGTAACACTCGAGGACTACGTCGTAATAGCAACGATGTCGGTGGTACTGCCTGGAGTCCGCATAAAGGAAGGTGCCCTCGTAGGGGCTCACAGTTCGGTATCGAAAGACGTCGAGGCGAACTCGGTCGTTGCTGGCTCACCCGCCAAATTCATTTGTGAGACTCATGAGATAAAATTTAAGGATGACGCGGGCGCAAGTGCGTACCCTTGGCGCCGACACTTTCACCGGGGATACCCTCCTGAAGCAGTACTCGAATGGATCAGTGAGTTTTCGTGAACTCAACCGCCTCGTAAAGATGGCAACATTTCCAGAGCCTCAGGGTCCAAGGTGGCACGACTCATGCCACCAGACGTCGCCCACCATCTGCGCGAGTAGACACGAGCCACCGCGTCATTCAATAAATATTCCAAACTCTTCGGTTCCCACGCTCGCTCTCGTTGCTGCGACATGCGTCACGCAAGTCGTTCCTTCAAGATTTCTCTCAATTGGTGATTCAACTCCGAACGAAACGACCGTGCTTCCTTCATGAAGATCGACGAGAAACCCGAGATCCTCGCAGAACGCAGGACCAGGAATCTACGCACCACCCTCAATCAGTGGTTGACGAGCCAGGGCGAGGCCGTGCCGCAGCGAAAGTCTTGGCCGGAGGCCCTCCAACGCGTTCACGCCTACGGCTTACTCATAATCTTCATTGGATTCATTGCCCTGGCGTGCTGGAGTTCATTCCTTGCCAGTCGATTTTCGCTCACGCTTGACTACTCCTTCTACGGTCAAGCATGGTTCCTCATAGCTCACGGTCACCTAAATCCATATTCTTCGACGTTTCCTCCGTCGTATTGGCACAATGCACTGGAGCTAATGATGTGGCCTTTGGCGGCACTGTGGTACCTCTGGCCGCATGCCGTAACTCTTCTTTGGGCCCAGGACGCTGCAACCGGCGGCTGCGAAGCCATAGTCTTCGTCTGGATGTGCGAGGCTACCGCGCGCTCAGTCAAGGAAAGAAACCTCGGCCCGTGGTCTGTCCTGTTTCCTCTAGGCGGACTTATCCTCCTTGTCGCCAATCCCTGGACCGTCTGGATCAACTCCTTCGACTTCCATCCAGAATCAATCTCGCTGTTCTTCGCACTTTGGAGCGCGCACGCATTCTGGCGAGGTCGCACTCGGAGTGGATGGATCAGCGCGCTACTCGCTCTCGCATGCGGTGCCATTGGAGCAACGTACGTGGCGGGACTTGGAATTTCGTTAATTCTGGTTGGGAGAGAACGGCGACGTATCGGGGCCGTACTCCTGGGTATTGGAATTTCGTGGCTCCTATTCATTTCCAGCATCGGCGGCGATAGCGCAGCTGGCGTCTTTACAAACTTGACACGAGGATCACGTCTTCAATCACCGGGCACTTTGGAAATCGCCAAACTCATCGTGGAACACCCGAGCCGAGCAATTTCTGCAGTCTGGTCAGTTCGCCGGGATCTCTTCGCGGATATATCCGTCGGAGGCGTCATTGGCCTCATCAGCCCGTGGGCTTTTGGTATTTCTTTCCTGGTCCTCCTCGAAGGTTCTCTGACCGGCAACTCGTCATTCATAGAGCCCTATGTCCAGAACAGTCTCCCGCTCGCTCTTCTCATACCTCTTGGAACAATCTTGATATGCATCACCCTCGCAGCTGCGCGTCAGCAGTGGAAGCGAATTGCGGCCTACGTTCTTGCGGCCATATCAGTACTGAATGTGATCGGCTGGAGCGTCACATGGTTTCATCGAACTGAATCCCAGTGGGTGTCGGTGCCATCCACGACCGCCGCAACACTCAGTCGCACCCTCTCTTTGATTCACCCAAATGATGAAGTGATCGCTTCTCAGGGGATAATGGGACCTTTCGCTTTTCGTCAATGGATCTATCCACTTCTCACGGGTCCGGTCGCCAGATTCCACATACATAGTCGAACCGTTTGGTTCGTGATAGCCCCTAAGAATGGCATCCAGACAGAGTCGACAACTGGTGCTGAGTCTCAAATCGGTCAGATCGCCAATCTGCCCAATGTGCGTCTAGTCTCGGACTCCGACGGTGTCTACGCCTTCGAATGGCGACCTGGCTCTGGACGTAAGTTCGTCAGCTTCAAGAATGTCATCTCGGTACCCGCATGGACTCTGGACACCTTTCCTTCACAAGTCGTGGTAAGCGGTCCAGCCGACCTCTGGCACGTGGAGAACTCTGGTTCTCTGGGGTACCAGGTTTCAGGTGACAACTGGCGCCTTCACAACGGAAAGTACTCCGCGTCCTTGCGACTATCTTCCTATGGAATTGTCGACGTCCGACTTCTCGACGCATCGACCGGAACAGTTCTTGCTAGCGACACTCTTCCTTCCACCGGAGGGACCGTCGAGACGAGAATTTTGACTGGACACGTGATTAATACCTTCATACCGAAGGCCTATTCCGGCTTCGAGTTATTCAGTGTCAATCCGGTGGAGCCTGTCCCCGAAGAGATTCTTGAGTTGCAGGTGTTCGTTCCGAGTACCACCAGAGCATCCGTCTACTCGATTGGGCTTGCTAATCAAAACCCGACTCCGTAAGGCACGCGATCTCCTCCTAGCCAACACCTTGAGGGAACTCATATCCCATTACCGACCTGGTGCGTCCAAGGATTTTCTGATCTCAACTTGAGCAGCCGAGCGCTGGCCGATAGTGAGGTCGTCCCCCCATGAGGCACTTCGTGCCCGGACGTGAATCCACCGATAGGGCAAGCGATACTGTCGTGCAGTGAGCATCGCGTCGAACGACAATGATCGGATTCCCGCTCCTTCCCCCTGCGAAGAAGTATTTCGGTCGCTTGGCCGCACCGAAGGCGAGTCGCTCGTCGTAGGAGACGGTCATTTCCTCGGTCGAGTAAGCATTGTTCATGGCGCAAGCGCCGAAGTGATCTGGTGCGCTCGCGACGGCAACGAGTCGACGTCTCTTTGCACGTTTGGCGCAACGTTGAATGAGCGTCTCGTTGCGGGCGACTGGGTTGAGTTGACTGGCGAACACATCATCCGAGTGTTGCCGCGACGTAGCGCCCTTCGTCGCCCCGATCCCAATGGGACTGACATCCAAGTGCTTGCTTCAAACCTTGACTTGGTGCTTCTCGTCGTGGCGATTGATCGAGGGCTCAATGTACGAATGCTCGAGCGTTTCGCCGTCATGGCCTACGACAGCGGTGCTCAGCCATTCGTCATCCTCACCAAATCTGACCAGTCCGAAGACCTTGACGAGGTGGTTCGCGAGACGACTCTGGTGCTGCCGGGAGTGGAGATCCTCACGACTAGCTCACTGAGCGGCGAAGGTATCGAGCGTCTTCGCGAACAATTACACGAAGGCGTCACGGCAGTCATGCTCGGCCCCTCGGGCGCCGGTAAGACCTCGCTGCTCAACGCGCTCGAGGACAGCGATGAGTTGACCCGGACGGTCTCGCGCGGTGGCGAAGGGCGCCACGCGACCACTACGCGACGACTCTACCGACTCTCCAGCGGCGGCGTCCTGCTCGACATCCCTGGAATTCGACTCGTGGACCTCCTCGTAGGTCAGGAAGGACTCGACGAGACGTTCCCCGACATCCTCGCCCTTGGCGAACAGTGTCGGTTTCGCGATTGCCAGCACGACGGCGATCTCGGTTGCGCGGTGCAAGCAGCCGTCGCTTCAGGCCAACTGGCCCTAGAGCGTTACACAAATTGGAAACTGGTTCACGACGAACTTGGACATCAAGAGCATCGAAGAAAGATCAGCCGCTCCTCAAGCCCATCGAGACGTAGGGGTGGGCCCTCATAGGAGCTCGAACGGGAAAGGGTCTAACACAGTGCATGTACGAGCCTTTGATCTCGACAGCGATCTTCAGATCTTGTAGTTCTGAAAGAACGACCAGATGACGCCGTTAGCGTCTACGACAGATGACTGCGGGCCAAGAACTGACGTGAACGCTGCGGGAAGTGGCGGACCCCCGGGCCATTCGTGACCCTCGCCCATTACTTCGTACAACTCGACCAGGGCTCCGTTCGCGCACGAACTGTAGAGAGTGAACTTGACGCCTTTGAACGGCGCTGACGTCCTTGCACTCTCACAACGGTCCTGCGACGACCAGTCCTTCGCCGCGGTTTTTACCGAGTAGGTCCAATACTTCTGTCCGTGACCGGCAAACGGATCGACCGGATCAGCGGAACCATGAAACGAGATCACCGGTACCGCCCGCTTTGTGACGCACGGCTTGGGTCGACGAAGTCCGCTCACCGGGGCCACCGCAGCGAAGATCGTCGAATCAGCACATGCGAGTTGACTGACTTCACGTGCTCCGCCAGAGAAGCCCGTGGCGTACACGCGTTGTGGATCCACGCAGTATCGACTCTCGAGGATCTTCACGAGTGAGGTCAGGAACACAATGTCGTTGGCCGAGTGAGCGGGGACCGCCCGCCCGCCGACCAATGGCACGTTCGGTACATTCCAGTCGAAGCCGCTGCCGTCTGGGATGAGTGCCTGAGGATAGGCCACGATGAACTCGTCAGCGTTGGCCGACGTGTTCATGTCGGTGAACTCCTCCTGCTCGACCGCGGTGCTCCCGCTGCCGTGAAGGTTCAACACCAGGGGTAACGGCGTCGAATCCGAGGCCTTCGGCCGGTGAACGACGACCGTTCTGGCAAATCCGTCGACGGTCAACGAGAGAGTGGTGTTGCGCGACGACGACGTGCCGCATCCGATACTGGTGGTGGCTGTCGAAGTAACCACTGCAGAAGACGCACCCTCCGTCCACGTACTGACACCGAGCAGTGCGACGACGATGGTCGTCGCCATCACACCGGACCAGACCGGACTTCGTCGAACCCTTGTCAAGTTGGCCATATCTCCTCCTTCACAAAGCGCCGCCCGAGTACTGCGACAATGTCATCACGACTTTCCTACTTGCGTGATTGCGGGCGGCGGCGTTTCTAGAACCGGTTCACGTTCAAGACGTTAACGCCGCTCGATCAGATCCATGTAGTCATCGCGCCACAAGTCGAAGTACTCTTCAGGCAACAGCACAGCGTGTGTCGGTTTTAGCATCTCAACGAATTGACGTTCGTGGCTCACGGCCACGATCGTTCCTTTCCACTGGTGCATCATCACTCCTAGGGCTTCGACGCTCGCAGGGTCAAGATTGTTCGTCGGCTCGTCGAGCAGCAGGAGATTAGCGTCGGATGCGGCGAGAATGGCAATTGCTAGTTTTGCTCTTTCGCCACCGGACAACGTTCCTGGCAACTGGTGCGCCGCCGAACCCTTCAAACCGAAGGCGCCCAACAGCGATCTGCGTTGAACCTCGGTCTGCACAGTGGCGTTCTCTAGGTGATCCAAGACACTTCGCGAGAAGTCAAGTTGCTCGTGTTCCTGCGCGAAATAGCCCACCTTCACGTTGGCGCCGAACCGAACGTCCCCGGTCTGAGCCGACTGAGTTCCCGCGAGGCAACGCAGCAAGGAGGACTTGCCCGCCCCGTTCTTTCCCACAATGACGATTCGGTCACCCCTTCGCGTGATGAAATTCACATCCTTCAAGACGACCAGAGCGCCGTAACGGACAGCTACGTGCTCTACGGTCATGGGAACGTCACCGCTTCGCGGGGGAACGGGAAGTTTGAACGTGACCTTCTTTTCCTTCTTCGTGACCACGACGCGACTGTCGACCAACTTCTCCACTTTGCGGTCCAGTACTTTGGCCAGGCGCGCACGTGACTCGGTCTGACCTCGCATCGAGTCAGCCAAAGTCTTCATTCGCCCAATCTGCTCGTCCTGGTGAGCAGCCAACTTCTCTTCGCTAAGGCGACGGGTCTCTTCTTGCTCGAGGTACTTGGTGTAGTTGCCCTTGTACTCGCGAAGTTGACCTTCTCGCAACGCCAGGACCCGGTCAATCGACCGGTCCAGCAGTGGGAGGTCGTGACTGATCACGAGGACCGTGCCGCGGAACCTCTCCAGCTCGTCGAAGAGCCAGCGCTTGGCTGCCCGGTCCAGGTGGTTCGTCGGTTCGTCCAGCACCATGGTCTCGGGCTGTTCGTAGAGCACTCGCATAAGGTCGACGCGTCGACGTTGTCCACCAGAAAGTGAGTCGAGGTCCTCGAGCAGCAAGTCCTCGGCGAGGCCCAGACCCGCCGCCAGACGGGCGACCTCGGATTCGGCTTCGTACCCGCCTCGCTCGCGAAAGGTCTCCTCGAGTCGCGTGAACCGCTCGATCGTCTCCTCGGTCGGATCAGCGGCGAGTTCGTGTCGAGCGTGCTGCATGTCCGCATCCAAAACGTCCAGTCCACGCGCGGAGAGCACGTGTGAGAGGCCAATCGGCTCCACGCCCAGTCCGTGTGCCACCGGCTCTTGGGGAAGGTGACTCACGGTGCCCTGGTGCTGGACCGTGCCGCTGATGCGAAGGTGCTCGGGTGTCTGGCCGAGTAGCACGGCGAGCAGGGTGGATTTACCCGCGCCGTTTCGTCCCACCAAGCCAACCTTCTCGCCGTTGCCGACCGTGAAGGACACTGGCTCGAGGATACGGCGTGCGCCAATCTCAATTCCCAAATCTCGAACTATGAGCACTTATCGACCCAGTTGCTCAGCGGCGTCAGCTAGCTCATCTCGAAACTGAGGGTGGGCAATCGCGACCATCGCTCTGGCCCTCTCCTTCACGCTGAGACCCCGAAGGTCTGCGAAGCCGTGTTCGGTGACAATGACGCCAGCCAGGTGTCGGGGCGTCGTCACGACGGAGTGGGAAGACATATCACCAATGATACGGCTCTTAGGAACTCCGTCGACCACCGCAGTCGACTGCAGACAAATGAGCGACGTGTGCTCCAGGGACAGACTGGTGCCCTCGACGAAGTCCATGTGTCCACCCACGCCTGAGAACTGGCGAGCTCCGATCGTGTCCGCGACGATCTGACCCTGTAGATCCACCTCGAGCGCGGAGTTTACGGACACCATCCGGTGGTTCTTGGCGATGGTCGATGGGTCGTTCACGTAGGCGACGGGGGCGAGCCGCACCCTTTCGTTCTCATTCAAGAAGTCGTACATCTCCTGAGATCCCAGCGCGAACGTGATCACCGAGTCGCCGCGATGAATTGGCTTGCGGTCGTTCGTGACCTTGCCTGATGCGCAGAGTTGATAGAGACCGTCGGTGAACATCTCTGAATGCACGCCGTAGTCACCGCCGTCGCGCTTCACCAGCGCTTCGGCGACGAGATTTGGCACAGCACCGATCCCCGTTTGCAGAGTGCAGCCGCTGTGGATAAAGGACGCGGCGTATTCCGCAATCGCCGTGTCCTCGGGCGTGCCCGCTTCTTTGCCGAGAACCGTCGGATATTCGTCGGTGTAGACGACGACGTCGATATCGCTCAGTGAGATCTCGTTGCTGAAGCCTTCGAGCGCGAGCGTCCTGGGAAAGTGCGGCGAACATTCGACAATGAGGGCACGATTGGGATCGCGACCGGCGGCACGGAATTCCTCGAGGTGCGCTCCGTTGTAGAGCGAGAGACTGACATTGCCGTTCTTGTCAGGCATCGCTCCCTGCATCATCATGACGCGCGGCGCCAGGTGCTGTATCAACAGGCCGTAGTGACGAAAGAACGAAGGAACGAACTGGATGTCGGCCCCGTGCGACTGATAGTGACGTTCGCCACCACCGTAAAAGCTCGACCGGTAATGCACGTTGGGGTGCATAAAAACATCAAAGACCCCGAGGATCAATCCACCGCTGATCGTAAGGTCCTCCCAGTCCTGACGCTTCGAGAGTTCTTTCAGCAAACCGACGGGCGTGGATGTCACGAGGCCGAGTCCAACTTTGTCGATAGGTCGGACCAACGCCATTGCGTCGCTGAGACACAGTTCGCGCGCGGTCATCGAATTATTCTGCCCTATCGCGGTTCGTGTGGGAAGATTGACACATGAGTGACTACTTATTTATCGATGTGTGGAGCGACGTCGTGTGCCCCTTCTGCTATTTAGGTGCGCGCCAGCTTTCGAGTGCCCTCGAGCGCTTTGAGCACCGTGAGAACGTCCAGGTTCGACACCGCGCTTTCGAGCTCGATTCATCCGCGCCGCGCGATTACAACCTCTCGTTGCCCGAACTCCTGGCTAAGAAATACTCGATGCCCGTCGAGCGAGCCCGGACATTGAATGACCGACTCGAGGGCGAGGCGAGCGCCCTCGGTCTTACGTGGTCGATGAAGGATGCTCGGCCCACGAACACCTTTGACGCGCATCGCGTGATTGCCCTCGCCTCCAGCCAAGGCAAGAGCTCTGCCATGAGCGAACGTCTGTTTCGCGCGTACTTTAGCGAGGGCCTACTGGTCAGCGACCAGGCGACGCTCACGTCGCTCGCCGATGAGGTAGGGATTGACGACGTTTCGTCGCTGTGGACGAGCGAACGCTTCGCAGTGGAGGTTCGCGCCGATGAAGCCGAGGCCATGGAGTTGGGCATCACCGGAGTCCCTTCGCTCCTGATTGACGAGAAGTTCATGGTGGTGGGCGCTCAAGGTGGCGACCACATCCTCGATGTACTCACGCGCGCGTGGTCGCGCCGGGTAACTGCTTAGTCGTCTTCGGCGGGTACAACCGCGGCGGTCGCCACGGAGTGTCCTTCGTCGAGGTTCATCACGCGCACGCCAGTGGCGTCACGGCCCTGGGACGACACTTCGCGTACCGGCGTTCGAATGAGGACTCCACCGCTCGAGGCAAGAAGCACTTCGTCGTCGAGTCCCGCCATGAACGCAGCGACCACGAAACCGCGAGCCGCCGTCAACCTGATCGCCCGCACACCCTGACCGCCTCGACCCTGCTGGTTGAAGCGGTCAGTCTTTACCCGCTTGCCAAAGCCTGTATCGGTGACGAGAAACAGATCCGCGTCACTTCGAACTACGTCCAGCGAGATGGCCCTATCGTCGTCCTTCAACTTGATGCCTCGAACGCCCGTCGAGTCTCGACCCACCTCTCGAACCTCATCCTCGTTGAATCGAATCGACATCCCCCGGTAGGTGACAACCATCAGGTCGTCTTCACCGCTCGTTGGAACGACTCGAACCACTTCGTCGCCCTCGCGAAGCTTGATGGCAATCCAACCCTCTCGACGCGATTTGTCGTATTCACTGAAGGCGGTCTTCTTCACGGTGCCGTCGGCCGTCGCGAACACCAGAAACTTGTCCTTGGGGAAGTCGAGTGTCGAGACGATTGCCTGGATCTTCTCGCCCGGATGGAGGTTCAAGAGATTGACGATTGCCGTGCCCCTTGCCGTGCGCTCCTTGATCGGGATCTCGTGGCCCCGAAGTCGGAACACTCGACCCTTGTTTGAAAACAGCAAAAGAAAAGCGTGGGAACTGGTATGGATGATCTGCTCGACGAAATCCTCGTCGCGCAACTTCGCCCCTTGCACGCCACGTCCACCGCGGGCCTGGACCTTGAAGGAGCCGGCCGCAACAGACTTGATGTAGCCGGCCTGAGTCATCGTGATCACGATTTCCTCGTCCTCGATAAGATCTTCCAATCCCATTTCGCCCGGATCGTTCACGATTCGAGTCACGCGGCCATCGGCGTACTTATCACGTACGGCCGTGAGTTCATCGGCGATAACGGCGCGAAGTTTGACGTCGCTTTCGAGGATCGACTTCAGCTCGGCAATCGTCTCACGCAGTTTGGCCATTTCGTCTTCGAGCTCGGTTCGTCCCAGCTTGGTAAGTCGACCCAGGGTCATGTCCAAGATGTGATTCGCCTGCTCCTCAGAGAACGAGAACGGGGCTGTCATCAACTTCGTGCGAGCGTCCCCGCGGTCCTCGGAACCACGAATGGTGGCGATGACTTGATCGAGCATGTCGATGGCCTTCAGCAATCCTTCGACGATGTGGGCCCGAGCCTCGGCCTTGCGCAGACGGAATTCGGTCCGGCGAGTCACCACTTCCACCTGGTGAAGGATGTAGTGGATCAAGGCTTGGGCCAGGTTGAGCGTCCTGGGAACCCCGTCAACCAACGCCAGCATGTTGACCGCGAACGTGGTCTGAAGTGACGTGTTCTTGAAGAGCTTGTTGAGTACCACATTGGCGTTGGCGTCGCGCTTCAGCTTGATAACCAGTCGGGAGCGGCGGCCCGCAGAATCATTCTGCATCGCGGCGATGCCGTCGATCTCGCCACTCTTCACGAGTTCGTAGACCTTCTCCTCGATCGACTCGACGGATACCTCATAGGGAAACTCAGTGACGACGATGCGAGTGTCGCGGCCACTCTCCTCGACCTCGGCGACTGCGCGCATCTTGATGGATCCTCGGCCTGTGCGATACGCGTCGAGAATTCCTTGTCGTCCCAGGATCTGGGCACCGGTGGGAAAGTCGGGACCCTTGACGAACGCCATGAGGTCATCGGGCGTCGCCTCGGGATTCGCTAGGAGGTGCAGCGTCGCGTCAATGACTTCGCCCAGGTTGTGCGGCGGAATCTTGGTCGCCATACCCACGGCAATACCCTGGGATCCATTCACCAATAGATTGGGGAATCGTGACGGCAGAACGGTGGGCTGCTGGGTGGAGTTGTCGTAATTCGGTTCAAAGTCGACTGTCTCTTCGTCAATCGAATCGAGCATCTCCAGCGCGATGGGAGCGAGGCGACATTCTGTGTAGCGCATCGCGGCCGCGCCCTCATCGGGTCCGGTTCCGCCAAAGTTTCCGTGACCACTGATGAGCGGGTGTCGCATCGAGAAGTCCTGGACCATGCGAACCAGCGCATCGTAGATCGCGCTGTCTCCGTGCGGGTGATAGGTACCCATGACTTCGCCCACGACCTTCGCGCACTTGGCGAATGGCCGGTCGGGACGCAGACCTTGATCGAACATCGAGTACAGGATGCGACGATGCACGGGCTTGAGTCCGTCGCGCACGTCGGGCAACGCGCGTGAGACAATGACCGACATCGAGTATTCGAGAAACGAACGTTCCATCTCGAGGTTGATCTCGATGGGCTCAATGTAACCAAGCACCGCGTCCTCTCCCGGAGTCTCTGCACCAGAATTCGGAGTCTTCTTTGCCATGATTCCTTCTTCCTAGATGTCTAGGAATCGAACGTCTTTCGCATTGGTTTGGATGAAATGACGACGTTGCGGTACGTCGTCGCCCATCAGGATTGAGCACACCTCATCGGCGAGTGCGGCCTGCTCAACGGTGATTTGCAGCAGCGCGCGCTTCGTCGGATCCATAGTCGTATCACGTAGTTCGTCAAAGTCCATCTCCCCCAGGCCCTTGAGACGCTGAAAATCGTTCTTGTGACCGGGATTCTCTTCCATGAACTTCGCCTTCGCGAGGTCGTCACGTAAGTACACCTTGTCCTTACCTACGAGGGTCGAATAGAGAGGTGGTTGGGCGACGTAGACGTGGCCGTTGTTCACCATTTCGGTCATCTGGCGGAAGAAGAAGGTGAGCAGGAGGGTCCGGATATGACTACCGTCCACGTCAGCGTCCGCGAGCAAGATGATCTTGTCGTAGCGAACCTTGGTCACGTCAAAGTCCGCCTCGACGCCCGCACCGATCGCCGAGATCAGAGCCTGGATCTCGGTGTTGCGCAGGATTTTGTCAGAACGGGCCTTTTCGACGTTGAGAATTTTTCCGCGGATGGGCAGAATCGCCTGATTCCGAGGATTGCGAGCGTCCTTCGCCGACCCGCCCGCAGAGTTGCCCTCGACGATGAAGAGTTCACACTCGCGCGGATTGTTCGAAGAGCAGTCGACCAGCTTTCCTGGAAGTCCCGCGCCGTCGAGCGCGCTCTTGCGTCTGGTGAGATCGCGAGCTTGGCGAGCGGCCATTCGTGCGCGTGACGCTTGCACAGCTTTGGAGACAATCTGACTACCTTCGCGGGGATTCTCTTCCAGCCAGTCGGCGAGCTTCTCATTGGTTGCCCGTTCCACCAATGAACGAATCGACACGTTGCCAAGCTTTCCTTTGGTCTGACCCTCGAATTGTGGCTCTGCGAGGCGAACCGAGACGATCGCGGTAAGTCCTTCGCGAATGTCCTCACCAAGAAGGTTGTCGTCCTTCTCCTTCAGGAGATTGCGCTTTCGCGCATAACGATTGACGACGTTCGTGATTGCCTTTCGAAATCCTTCTTCGTGCATGCCACCTTCGATGGTGGCGATTCCGTTTGCGAACGAGTGGATGCTCTCGTAGTACCCGGTGTTCCACTGGAACGCGACTTCGACTTCTTGACCCTCTTCAGATTGATCGTAAAAGCCGACTTTTCGAAACAGCGACTCTTTGGAGTTATTGAGGTGTCGCACGTAGTCAACGATGCCGCCGTTGTACTTGTAGGTCTCTTTTGCTTCCCGACCTTTTCGCTGGTCTTCGAAACGGATCTCGAGACCGCGATTCAAGAACGCCATGATTTGGAGACGCTCGAGAATAGTCTGTGCTCGAAACTCCACTTCTTCGAAAATCGTGGGGTCCGGTGTGAACGTCACGGTCGTACCGGTTCTCCCGCGGGGTGCGGTGCCGGTGACCTTCAGCTTCCCTACCGGTTTGCCGCCATTCTTGAACGTCAGCATGTGGTGATTGCCGTCTTGATCGATCTCAAGGATCAGTTCGGTGGAAAGAGCGTTGACGACCGAGACGCCGACGCCGTGCAGCCCTCCAGAGACCTTGTAGGCGTTACCACCAAACTTCCCTCCGGCGTGCAGCATCGTGAGCACGACCTCGGCGGCCGATTTGCCGGGATAGTGGGGGTGGATTCCAACGGGGATACCACGGCCATCGTCGACGACCCGACAACTACCGTTGGCCAGAATCGTGACGTCGATACGACTGGCGAAGCCCGCCATCGCCTCGTCGACTGCATTGTCCACCACTTCCCAGACCAGGTGGTGTAATCCCGCCGGTCCAGTCGAGCCGATGTACATACCTGGACGGACTCGAACTGGCTCGAGGCCCTCGAGAACGGTGATATCGCTCGCTCCGTAGCTGGCGGATCCCTTGGTCTTCTGGGCCACGAAGAAATCCTTTCGATATCAAGTTTCGGCGCCATTCGCGCGGTCAATTACAACATTTCGGCTGCAATATCCTACCCGGTTTGACCAATCTTCAAATCCCAACGGTCCTCCACGTGGCTCGAATGGTGAGCATTTCACGCCTCGGACAACACCGTTCGAATCGACGTCGGCGCTTGTTCACCAAGGGACGAGAATCCTCGCAAAATCGACTCGTGTTCGGCGTTGATGCGTTGCGCGAACGCACCCGAGGGAACGCGAATTATCAACACACCGTTCTTTACGAATTCTGGCTGGCAGTGTGCTGCCAAAACAGGGTCCACCGCGCCGGGCCATAGTCGCCGAACTTCGTCGATAAGCCGAAGGTCCACCCTGCGCAGTCGGCCGGCGACAACATTGAGGATCTCTCCCAGGGGTCGCGGGTGCTCGTTCTTGCCGTTCACGAAGCCATGTCCGACAGGTTGACAATCGCGGCGGGATTCATCCCGCTGGGCAGTGGTGACGCTGTCGTGACGAGGGTTTGACCGGCTGGCAGCAGGTGGAGGAGCCGGTCACTTCGTGACGGGTCGAGTTCACTAAAGACGTCATCCAACAAGAGCAATGGGTCCAGACCCCGTTCTTGGCGAACCAAATCGTGTCCTGCGAGACGTAGCGCCAGCGCCAGGGAACGTTGCTCCCCTTGTGAGGCCTGCCGACGCGCGTCACGACTATCGAGCAATAACACGATGTCGTCACGCTGAGGACCAACCGTCGAATGTCCCCGGTGCTGATCGTCCTTCAGCGCGTTTCGAAGTGCGGTACTGAGATCGCCCGTCCACGATCGTTCGTAGTGCGCACTCACCGAACGATCATTTTGAGCGATGGCGCGATAAAAATCCCTAATGAGTGGAGCGAGTCGTTCAAGGAGTTGAAGCCGAACCTCGATGAGTCGTTCGCTTGCTTCGCAGAATTCAACATCCCACACACCGAGTTCGTCTCGCTGGCCAGGAGTTGGGGATTCTCCTTGAAATGAACGTAGAACCGCGTTTCGCTGACTTAGAACACGGGTGAAACGTTCGATGACATCACCAGTGGAGAGATCAACATCGGTGAGGAGGTTTGTAAGATACGTCCTTCGTTGCTCGGGTCCCTGACGAACAATGTCCACGCCTTCAGGGGTGAACACCGTGAGAGGAAGTACCTCTGACACCGATGCACGTGAGTGAGGTCGTTGACCATTCACCAACATTTTCTTGGTGGTGTTTCGCACACCCCGTGTGAGGGTGAGATCGATTTGTACTCGACGTTCTTGTTGAAAGAGGACCCCGTGCACTTCAGCTAGGTGTTCTCCGCTGCGCACCATGTCGCTCGCTGCGCTCGTGCGAAAGGAGGATGCGGTGGTGAGTGCGTAGACGGCTTCGAGTACCGACGTCTTGCCTGTTCCATTCGGACTTAGCAACACGGTGATCGATTCAGGGTCTGGTTCGAACATCAACTCGTGGAATGAGCGAAAGTTTCGAAGGGTGAGCTCGTGGAGGCCCACGATGATCGATCGCTTACTGGACGCGAACGGGCATCAGGAGGTAACGGAACCTCGTGTCGTCCACCCCATGAACCATGGCTGGTCGTACTGAGTCCGAGACCTCAAGCACCACCTCGTCACCAGGAACCGCCTCGATGCCGTCGATGAGAAAGCTCGGGTTAAAGGCAATGGTGATCTCTTCACCGTTGTAATCCGCGTCGACGTTATCTTCAACATCCCCCGCGTCATGGCTTTGGGTTCGAATCTCGATGTTCTTGTCCTTCATAGTGAGGCGAACCGATGAGGTTGAATCCTTGGCGAGAAGCTTCGCTCGACGAAGGGAGGTCAGCAGCGTGTCTTTGGCGATTCGCAACTGGTTGGGGTAGCTGGCTGGAATGAGCTGCAGCACCGAAGGATAGTTACCGTCGATGAGTCGAGACGCGATCGTAGTCGTACCTACCACGAAGCAGATCTCCGCATCAGTGAGGGTCACCCCAATCTCCGCGTTGGCATCTAGAGACGCGGCAGCCCGCTGTAATTCTTGAAGCGCTCGAGCAGGAACCAGAAGATCCTGGGAACCGGCAAGTCCTTGTACTCCAGGAACATCACGAACTGCTAGTCGATATGAGTCGGTGGCAATCAGTCGTAGGGAGCCTTCGTCGGTGGTGAACAAGACCCCGGTCAATAGCGGCCGTGCATCGTCATTCGCGGCAGCCCGAACCACTTGGTTCAAACCTTGAATGAGATCGAGCGCGGCGACAGTGTGCAGCGCTCCGGTCACCGGTGGAAGGTTGGGGTAATCCATTACCGAAAATGTGCGCAGAGAGAACTTCGCTCGTCCGAGCGAGATCTCAACGGTTTCGTCAGTGCTCGAGACGGTGACCGCACCCGCTTCGAGGGAACGAACAGCGTCGACGATCAAACGTGCGGGTACCACTGTTGACCCGTCTTCATGCCCAATGACGTCGACCGTTGTGCGAACGGTGATGTCGAGGTCGGTACCAGTCACTGTGAGTTGATTTCCTACGAGCGAGAGCAGGATTCCTGATGAGGCACCAATCAAGCGGGTCGCCACGACACGGCTCGCAGCACTCAATGCTTCAACAAGAATGTCCCGTTCTGATCTGAACTTCATCGAACTACCTTTCGTTACTACTGAGGTTACGGTGTGTTGTGTATATGAAAACTTGTTAGTAGTAGTAGGTCTGTGGATATGTGGATTACTCTGTGAATCTCCTGATCAAGATGCAGTTCAACAAAACTCTTCAAACACACCCCTGTGATTAACTGTTTCAACTCTACGTATTCAACCCTGAAGTCATGTGCGTAGCAAGACGATTTTCAACCCTGAATCCACAAACAAAACCCAAAGTTGCGCACAAACTATTCTCTACCATCCCCTTGTAACCGACGTTTCAATTGATTGATTTGAGCGAGCAACTCACTATTCACCGCAAGTTGGTCCTTAATCTTCTCAACCCCACTGATGACGGTGGTGTGGTTGCGACCATCAAAGATTCTTGCAATCATCGGGTAGGAATAGTTGTCCAAGAGGTCACGAATGAGATACATCGCTACGTGGCGAGCGTGCACGAGCGGTCGTAGACGTTTCGAACCACGAACATCTTCAACTGATAGACCGTAGAAATCTGACACCACCGCCAAAATCGTCTCGGGCTTCAGGATGATCTGTTCCTGACCCAAGTTAGTCAGGTGGTTCTTGGCGAGCTCGAGAGAGATTGGTTCTTGACGAAGATTCGCGAAAGCACGCAGCATCGTGATGGACCCCTCGAGCTCACGAATGTTGTCACGTACTCGTTGGGCAATCCACTCGGCGACGTCGCCTGGTAGGTCAATCCCCTCACGCTCAGCTTTCGAACGAAGGATGGCAATTCGCGTCTCTAGGTCCGGTTGGTCGATTTCGGTGACCAATCCTTGAAGGAGGCGGCTGCGGAATCGCTCCTGTAATCCAGCTAGGTCGCGCGGTGAACGATCCGAAGTGAGAACGATCTGTTTCCCCTCGCCGTGTAGGGCGTTGTACGTGTGGAAGATCTCCTCGTGAAACGTCTCCCCACGGGTCTCCATGAATTGGATGTCGTCAATCAACAAGACGTCGTTCTCGCGATACCGATCATGCAGGGCCAACTGGGTACGGGTTTGGATAGCGCGAATGAAGTCATTAAGGAAGGTCTCAGTAGAGACATACAACACTTTTCGCCCTGGATAATTCTCCTGGACGTAGTTACCAATGGCGTGCAGAAGATGGGTCTTGCCGAGCCCCGAGTTCCCGTAGATCATCAAGGGGTTGTAGGCACGACCAGGAGTCTCGGCAACCGATTGCGCCGCGGCGAAGGCAAGACGGTTCGAAGAGCCCGGCACGAACGAATCGAAGGTCATTCGCGGATCGAGTCTGGCGGGTCGGTCTACGCTTGGAGCGAACGTCACAACCGGCTCCGGGCCGGTTGGCTCCTCAAACGGAGTGGTCGCATCATTGGGTGACTCACTCACCGTTAACGAAACCGTCACCTCTGAGCCAACTAGTTGTTGCGCTTGTTCGGTGATGAAGGGAAGGAATCGCTGCTGAATGCGAAGGAGTTGGATTTGGTTCGGCGCGCCGATTACGAGCTGGTTATCGCGGTAATCCACAAGGCGAAGGGTGTTGAGTCCGGCGGCCCACACAGCGTCAGAGGCATTGCCGCGTAAGGAGTCTCGCAGTGCTGTCCAGATTTCCTCCCCACTCTGCACAATCTTCCTCCACAGACCAAAACCAACGTTATCCACAAGCCCAACTAGAAAATTTGGCAATCTCGCTTGACTTGGGGAGAGTCACCATACACCCATTTCAATCTCTTTGCCGAGGGGCTCCACGGGTCGGGTAAGATTGTTCCCAGCAGCGCGCCAGCGACCCCCAGGGGGTACCGCGAAGCGCATCATTACATTTTGAGAAGAGGATTTTGTGAAGCGTACCTATCAGCCAAACAAGCGGAAAAGGGCTAAAACGCACGGCTTTCGTGCGCGTATGCGCACCCGTGCTGGCCGTGCTGTCCTAAAGGCCCGTCGCGACAAGGGCCGTCACCAATTGACGGTCTAAGACGGTGCCCGGTCGGGTTCGAACCCGCCGGCAGTTCGCACTCTTCGCCACACCGACGGGGCGGGGTCAGAGCGGGCCACTACGGATTAGTTTCGTAGCCCACAATGACCAAACAACTTCGGTGGATGTGGCGTACGCGATCAGTCGGAGGGTTGGCAATGCGGTTCTCCGGAACCAAATCCGACGTCGATTACGGGCACTCGTGGACGACCTTGAACCTCAACCGCAGCCTGGTTTATACCTGATCAGGTGTGGTTTTGAGACAGGAAAACTATCCTATGACGAACTTCAACACCATCTCCACCAAGCGGTGGTCCGCGCCAGTGGACTCTGAAATCTCCAAGAGCGTACGAACTCTACTGGCTTTGATCAGGGTTTATCAGAAACTGACCGCTGGTCGCCCTTCGCCATGTCGCTTCTATCCCTCGTGCTCGCAGTATGCCGAAGAGGCAATCACTCTGCACGGGGCCCTGCGGGGCACGTTTCTTGCACTCCGTCGTCTCAGTCGCTGTCGCCCGCTCGGTCCCCACGGCGTCGACCTCGTCCCCCTTCCGAAGAAAGCTAGGAGCGTCCAGCCATGAAATCCTTCACTCATGCGATCGGAAGCATTTTTCAACCGATCTTCCATCTTTTTGGGTGGATTCTGGCCTTTTGCTACGGCCTGATACCGAACTACGCCATAGCGATCGTGATGCTCACGATCATCATCATGGGTGCGCTCACCCCATTCACCATCAAGAGCACGAAATCCATGATGTCGATGCAGAAGTTGCAGCCGGAGATCAAGAAACTGCAGCAGAAGTACAAAGGCCCAGAGAATCGTCAACTTCTCAACGAGGAGATGATGAAGCTCTACAAGGAAGAAGGGGTGAACCCGGTGGGCGGCTGCTTACCCGTTCTCCTTCAGGCACCATTCCTCTTCATCCTCTACAGCGTCATCAAGGGACTGGCCAACAAAGTCCTGGAGCACGGCGTTCTCGTGTCGTTGCCCCGATACATTCCAACGGGTTCGAAGATGTACAAGAATCTGACCGCCTCGGGTGGTCAGATCAAGGCGTTCGGCATGGACCTGAACCTTAAACCTTTCAGTTCACATGGTTCAATCGCCGCGGCGATTCCTTTCTTCGTCTTCGTGGCCGCCGCGGTGGCGCTGCAGTACTTCCAGATGGCCCAGATGAACAATCGAAACCGCAAGACCGGTACGGCGATGCCATCTCAGCAACTGGCGATGCAGCGATTCCTTCCGATTGTTTTCGCATACTTCTATCTGATTATCCCTGCTGCCGTTGTGCTTTACATGATTATTTCTACTGTAATTCGTATTATTACTCAAGATTTGATGTTTCGAGCTGGGGTTTCGAACCCACATAAGGGTACCCAGAGGACGCTTCCCGCACCTGATTCGAAGGATGATGGCGCCAGCCAGATACCGGATGAGCCAAAACCTTCAACTCCTAGGCCGGCTGTGACGAAGTCGAATGCGAAGCCGCCTGCTCCACGACCTCAGCCACAGAGCCGGTCGAGAGCAAAACGAAAAAGAAAGGCGCGTTAACCCATGGATTGGGTGGAAACTACAGGAAAATCAATCGATGAGGCTACTGATCGAGCTCTCGCACACCTTGGCGTTCACCGTGACGACGCTGAAGTAGAGGTGATCGAAGAGCCCAAAGCCGGAATGTTTGGGCGAGTTCGCGGCGAAGCCCGGGTTCGGGCGCGAGTTCGTCCGAGCGGTCCGCGGCCCAAGCGATCGCGGAGGTCTTCTGGTGGACGAGAGGATCGGCCTCGTAACGCTGCGCGCATCGAAAAGTCACGGACACCCAAGGCGGTTGAAGCAGAAGGTAATCGTAAAGAGAAGGACAAGACCGTTGGCGCGCCGCGTCAAAATCAAGGTTCGCCCAAGCGCGGACCTCGAACCGAAAGAATCTCAACGAAGGAGGGCACCATGGCTGAAGGAATCTCGTTAGCCGAGCAAGGGTCGATAGCCAAAGAGTTCCTCGAAGGACTCCTGGCGTCGATGAACATCCAGGCGGAAGTATCAGTCAAGGAACTCGACACCGAAACGGTGGAGTTGGCTGTTAACGCCAATCCCCCAACGGAATTAGGGATCTTGGTTGGCCCGCGAGGTACTACGCTTCAGGCGCTTCAGGAGGTGACCCGTACGGTTGTTCAATCCAAAAGCCCGAGTCGGACCGACCGGATCTTGGTGGACGTTGCCCAGTACCGGGAGCGGCGAGTAGCTGCTCTGGGTCGATTTGCCCAGCAGGTCGCGGGTGAAGTGGTCGAGACGGGCGAAGAGCGTGCTCTCGAGCCGATGTCGGCGGCTGATCGCAAGGCGGTACATGACTCATTGACCGAGAATGAGCACGTGGTCACGAGGTCCGAGGGTGAAGAGCCTCGTCGTTTCGTGGTGATTGCGCCGGCATAGAGGATCCGTGACGAACGCCTGGCTTTTTCGCGCCCTCGAGGAATCGAGGGCGCGAGGCTTTTTGGGGCCGAGTGCCATTGAACCGCAGATTGAGCACGCGAAGGGTTTCGCGCTTTGCTGGGAGGGCAACTTCGACCACTCTCCAACGAGTTTCCTTGATCTGGGGAGCGGTGGGGGCTTACCCGGACTCGTTCTTGCCGAACGGTGGGGGTGCCGGACAGTGTTGGTGGATTCCATGGTGAAGCGAATGAATTTCTTGCGTGAAGTACTTGCTTGGGTCGGGGCTCCCGACGACGTCGAAGTCATAACGGGTAGAGCCGAGACGGTGGCTCGGGACCCCTCCCTGGAAGCAATGTTTCCCCTGGTGACAGCCCGTTCTTTCGGACCTCCGGCAGTAGTCGCCGAATGCGCGACCCGATTCCTGGCACTGGGTGGAATGCTCATCGTTTCAGAGCCTCCCGAGGACGAAAGTGGTCGATGGAAGTCGAAAGCCTTGAGTACCATGGGTTTTGAGGATCACGGTCGAGTACGACACGGGGCAGCCTTTCGAGTGCTCATCAAAGTTGCTAGAACTCCCGAAGAATTACCCAGAGACGTGGGAGTTCCGGCGAAAAGGCCCCTCTTTTGATGTTTCACGTGAAACAACTAGGTCGTCGTGGTTGAGGGTTAGCCTCATTGTTTCACGTGAAACAGTCCCTGCCAGAAATCATGGGAATCCCGGTAATTGACTGGTCCGAGGAATGCAACTTCGTGTTTCACGTGAAACATCAGTACTTGACGACCAGTCGAAAACCGTGTTGAATGGCAGGGGTTCGACGTTGTGTCGGAGCGGTGGTTTAGGAAGAGGCTTATGGCGAACGCCAGCGTGATGAGGGTATTTGCCGTGGCCAATCAAAAAGGTGGGGTGGGGAAGACCACGACCACCACTTCCCTGGGTGCCGCGCTCGCGGAAAAGGGCAACCGAGTTCTCATCGTTGACCTCGATCCACAAGGAAATGCGACGACGGGCCTCGGTATCGACGGACGGCAATTCGAAAAGTCGGTCTATGACGTCCTCTTGAACGACACACCGATGGTAGACATCGTTGAACCGACTGGCTTCAACAATCTTTTCGTAGCTCCCGCAACCCTTGATCTGGCGGGAGTTGAACAAGAACTCACTGCGGTCATCTCCAGAGAATTGAGGCTCAAGAAGGCGCTCGCTTCGGTCGAGGGCGATTTTGACTACATCTTCATCGATTGTCCCCCTTCCCTAGGCCTCATCACGATCAATGCCTTTGCCGCGGCCACCGATATCTTGGTGCCGGTACAGACAGAGTTCTACGCCCTTGAGGGATTGACTCAACTGAAGCGGATCGTTGACCTGGTACAGAAGAACCTGAATCCGACGCTCAAGATCTCCAAGGTCGTACTCACGATGTACGATGCCCGCAATACGTTGTCAGTAGATGTAGCCGAGGAAGTTCGGCGTCACTTCAAGAATGAGCTGTGCAAGACAGTCATTCCTCGAACGGTACGCCTGGCCGAGGCGCCATCCTTCGGACAACCCATCACCGTATTTGACCCCACATCAAAGGGCGCGAAAGCGTACCGAGCACTGGCAGAGGAGATCACCCATGGCTAGGAGACCCGGTCTTGGAAAGGGTCTTGGCGCCCTTATCCCAGAAAGCGACGTGACCGTCGAGTCCGTAGAGATCATTGCCGAAATAGGTCCGCTACGTAGGGTTTCGGTGACCTCCATTCGTCCAAACCCCTTCCAGCCCCGCAAGTCCTTCAACAACGACAGTCTTCAAGCACTGGCGTCATCGGTGAAGGAGCTCGGTGTGCTCCAGCCCATCATCGTGCGTCCCGTCGACGGAGCGGCCGGTGAATTTGAACTCATCGCCGGAGAGCGTCGTTGGCGCGCGGCTGGTCTCGCGGGTCTTGAGTTCGTGCCGGTGCTCGTCCAGGATGACGTGAATGATCGGCTCTCACTCGAACAAGCCGTCGTCGAGAATCTTCATCGCGAGGACCTTCATCCTTTGGAAGAAGCAGCCGCCTATCAGCAACTCATTGAAGATTTTGACCTGACGCACGAGCAGGTGGCCCAGAGAGTGGGCAAGAGTCGAGCAAATGTTACGAATACGTTACGCTTATTGCAACTGGGCGAGACGGCGCAAGCAGCGCTGGCGAACTCGCAGATCACGGCCGGCCACGCCCGCTCTCTCCTGGCGATCAGCGACCAGGGTGCCCAATCAACGATGGTCGCGCGTGTCATCAAGAATGAACTCTCCGTTCGAGCGACCGAGGAGGCGGTTCGAGTCTTCCTCGAGCCCAAGCCGGTTCCGTCTGGGGAACCGGTGGTGCGTGCCACGAACGATAAGCCTCGACTACGACCCGTGCCAGACGCCAGCGTCGCGGAACTTGAACAGTTACTGGAGGATTACCTCGACACGAGGGTTCATGTCGACTTGAAGGGGAGAAACGGCAGAATTATCATAGATTTTGCCGATCTTGATGACCTGGAGCGAATCTATATCGCCATTTCTCAGAGCAAGTAGCGTTCAACTCTCACCATAACGTTCAAGTTGAAGTTATCCCCAAGTTGTGGAAGAAGTTGTGGGTTACTCGTAAACCCTTGGTGCGTAAGGCTTTGAGGGGTGTCGAGGGGACCGAAAAGGGCCAATTTCACCTTCCTACCTGTGGAAAACCTCGATCAGGACTGACGTTACGGCCTCAGTGATGGCGCGCAGTTCCTCGGGATCGCGTGGGCCGTGTTCGACGTGAAGGGTCGTCATCTTCGTTTCACGTAGAAGCGGTAGGGCCATGCCGGCGATCTCGACGCGTGAGGCGACCCGGCTCTTGGAGAGCGCCGAAGCGAGGGCACTGGCGAGCATCTCGCCACGGCGTGAGTGGGAACGGTAGCTGGCCCAGTAGTTGAGTCGAAAGTCATCGTGGGGGTCGACCTGCTCGAGGGAGAGAACGACGACGGCCTGATGCTCGTTGGCGTAGGCGGCCACCTCGATGCTCGTCGCACCTTCAAGTGCGACGACTTGGCGCTGGGAGCGGAGTGATTCCTCGAGCAGCACTCGCAGGGGACTGGCGCCGCAGAGCACGATTGGGCCCGAGGAATCCTCGAGAAATCCCGCGATGTCGCGCGCGTCGTTCACCAGGTGTGCAGTTGAGGTTGAGGGTGTGACTCGGGTCAATTCGAGCAGTGTGCGTCGGGTGAGTGTTCCGTTGACCTCAAGTCCACAGTTGCGCTGAAACTCGCCGAGCGCGTCCTCGAGCAGCGGACCAAAGATGCCGTCGATGCGACCGGGGTTGAATCCGAGTTGTGCCAGACGAACCTGGAGCTCTGCGACGTCGTCGCCTCGCAGATAGGGCCGCGTGAGAAACAACAGGCGTTGGCCGAGGCGCCAACCCGCTTCGATCAACCTGGTCCAGGTGACCTCGTCAACGGCGCCGGTGATCGGTAGGCCCTTGGCGCGCTGGAACGCTTCGACCAGTGCCACGGTCTCGTCACCGAACGTGTCTGGTGAGTCTGACATCGAGGCGTGACCGAGTTCACGAAGTCGTTCGTGCAGGTCGCGCACACGTTGGCCCGTGGCGCCGCGACTGAAGGTTGTGAACGTCAGGAGTCTTAGAGGTTCGCGGTGATTTCTTGCAAGAGGGCGCCCTTGGGCTTGGCACCCACTAGGCGGGCGACGACTTCGCCGTTCTTGAAGAGCAGCAGCGTGGGAATGCTCATCACCGAAAACTTGGTCGCGGTCGCCACATTGACGTCGACGTCCAATTTTCCGATGGTGAACTTGTCAGACTGCTCGACGGCGAGTTCTTCGAGGATGGGCGCGATCAACTTGCAGGGTCCGCACCACTCGGCCCAGAAGTCGATCAGGATTGGCTTGTCGGCTGCGCCCACGACTTCGTCGAACGTGGCGTCGGTAAGGGTGGTGATCTGGTCGCTCATAGAAACCTCCAAGGGTCGCCGCCGTCGCGGCGACGCACGAACTACCTTAGCGACCTGGGCTCAGAAGCCCTGCGCTTCGAGCCAACGCTCAGCGTCGATGGCGGCCATGCAGCCCGAACCCGCCGCCGTCACCGCCTGGCGGTAGACGTGGTCTTGGACGTCCCCCGCGGCGAAGAGACCGTCGACCGTGGTGTAGGAGCCGAGGCCGGTGCGTACGTAGCCGTTGTCCTCGAGGTCGATCTGATGGTTGACGAGCGTCGTATTGGGCACGTGGCCAATGGCGACGAAGATCCCTGTCACGTCCATGACGTGGTCGTCGCCGGTCACCGTGTCGCGGACCTTGAGGCCCATGACCCGGTCGTCGCCCAGGACCTCGACCACCTGGGTGTTCCAGGCGAAATGGATCTTGTCGTTGGCAAAAGCGCGTTGTTGCATGATCTTCGAGGCTCGCAAGGTGTCGCGCCGGTGCACGATGGTCACCGACGAGGCGAATCGGGTGAGGAACAGCGCTTCTTCCAGGGCTGAGTCGCCACCCCCGACGACCGCGATGTCCTGGCCGCGAAAGAAGAACCCGTCGCAGGTGGCGCACGTTGAGAGGCCGTGACTCAGCAGGCGGTCCTCACCGGGAACGCCCATCATCATCGAGCGCGCCCCGGTGGCGAGGATGACGGTGTCTGCGGTGATGCTCGGGTCCACGTCGTCGGTGACCCAGGCACGAAACGGTCGTGAGGTGACGTCCAGGCGCTGTACCTTGGTCACTCGCAGGTCCGCGCCGAATCGGTCGGCCTGGGCGCGCATGTTGGCCATGAGTTCGGGTCCAGTAATCCCCTGGGGGAAACCCGGGAAATTCTCGATGTCCGTGGTGAGCATCAACTGTCCACCTGGTTGGTCGGTCGTCGAAGAGGGTTCACCTTCGATGACAATCGGGCGGAGCTGGGCGCGGGCTATGTAGATTGCGGCGGTGAGTCCGGCGGGCCCCGAACCCACGACGAGAACACGGGTGTGCTCGGACATTATTCTCCTACGTTGTTGGGACGGCGAAAGCGCCAGATCACCAGACCCGTCACGACAAAGGTCGCGCCGATGCACACGTAGGTCAGCCACTGGTGACTGGCGAAGACGTAGACGTCAAAGAGTCGCACCAGGGCGATGAGCAGCGCCACGACGAGCACGATCGACATGAGCACCACGATGAAACCGAAGGCGACGGCTCGCCCGGCCAGGAAGATTGGTCGCAGGACGCGATCGTGGACGACGTCCAAGGCGTGGTCCAACTGACTGAACGCCTTGTCGACGAGGTCTGGCTCGCGTTGTTCGTTTTGTTCGCTCACGCTTAGAACTTACTGGTGTTGAGGACTCAGGCTTCAATCCAACAGAGCGCGATGATTCCCGGACCCCCGTGCGTGCCCACGACCGGACCCATGTCGGTCACGATCAACGGGAATTGTGTGGGGACGTCGGTCACGAGCGCTTCCAGGTGCTTCACCTCGGGAGAGTCGCCGTGCACGAGGGCGAATCGGCGCAGCGGACCGCGGGATTTGACGACCTCGGCCACGGCGGCGAGGGCCTTGGCCTTGGTGCGCTGGCGTCCGGCTTCGGCCACGACGCCGTCTTTCAGTTCGAGTAGCGGCTTGATGGAAAGTACCTGGCCTAACAGTGCGCGCGCACCGCCGATCCGCCCGCCCTTTACGAGGTGCTCGAGCGTGTCCAACATGGCCACGACGCCGACCTTGGCGGTGAGCGCGTCGACGCGCTCGAACAGCTCGTCCAGGGATGCGCCGGTGCGGGCCATCTCCGCCATCTCGATGCAGAGCAGACCCTGGGCCATGGAGACCGCTCTGGTGTCGATGACTCGAACGGGGATGACGTCGGCGACCGCCTCTGCCGCGAGCGTCGCGGATTGGTTGGTCGCAGAAAGCGCGGCCGAGAGAGTCAGTACGAGTACGCCGTCGCAACCGTCGGCCTTCGCGCGTTCGTAGGCCGCCTGAAACGCGCCGGGCGACGGCGCGGCCGTCTCGGGCAGGGTCTTGGAGCTCTTGCACTTGGCCCAGAACGCCGAGGGAGTGAGGTCCACCCGGTCGACGTATTCCTGGTCGCCGAAGCGGATGGTGAGCGACACGATGTCGATGTCGAGGTCGCGCGCCACGTCATCTGGCAAGTCACAGGCGCTGTCAGTTAAAACACGAATCCGAGTCATGGCCCTCCCTAGAACTTGTTAAGCCTTGCATCTTTCGAGTGGCGGCGCGAAAGACTGTAGTGCGACACCATCACCACCGCGGCGTAGCTGAAGAATCCCAGCATCAGCGCCAGTGTCAGACGAGCAATGAGCCGGATTCCGTGGTCCCAGGTGGGTGCGGCGTACACGAGGGCCATGACGAGGGCGGCCACCAGCGAGGCGCGCAGGCTGCGACGAACGTGGATCGACCAGACCGTCGAAACGATGTTGACGTGGTGACGTGCGAGCACGTAGACGGCGATGAAGGCGGCCCCGGTGTAAGCGATGGACACGCTTGACGTGAGACCGGCGATGGAGTGTCGACCGAGGGCGACGCACAGAGCGATCGTCAAGCCGTTCTGCAGGACGTAGAGATAGAAGACCTCGCGGGCGCGCTGCATCGCCTGGAGGCCGCGCACGCACAGCTGGAACAGAGTGAAGCCGGGCAGACCGGCCGCGAGGATCGCGAGCACCGTACCCGCCGAGAGTCGGTGCGTCGCATTGGCGTGATTGAGCAGGATTCCCACGATGGGTTGGGCGAGTATCACGAGTACGAGCGTGCACGGGATGATGATCACCAGAGACTGACGAAGTCCGAAGCGGAGTCGTTCACTCAAGCCCGCGTAGTCCTCGGACGTGGCGAGTCCGGCTAGTTGAGGAGTGAGCGATCCGAGTACCGACACCACCACCACGGCGTAGGGCATTTGCATGAAGGACCAGCCGTAGGTATAGGCGCTGACCGGACCGTTGCCCCCGATCCCAAAGGCGTAGGCGAGGACCACGTAGAGCGACACTTGATTTGCGAGTACGACCAACAGCGTCCAGCTGCCCAGGCGACCAACGGCGCGCACCGCCGGATCGCGTCGATCGAATCGAAAGGAGAGACGCCAGAGGTCGCTGCGAGCGAGCGAGGGGAGCAGGCAGAGGAACTGCACGGCGACCCCGAGCGTCGTGCCGAGTCCAAGCCACAAGAGGTCCCGCGAACCTTGAAGCGCATTGAGCGTTGGCGTCGGATCGACCGCGTGAAACCAGAACAAGACCGCTATGCAGACGACATTGTTGGCGACTGGCACCCACGAGGGCGTACCAAAACGGTGGCGGACGTTCAAGAGCGCCGTGGCGATGCCGATGACGCCGTAGAAGAATATCTGAGGCACAAACCATCGCAGTAATGAAGTCGCGACGATGCGCTGCTCGTGCAAGGTGGCGATGGAACGTTGGGTGTCGGGATGCTGCAAGAGGGTGAAGCCGTCGATGATCCACGGCGCCGCGAGCCACGCGAGCGCGCAGGCGAAGACGAGAACCACGAGAGCACCAGTGATGACACTGGAAATTGACTTCCACGCCCTTCGTTCACCGTCGAGGGCGAGTCGCTCGACGAAGACCGGTATGAACGTCGCGCTCGCGATGCCGCCAAGCACGAGGTCGAACAACATGTTCGGAATGGTGTTGGCGAGGTTAAACGAGTCCGCGATCGGTGTGAAGCCGAGCACCCAGGCGAGGACGAGTACTCGCAACAGACCCGTGAGCCGCGAGACGAGGGTGCCACTCGCCATGGACAAGGCGCGAGAACCGTGGGTTGACGTCGTGCTCATCGAGCGTGGCGACCCTTGGAGGTCCGCCGGTACGTACGCACCCACCAGGCGGCGAGCACCAGAAGTGAGGCGAGGGTGAGAAGGTAGCCGACGACCGAGTTGCCGGCGATGCGAACTTGGATGGCGGTGCGAGCGAGGACGACCTGGCCATTGGGCGTGGTGACCACGATCTGCAACGTGAGATCGCTGCCACGGTGGTTGGAAGTCGGAATCCGGAGGGATTTCGTGGGTGAGTCCAACGTCACTACTTGTTTGTCGCCCTTGGGAAAGCTGAGACGGTCGGTGATGAGCTGCACGACGGCCGTGACCGAATAGCCAGCCCGACTGAGCACGGTGACCGGCAGTGCGGCACCCGGACCAGCGAGTGTGATGGAACTCTGATCGACCGAGAAGTTGCCCAATTGCTCGTCGAGCGCCGACTGAGCGTGGTTGATGGCACCTTGGCGAGTCGAGGGTTCGCCCATTACCTCGGACTGGGCCACCGCGACGCTTAGGGCGTTCGCCACTGACGCAGACGAAATGGCTTGGTTGAAGGAGTTGATCTCGCCGATTGTGAATAAGAGCGAGCTCACGTTGTTGGCCGACCACGTCGAGGTTGGTGATGCGACAAGGTCGCGAGTGCCCGGCGCGCTGTTTGTGCCGACGAGCGAGGAACTGAATGAAGGGGTGAGGCTAGACGCGACTGCGAACGGATCGGACTTGAGTCCGTCGAGGAGTTCGTCCACGAAGTCAGCTGATGCCCTGGTCGGTGACATTTCGATGACCACCGAGCGTTGCGCCGGAGCGTTCGGTTCCTCGAAGTGCAAGAAGGCGAGAGTGTTGAGAGTGAGCGCGGCGCGAAGGCCCGGGTTGATCGAGTCGTCGTTGACGAGTTGGTCGAGTGGCCCGTCGAGGGCGAGGACGGTAAGCGACGGCGTGGCCGGTACGTGGAAGGGTGCACCCCACTGGAGGGTCGTGGACGGTGCCAAGGTCAGGGAAGATTCGTGGACCACGACGTCGCCCACGTGGACGCCTGCGAGCGCCTTGAGATCGGCGAGCGTGACCAGGCCATTGAGCACGATCGGGCTATCGGCGTAGTGGCCGGTGACCTGTCGAAGAAGTGAAGTGGCGAGCGAAAGCTGTTGGTTTACCTGGGTGACGAGACCGTTGCTTACGAGACCGGCGAAGTCGATGTTGGCGGGTGGCGCCGCGACACCCCGGTGCAGGGGGCTCGCGAGCGCCTTGTCGTAGGCGGCTCGAAAGGCGACGTCCTGGCTGGTGCCAGACGACTGCAGTGAACTGAGCGTGCGGTAGTCAGCCGTGATCGTGATGGGCATCTGGGCGTGGTTGGCGATAGCTCGAAGTACGTCGGTCGCGGCGAGGGCGTGATTCAAGGTCGGGGGTTCGACGTCTTCAATGATGTCCACGTGAAGTGGACGTGGTACCGAGCCCGTTTGGATGCTCAGGAGCGACCACGTGGTTTGGGTGCTGTTGAGCGTACTCAGTGAGTAGCTGATCGGATAGACCCCGTCACAATTTGCACCCACGCAGTCGAGATGGAGGCGAGCGGCGTGGTCTTCGCACGCGGCGTCGGACCTACCGGGCGAAGTGGAGAAAAGGGTCACGCCGAAGGTGGTGCGGTCGTGGGTCAGACACGTGATGGTGAAGTTGCCGGTGGTGGCGATGGACGTGCTGGTGTCTCCCGCTCCACTGATTATGGGGGCAAGTTGGGACCTCGCGATGACGCGGGGATAGAGCGAGACTTGAGCGGTGACCACTTTTCCCGGATTCACCAAACGCAGCGTGGTGTTGAAGCGTCCGGATCCCTGCTTAGACAGAAGGACGATCGGGTTCTGGTGCGTCAAGACGAAGGATGCCGTCGTCTCAGCGTGCGCGGCCGAAGGCCACGTCACCGCTGCGAGGCTGAGGAGTACGACGCTAAGCGCCCGCCACCAGGTCGAAAATCGGTGGAACATGCTGGTACAGGCTACCTTCGGTTCCCCACGAAGTCTGACGCCCACTACCCTTCATTCGCAATGACTTCTTTTGAACAGGTCCACGAGCGACTGAGTGCGATAGCGCACTTGGCAGCCCCTCTCGCACGCGCGTTCGCCGCGGAGGGCTTCTCGCTCTACGCCGTGGGTGGTTCGGTTCGTGACGCGGTATTGGGTGAGCAGCGAGACGACGACTATGAGATTGACTTCACCACGAATGCTCGTCCCGACGACATCGCTCGCTTGATGACGCCAGTGTGCCTCGCCCTGTGGGAGCAGGGCCGGGCGTTTGGGACCATCGGCGGCGTCATTCGCGAAAACGGTGTGAAGGCTGAGATCACGACGTTTCGCTCAGAGGAGTACGTCGACCATTCGCGAAAGCCCTCGGTGACCTGGGGCGACTCGCTGGAGTCCGACCTCAGTCGGCGGGACTTCACGATAAACGCGCTCGCCCTCGACGTCGTCGCCCTCGAGGCGCAGACCCCCGAGGTTCAGACCCTGTTCGATTTCTACAACGGCTTTGACGACCTTCACGAGCGAAGGTTGCGCACGCCCATCGATCCCGAAGTCCTTTTCGCCGACGATCCACTTCGCATGTTGCGCGCCGCGCGCTTCGCCGCGCGCTTCAATCTGAGTATCGACCCGTCGATCGAACGTGCGGCGACCCTCATGGCCGAGAAACTCACCATCGTGTCCTCAGAACGGATTCGTGGCGAACTGGACTTGTTGATGATGACCGAGCGACCGTCGATCGGGCTCGATTTCATCGTTCGCACTGGTCTCGCCGACCATTTCTTTCCTGAACTCCCCAAGCTCCAGCTGGAACAGGATCCGATCCATCAGCACAAGGACGTCCTCAAGCACACCTGGGCGGTGGTGGACAAGACCTCACCCTCTCTCGTCTTGCGCCTCGCCGCACTGTTTCACGACATTGGCAAGCCGCCGACGAGGGCGATTACCGACGAGGGAGTGACCTTTCGGTTCCACGAGGTCGTGGGCGCGAAGATGACCAGGAAGCGAATGGTCGCCCTGAAGTACTCCCAGGAGATGATCGATGATGTGGCGACCCTGGTAGAACTCCATCTGCGTTTTCACACCTACAAGATGGGCTGGAGCGACCGGGCGGTTCGTCGTTACGTGCGCGACGCCGGAGCGCTGCTCGACGAACTCAATGAGTTGACGAGATGTGACTGCACCACGCGAAACGCCAGAAAGGCCCAGGTCCTCGCTGCGAGGATGGACGAGTTAGAACGTCGGATTGAGGAGCTGCGCGAACTCGAGGATCTGAGTCGACTTCGACCAGCCCTGGACGGGGTTGCGGTCATGGAAGTTCTCGATATCGGGCCGGGTCGGGCCGTGGGACGCGCTCTTGACTTCCTGATGGAGATCCGCCTCGACGAAGGCGAAATCAGCCCCGAGGAAGCGGCCGCGAGACTTCGTGAATGGTGGCGGACCCAAGTCCCCTAGAGCCGCAGTCGCGAGGTTCGCGATACTTGGGTATTGGTCATGCCTATGACCAGGTAATTCGTGACGTCTAGGGCCAGACCAGGTTCTCAGCACCGTCGTTGGCGAACTCCTCGACCATGCGGTGGGCGACGTCATCGTGGTACTGCACCGGAGGCGACTTCATGAAATACGCGGACGGTCCCACGACGGGTCCACCGATGCCACGATCGAGGGCGACCTTGGCGCAGCGCACGGCGTCGATGATCACACCGGCCGAGTTAGGCGAGTCCCACACTTCGAGTTTGAGCTCGACGTTGAGAGGTACGTCACCGAAGTTTCGACCTTCCATGCGGATGTAGGCCCACTTGCGGTCGTGCAACCACGGGATGTGGTCGCTCGGTCCAATGTGAACGTCGTCGGGGTCCATGTTGTTGATCTCGAGCTGGGACGTCACGGCCTGGGTCTTGGAGATCTTCTTGGACTCCAGACGCTCTCGGTCGAGCATGTTCTTGAAGTCCATGTTTCCGCCAACGTTGAGTTGGTAGGTGTGGTCAAGGGTCAGACCACGGTCTTCGAAGAGCCGTGCGAGCACCCGGTGCACGATCGTCGCACCCACCTGGCTCTTGATGTCGTCGCCGATGATCGGAACACCAGCGTCGGCGAACTTCTTAGCCCACACGGGGTCCGAAGCGATGAAGACGGGGATCGCGTTGACGAAGGCGACGCCCGCGTCAATCGCCGCCTGAGCGTAGAACTTCTGAGCGTCCTCTGAGCCGACCGGAAGATAGGACACGAGGACTTGGGCCCTGGTGTCACGCAATACTTGGGCGACGTCCACGGGTTCGGCGGGCGACTCCTCGATGACGGCGCGGTAGTACTTGTTCAATCCGTCCATGGTGGGACCACGCTGCACGGTCACCCCGAGCGTGGGGACGTCCGCGAACTTGATCGTGTTGTTCATTCCACCCTCGATTGCCTTGCCGAGGTCGCTGCCAACCTTGGAGGCGTCGACGTCAAAGGCGGCGACGAATTCGAGGTCACTGACGTGATAGCCACCGAGTTCGACGTGCATCAAGCCAGGCACGTTGTCACCCTGCTTGGCATCCTTGTAATACGTCACACCTTGAATGAGTGAACTAGCGCAGTTTCCGACGCCCGCAATGGCCACGCGAATCTTTTCCATGGCTTTCCTTTCCTACTTCGCCTCTTGGGCGAATGCCGTTTGATTATTTCTTTCGGTGGCCAACAGGCTGTCAATCCACGCGAGGTCCAACTCGACGCCCTGGGCCGCGTGCTGCATCACGCTGCGCGCGTAGGTGTCGAGTTGTTCGTTGTTGGAGCCGGTTCGCACTTCGGCGAGGCGTCCAACGAGATCATTGCGACGTCGCTCGAGGAGTCCGACGCGCAGGTTGGGGGTCAAGTACTTCGCCAGGGCCATGCGAAGCGAAAAGTTCTTGCTGTCGTCAAGGGTGGCGGGATCGGCGAGGAGCGCGACGAATTCGCCGCGGCCTCGCTCGGTGATTCGATAGACCTTGCGGCCGCGGCGCCCAAGCCCTTGGGAGGTACGAAGTGATCGAAGCGAGGCGCGCTCTCCCGATAATGAACCAGTCGACAGCGAACTGACTCGAGGCTCGTGGGTCGTCACCGCTTCGACGCAGCCGTGTCGCTCGAGCCGAGCGAGTGCCGGATAGATGGATCCGAAGGAGACGTTCGCCGCGACGCCGAGTCGGTCGCGCAACTGAGTGCGAATCTCGTAACCGTGGTGGTCGCGGTCCATCAAGAGACCAAGAATGGCGATGTCTAACACGCGAACCATCATATCACTTCGATATATCGAACTCTACGGTGAGGCTCTTCGAGGGTAGTGGCTCGAAAGCCACCGGTACGGTGATTTTGCTTATAGTACTGTAATAATGATGGTCAATAAAGCAACTGCCGCGGGGGCGTCAACGAATGGTGTTCTCAGTCGGCGAAGGCGGATTGGGGTCCTGCTCATCTGCTCGATGAGCCTGCTCATCGTCAGTCTGGACGTGACGATCGTGAACGTGGCGTTGCCTTCGATCGGCCATGATTTCCACGCCTCGTTGTCGGGCCTGCAGTGGACCGTCGACGCCTACACCCTGGTGCTCGCCAGCTTCTTGATGTTGTCGGGATCGGCCGCGGACCGGCTTGGACGCCGACGCACGTTCGTCGCCGGTCTGATCATCTTCATCACGGGTTCGCTCCTGTGTAGTCTGGCGCCCAACTTGACGGGGTTGATCGCCTTTCGCATGCTGCAGGCGCTAGGCGGCTCGATGCTGAACCCAGTGGCCATGTCGATCATCACGAATACCTTCACCGACCCCAAGGAGCGTGCGCAAGCGATCGGCGTCTGGGCTGCGGTCGTCGGGTTCTCAATGGCGCTCGGTCCAATCATCGGGGGCTTGCTCGTCGATTCCGTGGGCTGGCGTTCAATCTTTTGGATCAACGTCCCCATCGGTCTACTGGCTATAGTCCTGGCCCTCCGTTTCGTGCCCGAATCGAAGGCCGCGGTGTCTCGAAAGGTCGACGTGCGAGGTCAGGCCCTGGTCATTGTGCTCCTCGCCAGCCTCACGTTCGCCATCATCCAGGCTCCCAGTTACGGCTGGACCTCGGCATCGACCCTTGTCGTCTTTTCGATCTCGTTCGTGTCGCTGGTCACGCTCGTGGGTTGGGAACAGCGCTGTGCTGAACCGCTCATCAACCTACGGTTCTTTCGTTCCGCGCCCTTTTCGACCGCCACGCTTGTTGCGGTAGCGAGTTTCGCTGGACTCGGTGGCTTTCTCTTCTTGAACACGCTCTATCTCCAAGAGGTCCGGGGACTCTCTGCCCTGGGAGCCGGACTCGACACCTTGCCAATGGCGGCCATGACCCTGGTCGTGCCCCCACTTTCGGGATTGCTGGTAGGACGTCGTGGTGCGCGGTTGCCGCTCTTTCTAGGCGGCGCGGGAATCCTCCTTGGAAGCCTTCTCCTGGTGCGTCTCAGTGTTACCACCCCCTTTTCGTGGTTGTTCTTTGCCTACGTGGTCTTCGGCTTCGGCTTCGGCTTCGTGAACCCGCCCATCACGAACGCCGCAGTCTCGGGAATGCCGCGCGCCCAAGCGGGCGTGGCGTCGGCCATCGCCTCGACGTCGCGTCAGGTTGGCGCCACGATAGGCGTAGCAATCGTTGGTGCGCTGGTCGGCTCGAAGATCGGCGTGACGTCGAGGGTGGCATTCACCTCGGCGACGAGAAGCGGTTGGTGGTTCCTAACGGGGTGCGGCGTGCTCGTGGTCGTACTCGGACTCCTCGGTACGTCCAAATGGGCTCACGAGAGCGCACATCGCACGGCAGTTGAACTCAATCCGGAGTACTTCGAGGGGAGAGAAGCGTGAGCGAGTCCCGACCCTTGGAATCCGCTGAGCGAATCTGGGTGAACATGTCCTCATTGGTGCTCGACAATGAACGTCGCCACAATGTTTCAAAGTTGCTGGGCATGAGTCTTGGCCGAGTGCAGGCGCTTCGTCGGATCGCCAGTGCCTCGATGCCCATGGGCGAACTGGCGCTGCTACTGGGAATCGACCCGCCGTACATGACCCTCGTGGTCGACGACCTCGAGGGTAGAGGGTTCGTGCAACGAAGGGACCATCCGATAGACCGCAGGGCCAAGTTGGTCGTGGCGACCGAACGTGGGCTCGCGGCCGCCCAAGAAGCCGATCGCATCCTGGACGATCCCCCCCAGAGCCTCCTGGCGCTCTCGGATGATGAACTCGCTGCCCTCGATGGTCTGCTGGCCAAGGTCGCCGGCGACGCGATCGGTAGGCACTGAGGGGTCGGTGCTCTAGCGAAATGGGACACCAATACCGCAAGAAGTCTCCTCCGACACTTGTTGAAACGCAGTAAAACAAAGGTGTTGAGAGCTTTTACCTGGTGGTAACAAGGTGTTTCTGGCCTAACGGTAGTGTCCTGCGTAATGGATAAGAGCTTTCGCACCAGCACCGCCGATGGGGCGGTCGTTGAGTTTGGACTCGTGCGTCACGCCCTGCTCGCCAAGCTGGCGGCGGGGACCCTGCGCTACGAGGACGTCTGCGATGCCCACCCAGAGCTCCTGAGGGCCGCCAAGAACATCGGCCGATCGACCGGAGAAACGTGTCCGGTCTGCAGGGAGGCCGAGTTGGTGGAGGTCACCTACGTGTTCGGTGCGCGCCTGCCTGCGGGAGGCACCTGCCCCACCTCGCGGCCAGAACTCCTCAAGCTCGAGCGCCGCGAGGAGCCGGTGCAGTGTTACGCGGTCGAGGTGTGCGTGGCCTGTTCGTTCCATCATCTGGTTCGAAAGTGGTCGGCGGGCGGGCGCCAGGCTCGACGCGCGCCGGTTCGCCAACAACGAAAAGTCGGCGAATGAGCCTGAGCGCTCCTTCCATTCGTTCGCGAAAGCGACGTCGAGGTGACCAGCCCATCGTGATGGTCACGGCCTACGACGAGCCAAGTGCGCGGTACTGCGACGCGGCGGGCGTCGACGTCATCCTCGTCGGCGATTCGATGGCCAACGTTGTCATGGGCCAGAGTGACACGCTGCACGTGACCATGGAGGACATGGTCCACCACGTGCGAGCGGTGGCGGCGGCAAAGCCCAGGGCGCACATCGTGGCGGACATGCCATGGATGAGTTACCACGTCGATGTCGTGAGCAGCGTCCTCAACGCAGCCGCGCTGGTTCGCGCCGGAGCCCACAGCGTCAAACTCGAAGGCGGACGGGTCCGCCGCGACGTCGTACGCGCCATACTCGACGCGGAGATTCCCGTTATGGGCCACCTCGGGCTCACCCCCCAGAGCGTGCTCGCTTTCGGCGGATTCAAGGTCCAGGCCAAGACGCGTGAGGCGGCGGAGTGGCTGACCAAGGACGCCCTTCTTCTCCAGGACGAGGGTGTCTACGCCATCGTGATCGAGGGAGTGCCGAGCATCGTGGGCACCCGCATCACCGAAGCCCTCGAGATACCCACGATCGGCATCGGGGCCGGACCCGACACCGACGGACAGGTGCTGGTCCTTCACGACCTGTTGGGACTGACGAGCCGGGCGCCGGCCAAATTCGTCCGTCAGTACGCCCAACTGGGCACGGCGATCACCGAAGCGGTGGGTCAGTACGCCTTTGACGTCAGAAACGGCCTGTTTCCTGATGTTTCGGAGGCCTACGACAACCCCGACGAACTCCTCGAGTAGCCAAAACCGCCCCTGTGCAGTAGAGTTGTCTTTCCCGCAAGCGTGGGAAGCAGCAAACGAACCCTGCTCTGTTTTCCGCAGAGCCCGGCCTAGCCGGACCAGAGGGAAAGGAAAATGGCCATGAGGCCCTATGAAACCATGATCGTGTTCGACACCGCCGTCGATGCGCAATCCATCCAGATCGCCCTTGACCGGGCGCTCGAGACCATCCGAAGTAATGGCGGAAATCCTGGTGCCATCGACCGTTGGGGCAAGCGTCCCCTCGCGTACGAGATCAAGAAGCGCAAAGAGGGTTACTACGTCTTGGTGGAGTTCACCGGTGAGTCGACGACCGTCGTCGAGCTGGATCGAATTCTGCTGCTGTCAGACGAGGTCCTTCGCTTCAAGATCCTTCGTCGCAGTGAACGGACCAAGCCCAGCCGTGTCACGGCTGAAGCCTAGGTTCGGACGCAGAGCGATCTAAGGAGAGAACACAATGGCTGACAACACAATTACCGTCGTGGGTAACGTCACCCGCGACCCTGAACTCAAGTTCCTCAATAGCGGTCAAGCGGCAATCCGCTTATCGATTGCGGTGAACCGTCGCTGGCAGAACCGCCAGACCCAGGAATGGGAAGAGCGCGTTTCGTACTTCGAAGTCACGGGTTACGGCTCGATGGCCGAGAACGCGGCGAACTCCTTGCAAAAGGGCGCGCGCGTAGTCGTCACCGGTCGACTCGAGCAGCGCAGCTGGGAGACCGAGAATGGTGACAAGCGTTCGATCGTTGAGATCAACGCTGACGAGATCGCACCGTCACTTCGCTGGGCGACCGCCGTGATTACGAGGACCCCTCGCGCCGAGGGCGGCAATTTCCAGTCGAGCGATCGACCAGCCCCTCGAACGAATGAACCAACCACATACGCCTTTGATGAGGAGCCCTTCTAATGCCACGTATCAATAACCCTAAACCGCCAAAGCGCGCCCCCAAGATCGACACTCGCCGTGGGGTGAAAAAGAAGCCGTGCTCGTTCTGCCAGCACGGCGTCATCTCAGTTGACTACAAGGACTTGGCCCAGTTGCGCAAGTACATCTCGGACCGCGGGAAGATTCGCGGACGCAAAGTCTCGGGCAACTGCCAGCAGCACCAGCGCGACGTCACCGATGCGATCAAGACCGCACGCGAGTTGGCCTTGCTGCCCTACACCCAGCGCACCGTGACCGAGCGTCGTGGTGGTCGAGGTTCAAGGGACGACCGAGGTCCGCGTGCGCCGCGTGGAGACCGCGACGGAGCACCGGTGGCTCTAGTGGCGGCTGACGTTGATCTGGAGACCGACGGCGCTGTTGAAGCCGCTGAGGTGTTCGAAGCCGAGTTCGCCGAGGAGGCCGCAGAATGAAAGTGCTCCTGCGAAGTGACGTGCAAGGCGTCGGCCGACGCGGTGACATCGTTGAGGTGAAGTCGGGTTACGCCCGAAACTTCCTCCTCCCGACCGGTGCCGCGCTGCTGGCTAACGACACGATGGAAGTACAAGCGGCATCTATGCGAAAAGGACGCGATGTCCGCGACGCAAAGAGCCGTGAGGCCGCCGAAGTCCAGCGCGCACTGATCGAGAAGTCGCCAATCCAGATTGCCGCTCGGGCGGGCGCCAACGGTCGCCTCTTTGGTTCGGTGACCGAAGCGGACGTCGTGAACGCCATTCGTACGGCGACCAATATCTCACTCGACCGGCACATGATTTCAATGACCGAACACGTGAAGGAACTCGGCAGCGCTACGGTCACCGCCACGCTTTTTGAGGGCGTCGCGGCGACCGTGAACCTGGAGATTGTCGCGAAATAGCAGCACAATTGTCCGTATTTCGAGGCCGGGGCCGAGTGCCCCGGCCTCGTCATGTAACACACATGGTTGATACTGATACTCGAAGGGTTAACCACAGCAATTCCCCACGTTGTTGTTATTGCGTCACACAAGCATTCTGAGCGACCGTTGAGGTCTTATGACACAGATGGACACAGATCGCGCGCACTCCGCACCGGGCGGAGGTCGGGTACCCCCTAGCGCCATCGAGGTCGAGGAGTCATTGATCGGCGCGATGCTGCTGTCCCAAGAGGCCGTGAGCGTCGCGTATGAGACGGTGCAGCCCGAGGATTTCTATCGGCCTCTACACGGACAGATCTTCAGCGCAATCATCGCACTCGCGAACGCGGGCGAGCCGGTCGACTACGTAACGGTGCAAGCGAAGCTCCAAGAGCGCGGCGCCGTTGCCGTTGAGTTGGCGGTCCTTTCGTCCCTGCAGATGAACACACCTTCGGCCGCGAACGCTCAGCACTACGCCGAGCTTGTTCGCGAGAAGGCCCAGCAGCGGCGCCTCATCGCCGTCGCCGGCGAAATAGTCGACGACGCCTACGTGGCGACTGATGACGTCGTGGGCCTCATCGACGAAGCGGAACGAAAGATCAATCAGATCGGCGACGAACGGCGGACTGACAGCGTCTCGCCCCTCCAAAGGTTGCTGCTCAATGAGGCGGACATCCTCGAACAACGTGGTGAGACTCGCGGTCAATTCAATGGTCTCGAGACCGGCTACAAGTCGGTCGACGTGATTTTGCAAGGGCTGCAACCCAACAGCCTCACCATCGTGGGCGCGCGTCCCGCCATGGGTAAGACGGCCTTTGGGCTAGGCATCGCCGTTCACGTTGGTGCGATTGTCCAACGTCCGGCGTTGTACTTCTCGCTCGAGATGAGTCGCCAAGAGCTGGCCGAGCGCATCCTCGCTTCGACCGCGGGCATCGACTCCTCGAAGCTTCGCACGGGGGACCTTTCTGACGGGGACTGGAACCGGGCGCACGATGCGTTTGGTTTCCTGCAGTCCGCCAAGGTGTTCATTGACGACAACCCCGCCCTCACGGTGATGGACGTGCGCGCTCGTGCTCGAAGGATCAAGCAGCAGAACGGCGATCTCGGCGTGGTCATTATTGACTACCTCCAACTTATGAGTTCGCGGGGACGCGCGGAGAATCGCCAAGTGGAGGTCTCCGAGATGAGTCGGTCGCTCAAGATTCTCGCTCGGGAGCTCAGTTGCCCGATCATCGCGCTCTCGCAGTTGTCGCGAAAGCTGGAGGAACGTGGTGACAAGCGTCCGATGATGAGCGACCTTCGTGAGTCGGGGGCACTCGAACAGGATGCGGACGTGGTCTTGTTTCTCTTTCGCCCGGAACAGTACGGTGAAGTGCCTAATGACAAGAAGTCCGACGCGGAGATCATCGTGGGCAAGAATCGAAACGGTCCCACCCGCACCGCCCACCTCACCTGGCGCGGCGAGTTCGCCCGCTTTGACAACGTCGCCGAAGCCCGAGAAATCTAACCTTTCCTGACCGAAGTACGGAAACCGAGACCAAGGACGTCATTATTCGAAAGTACTTGCGGTTGCCCATGTACTTAGGTAACCTAATTAGGTAACCTAAGTAACTTGAGGAGGCTTGCCGTGATTGATTCGAGGACCGTCGCCACGATCTCGTCGATCGAAGAACTGGACGCAAGTCTCTCGTCGGCGGTGTCGCGACTGTTTCGACGCGTGCGCGCTGAAAAGGCGAGTGACCAGATCAGTGACTCGCACCGCTCCGTGCTGGCCCTGCTCGTCAAAGAGGGACCCCGTTCGCTCAGTGAGTTGAGTGAGCACCAGCGAGTCAAGCCCCCCTCGATGAGCCAAACGGTGAACGCGTTGGTCGAACAGGGTTACGTAGAACGACGTGACGATCCCACTGATGGGCGCAAGGTCATTCTCACTGCCACGGCTTCGGGACAGGCCCTCATCGAAGAGACCGGTCGGCGCTTTCACGCGTGGCTCCAATCGCACTTGGTCGAACTCTCTGAGGATGATCGCGAAACATTGCGCAAGGCCGCGACGATCATCCGCAGGCTCGCTGACTCGTGAGCGTCGTCGCACCGACGCTGCGCGCGCAGGAGCTTTCTCCACGGTACAAGTGGCTCGTACTGACCAACACGACCATCGGTGTGTTGCTCGCGACGATCGATTCGTCGATCATGCTCATCGCGATGCCCGACATCTTTCGAGGCATCAAGTTGAATCCGCTCGCGCCCGGCAATACCTTCTACTTGCTTTGGATGATCCTGGGTTTTCTCATCGTGAGCAGTGTGCTCGTGGTGAGCCTGGGTCGTCTCGGCGACATGTACGGGCGCGTCAAGATGTACAACCTCGGCTTTGTCATCTACACCGTGTCGTCACTGGTGCTCACGGTCGATCCGCTGCAGGGTTCGTCAGGCGCACTGTGGCTGATCGTCGGGAGGATCTTCCAGGGGATCGGTGCAGCATTCCTGATCGCTAACTCCGCGGCGATCCTCACCGACGCGTTCCCCTCGAATCAAAGGGGCCTTGCGTTGGGCATCAACAACATCGCGGGGATCAGTGGCTCCTTCATCGGACTCATCCTCGGCGGCGTTCTCGGTGCGATCGACTGGCGGCTCGTGTTCCTCGTGTCGGTACCCTTTGGTCTCTTCGGGACCGTCTGGTCCTACGTGAACTTGAAGGAACTCGGCGAGCGCAACCGCGCCAGGATCGACTGGGCGGGCAACGTGACCTTCGCCCTGGGTCTGATCTTGATAATGGTGGGCATCACCTACGGCATCGAGCCGGCGGGCGGGCACAACACCGGTTGGACCAGTCTGCCGGTGTTGCTCGAACTGGGTGTCGGGCTCGTGTCAGTGGTCGCGTTCCTCTTCATAGAGGCCCGGGTCGCCGAGCCCATGTTCCGTCTTCCGCTGTTCAAGATTCGCGCGTTCGCGTCGGGAACACTCGCGACGTTTCTCGCGGCGATAGGCCGAGGTGGCTTGATGTTCATGTTGATCATCTGGCTCCAAGGAATCTGGCTTCCCCTTCACGGCTACAGCTTCGAACGCACGCCACTTTGGGCGGGCATCTTGATGCTGCCCCTGACGCTGGGGTTCCTCCTCGCCGGTCCGCTGTCGGGCTATCTCTCGGATCAGTTCGGTGCGCGTTACCTCGCGACCGGCGGGATGGTCGTGGCGGCCATCAGTTTCGTGCTCTTGATGCTGCTGCCGGTCAATTTCAGCTATCTCGGATTCGCCTTGATCTTGCTGTTGTTCGGTACGTCCATGGGCGCCTTTGCGGCGCCGAATCGCGCCGCAGTGATGAACAGCCTTCCCGCACGCCACCGCGGCGCGGGCGGCGGCATGAACGCGACCTTCCAGAGTTCGGCCCAAGTGCTCTCAATCGGTATCTTCTTCACACTGATGATCATTGGACTCTCGTCCACGCTCTCGACCACCCTCACCCATGGTCTCATCGCCAACGGCGTGCCCGCTGCGGTGGCGCACCGCATTGGAGCCCTGCCGCCGGTGTCGGTCCTGTTCGCCGCGTTCTTGGGCTACAACCCCATCAAGTCCCTGGTCGGGGCCAAGGTCCTAGGAAAATTGAGTCCAGCGAATCAGGCGACGCTCACTGGTCACGGCTTCTTCCCCCATCTCATCTCGGCGCCGTTTCACGCGGGTATCAAGACGGCGTTCATTTTCTCGGCGGTCGTGTCGCTCATCGCTGCAGTGGCGTCGTGGTCGCGCGGCAGTCGTTTCGTGAATAACGAGCATGACCAACGACTGGTCGAAGCGCTTGAGGTGGGGACCGCTACGTCGAAGTAGGGACGTCGCCGCCAGCAAGGTGGGGATTTTGACCCTCGTTGAACGCAGGTAGTTTGAAGTTCATGGGCAATGCGCTCGAAGCCAAGAAGCTCACCAAGAAATTCGGGGGAGCACTCGCGGTGGACTCACTCGACCTCACCGTCGACGCCGGAGAAGTCGTGGGCTTCCTCGGACCCAACGGAGCCGGGAAGACTACGACGTTGCGCATGCTGCTCGGCCTGCTTCGGCCGACCTCGGGCGAGGCGGTGATCCTTGGACATCGCGCTGGATCCTCCTACGCGCGCGAACGAACCGCCTACGTCTCGGGTGACGTGTCGCTGTGGCCTCAGCTCACGGGGCGCGAGGCGATCTCCTTCCTGGGTTCCTTGCACGGTTCACTTGACGCCGAGTATCGAGACCGGTTGATCCAAGCGTTCGAATTGGATCCCAATAAACGGATTCGCGCCTACTCCAAGGGCAATCGACAGAAGGTGGCGCTGGTGGCGGCGTTCGCGACTCGGGCCGAGGTGCTCTTGTTGGATGAGCCGACGTCGGGCCTCGATCCATTGATGGAGCGGGTCTTTCGCGACTGCATCGTCGAAGCTCAGCAGCGCGGACAGGCGGTGCTGCTGAGTTCGCACATGATCTCTGAGGTCGAGCATCTTTGCGCCCGAGTGGCGATGATCCGCGCTGGCACGCTTGTCTCGGTGGCCGACGTGGAAGAGCTACGCGCGCACGTCGGTACCGAATACGAAATCACTGGTGACGTCGCCGATTTGCACGGGGTCAAGGGGGTAACGTCGATCTCGCCGCTGCCCGACGGCGTGCGCGTGCAGATCGTTGGTTCACCGGATGAGCTTCTGCGGGTGCTGGCGAAATCACACGTGACGTCGTTGCACACGAAGGAGGCTTCGCTCGAGGAGATCTTTCTTTCGTTCTACGACGAGTCGACCTCACCGACGTGAGAGCGCCCGCGTCGGTCCGTACTCTTGTTTGGCGCCAGATACGAGTACCGACTGCCGTGATCACCGCGCTGGTCGTGATAGTGGTGCGCGTAGGAATCTCGTCGTATTCCCTGAGCGGAGGTCTGCGGGGCATGATTGCCCTGCGCCCGGTCATCGAGAACCCCGCGGTGAGCGCTCTCTATGGCCGGGTGACGTCGCTCACCAACGCGGGTGCGTTCGTCGCGTGGAAGATGGGGATGTTCGTCGCCCTGGCGATCGCGATGTGGGCCGCGCTTATGGCCACGCGCGTCACCCGGGGCGGCGAGGACGATGGAACCTGGGACCTGCTCGTGGTGAGTCGGATCGGACGCCAGCCAGCCCTCGCGTCGGCGATGCTCGTGCTGTTCGAGGCTGGCGTCGTGGTGGGTGCCGCGACGTTTCTCACGCTGTATTCGGGAGGGCAGCGAGTCAGTGACAGCGCGCTCTACGGCCTCGCGATGGTGGGGATCGCCTGGAGCGGGGTGGCGCTGGGCCTACTTGGATCGCAGTTCTTCGCTCCCCGGCGCAGCGCGTCCCAAGTGGCCCTGTGCTCGGTCGGCCTGCTCTTTATCGTGCGCGTACTGGGCGACGGTTCGGCCGGCAACGTGTGGTTACGTTGGTTGACGCCCTTCGGGTGGCTCGAGAACGTGGGGGCGTTCCATCAGGTTGTGCTCGTGTGGCTGTTGCCGCTGCTCATCGTGCCCACGGGCACGGCGATTTCCGCGTGGCGACTCCAGCGCGACCGGGACATTGGTTCGGCGTGGTGGACGCGCGCGGATCGCTCGCGTCCACGAGAATCGCTCCTGCGTACGCCCTGGCGATTCGCCTGGCGGGAACGTTGGGGCATGCTCGCGGCGTGGACCGTCGGACTCGGCGTGCTGGGTCTGGTCGTTGGTTATCTCACCAACGCCCTGGTTCAACTGTGTCGTACCGACCCGGGTTACGTGAAGCTGCTCAAACGTTGGGGGTTTGGATCGATGGTGACCGGTCGCGGTTTCATCGCCGAAGCGTGCGTGTTGTTCGCCGTGGCCATCTCGTTCATGGTGGCCGCGCTGTTGGTCTCGATCGGCACCGACTCCGCTCAGGGTCGGCTGGACCTTCCGCTTTCCTACGGCACGAGTCGTGCCAAATGGCTCGCGAGCGGCGTGGTGACGACAGTCGTGGCGACGGTGGCCATCTCGTCGTTCTGCGCGCTGGCGACCTGGGTTGGTGTCGTCGTGAGTGGCACGACGATGGGACTGCGGGCACCCCTCGAGGGAATGGCGAACGCCCTGACGATGGCACCGTGGCTGATCGGTCTCAGCATCTTGCTCGTCTCGCTGACACCGAGGTTCTCGTTCCTGGTGATCGCCATGATGCTGACCGTGTTCTACATCGACGCGGTGCTCGGGCCTATCATGCGCTGGCCCGAATGGTTGCTCGACGGCTCGCCGTTCTATCACCTACATCTGGTGCCGGTGGTTCCATCGAACTGGGGCGCGACGCTCTCACTCACGCTCATCGGGGTCGCGGCGGGACTGCTCGGCCTGGGAATATTCACCCGTCGAGACGTCGGCCACTGACGTCGCGAGACGATGTCCGGTTATTTGGGCTGCATGCGGATGCCGGCGTCGATGCGGATCGACTCGGCGTTCATATAACTGTTGGCGAGCAACTCGACGGCCAGTGACGCGAACTCCTCGGAGTAGCCGAGTCGTTTGGGGAACAGGACTCCCGCACCCAAACGCGCCTTGAACTCGTCAGACTGTGGACCGGTGCCGTAGATCGGTGTGTCGATGAGTCCGGGCAGGATGCAGTTCGCGCGCACGCCGATCGGTGCGATGTCACGAGCCAGGGGCAGCGTCAAGCCCACGACGCCACCCTTGGAAGAGGAGTACGCCACTTGGCCGATTTGACCGTCCTCAGCAGCGACCGAGGCGGTGTTGACGATCGCGCCACGCATGCCGTCGGCGTCGGGCGAGTTGTGGCTCATGGCCGTCGCCGCGAGACGACAGACGTTGAACGTACCGATGAGATTGATCTCGATGACCTTTCGGTAGATGTCCAGGTCGTGGGCTGACGCGTACTCGCCGTCCTTGCCAATGGTGCGCGTGGCCCAACCGATACCGGCGCAGTTGACTGCACTCCACAGTGGGGCCATCTTCTTCGCGGCTTCGATCGCTTCGATGACCTGGTCGGTGTTCGTGACGTCGCAGTGCACGTAGGCGCCGTTAATTTCTTTGGCGACTTCTTCGCCGCGTTGATCGTTGAGGTCGGCGACGACGACGCGAACGCCGCGCGCGGCGAGGGCGCGAGCGGTCGCCTCACCGAGGCCCGACGCGCCGCCGGTGACGACGGCTGAGGTGTTGTTGAGTTCCACGAGTTACTCCTGTCTTGGGGTCCGGTTAGGTGTCAGACCGCTACCGATTCAAGCAGAGTTTTGAGAGGTCCCCAATCCTCATCTCGAGCCAGGTTTCCTCCTAGGAATCCGTGGGCATCGGTACGCTCGCCAGCTCGCTCATCTCGAGGGCCACTGCGTGACGGTACGCGTTGATGGTCGCTTCATGCTCGTCGATGAGGGCCGACTGGGCTTGGAGTTCGCGCAGGTGGCGCTGCTCACGGCGGTGGACGAGTTCGAGGTGGAGTCCGAGAAACGGTACGCCCACGCCCACGCACAGCACGAGGGGGATCAGGGTGAGAGTAGAGAGAGTTGCGAGCATGGTGTCCTTCTTTCGTTGTCGATCACCAGTGTCGCGCCTCAAGGAAAGATGACGTCAAGGTCCGTTGCAGAAGTGGATAAGAAGTCCTCGGGGACCCTCGTCATTCCCGGTGCTGACGCCTCGACCCCTAGGGTGATTGCATGACGTCGGTGTTCGAATACTCCAGAGAGCAACTCGCAGAGTTGTTGAATGACGAACCGAGCTATCGCGTGGATCAGCTCTGGCACGGTCTTTGGAGTGAGGCGCTTACGATCGACGAAGTCTCGACCATCCCCAAGGTTCTGCGAAAGAGACTCGAGGAACAATTCGTGCCGGCCCTTGCGGTGTTGACCGACGTGTCGAGTGACCACGGGGCCACTCGCAAGTGGGTCTTTGGCCTTCACGACGGCGCCACGATCGAGACGGTCCTGATGACCTACGACGACCGGGTGACCGTGTGCGTCTCGTCCCAGGCGGGTTGCGCCATGGGATGCACCTTTTGTGCGACGGGTCAGGCGGGCTTCACCCGTCAACTCAGCGTGGGCGAGGTGGTCGAACAGGTGCTGTTCGCTGCTCGAGCGGCCGGGTCGCGACGACTCTCCAACGTCGTGTTCATGGGCATGGGCGAGCCGCTCGCGAACTACCACGTCACCGTGAACGCGCTGCGTCGACTGCACGACTATCGCGGGCTCTCCGCGCGCCACCTCACCGTCTCGACGGTGGGGGTCGCTCCGGCCATTGAACGATTGGCGCGCGAAGGGTTACCGCTCACGCTCGCGGTGAGTCTGCACGCGGCGAACGACGAAACGAGAAGCCAGTTGGTCCCGCTCAATCGGCGTTACCCGCTTGAGCGGCTCCGTGAAGCGTGCGAATACTGGATTTCGACGACGTCGCGACGGCTCAGTTTCGAATGGGCGTTGATCGATGGGGTGAACGACACGGATCAAGCGGTTGACGAACTCGCGCGTTACGCCTACGCGCTGGGTGCGCACGTGAACCTGATTCCGCTCAATCCCACGCCGGGCTATCTGGTGCGGGGTTCTTCAGAGAAGCGCGTGCGAGAGTTCCGCGACGCATTAGAGGCGTCGGGCATCAATGTCACCGTTCGAAACACGAGGGGCCGCTCGATTGACGCGGCGTGTGGACAGCTGGCGAACGTCACCAACGCGAAGCGCCGTTCAATACCAGTGCGCTCGAGCTAGACGCGATGGTTCCAGAAACTCGGTCGCCACCGCAGCAGGATGATCACGCCGACGACGCAGGCAATTCCTCCCGAAACGATTGAGAACTCCGTGGAGGTCAAGCTCGCGACGACGCCCGATTCCGCGTCGCCCAGGCGCGGGCCCCCGGTGACGACGGCCATCTGCACTGACGAGATTCGACCTCGGAACTCGTCGGTGATCGCGTTTTGGAGCACGGTATTACGAAGAATCGTCGAGATGACGTCGGTGGCGCCGGCGACAGCGAGGCAGAGCAATCCAAACCAGAGGATATGCACGACGCCAAGGAGTGTCATCGCGACTCCCCAGCCGATAACGACGAGCGCAATGAGCCGGCCCTGACGGTGCACGCGATCGATCCATCCAGTCAGCACGGCCATCAACAATGCTCCCGCGCCGGGAGCGGCGGACAACAAGCCGAAGGTCCGTGGTCCGCCGTGGTAGACGGTGAGCGCCATGGCCGGAAAGAGCGCGCGAGGCAGACCAAAGACCATGGCGTTCAGATCCACGAGATAGACCGCCTGGGCGAGCGCGTTGCTGCGCACGTAGTTGAAACCATCGAAGATCGCTCGCATCATCGCCTCGCCGGTATGCAGGCCGGTGGGCTTCATCGCCGACATGAAGCACGTGAAGAGCGCGAGTACGACAAAGGTGAATGCGTCAATCGCGTAACACGACGCCACGCCGACCACGGCGATGAGTTCGCCCGCGAGCGCGGCTCCGAGGAAGGGACCGAGATTCATCACGATCTGATTGAGCGAGTAGGCCGCAATGAGTTGGTCGCTGCCGACCATCTTGGGAATCGCGGCACTGCGGATCGGTCCGGTGAAGCCTCCCGCTCCCGCCGAGAAGGCCGCGAGGATCATGAGCAACACGATGTTGCCGTTCAGCCAGAACGCGTTAAGGGCGAGTGCGCCGCTCAGCAGCGCCGAGACGAATGAGCCAACAACGAGGAGGGTCTTCTTGTCGAAGCGGTCGCCCATGGCGCCTCCCCAGAGCGCACCCGCGATCAGGCAGGGAAGTTGGAAGAGACTGGCGAGTCCGACCCAGAGACTCGAGTGCGTCTTGAGGTACACCTCGAAGGGGATCGCGACCAACGTGAGGTTACTGCCGAGTAGCGAGAAGAGTTGGCCGGTGAAGAGGAGTCGGAAGTTGCGGTTCTCTCGAAGCGGTCGCACGTCGACCAGGAGCCTTGGCACCTATTCATAGTAGGAGGGTAAGGTGGCAGGGGGGGCTAGTCGTCAAAGGAGAGTCGATGATCGACGAGGAACTGGTCCAACTACTTTCGCCCGAAGGGGAGCGAGTAGCGAACCCCGATTATCAGAGCACGCTGAGCGGTGACGAGATCTTCGGGCTGTACCGCGACATGGCGATAATCCGACGCCTGTGCAACGAGTCGACTTCGCTGCAACGTCAGGGTCAGCTCGCGCTGTGGGCGCCGATCCAGGGTCAAGAAGCCGCACAGATCGGCGCCGGCCGTGCCATGGCACCGACCGACTTCTCATTTCCGACCTATCGCGAACACGGCATCGCGTGGTGCCGTGGGATACCGCCGGAGAACATGCTGCGTCTCTTTCGTGCGGTGAGTAACGGTGGCTGGGACCCCCAGAAGTATCGTCACTCGGTGCCGACAATTGTGCTTGGTAATCAGGCACTTCATGCCGTCGGCTACGCGATGGGCATCCAGCGTGACGGGGCCGAGGAGGCCGCGATCACCTTCTTCGGCGACGGCGCCTCAAGTCAAGGTGACACCCTCGAGTCCTTTGTCTGGGCCGCCTCGTTCAACGCTCCCGTCGTCTTCTTCTGTCAAAACAACCAGTGGGGCATCTCGACTCCCTCCTCACTGCAGTCCAAGGTGCCTTTGTACCGACGTGCGCAAGGTTTCGGTTTTCCGGGCGTGCGCGTGGACGGTAACGACGTGCTCGCCGTGTACGAAGTCACCAAGCGCGCTTTGGAGAACGCGCGCGTCGGCGGCGGCCCGACCTTGATCGAGGCGTACACCTACCGGATGGGTGCGCACACGACGTCCGACGACCCGACCCGCTATCGCATTGACGCCGAAGTCGAAGTGTGGAAGCATCGCGATCCAGTCGAACGGGTCAAGGCGTTGCTCGCTCGCGAGTACGACATCAAGTCCACGGCGTTCGACGAGGTCACCGCCGAAGCGGACGTAATGGCCCTCAAGTTGCGCGAGGACGTGCTCGCCATGAGTCGTCCGGATCCGATCACCATGTTCGATAATGCCTACGCGACCGAGCACCCGCTCGTCGAAGAAGGCCGACGCGAGATGATCGAGCTAGGGATTAGCGGAGGAAGTCACTGATGGCGACCACGACCATGACCATGGCCAAGGCCCTCAACGAGGGACTGCGCCGCGCGCTCGAGAAGGACAAGAAGGTGCTGCTGATGGGAGAGGACATCGGCAAACTTGGGGGCGTCTTTCGAATCACTGATGGGTTGCAGAAGGATTTCGGTGAGGATCGCGTCATCGACGCGCCGCTCGCTGAATCGGCGATCGTTGGCACCGCGGTCGGATTGGCGATTCGCGGTTACCGAACGGTCTGCGAGATGCAGTTCGACGGATTCGTGTATCCCGCGTTCGACCAGATCGTCTCCCAAGTCGCCAAATTGCGCAAGCGTTCCGACGGCGCCTACACGATGGGTCTGGTCATCCGTCTGCCCTTCCAAGGCGGCATCGGCGCCATCGAGCATCACTCGGAGAGTCCCGAGGCGTACTTCGCCCAGACCGGCGGCCTTCGCGTGGTGTCGTGCTCCACGCCCAATGACGCCTACTGGATGATCCAGCAGGCCATCGAGCACGACGATCCGATCATCTTCTGTGAGCCCAAGAGTCGCTACTGGGAGAAGGGCGAGGTCGACCTCGACGAGGCGCCCCACGGACTCTTTGACGCAGCGGTTCGTCGCGAGGGAACCGACGTCACCGTCATTGGTTACGGCTCGACCGTGAAGACGATTCTTCGCGCGGCGGACACCGCGGCGACCGAGGGTGTCTCCATCGAGGTAATCGACGCGCGTTCCATCTCGCCGCTCGACCTCGGGCCAATGGTCAAGTCCGTCGAGAAGACGGGCCGCTTCATCACGGTCCAGGAAGCACCTCACCTGGCGTCGATTGGCTCGGAGATCGTCGCGGAACTCACGCAGCGCTGTTTCTATTCACTTCGTGCGCCGGGGATCCGTGTGAGTGGTTATCACATCCCCTATCCACCGACGCGGATCGAAGAGGACTACCGACCAACCGTTGACCGCGTCCTGGACGCCGTTGACCGAGTGATGGGATTTGAGAGTTGAGCGAGGAAATCTTTCTGCTACCCGACGTCGGCGAAGGACTGGTCGAGGCCGAAATTGTCACCTGGAAGGTGAAGGAGGGTGACGTCGTCACCCTCAACCAACCGCTGGTGGATATCGAGACCGCCAAGGCGACCGTCGAGCTGCCGAGTCCCTACGCCGGCACCGTGTTGAAGTTGCACGGCAACGTGGGCGACGTCATGGAAGTCCATAAGCCGCTCATCACGTTTGACGTGGGCGGTGACGCCACCGCGTCCCCCGTCAGCGTGCCGGCCAGTGCATCGCCCAGCGCGGCACCCGCGGCGCCCAGCGCGCCCACGCCAGAAGCACCCACTGGTGCCGGGCGCGAAGCGGTGCTCGTCGGTTACGGCGTGGCGAACGAGGACGGACTCGCGACTCGTACGCATCGTCGCAAAGGTTCAACGCCGCCGCCTACACCGGTACCCGTGGCCCAGACCACTACGAGCTCCGGACTGGCACCGCGCAGCACCCCGCCGGTTCGTCTCTACGCCAAGCAACACGGACTGGACCTGGCGACGCTGACCGGCTCGGGACGTGATGGCCTCATCACCCGACGCGACGTCGAACAGGCCCTGAGTCCCGACACGGCGCAAAAGCGCTCGTCGGTGCCGGTCACTGGACCGACGAGCACGTCACACTTCGTGGGCCGCGACATCGAATCGTGGTCGACGGGGCAGAAGGAAGAGCGCATACCGGTAAAGGGCGTGCTTCGCTCGATGTCCGAGGCGATGGTCCAGAGTGCCTTCAGCGCACCGCACGCCGCGGTGTGGGTACGAGTGGACGCCACCGGGACCGTGGAACTGTTGGCCGGGCTGAAGAAGCACCCCAACCTGGCGAACGTTCGCCTGTCGCCGCTGACGATTGTCGCACTCGCGCTCTGCGACGCGGCTCGTCACTTTCCCGGCCTCAACTCCAGCTTCGATGCGGCCAACGCCGAAGTGATTGTCCGTCGAAGCGTCAACCTGGGAATCGCGGCCGATACGCCACGCGGACTGATCGTGCCCAACATCAAGGGTGCCGACGAGTTGGACCTCGTGGGCATGGCGACCGCCCTCAACGTGCTCGTCGACAAGGCCCGCAATGGCACGACGACGCCGAACGAGATGATTGGAACCACGCTCACCATTACCAACGTGGGTCCATTCGGCGTTGACGCGGCGATGCCGATTCTGCCCCCGGGAACAGGGGCGATCCTCGCCGTGGGCCAGATTGCGAAGGCACCATGGGTGGTCGACGATCAGATCGTGGTGCGACACGTGGTCGAACTCGCGTTGGCCTTTGATCATCGCCAGATCGACGGGGCGATGGCTTCGCGTGTACTGAGCCACATCGGTGCGTTCCTTGGCGATCCCGCTACCGCGCTGATCGCGGGATAACCCCAGTTAGCCCAGGACGCTGAGCGCTCGTTCGGCGTGGACGTTCATGTTCGTCTCGCTCGAGATTACGTCCAGCACGCGGTGGTCCGTACCGATGACGAACGTCGTGCGCTTCACCTTGAGTAGGTCCAGGGCCCGCTTGACCCCAAAGATCTTGGCGACCTTGCCACCTACGTCGGCGAGGAGGGGGTAGTCGAGATTGTTGGTCGAAGTGAACTTCGCCTGCTTTTCGACGCTGTCCATGGAGATACCCACCCGCTGGGCCCCCTTGGCGGCGAATTCACTCGCCAGGTCGCGAAAGTGGCACGACTCCTTGGTGCAGCCGCTGGTCATCGCCGCTGGGTAGAAGAACAGGACGACGGGGCCTTGTGCGAGGAACGAGTCGAGTGATCGGGGTTGACCGTCTTGGTCGTCAAGCGTGAAGTCGGGAACGAGATCGCCTTTTTGCATAGTCCGAGACTAGGGGTCCAGACGAAAACCCACACCGCGAATCGTGACCAGGTGGTGCGGAATCGACGGATCGTCCTCGATCTTCTGTCGAAGCCGCTTGACGTGGGTGTCCAGCGTGCGAGTATCGGAGAGTTCCAGACCCCACCACAGGGTGTCGAGGCACACTTCTCGGGTAACCACCTGGCCGAGGCGCGAGGCGAACAGGGCCAGGAGGTCGAACTCCTTGCGACTGAGTTCGACGTTGATACCTCGACGGGTCACCGTTCGGCGCACGAAGTCGATCCGCAGGTCGCCAAAGGTGATGATCTCGTCGTCGTTGCCGGTGTTGGGACGGCGCAGCACGGCGCGCATGCGTGCGACCAATTCGCGCAGACGGTAGGGCTTGGTCACGTAATCTGCCGCGCCGATCTCCAGACCCAACACCACGTCCACTTCGCTGGTGCGCGCCGACACCATGATCACCGGTATGCGCGACGTGTCGTAGATCTCACGGCAGTAATCGATACCCGAGCCGTCGGGCAGCATCACGTCGAGCAGGACCAGATCGGGCTTGGTCGAGGACATGAGTTCGCGCGCTTGGGTGATGGTGCTGGCCGCCATCACGATGAATCCCTCGACGCTGAGCCCGATGTTCAGCGCGTCCTGGTAACTCTCCTCGTCTTCGACCACCATGACGACGCTGCGTCCTTCGGGATCAACCATGCCGGCACCCGTGGGAACGCGAGGAGGGTCGCGAAGTGGCACGCGACGACTTCATCCGGGGAGGGGATGTGCGCACACGTGCCATGTGGACAACGTAAGAAGACTGGGTTACCGCAAGGTGAAAGTCACGCTATCGCAAGGTGGTAATTACATGAAACCTTGCTCTGCGCCGACGCCGGTGAACGGATACTCGTTGGAGGGGCCGGTTATCTCAGGAGGCGTGGTCGGTGAATCCGAGGTAATTGCCCGACGTTGTCTCGTAGCTTCCCACCGCGTCACAGACCCCGGTCCTTTGGCAGTCGACGGCGTAGATGCCACCGGCCTGACCCACCGTCGAGGCTCCCGACGGTAGGACGATCTTGGTATTGGTCGTCCAGGTACGATTCGTCTCACTCACCACGAGCGCCTGGTAGTTGCCGGACGAATCCTCGTAAGCGGCGCCGGCCGCGCAGTTACCCGTCGAGATGCACGAAAGGGCGACGACGCCACCGTTCTTGCCGGCTTGCACCGCCCCCGCGGGCAGCGTCAGCTCGGTTGCCGCCTGCCAGTGGCCGCTTACCTCATTGACGAGGAAACCTTGAAAGTTTCCGTTCTTGTCCTTGTACTGGCCGCCCGAAGCGCAGTTGCCCACCGAAGGGCACGCAATGCCGCGAAAACCGTACAGCAACACTTGCGGGTTCGCGGCCGCGCTCGCGGGGAGTTGGATCTCGCTCGCGCGCGCCCACACCGAGTTCGTCTCATTGTCGGCAAGCATCTCGACGGCGCCTCCCGACGCGTTGTACGAGCCCGCCACGGCACAGTTGCCGACACTCGCGCACGAGACCTCACTGATGGTCGTTCCGGCGTAGGGACTCGCGTTCGCGGGCGGAGCAAGTGACGACCCCGCACGCCACGTGCCCGCCACCTCGTTGACGACGAGCGCGTGGTTCACGTTGTTCTGGTCGATGTACGAGCCCGCCGCCGCGCAGTTGCCGGCGCTCGCGCACGAGACTTGGTTCAATTCGCCGAACGGATTGAAGTTCGTGCCGGCGGGCAACGTGACTTCGGTGGCACCGGTCCAGTGACCTGCAACCTCATTCACCACGAACGGTTCCTCGATTGCATTTGCGCCCGCGGTGGCGTCGTAGGCGCCTACCGCGCTGCACGAACCAGGTGACGTGCACGACAACGAGTGCAGGTCCGAGACCTGGGAGGTCTTGACGGCGTTCGTCGGCAGAATGACTTCAGTTGCCGTCTGCCAGATGCCGCTGATCTCGTCGACCACGAAGCTCAATTGGTTCTGGGCCTTGTCGGCGTACGTGCCGACGGCGCTGCAGTCACCGGGTGCGCCACACGAGACGTCAAAGATCGAGACGCCGTAAGAAGGCTCCGCGTTCGCCGGTGGCGTCACGTTGGTGGGATCACGCCATACGCCGTTCACCTCGTTCAAGAGCAGTCCGTAACTATTGCCTTTCGAATCCTGGTCAATGCCCGCCGCGGCGCAGTCACCGGGGGCGGGACACGAAAGCACTGACAGGTTGCCGTTATAGAGGCCGGTAGCGCCACTTGGCAGTGTCGCGTTCTTGGCCGCCTGCCAGGTCGGATTCACACTCGCGCCCGCTGACGTGCTCGCCACGAACGTGAGGGCGACAGCGAGCAGGAGGGTGACGCGCTGGAACTTCATTGGGTGCCCCGCTATTTCGCTCAGTTGGTGACGACATACCAGGCCCGGTGGAAATGTTCGTCCGGTCCCGTGTTACCTAAGTATAAGGAACTGCTAATCGCCGACACCGAGAATGCCAGTGGTCGCGACGAACCTTACTGATTTCTTAGTACCGTTCATGTCCTGGCGGATGTTGTTCGACTCTGGATCTCACGGCTCGCTCTCGGGGGGCGTTGGTGGCGTGGGCGCCTTCGGATCGAAATGGCCGACCCCCGAAGAGAGCATCACGGAGTTGGGAACCTTGAGAATGCCATCCTCGGTACGCACCGTGACGTAGGTAAGACCGATCTCGAGTACGTCGGCGTCGATTATTCCAAGTGTTCCCGATCGAATGCGAACGCGCTCGCCGACCACGAATGGTCGGGCGAAAAGGAGCACGAGTGCGGCGAAGATGTTGGCGAGGCTTTGTTGGGCGGCGATGCCGATGATGACGCCCGCGATACCGGCGCCAATGAGCAAATGCTCTAGTGAGACACCCAGCACACCAAAGAGCGCGAGCAGCAAGATGATGTAACCCACGCCGGTCGCGACGAGTCGCACGATTGCCCCCGCTGCGGGGTAGGAGTGTTGCGTGATTGAACGGCCCACATTGCCAGTTGTCTTTCGAATGGCGAGTGAACCTGCGACGAGTACCACCACGGCGCAGAGCCAGGCCAGGAGGACCAAGTGGGTAGCGCTGCTGTGTATCTTGCCGATCTCAGTGCCCACGACGAGTGCCGCGATGGCGATCGCCAATTCGAGCGCGCCGACGCACCAGTCGCGTCCGCGAACCGGCGCGTTCATGTCAAGACCTCGTCGTTCCATGTGAGTCAACCCTACCGAGTCGTTCTCGGCGGTTCGTCCCCACCGCGAGAGGCTTACTTCGCCGGACCGTTGTGGGTCGCGTTACAGGCGCGTGGATCATAGGGCTCGAGTGCCTGATTGGTCGGCGTGGGCGCCGAGTAGAGGTTGGAGCCGGTGGTCGTGGTGGTCGTGGTCGTGGTGGGAGTCCCGGGCTTCTTCTTCGTGGAAGTGGTGGTCGTTTTCTGGACCGTGCTCAAGACACCAATCCCGTTGCCGGTTTGGACGGTGACGAGTGCACCTGGTGTCACCTCGCTCGGGTCATACCCGAGTATGGCGGGCCCGCTCAACTGGTCGAGAACCTTCTCGGCCGCGGCCTGGTTCGGGCTGTTCCAGTCGGCATTGGAGGGCGGCGGTGGGCCTCCGTAGAAGACGGTCGTTTCGTTGGCCACTCCATTGGGCGTACGGCTGCCGATCGACTGGATCTTGAAGCCCTTCTTCGTGAGGTCGTTCGCGATTACGGCGGCCTGACCGGCGACATTCGTTCCATTCTCCACGGTCACTTTGAAACTATTGGCGGCTGGAAGAGCGTGGTAGTTGAACGAGTTCTGGTTCGTGCCTACGTCAAAGATGGTGTTCAGACTTTCCTGTCCAGTCGGTTGGATCGGGAACTCCACGTCACCGTAGTAGTAGCCCCGGTAGAGCAGTGAGCCGTTCTGGACTTCCACGACGGGATAGGTGAGCTGGGGGATGCTGGCGATGTTGGCGGAGGCGAAGTCTCGCGCCAGGCTGATCATGTGGTTCTCGGAGAAATTCTGGTCGACCTGCAGACTGCCGATGACCGACGAGACGATGGACTGGTCGGTGAACAAATTGCCCAGGCCCCGGGAGGCAACTTTGGAGGCGAGGACACGCAGGAATTCGTGCGTACGTCTGATTCGCGCGATGTCGCTCTGGGCCTCCTGGGGCCACGTGCGAAAGTCGTGGTTCTTCGGGTTGTTCTGGATTTGCAAGTGTCGCGCGCGCACAACTTGGAGTGCGTGGTAACCGTCGAGCAGTCTGCAGCCGGGGTGCGGAATGTTCAGACCCGACTCCGCGTCGAAGATCGGTACGGGAAAGTACATGTAGACGCCCCCGAGGGCATTCACGACGTTCGCAAACGTGTCGAAGTTCAGCTCGACGTAATGGTTGATGGGGATCGCGAAGTCCTCTTCGATAGCTAGTGCCAGTTGGCTGGGCCCTTCGTAGAGTGCCGCGTCAATCTTGTTGGCACCAGTCTGGCGGGCGTTGGGCACAAAAAGATCGCGCGGGATCGACAAGAGTGCGAGGGTGCGAGTAGTTGGATTGACGTGCACGATCATGACGATGTCGCTATTGACGCCGTTGACACCGGCTGAACACAATCCGTAGGCCTTGTTCTGTACCTTAAGTGCACACCGGTCGGTGGAACCGACCAGGAGGATGTTTTCGGGTCCGTTCGCGCTCTGGATGTTGTTCACGTGGATACGATTTATTTTTGAACCAAGGTAGTAGTAGTCGGCGACCACGCCCAAGATGACCACCAACACCAGTCCGAGCACGCTGAACACGATGAGGCGGCCCCAGCGAATCCGACGACGACGTCCGCCAGTGGCACCACCGCGCCCGGAGCTCTTCGTGGAGAATCGGCGTTCGACGGCGGCACCCAACGCCTCAAGCCGCTCGCTGTTGGCCACTCGTTTCGAGTCAGGGCTCTGGGATGCCACGTTGATTCTCCTTGGGACTTCACGTAGTACGAAACACCGTGAAGTTGCACACCACGACAACGTCGCGCGAGTACTGGTTGAGTCTCAAGTTTAGAGGAACTGGCGACCAGACCTGTTTCTCATTGAAATCAGTGCTTTGGACGAGTGAGTACCAACGTGGAGCAGACGCCCTACACGTCGATACTGACTGACGCAGGTGAAGCGCACCTACACTGAGCCACACCAACGTAGGAGGAATAATGCCAAAGCGAAGCGCACACACGAGCTGGACCGGCGGACTGCAGGACGGTACTGGTCGGGTCTCGTTGACCAGTAGCGGCGTAGGGGAATACGACGTGTCGTTCCCCAAGCGAGCGGCTGATGAAGCGGACGGTACGACAAGTCCCGAAGAACTGATCGCTGCCGCGCACTCGGCGTGTTACGCCATGCAACTCTCGGCGCTCATCGCGCGCGCCAACGCCACGCCCAAAGGTCTCGAAGTTGACGCGACCGTGTCGCTCGACCCAGATCCGGCGGGTGGTTTTCGGATCTCGACCATTGCACTCGTGGTTCGGGGAAGCGTCGAAGGTCTTGACGACGAGGCTTTCAAGAAGGTCGCTGACGAGGCCAAAGCACAATGCCCGGTGAGCAAGGCGCTCACTGGCACAAGCATCACACTCGACGCGGCGCTCGCCTAGTCGTCCTCACCCCTCCCTTCTTGGTTCGAGCGAAACTCGGCACTTCGTGGGCAATGAAACGAGAGGCACGACGTCGAAGTTGGTGGTCGAGACGTTGGGCCGTGGACCTGGGGTGTGGTGTCAGGTCGGCTCGTATTGATGAACCCGCTCGGTAGAACTCGATCTTGGCGAACTCTACGAGGACCAAGTAGAAGGCCACCATGCCCAAGAGCCAGAGGAAGAAGATCGCAGGCAAGGGAGTGAAGCCGAGTAGATGCGCCAACGGCGTGTAGGGAAGTACGGCGCCCACGAGGGCGGCACCCGTTGGCACCAGCATCATGGAGCGACTGGGTCGACTCGTGAAGAACGGGACCTTGCGAGTTCGAATGATGTAGATGATCAACGTCTGGGTGGCGATTGATTCCACGAACCAACCCGTGCGAAACTCGACGTGGTGGGCGTGTAATACCGAGATCATCACCCAGAAGGTCACGAAGTCGAAGATCGAGCTAATCGGACCGAAGATGGACATGAATCGTCGAATGAACTTCATGTCCCAGGCCGCGGGTCGCGCCAGGGACTCCGCATCCACGTTGTCGTACGGAATCACGAGCTGACCGGTGTTGTAGAGCAAGTTGTTGAGCAGAATCTGTGAAGGCAGCATAGGTAGAAACGTGAAAAGCGCCGAAGCGCCGGCGGCGCTGAACATGTTGCCGAAGTTCGACGACGTGGACATCAGCACGTACTTCATCGTGTTGGCAAAGATGCGTCGTCCTTCGGTCACGCCTTCGGCGAGGACGCCGAGGTCCTTGTCGAGCAGGACGACGTCGGCCGCATCCTTGGCGACGTCAGTTCCCGAGTTCACTGAGATACCCACGTCGGCGTGGTGAAGCGCCACCGCGTCGTTCACCCCGTCGCCCATGTAGGCGACGTCTTTGCCCGTTCGCCGTGCAATCTTGATGATCCGAGACTTCTGGTCAGGATTTATCCTCGCGAAGATGGTCGTGTGAGTGATTGCTGTGGCGAGAGCGTCGTCATCAAGTCGTTCAACGTCGGTTCCGTTCAAGAGGCCCAAGCTCGCGAGGCCTATTTCGGCGCATACCTTGGTGGCCACGAGTCCGTTGTCGCCGGTGATTATCTTGACCTCTACGCCGAGTGCCTGGAGTTTCTTCAAGGATTCACCGGCGTCATCCTTGACGCGGTCGGCGAACGTGAGGAAACCTTCGAAAGTCAAGTCCTTCTCATCGGAAGTCGCCAGAGTGGCCGCACCGTCGTGCGCGCGAGACGCGATCGCGATGACGCGGTCGCCCTCTGAAAAGAGTGTCTCCAGGAGTGTGCGAGTGGTGTCACCTACGTTCGCGCAGCGTTCGAGAAGTACTTCGGGGGCGCCCTTGGTGATCATCATCGACTTCTTGTCGTTGTCCTCTACGAGTACCGAAACGAGTTGTCGCTCATGATCGAAGGGCAGTATTGCTTTGCGATTGAACGTGGCAACTTCAGAGTTCAGTTCAGTTTGGTCGGAGCCCTTCAGCGAAAGCCAGAGAGCTTGGTCGAGTGCGTTACCGCCGACGGGTCCGTCGGATCCCACGGTTGATTCATTGCAGAGCAGGCCTAACAGCAGGGGACGTTGGGCTTGGGCCCCCGCAGGGTCCAAAGCGTGCTCGAAAGTGATGCTGCCTTCGGTGAGGGTCCCGGTCTTGTCGGTGAAGAGGATCTCGATATTTCCGAGGTCTTCGATCGCCACGAGGCGTTTGATCAACACCTTCTTCTTCGCGAGAGATTTCGAACCAGAGGAAAGGCTGATCGTAACGATCGCGGGCATCATCTCGGGTGCAATACCTACCGCTATGGCGAGCGAAAATAGCAGCGCTTCAATGAGTGGCCGGGCGAGCAGAACGTTGAAGAGGAAGACGACTGCGGTGAGGATGGCCGCGACGATGAAGAGGAACCTGGAGAATCTCGACAGACCGGTCTCGAAGGCGGTCTTGCTGGGCTGTTCTCCAAGGCCCGCTGCGATCTTGCCAAAGGCCGTGTGGGTTCCGGTTTCTACGATGACACCGGTTCCTGACCCCTGATGAACAATCGTGCCCATGTACGCGCAGTTAGTGAGTCCTTCCTTCGCCACGTCGACGACCGGATCGACGTTCTTGGCTGCGGGCAGCGACTCACCAGTCAACACACTTTCGTCGCACTCGAGCTCAGCGACATCGCTGAGACGAAGGTCCGCGGGCACAATTGCTCCGATGTGGAGTTCCACGACGTCACCCGGCACGAGACCCGATACGGGGATGTCGAGAACACGTCCGTCTCGTCGGACTTGGGCGTTCTGACTTATCTTTGATCGAAGACTTGCCATGGCCACTTCGGCGGCGTACTCGTTGAAGAAGCCGAGACCGACGCTCAGAGCCACGATGACCGCGATGATGATGGCGTTCGTTCCCCCGCCCGTCAGCCCCGAGACCAAGGCCGCGCCGAGAAGCAGCAGCAAGATCGGGTTTCGAATCTGTCGAAAGAGCACGGCACTCGCGTGGACCTTGTGCGTGGTGAGGACATTGGGCCCGTAGTGCGTCAGTCGAGTTGCTGCTTCGCTGGACGTGAGGCCGTCTGGTGCGCAAGCAAGAAGTTTGAAGGTCTCCTCGCAGGCTATCGCGGCCGATTTCTCGAGATCGAGTTCGATGGGCGGTCCCGCTGTTGTTGTCACGTACCTAGTCTGGTACACCTCGGACGCAAACTAATTCGCCGCGAACGAGAGATTAATTGCGGTTACGAGTGATCTCGCAGGATATCGCGCTTCTGCTTGAACTCATCGGCGTCAATCTCGCCACGGGCGAATCGCTCCTCGAGAATCCGTTGAGCTTCCGGGCTCGCGTGAGGACCCGGACCCCTAGGCCCACTCCAAGGGGGACCCTGGCGCAGGTGATCGTGGCGGTGCGAGAAGGCGTTGATCAACCAAACGATGACCAGTATGAAGAGGGCGAGAAAGAGTACGAGAAAGATACCCCGGGCTATTCCGGGTCCAGCCCCGAAACCGTGGTGATGAAATCCATATGGTGGCACGATGTCACTTCCTTATCTTCCTACTCACGTTCTAGGCGGGTTCGCGACGAACGTGATGGGTTGCACGTAACAATTGGCTAAAAGTTCAGTCCGGTGGTGCCCTCAAGACACCAGTGGGCTGGGAAATCCGATCGACCGCCCATCAGGCGCGTTGGGCGCAGTGTCCTCGCTACTTTTTGCCCGAACGAAGCAGGTTGAGCGCTCCAGTGATGACGCCGAGCCCCAGCAGTGTCGAGGATGAGGCAATTGCCTTGTTCGGATTGGCGAGCATCAAGACCGTGACGAAGGTCTTGCCCGCGCTGTCGCGTGCCAGGTAGCCGAGGGTGAGCACGCCGGGTTCGGATCCTCCTTTGAACCACACGCGTGGCCACGTCGCCGACTTGAGTTCGATGCCTCCATTGTTGGTGCTGAGGATCGTATTGATGGGTCCGAGACCAGAGGCGGAATCGAGCGAAGTGAGGCCCGCGAACGCGCGACAGATGTCGTTGGGCGCAGCAAACCATTCAATCGTGTTGATATCGCGCGGAGTTGTGGAGTTCGTGATCGAGTTGTCGTTGATCATGTCCACGGTCGACGAGAGATACGCGAGGCGTTGCGTGGGGGTAAGTGACAGGTAGTGATTGGCCAGCGAGGGGAAATCGTGCCACTTAAGGACGAACAGTTCAGCCACGCTCAAAAAGGGTTGATCGAGTGAGGCGTGCGAGGACCAGTTTCGAACCTGCGCCTCGACGGCAGTGCGACCCAGCAAGGCAAGCAGCATGTCTGCGGCGGTGTTGTCACTCACCGAGATCATCTTGACTGCGGCTTGTTCGACCGTCAGCGTGGTTCCGACGGGATCATTTTGTAGTTCGCCGCTACCGCCAACCTTTAAAGACGCGGTCACGGTCAATTTCTGATTCCAGTGAACGGTGTGGTTCTTGACCGCGTTGGCGAGTGCGCCGAGGACGAACAACTTGAACATCGAGCCAAGCGGTCGAGGGGTGTTCGCGTTCACGGAGTGTACGGGGGTGCACGTGCCGTTGGCGTTGAGCTGGGCGGCGAGAAAACTCGAACCGGGCGCCATCTTTGCTATGTCCTTGTTCACTTGGGTCCATGAACTAACCCTGGGAATCGGGATCGGTGCGGCCAGTGAGAAGTAGAGCGTCGAGATCAGGCCCTTTGCGTCCACGGCGAGTTGAACGCTGTACGTAATAGCACCGATCTTCACGTCGGCCTTCAGGGCGGTCGTCGTTACGATGGGCAGACTCAAGAGCACCACCTGGGACCCGGTAGAGCCAAGGCTCGCGAAAGCAGTGTTCAATTGGGCTACTGGTTCGGCGGTGACGAATTGCGCGTCGAAATGGGTGGCTTCTTCTTTACTGGACAGGGGCAAGAGCGAACCGATGCCGAGCAACCACGAGAGTTGCCGACCAACCGGGGTGTTGGGCGCTTCTACCGACGGAGAGCTGTCAGCGAACAAGAAGCCATTCGCTAATTCTCCGCTCGCGCCGGCGGGCAGCGAAAGCACGGAAGTCGTCAGGAGAAGAACGACGGCACCAGCGAGGAATGGACGGCGCGGGCGACGGTTGGGCGTGGTAGCAACAGGAGACTTCAACGTTGTGGCACCTCGTACTCGGGATGTGAGGGCGGTCCCTGTTCGAAGCATAGGACGGTCGCCGGGTCTGCGAGGTGGGTGTGATAACGACTCCGCCTGCAAAGACAGTTCGGGCTGCCCCTTTACGAGCCAGCGTGGTGCTCGTAGCATCTCGCTATGACGACACTTTCAACCTGTCTATGGTTCGACGGCAACGCTGACCAAGCTGTGGATTTCTATCTCTCGATCTTTCCTGAGTCGAGGAGGGTATCGAGCCTGGACTACGGTCCCGACATGCCCTACGAGGAGGGGACGAGGTTGGTCGTGCACTTCGAACTCGATGGACGACCCTTCATAGCACTCAACGCCGGACCGGAGTTCCAGTTCAATCCCGCAATCTCGTTGGTGGTCAATTGCACCACGCAAGAGGAGATCGACTTCTTCTGGAGCCGGCTCGTTGACGGGGGAAGTCCGGTGCAGTGTGGCTGGCTGGTCGATCGATTTGGCGTGTCGTGGCAGGTAGTGCCCGTCCAACTCGATGCGTTGATGGGTAGTACCGATAGTGAAGCGGCCAATCGTGTAGCGCAGGCGATGATGAAAATGGTGAAACTTGACATCGCTCAACTCGAGGCTGCGGCCGCGGGCTGAAAGGCCGACGACCTAGCCGACGCGTCGCAGTGTGTTGTGGTCGGTGTGTGCGAAGGGCTCGCCGAATTCATTCATGCGAAGGGTAGTGATCTCGTCGTACGACCACGTGTCACCGTTCGAGTTCACGTTGAGCACGTAGCTCAGGCTGCTCGCATTCTTGGCTAGGTACTTGTTCTCGCCAATGCTGTACTGGGGGTCGTCCAGAGCCGCTTTTAACGTGAAGCTTGTGGCTTGGGCGTCGGCCGTACCGCCCGCGAGCACCGTGATGCCGCGCGGTACTACGAAGCCCTTCATGACTTCGCCCGTCGCCGCGTCCCATAGCCAGTAACCGACCTCAGTATGGAAGGGGTTCTCCTCGTCCCAACGCCACATCGCGCTTTTGTAGTCGAGTCCGTAGAGGCTCTGGGAGCCGTTGTCGACTGGTCCAAAGGGTTTCATCGTGCACTTTTCGCGGTAGGGACTACCGAGGACCTCGCCCTTGGAGTGCGAGAACGCGGTGTCCAATCCGCCCGTGTCGCTCTCCCATTCACCGATTAGTCCGCTGAGTGGTCCCCATTCATTTGACATTGCCTGATCCAATCGCTCGAAGGTCTTTCGGATTGCATCATATTGACTCTTGGTTGGCTTGAGGACGACTCGAGGCCGAAAGTCGACGTCACCACTGATGATTCCGCGAGCCGGCGACTCCGTCGCTGGTGAAGATGCGTTGAAGGTGCGACCGAACAGCATCGCCAGCGCGCCTTTTGCCACTGGTTTAGAGTGAGGCGGTGCAAGACCAATCGCGCTCGGTCGAGGACGTTCTTCACGAGTTGGACGAGTTGCGCTCTCTTGACCCGGATGTTCATGCGGGCCGCCTCTTCGGACTGGTGTACCCCTCGGGTCGCGAGGACATCGAACAACTGATTCACGCCGTGTATGAGCGGTATCTGTTCTCGAACGCGTTGAATCCGCTTCGGTTTGCCGCTCAGGCGAGCATGGAACGCGAGGTGATCGCGATGGCCGGCGACCTGGTGCATCGTGGGGCGACCGAGCATCACGGGGGCGCCATGACGTCTGGGGGGACTGAATCGATACTGATGTCGATGTTGGTCAATCGCGAACGAGCGCGGGCCAAAGGGGTAGAACGACCTCAGATTCTGGCGCCGTTGTCAGCCCATCCGGCGTACGCCAAGGCCGCGCACTACTTCGACATGGAATTCGTACCCATCCCCCTTGACGGTTCCTACCGAGCCGACATCGCCCAGGCGCGCCAGTTGATGACGGACCGTACGTGCGTGGTGGTCGCTTCGGCGTACTCGTACCCGCACGGGATCATGGATCCGGTCGAAGATCTGGCTGCTCTGGCTCACGAACATGGGGTGGGGTGTCACGTGGACGCCTGCATCGGCGGGTTCGTGCTTCCATTCATGGAGATGCTCGGGCGAGATGTGCCGCCGTGGGACTTTCGCGTGCAAGGGGTTACCGAGATCTCGATGGACGTGCATAAATACGGTTACGTTCCCAAAGGTGCGTCGGTTGTCTTGCACCGTGACGACGACTGGCTGTGGTATCAGACGTTCTTCTATGACCAATGGGGATCGGGCCTCTACGCCACCCCGGCTATCGCGGGTGCTCGTGCGGCGGCTCCGATCGTCGCCGCCTGGGCGGTGATGAAGCATCTGGGCGTTGAGGGCTACAAGGAGATCGTGAGTGAGCTGCTGGCAACCGTTTCCTACTTTCGCGAAGGCATGGCCGCCATTGGTGGTATCGAGATCGTGGGTGAGCCCATCGGACCCCTCCTTGCCCTACGAAGCGATACCGTCGACCTCTACGCGGTCGCCGACGTGTTGGACGAGAGAGGCTGGCACCTCAACCGAAATACCGAACCGTACGGACTGCACTTGATGCTGTCGCCCGCGCACCGAGACGTCATCGACGAGCTGCTCGGCGATTTGAGCTTTGCGATGGCACATCACGGTACGAGCCAGGGCAAACCGGCGCGCTACGCCTGACGAGGGGGGCGTTCGTCAGGCGTAGCGGCGGCGTTACTGGGCCGGTCCCGAAGCGAGGATCAGTGACACCGACTCTGATGCACCGCTCTGGTTGACGTAGTCGACCTGGACGGCGTCACCGGGCTTTAGAGATTGCAGGATCGTTTCGAGTCCCTGCGTCGTAGTGACACTTTGGCCGTTGAGCGACGTGATCACGTCGCCCGGCACCAGCGCCGTGCCGGCAGCGGGGCTTCCCGAGATCACGCCCTCAACAGCGACACCGGTGGTGGCGGCGGGTGTACCGGTGCTGGACTGACCAACCTGACTTGCGGGGACGATCTCCACGCCCATGAAGGCGGTGGCACCCACGTGCACCGAGGCGGAGGAGTTACCCTTCTCGATCGACGTAGCGATTGAGACCGCGGTGTTGATTGGAATTGCGTAGGCCTGGGACACGGTGGAGGTGAAGTTCTGGAAGCCGAATCCTCCGCCCGCGGACGCCGCGGCGGTGTCGATGCCGATGACCTTGCCCTTGGAGTTCACGAGTGGTCCACCCGAGTCGCCGGGCTGGATGTTGGCGTTGACCTCGATCATGTCGCTGAGGCTCTCGGACCCGTTGGCCGCTTGAGAGTCGCTCGCGGTGAGGGACTGCTTCAAGGCGAGCACGGACCCGGCAGCGTAACTGGGTGTGCCGCCGGCACCCTCGGCGTTACCGATGGCGACGACTTGCTCACCCTTGGTCACTTTGCTCGAGTTGCCGAGTGAGACGGTCGCCAAATCCGACGCATTCTTCAGTTGCAGGATGGCCACGTCCTTGCTGATGTCGTAGCCAACGACGGTGGCGCTGTAGACCTTGTTGTTGTTGACGTCGCGCGCGGTGATGGACGTGGCACCTTCAATCACGTGGTTATTCGTGAGCACGAGACCAGAGGACGTGAGCACCATGCCGGTACCGGCCGCTGCGTTGCCCTGATAGGAGAGGCTCGTGTTGATGTCCACGAGGCCCTTGTCTACTGACTTGGCGATCTTGCCGGCGGCGGCGTTACTCGACGCTGAGGGGGTGCTACCCGAGGAGCCGCTCGACGGCGTGGTAGAGGGGAAGGTGAAATTGCCAAAACCCGGGTAGAGCGAATTGGAGTTTGACGTCGTCGGAGAGGCGATTCGGGTCTGGGACGGGGTGAAGACGTAGTGCCCGAAGACGAAACCCATGCCCGCCAGAGCCACGACGAGTACGAGCGCGGCGACGATATTGAGACTGACGCGACCATGCCGGGTAACGGCGAGGATTGGTTCGTCGCTGCGGGGCGTCTCTAGTTCGGTCTCTTCGGTGAAGTTGCTAGAAGTTGGTTCCATGGTGTACTCCTTGGGGATTCCTTGGTTACTACGTCGATTATGGGTGTCAACTGTGAGGACGACCTTGGGCGTCAATAAGAAGGTCGTAAATTCTCGGGACGAACCCGGCGCCGGTGTCGCCACCGTGTTCGGTGGTCGGTCCTTGCTACAGGTCGTTACCGGCGTAGGAGAGGTTGAAGCTCTTGTTCGCGAGAGGAAAGTCCGGCACGATCGTGTCACTCAACGCAATGGAGAGCGCGGGCCAGTTGAAGAAGGATGGATCGATCGTCCTGACCCTCGTGATGGTCCCCGTGGCGTCGACTTCGACCCGGTGGAGAATGGTTCCTCGCCAGCCCTCGACGATGCCTAGTCCACTGGTTCGCGGCTCGACGCGTGTCTCGTCGAGAGTGACGTGCGAGCCAGCCGAAACATCGAACCCCTCCACCATTTGCAGCGACGCGTGGAATTCCTCCACGCGAAGATTGAATCGGGCCATGACGTCCCCGTCGACTTGGACCGCTGGTGTGAAGGGTTCGAGCTCGGTCGTGAACGGATGCGCGTGACGAGCGTCAACGGCGAGTCCCGACGAACGCGCCACGACGCCCAGCGTACCGATCGCGCGCGCGTCGTCGAGACCGAGCTCGGCGGTGCCCCTGAAGCGATCGACGACGCCGGCGTTGGCGAGAGCGAGACTGACGATCTCGTCGAAGGACTCTCGGACCTCGCTGATCTCCTTGGACGAAGGGACCGCTCCCAGCCAGGTCGATCCCACGTCGATCGCCCCGCGAAGGAGCCGGTGACCGGTCACTCGTTCGTTGAGGCGTAGGAGCTGTTCGCGCAGCATCATCGACCGGGCGTAGCCGACACCAAAGCTGACGTCATTGCAGAGTGCGCCGATGTCGCCCACGTGGTTGTATAACCGCTCGAGTTCGAGGAGCAACGAGCGTCGTCGCTGAACGTCGGGAGAAACCTCGACGCCGAGCGCCTCTTCAAGGGCCATGCAAAGTGCGAGCGAATGCCCGACCGCCGTGTCACCCGAGATCCGCTCGGCGATCGCGATCGCGCGCGGGACATCCGCACCCTGGAACATGCGTTCGATGCCGCGGTGCACGTACCAGAGACGTGCGGTCATCTTGAGAATCGTCTCGCCGACGACCGAGAAGCGAAAATGGCCCGGTTCGATGAGTCCGGCGTGGACGGGACCCACGGGGATCTCGTAGACGCCGTCACCCTGGACTTCGATGAAGGGGTAGGACGGTGCGTCGACGTGCGCGGGGGGCATGGGGCCGGCGTCGCGGCGTAACGGGTGCCATCCCTCGGGCCAATGCTGGTGGCGCACGAGGGGGCGAAGGAACGGGTGGCCCTCGGGAACGATGCCAAAGTCGTCGTGCAGCTCACGCTCGAATCGGCTCGCACTGAACGAGAGATCGCTCAGGGTAACGACGGAGGGACGACCGGGGTCCAAGCGCACGACGAGTTCGTGTCGCACGTCGGGAGGTCCACTCGTGAAGATGTAGACCACGCGTAACGCGTCACCATCGTCGTGTCCGGCGACACCGGCGAGACGATGCCCCTCCGCGAGCAGGATCTGCGCCTGCTCGTGCAACGCACGTACCGTGATTTCGGTGGTCGAACGATGGCTCATCGCACCACCGCGTTCGCCGCACTGTGCAAGAGCGATTGAAGAGGCCAGGCGAGCACGCCGAGCAGCGCCACCACCACGAGTGCGCTCACGAGAGGTACGGCAACGGAACGGGCCGTAGCCACCGTACCGGCGGTCGACGGTTCGCCCAGAAGCATCTGTCGCGCGTGCATGCCAATGGCGCCAAAGATGACTCCGAGACACACCAGCGAAATCGCGACGGCCCACCAAAGGCCAACGTCCACTTCGGCGCGGGCCATGGAGAGTTCGCTCACGAAGATGCTGAACGGTGGAAAGCCGACGAGGGCGAGAAGTCCGACGCCGAATATTCCTCCAAGCACGGGACGTCGCGCGAGAAGTCCGGTGATCTTGGCGATTTCGGTGGTGCCTTCGGCGTGGGCAATCTCACCTGAGGAGAGGAAGAGGACGGACTTGGTGATGCCGTGGCCCAGGATGTGCAGCAACACTGCGGCAATCGCGAGGGGCGTGCCCGCCGCGGCGCCCAGAGCCAACAGACCCATGTGCTCGATACTGGAATAGGCGAGCATTCGCTTCAGGTCGCGCTGGGCAATGAGCAGCGCCGAGGCGAGCACGAGCGACGCGAGGCCCACGACGAGAAAGAGGGTGCGTGGGAAATTCGGTCCGAGCGCCATCGCGGCGATGGCCCGAAACCGCAACAAGGCGTAGAAGGCAACGGTCAGCAGCACTCCTGACATCAGGGCCGAGATCGGGGCGGGTGCTTGGCTGTGGGCGTCGGGCAGCCAACTGTGCATCGGCACGAGTCCCACCTTGGTCCCGTAGCCCAGGACCAGCAGCGCGAAGGCGAGACGCATCACGTCGGGGTTCAGATGGTGGGCGACGGCCAGCACCGAAGTCCAGTCGAGCGACGTGCTGTGATGTGTCCCCACGTGCAAGTCCGCGTAGTACACGAGCACGGTACCGAGGAAGGCCAGGGCGATGCCGATCGAGCAGAGGATGATGTACTTCCAAGACGCCTCGAACGCCTCGTCGGTGCGACGATGACCGACGAGGAAGGTGGTCGCGATCGTGGTCGCCTCGATCGACACCCACATGACGCCGAGGTTGGCGGCGAGTATCGCGAGCAGCATGCACGTGATGAATACCTGCATCAAGATCACGTAATGTCGCGCGCGTCGCGCGTCAGTACTGCCGTCCTCGATCTCCTGACGCATGGTGCGAGGCGTGAAGAGCGTCGCGAGCAGTGCGATCGCGCCGATGACCACGACCATGAAGGCGCTGAGAGCGTCGGCGCGGAGGGCACCGTGAAGCGTCGTGACCGGAGAATGGAGTGTCGTGTGCACGCACAGGGCCACGCCGAGGCCGAGGACGAGGGCACTCGATCCCGCACTCGTCCAACCGATCCACGCCCGCCACGGGAACAGTGCGGCGATGACCGCCATGAGGGCCGGCGCCAGGAGGACGTAGAGACAGAGCATCAGTCGTGGAGCTCTTTCATGTCGGCGATCTCGTTCATCCGAAGTCGGCGGCCCATGTTGAGGATGAGGAATTGCAGCACCACGACCACGAGCAGCACGTCGAGTGAAGAACCGAGTTCGACGATGAGGGGGACTCCTGCGGTGAGAAGAAAGGTCACCAACGCGATGCCGTTGTCGACCAGGATGAGTCCCACGATCTTGGAGACCACTTTTCGCCGCGTCACCAGCATGAAGTAACCCACGAGCACCGTCGCGATGCCAATCGGTGTCAGGCGAGTAGCCGCGCTCGGAGCGAGAAAGATGATTCTCGAGCCCACCACGTAGGAGAGGACGATGAGTATGGCGGCGAAGACCAACGAGGCGGAGACGTTGACTAGAGGAGACGACTCGCGCGAGTCGGCATCGAGATCGGCCACTCGACCCAAGAGACTCGGTACGACGGCGCCCTTAACTGCCAGCACGAGGAGCGCGGTGATCAAGAGACCATTGTCGTGCTGGTGAATCGCTAATACGAGAGCGACGGCCGCGAGCGCAATCCCTTGGAGACGCAACATGGCGACGATCGACCGCACTTGGCGCAGCCAGAGGGTCATCACCGCAGAGACGAGCACCGCTCCCGAGAAGAGCTCCAATGCCCCTACGTAGGTCGTACTCACCTCGTCACCAACCCGGTGATGACTGCGAGTACCGAGAGTACGAATCCTCCGGCGAGGAGCTCGGGCAAGCGAAAGAGTCGAAGCTTGGCGCTTCGAATCTCCACCAGGGCAATACCCAACGCGATCACGATTGTCTTAGCGACCAACGCCGCGCTGCCGACGAGCAGTGCCACGTACGAGAAATTTCGGGCGATGCCCCAGGGAAAGAAGAGATTCGAGATTAACGCGAAGAGCAGGCCTAGTCGCATCGCGGCGCCCAGGGTAACGAGAGCGAGTTCGGGTCCGGCGTACTCGAGGACCATGGCCTCGTGAATCATGGTGAGCTCGAGGTGTGTCGAGGGATTGTCGACGGGCAGCCGTCCGGTCTCGGCGATGACGACGATGACCAGGGCGACCAGGGCCAGCAGCCGCGAAGGGCCCGACACCCAGTCCGGGTGGTTCATCGTGGCACTCACGATGCCGGGAAGGTTGGAGGTGCCCGACTGAATCGAGAGGGCGATCACGGCGACCAGGAGCGCTGGTTCGGAAAGAGCGCCGATGGTCATGGCCCGACTCGAGCCCATGCCTCCGAAGGCCGTGCCCGCGTCAAGACCGGCGAGTGCGGACGCGACCGATCCGGTGAGCAACAAGTAAACGATCACGAGTATGTCCGCACTTTGTCCGAGCAAGGGGCGCGTGGTCACGAGGGGGGAAATAGCGACCGCGACCGTCGTCGCGCCGACGATGACCAGCGGGGCGAGCGCCAACACGACACTCGCGTGGCGGGCGTGGAGTCGTTCCTTGGTGAGCAGTTTGCGTAGGTCGCGGAGGACTTGGGTGACCGGGGCACCGATGCGGCCCTCGGCGCGCGCCTTCACCTTGGCCATGAAACCGACGAGAAGAGGTCCGAGCACCACGATGAGCAACACCTGAAGGACCGACGCCACTGACTCGTACGTGATCGAAGAGACCGAGCCGATCATGCGAGGACCACCAGTACCACGAGCAGCGCTACGAAGCCGAAGGCGAGGTAGCGATGCACGCTCCCGTTCTGCAGGCGCCGCGCCGCGCGACCAATGGACAGCGTCGCGTCGATGAGGGGTCGGTAGCCGTGTTGTTCGAGCGCGTCACTGACGCGGTTTCGGTAGCGCAGGGACTGCTCGTAGTAGCGCGACTCGGCGACGTGGGTAACTTCGACGTCGGTCTGTGGACGCAGGACGTCGGAAAAGACCCGTTGAAGTGGTTCGGCGAACGACGTCGCGGTGTACTGCATTCGAGAGGTTTGGACGTCGCGGCCACAGCCCCACGCGTCGACGCGTCGGGCCTTTCGATTCGCCAGGCCCCGGCTGAAGGCTAAGAGAAGCAGGATCACGACGACGAAGGCGACGAGCAGGACTGTGGGTTCAATGGCGCCGCGAAAGTGTGACAGGCCAAGTCCGATGCCGTGCAGCACGGGCGAAGAAGGGATCGGTGCCTGTCCGACTCGGGCGGCGCGCTCGACGAGCGGCACGACCAGGCCCGGTACCAGTCCGATCACGAAGCTCGGAACGACGAGTATCGCCATGGCGACCTTCATGGTGGGCGGGGCGTCGAAAGAATCGAGTGCGCCCCTGGACCGGGCTTGACCCAAGAAGCCAATACCGAACGCCTTGACGAAAGCGACCGCAGTGAGTCCGCCAGTCAGCGCGAGCGCGACGACGCCAGCGAGCATCACGATGAGGGTCGGCGTACTTTGATCCCTGAAGCCGTGCAGCAGTCCCTGAAGCAAGAGCCACTCGCTCGAGAACCCGCTCAGTGTCGGTACCGCCATGATCGAGCACGCACCCAGCGCGAACATACCCGCGGTGAAGGGCATCGTGTGAATCAGTCCGCCCAGCCGGTCGAGATTGCGTGTGCCGGTGGACCGTTCCACGGACCCGGCGGCCAAGAAGAGGGCGCCCTTGAATCCCGCGTGCGCCAGCACCAGCAGAAGGGCGGCGGTGAGGGCGAGTTCCCCCACACCAAGGTGGCCCGTGTCGACCAGTGCGCCCGCCGCGCCGACACCCACCAGCACCAGTCCCAGGATGTCGATCGTCGAATAAGCGAGGAGTCGCTTCACGTCGGTCGCGGTGGTGGCGTGCAATGCGCCGTAGAGAGCCGAGACGGCGCCGAAGCTGGCGACGGCGACCCACCACCACACGGTCCCGCCACCCAGGAGATCGACACCGACTCGAATGATGCCGTAGACACCCAAGGCGACCATCGCACTTGACATCAGCGCCGACACCGGACTTGGCGCTTCGGGGTGGGCCTTGGGAAGCCACACGTGCAGCGGCACCGCCCCGGCCTTTGACGCGAAGCCCAGAAGCGTGAGCGCGAAGGCGAAGGACCGAAGGGTCGGTGAGAGCATCGAGGCGTGGTGGCGCAGGTCCGCGAAGCTTTGACCGCCGCCGTGGGTGGTGAGCAGCAGGAATCCCAGGAGGATGCTGGCGGCACCGAGTTGGGTCATGACCCCGTACCAAAGCGAGGCGCTGCGAGCGTCGCGACTATGGCGCTGGTCGGTGAGGATGAGGAGCATGGAACTGACGGCCATGAGTTCCCACGAGAATAAGAAGCTGACGATGCTCGCCGCGATCGGGACGGCGAGCAACGCGAAGATGAACGTCATCAGGAGTGCGAGGGCGCTACGCGACCTCATCTCGTCGCGCGCGTAACCAACGCAGTAGATACAGCACGCGAAACCAACGAACGCCGCCGCTAGTACGAAGAGCGCGCCCAGGGGATCAAGGGAAAGGGTGAGTCCGAACATCGGCAGCAGCCGCGCCGTGTGCACGGTGGCGACCGAGCCACGCAGGAGGGTGTCCAGCGATGCGCCTAAGGCCAGCGCGCAACCAACCGCGCCCAAGGTGGTCGTGACGCCGAGTCGGTACGTGCTCGGCAGCGACGCCGCCGCAGCCGCCAGCGCGCAGCACGCCAGTCCCCACAGCAGCAACGTCATCGTTATCGGCCGGTCAGACTTCGCAGCGCTTCGACGATGGCGGCGGGGTGTGGAGGACAACCGGGGATGTTCACGTCGATGCTGACCACGTCGCCGAGCAGCGATGAGACGCCTTGTGCTTCTTTGAAGATTCCGCCGTTGACCGCGCAGTCACCGCAGGCCACGATCAGGTGGGGATTCGGTAGTGCCGCCATGGTTTGGCGCAGTGGGCCGGCCATATTGTGCGTCACGACGCCGGTCACGAGAAGCCCGTCCGCGTGGCGGGGCGAGGCGACGAGTCGAGTGCCGAATCGCTGGACGTCATAGTGGGGACCCAGCACGGAGGCGATCTCCAGTTCACAGCCGTTGCACGAGCCCACGTCCACGTGTCGCAGTTGCAGTGAACCATAGAGTTTCACCTTGTCGCGAGACAATGGACGAGTTGGCGCGCGTTCGGTGATTGGTCGCCGCGCCAGCCACCGGAAGGGAGAGCTGGAGCGTGGTCGCTTGCTCACTGTGGCTGGTCGAGACGTGCGAGCGTTGCCTGGGTCCGGCCAAGCGTGGAAGCAAGGACGGCGCGAGCTGCGGCCAGGAATTCGGGAATGCTCGAATCGGTGATCTGGTAGCTCACGGCGTTACCCCGACGTGAAGAGACGACCAGACCGGTTTGCTTGAGAACGTTGAGGTGCTGGGACAGCGACGACGGTTCGACACCGAGTTCGCTCAAGAGGGTGCTGACCGGAGATTCACCGGCGACCAAGAGCTCCAGGATCCGGATACGAATGGGGTGTCCCAGGGATCGGAAGAGTTCCGCCTTGGCGACGTAGAGCGGCTGATCGAGACGTGGCTGGTCCATCCGGCCATACTATCCATGACTTTAGAAATTCTGCAATTACTAAATTTGGGATGGCAGCGGGCAGGCGCAGTGGGGGTGCCTGTCGCACTCACCGTTCGGGCGAGGTGAATCCGGGCAACTGCTCAGAGGACCATCCATTGGCGCCCGTCCAGGAACTCACGTGCGACGTCAAGGTGTCCCGCGTGGGTGGCGGTGTGACCGATGACCTGGGCCAGAACTTCACGAAGAGTTGCGATGTCCCAATCGCCCCAGGCCGGGTCGCGTACCTTCAGCGGCGAATCCAGCGAATTCGAACGGACTATCTGGTTGGATTCCTCGATCTGGTGTCGGTAGAGGTCGAAGATACCGTCAACGGAGTCCCGCTCGGTCACGTTCCAAAGGTCGAGGGCGCTGGTTCGGTGGCCATGAAAGTTTGCGGGCAGGCCGGCGAACATGCAGTGGAACCAGTAATGCTCGGACGCGGCGAGATGCAGGATCATCCCGAGGGGACTCCACCCCGAGGGGACGCAGGGACCTCGCAACTGAAGTTCGCTGAGGCCCTCGATGATGCCGAGTGCGTGTTGGCGGTGGTGGTCGAGGGAGTCGAGAAAGACCTCGTCGCTACTCATGGTCTCACGCTACCCACGTCGGCTCGCAAGACCTCGCCATTGGCGTGACGTCACGTCGTGACGGCGGCGGTCTCACGGTGATAGCGAAGTCCGATGTCCACTGTTCGCGCCACTGATTCGACGAGGGCGAAAGCGATGAGGGCCGCGAGAGCGTAGGTAGCGACGCCGCTGTGCAACTTGGCAATCGAGTTTTCGACGAGTCGCAACACGAGGAGAAGCGAGAGCAGGCTGTACTCGAGCGTGCTTCGACGAAAGACCACGCTCTGGTCCGCTTTGACGGCGCGAACGTACATTGTGCGAGCTCGAGCGACACCCAAGGGGATTCCCGCCGCACCGCCGACGATGGCGATCACGACATGACCGATATCGCGGGTGACGAGCCCCCACAGTACCGAGCCGACGAAGAGCACGGCCAGAACTGGGTCGAGCCACGTGATGAGAATCGGTCGTTGTCGCTCACCCTTGTTCAAGTTCGCGGTCTTGGATTGACGCCTGCCCCGACGTCCGAGGATGGTCATGACAATCAAGAGAGCCAGAACGATGTAGGCGCTCGCCGGCGTGGAGGAGTTGCTCATTGAATCACGAGTCTTGCAGAACCGTCGTCATCCAATCAGCACATTCGGAGGCTGCGGTTTAGACCTCTTTGCCTTCGTCCGTGGACTCCTGGGCGGCAGCGGCGTAGCCGGCGCTGGTCAACATGCGTCGAAGGTCCACCACGGTCTGGACGTCAATGTCTTTGTTACGTGGTCGCACGAAGACTTGATTCTCGTCACCCACGGAGATGTGGTACTTGCCATCCGTGGTCTCCTCCACGGTGCCGACCGCGTTCAAGAGTGACAGCACGGCCTTCCAATCGATGTTGTGGCTCGTGGGGTGTTGAAAGATGGACACCAACGTGTCGCGGTGGTGATTGTTGAGATGTACTGCTTCTGCTGGATCAGTCATGTAATTCCTTCCTCTACGTCACCCTAGTGACCGAGCGCGTCATGTCCGATGGGTCGACCCCTCGAATCGCAATTTCTCACTCGGTGTGGGAGGCTTCGGACATGGGCGAAGCCGACGACAAACCGAGGAAGTTTCGTCGGCGCATGACCAAAGTCCCGAGGGGTGCTGAACCCAACCAGATTCACCTTGCGGGGTTGACGAACAGCAGTGGTGGAAATTACGGACCGCGCGTCGATCATGATGCCGCGCATGGACGCTCAGAGGATCTCGGACGCGTCGGCAAGTTTCTCCTCTGGTGCCTGGGTCGCCGTCCCAAGGACAAGCCAAAGCAGTAGTGGTCGGCCCAACCCGTGTCTGGTCGGACAACCGAACTCGGTGGCTAGCGTTGCCCCATGACCACGAAGAACGCTAACGAAACCGCGAGGTCGGAGCCGGCTGAAGTAGTCGTTCGTTGGGTCATCGTCGCCATTGAGTACGCGATCGTGGCCAGCTTGCTCCTGGTCGCGAGCATCGTGCTCGTGCGCACGATCGTCATATTCTTTGAGCATTGGGACTCCTTTCCCCAGTCAGTGGTCGCGGCCATTGACGGAATTCTGGTCGTCATCATTCTCTTGGACGTCGCCCACACGGTGTTCGGCAAACTTCGAAACTCCCTTTTTCCGGTTCGGCCTTTTCTCGTCATCGGCATCCTGGCCGGTGTGCGGGACATTCTGAGTTCGTCAGCGCACCTCACCTTGAGCACGTCGCTTAAGCAATCCAACTTCAACGACACGCTGATTTCACTCGGCGTTGGCGTTGGCGTCGTGGTGTTCCTGCTGTTGGGTCTTTTGATCCTGCATTTCACCGGTCACGGCGACGAGAAGGGCTGACGACGTCCTGAAGCCTCTGAAGCGTTCGTTCTGTCGAACTATTTGCGCGCTCGGATGAACGCGTTGGCGATTGCACCGTCGATCTGTTCGAGCGCTTCGTCCGCATCGACGCCAGGCGGTACGGCTATGGACTCGGCCCATCTCTGGATGGTCGCGCGGTCGTGAATGACGGTGGGCTGGATTTCGATGTCCCCGAAACCAGCCGCCGCCAACTTCGCCTCGTACTCCGTCTCGAGCAGTGCTCCCGCCACACACCCGGTCCACAGCCCCACGACGTCGCGTAACACCTCGGGGAGAGGACGACGAAGTATGACGTCCGACACGGCGAACTGGCCGCCGGGGCGCAGTACCCGGAAGGCCTCGCGCAGCACCTGATCCTTGTCCGACGACAAGTTAATGACGCAGTTGGAGATCACCACGTCGACGGTTTCGTCACCCAGTGGAATGTCCTCGATCGTGCCGAGGAGGAACTCCACGTTGGTGGCTCCAGCTTCTGTTTGGTTGCGCCGTGCCAGTTCGAGCATCTCGGGAGTCATGTCGAGCCCGTAGGCCTTGCCGGTGGGTCCGACACGGCGCGCGGACAACAACACGTCGATCCCGCCACCCGAGCCGAGGTCCAGGACGACCTGGCCTTCCTCGAGCGTCACCAGCATCGTGGGGTTCCCGCAGCCCAGGGATGCGCAAAGCGCACCTTGAGGCAGATCGTCCGCTTGGCTCTCGTAGAGCGAGGAGCCGAATCCCTCGCCCGCGTTGACGTTTGTGTCACACCCGCACTGCTGGACCGCCACCGCGGCAGCGGCGTACCGCTCCCGCACGGCGTCGCGTAGAGAATCTTCCCGCTTCGTGGTCATAAACACTGCTTCCTTTCGCCTGCAGGGGTCTGTTGTTTGAAGTTCACGAAGGCCCCGAACTTGCACTGGTGAGTTCTTCGATCAGCGAGGCGACCAGGCCACGAATCTCGTCGCGGATGCCGCGCACGACCGCAAGGTCCTTGCCCTTCGGGTCTTCGAGTTCCCAATCCACGTAGCGCTTGCCCGGATAGACAGGGCACGCGTCACCGCAGCCCATGGTCACCACGACGTCGGCGCTTCGTCCCATCTCGTCGGTCAACTGCTTAGGCGTCTCGTTGGCGATGTCAACGCCGACCTCGGCCATCGCGGCGACCACCGCCGGGTTGAGGGTCTCGCCGGGTGCCGAGCCAGCGGAGTGAACGAGTACGTGACCCGCGCCGAGTGCACGGGCGAAGCCCGCCGCCATCTGTGAGCGGCCAGCGTTGTGTACGCACAAGAACAGGATCTCGGGTCGAGCGACGCTCACGACGGACCCGCTTGGGAAGGGAGGGTCGGGTGGGCGACCACGACGTCTGCGGCTTCGGCGCGACTGACACCCGGGTACAGAATTCGAATGAGCCCGTACGCCACCACGACGCCCGCGATTTCGGCGCCCACGAAGACCGGCACTGACGAAGGTGCGATACCCGCAAAGGTGTTGGAGAACATGCGCCCGATGGCGATGGCGGGGTTGGCGAAGCTCGTCGAGCTCGTGAAGAAGTAGGCGGCGCCGATGTAGGTCCCCACGGCCGCCGGGGCGCTCGCACTGCGCTCCGTACGAGCCAGGGCGAAGATCACCAAGAGCAGTCCGGTGGTCGCGACGACCTCGGCGAGGGCGTGGGGTCCACTCGCACGGTGGTGCGTGGCGACCGAGAACAGCGCTTTGGCGAACATGGCGTTCGCCAAAGCAGCCCCCGTGATGCAACCGAGCACTTGGACCACGAGATAGGACCCGGCGTCACGCCACGCCAATCCACCGAACGCCGCATCGAGGAAACTCACGGCGGGGTTGAAGTGCGCCCCCGAGACCGGACCAAACATCAAGATGAGTGCGAAGAGCCCGGCCGCGGTCGCCGCGGCGTTCTCCAGGAGTTCGAGTCCCAGGGCATGCGGCGACAACGTCTGGGCGGCGATACCCGAACCGATCACGATCGCGGCGAGCAACATGCTGCCGAGGTACTCAGCGAGGAGTCGCCGCCCGAGAGGGTTGGTGTGTGGTGTGGTCATCGCCAGTACCTAGCAGCAACTGGTGGCAATCGACACCGGGACCGACTCGTCGGCCTCAGTCGCACAGCACATGGCGTCGCCGCCGACCTCGCCGCCACTTGCGTCTTCGAGCACCGTGTAGACCTCCCAGCGCTGTTGGTCCGGTCCCTGCACCCACACCTTGTCCTGGAGGGCGAAGCAACACGTCGTGTGCTCTTCGACGTCGGTCGCCATACCCTGGCCCCTGAGGTAGTCGGTCGCGGCGGTGACCTCTTCGCTAGAAAAGACCTCCACGCCCAAATGGTTGATGGTGCCGCCAGCCTTCGCGTCCTCGAAGAGGACCAACTTGAGGGGGGGCTCGAGTATCGCGAAGTTGGCGTAACCGGGCTGGACCTTTGCTGGCTCTGTCTTGAAGAACGTGGAGTAGAACGCGATGGCCTCGTCAAGGTCCGACACGTTGAGGGCAAGCTGCAGGCGCGACATTGGTTCTCCTTGGATTGATGGTTGTGAATGAGAGGATAGCGAATACATTGACGTCTGTCAATGTTATAATCGAGTCCATGGCAAATCTCCAGAACGCCCCCACTGACGACGCGGTCCTTCGTTGCTGCAGCCCCTTGGCGGGTTCAGCCCTGTCCGATATCGAGGCCAAGGACTTGGCTCAGATCTTCGCCGCCCTGAGCGACCCGATACGCCTGCGCATGCTCTCGTTGATCGCGACCGAGGACGAGGTGTGCAGTTGCAATCTCGAAGAGCCCTTGGGCAAGAGTCAACCCACCATCTCGCACCACACAAGAATCCTCGTAGAAGCAGGGCTCATTATTGGCGAGAAGCGAGGTCGCTGGATCTGGTGGCACGTCGTGCCCGAACGCTTTCGTCAGGTCGCGCGGATCCTCGGCGACTGAAGGTGGCTACGTCCACGTTGCGGGCAAGTGGAACCCGACCGATGGACAGTGTTCCCGTTTTCTTTAGGGATCGTCGGACACGGCTGTTCAACGCAGGTCTTGTTTCGAGGAGACGAGCATCGTCGTTACGACAAGTTGCGCAAGAAAGGCAAAGCCGAGTTTCTAATGCCCTAGAGGTTCTTCTCCGACGCGGGTTATCGTTGATGGGGTGAGTACCGGCAACAAGGAAATCCGAAAAATCCATCTTGGCCTGGTACTCGCCGGGTGCGTGTGCATCCCGGCCTTCATATTCGAACTCACGAGGGCCCTGGGCGGCAATGAACTTTCTTGGGCCTACGTCTTCGAGTGGCCACTCCTTGGTGCGTACGCCGTGTATATGTGGCGAAAACTACTGGAGAGCGAACGGGGTCACGACACCAACCCGAGGTATCTCGAAGTCGAACTTCCCGACGATCCGGACCTTGTGGCGTGGAATGCCTATTTAGCCGACGCCCACGCGGCCGATAAGGCCAGAGAATCGGGAAAGAGAGCCGACTGACGACCTAGAGCTTGAAGCCGCCCTCGGGTGTGTTGTCATCCTTTGGTGGCTCGCTCGACGAAGCGCCCGCGTCAGTGGAGTCCGTGGCGGCCACCGAGCCGAATTCCGCTTCGTACGTCTTGAGTTCACCGATCAGGCGGTCAATCTCACCCGCGGTGTCGCCCGTTGCCGATCCGGTCTTTTGTGCATAAAAGGCCGCGCCGAGATCACGCAACAGCCCGTCCGCGCGTCGCTTCGCCTGGGCGTCAGCGAGTTTCGCCTGGCCCGCCTTGCCAGCCTCCTGCGCCTTTTGGGCGAGTTGCGCGGCTTGCGCCTTCATCTTGTCTACGAGTGCCATTTCTATTCTCCTCTATTCACTATTGAAGCCTGCCGAGCAATCCTTCACGTCCTGAGCCAAGTCCGCTCTCAGAACTTCTTTCGTCATCCTCGAACTCTTGGTGCAGGGTCGACTGTATGAGCACTGGTCCGTCGCCACTGAGGGTGACCAGATTGATGCCACTGCCACCGAAGACTGCTGTCATGAGAGTTGCGGCATTGAGGGCGCCCACCATCTCGACGCCGAACGTGACGGTGTCGGCGAATGCGACCACTGCGCCCCCGTGCACCTGAATCTTTCCGCCGTAGGTGGCCGGGTTGAGTTCCATCAACGTCCCCCCACCGCCGATTACCAGGCTTCCCTTTCCGGTGAAGTGCTCAAGGATGTAGCCATTACGTGACCGGCGGCCCTGGTTGAACCCATTGAAGACGATGTCATATTTGAGAGTCGACTCCGCACAGACGAAAGCTCGACTCTCGGTGAACCAACCGTGTTCGCCGTCGAGTTCCAGGACCTTGATCTGGCCGGGCAACTCGCCCGCCATCGTGACAAGTCCCGACCCGCCCGAGGGGCTGAACCACTGGAAGGCCAGACTTTGTCCCGCGAGCGCTCGCTTCCCGACTTCGACTGCGGTCGAGAGTGCCGCTTTCAGCCCACCACCCTGCTTCGGCTTGGCACTGCCGTCTTCGTTTTGGCCTCCTGGCGTCGAGAGCCGGGTTTCCATCTTGACGTTCGGGGTCTTCCAACGAAACTTCTTGGAATCGGCGAAGACGGATTGACCGTCATCAAGTTGGCACGTCACGTGTTGGGCAAACTCACCCGTGATCTTGGTCGTAATTGTCATGGTCCACCTCGATTCCGAAGGTTAGCCCTTGCCGTCATTTACCGCCAGGGACAATTCTGGCGTACGCGCCTTCGCGCAGCGACTCCCCTGACTGCCTGGCCCGCCGTTAACGTGGAGTGATGCGCGCGGCGGTACTCCACCTGAACGCGGTAGTTCGAGCGGTTCGACTAAAGACCGATAGAGAAATCACATGACCGACACCCACGACGAGAATGTTGCGCCTCACGAGGTCGCCTCCCTCGTTCTTGGGAGTGCTGAGGTGTTGGCGTCTGACGATGGGGCGACCTCGTTGCGCGGCCCAGCGCCGGCCAGTATCGGGCGAAGGACGTGGCTGGTCGTAGGTGCGATTGGACTCACGATCTTTGCGGCCCTCGTTGTGGTCAGCTTCCTATCGGCATCGAACGACAACGCAAGAATCGAACGCATGAAGAACCATGGAATTCCGGTTGCTATCACGGTGACCAATTGCTTTGGCAACATCGGCGGCAGTGGAAGCAACGGGGCTGGATACACCTGCCACGGTCGCTACAAGGTGGGCGACGTCACGTACGGGGAGACCATCGGTTCACTGTCCACCTTCGTCTCGTCGGGCACGGTGGTACGCGGCGTCGCGGACCCTTCTCATCACGGCTCGGTGGTGCTGGCCGTAGTCGTGAAGAGATCGATTGCGTCAGCCTCGGCCTACGTCGACCCAGGGCTGCTCACCGCCGCACTCCTCTTCCTGACGGGTGCGTTCTTGTACCTCGTTCGACGCTCGGATCCTTCTCGTCGTTCGTCCTGAACTCGTTGAGATCACCAGTCCAATCCGTCTCGCACGACTGACTCAAGTTTCGTAGGCCTAACGATTTGAGAAGATTGGACCCGTTCCTCGGGTTGGGTGAACAACAACGAAGTTGTCTTGTCGGTATGGGTAGTTGACCTGCTTCCGACGACATACTTCTCGCAATTCAGGCGGAAGGGGAATCAACTCGCCGACATGCCTCCGCCGCGCAAGGCGGGCAGACCTGTATCTCGCATTCGTTTGAGAACTCGATGCGTGACTGTCACGGCGTCGGGGTGAAGTCCACCGTTGGCGCTCACGAGTGATGCCCACGAGGCTGCCCGGCGGGCCAACGTTTCCGGTTCATCGAGCTGAGTGCAGTCCAATCGATCCTCGTTGACGTCGACGGTGATGGTGTCACCGTCTTCGACGAGGGCAATCGGTCCACCGAGTAATGCTTCGGGAGCGACGTGACCAATGACCAACCCGACGGATCCACCAGAAAATCGTGCATCGGTCATGAGGGCGATGGTGATCCCACGCTTTCGGCACAGGGAGGTGATCTTTGAAGTGGGGTCGAGCATCTCGGGCATCCCCGGTGCTCCTCGTGGTCCTTCGTAGCGAATCACGACCATGTCGTTGTCTTGAAAATCATCAGGTCGTTCGTCGAGCGCAGCGATCAACGAACGCTCGCCGTTGAACACGCGTGCCCTGCCGGTGAAGACGCCATCGACGATTCCGCTCTCGACTCCGGCGAGCTTCAAGATGGCGCCGCCCTCCGGCGCGAGGTTTCCACGCAGCAAGCGAAGTCCGCCCGTGCTCTTGAACGGTTCGGCGACCGAGTAGATCACCTGATGATCCGCAAGTGGCGGAGCCAGACGTTCGACCTGTTGTGCGAGGGTCTCGCCGGTGCACGTGATGGCGCTGCCGTCGAGGAAGCCAGCCCGCAACAGTTCATTCACGACGGTGGGAAGTCCGCCAGCGTCGTCGACGTCAACCATTGAGTACGCCCCGAACGGACGCATGTTGACAATCACGGGTAGAACGTGCGATAGGGCGTTGAACTCGTCCTGACTCAGGACGTCGTTCCATAGGTCAAGTCCTGCCGCCCGGGCGATCTCGACGCTGTGCAGCATGACGTTGGTCGAGCCGCCCATGGCCATGGAGACAATGAGGGCGTTGCGGAGTGAGGTGGGCGTGACGATATCTCGTGGGCGGATGTTCCGGCTGGTCATGGTCACGAGGCAGTCGACGAGCTCGTCGGGGAACTGCTCAACGCGACGAGGATCGTCCGAGGGGGGAGCAACCATGTGCAGCGGCTCGAGGCCCAGCACACTGATGAACGTTTGCATCGTGTTGTAGGTGAACATGCCCCCGCAACTGCCCTGGCCCGGACACGCGTGAAGCGTGACCTCGGCCCGGGCTTGTTCGTCGGGGTCCGTGGCGAACTGAAATGCCGTGACCAAGTCAATGCGCTCACCAGTGCGTGGATTAGTACCGGGCTTGATCGAGCCATCAGAGAGAATCACCGCAGGAACATTATGTTCAAGCATCGCCGCGACCGTGCCGACAGGTGGCTTGTCGCACGCGACCACCGCGATCAGTCCTTCGACGTGATTGGCGGCGAGGTGCGTGGACGCAGCGTCGTTCACGAGTTCGCGGCCGATGAGCGAGAAGCGCATCTCGGGCGTGCCGTTGAGTTGACCATCGGACACGCCAATGGTGAAGGCGGGTGCAATGAGGCGGTTGTCCCTATCACTCTGGCTGATTCGACGCGCCATGGCGGTTTGAACCGCGTGCACCTTTTCCTGGACTCCCAGGTAGCACTGGCTATCACCGAGGTTGCCGAGCACGGCCCACACCGGACCGTGGATCTTGGTGACGTCCTGGCCCAGGAAATTGGCAGTACCAACACGCTGCACGTCACGTCCAGGGTTCGAGAACGCCATACCGGTCGTACCGCGTACGTCCACTCCCGTCGAGGTATCAGCGACTTCAGCCATTCTGAAAGTGTACCGACGCTGTAGGAAACAGTTCCGATCTCGACGGGTCAGTGATGTTGACGAGTCTTCAACTTCTTAAGTGATGCGCTTAACCGTGTGCGAACTACTC
>Ga0224532_1000001_pt1 | contig 168567 bp, 267 predicted proteins | sample 714E115metaG_FD_179902 | JGI IMG/M metagenome (GOLD analysis project Ga0224532, IMG submission 179902) | Peat soil microbial communities from Stordalen Mire, Sweden - 717 E1 1-5 | ecosystem: Environmental > Terrestrial > Soil > Wetlands > Peat | place: Sweden: Norrbotten County, Stordalen Mire... | reverse complement strand
AATAAAAATTAAATTTGTAATAGTATGACCAATTAAAATTCTATCTATAATAAGTTGTTTAGTTTTAAGTGGTTCATTTATATCAAATAAATTAACTTTTTTAGTTTCTGTAATCACATTATGAACTTCAGAACAAATTAAACTATTATCTAAAGATGAGTAATAATTACAACCATCAGTTAATATTTCAGCTAAATCATTATTTCTAAAAATTTTACGATCTTTATTCATGAACGACATAATTAAAAATCCTTTAATAAATCCCTTAACTTACTTTCGATAAATTCAGGAGGCTTTTTACTTGAAGTTGCAAAAATTCTAACAATAGTCTCACAATTACCTTCTTCGAGAAGTTTAAGAATAATCTTTTCTTTAAAAGACTCTTTATCTTCTCCTGGTTCTTCATATGGAGGTAATGAAGCTAGAGCAGCATTGCAATGAACGCAATGCCACTCTAATCTTGGAGAACCATCTATCTCTACTGGTTTAGGTCCAAAGATCCAGTTTTTACAGTAACGACAGATAATCCCCGTTCTACCATTACTATCTTTTACAGGAACTTCATCAACGACAAACATTAAACCTCCGTTGGTACGCCTAACTTCATGCGAATTAGTTTAACTCCTGGAATTGATTTTAAGTAATCGTATTGATCTGTATGATGTTCAACTAAAGTACCAAATAATTGAATACCATTTACATTATCTGAATAGCTTTTAACAAATTGTTCTAAGACTTTTTTATCTAAAATTTCAAGCCTATCGGTCAAAAGTAGCCTAGATTTAGGATACAGGTTTTTCATAATAGCGCAAGCGGCACGTAGCTGGGTAGAAGTTGATTCCTCAGATAATGGAACGTCATTAAAATAAATCCCATCATCTTTTACATCAATGCCGTTAATTTCTAACTTGGCTCGTTTAGTTAATTCTACATCGATAAAATTACGCAGCTTTTTTACTAGATCATCTAATTGTCGCTGACGTTTTACCTTTTCTTCGATATCTCCTAATGCAGCTAATTCTTTAGCCATTTTAGCTGTAGACAATTCTTTTTGTTTTTGCTCTAATTCAATTTTAGTAGCTTCATCATTTTCAAGAGCTTCATCGGAAATGTTAAGATTATCAATCATGGCCTTAGTTCTATCACGTTCAACTCTTTTAGTGGTAATAGTTTTCTTAATTTCAATTAATTTAGTAATACCATCTATTTGTTCACTTAATGCTAGATTTTGATTATGGAACGTTTTAAGACTTTCTCCCATATCATGAAGCTCAGTCTTCATACTTTCTTTAACACTTGTCATATCTGTATTGCAAGCGATTTTAAGACTAATAGGACAAACTGGATATGGACCCGTTTCAAGAGCATCTAACGTTTTCTTTAATGTATTATAAGAACCACGTAATTCAGATTCTTGTGCTGAAAGCTTAATAAAATTTTGCTTTAAAGCTGCTATGTTTTCTTCAGCCTGACCGTCCTTGTCTTTCATTGATTCTTCGGCAACTAGAATCTCTGCCTCAAGTGTATTAAGCTGATCTTGAAGTTTCTGCTGAGTAACCAAATTGCCTTTTGCTGCATTAATTCTCGCATTCTTTTTGATTTGTTCATTTAATCGAGAATTAAGTTCAGAAGTTTGAAGCTCTAATCTTTCGATAAAAGCTTGATCTGGAATGAAGTCTAATTTAGCACTCGACATTTTTTGTTTAATAACATCTATTTGTCTGTTAATTTCAGTACGATCAGAATAATATTTTTTATAAGTATCTTCACATAATGTTCTAGCGTCTTTAGTTACTCTAGAACCATCTTGTTCATATAAAACTACACCTAAATCTTCAGCTTCTTTATCAGTAAGAATCATCTTACTGGCCAAAGCTTCACGAATAACTTTAGATTGTAATTTAGGATCTAGAAAAATAAAATTAATAGGATCAAAACAAAATTCACTAAAATTAGATAAAGCAATACTGGAATCAACTACGCTACCATCCTGTTTCTTGGTAACGATAATTCTATCCTTTTTAGAACCTCTTACTAAAACACGATCAAAAGTAGCTTTTTCAGTATCGGCTACAACTCTTGTTTCATTCTTACCATTTTTTACATAAAATGGTTTATTACCTCCGATTAAACACCATGCAATAGATTTAAGCATGGAAGTTTTACCTTGTCTATTATCTCCAATAAAAAAAGTAATTTTATCACACTTTACTTCTGCTTTTTCGATACCTTTAAAATCAGAAACCTTCAGGTTCACGATCATCTGTATTTCCTTCCATGTTTAACGTTTTAGCAGGAACGATAATAGCTCTACTAGTTTTTGTTTTACCGCTACCAATACTTTGAAAATCAGGAATACGGGTAGATTGAATATTACCTTTTTCATCTAATAAAGCAAATCCCATATCTGCGAATTCTTGTTTTAATGAATCAGCTAGAGTAAAATCAAAATGACGTTTAATCGCTAAAGTCAACAATCTCCAAGATGTGATTGCATACACTATAGAACTTTCGTCAGACGGATTTTTTCTATACTTTAAAACAAAGTATTGAGGATTATGTTGTTGACTAAGAACAACCTGTTTAGGTTTATCATTCTGGTCATACAACATAGAGGCTACATTAAATGTATTACTGATAATAGCTTCTGAGAAATAAGTTTTAAACTTTTCCATAACTCTTACCTCTGTTGAACGTGCTACTTGAACCTTTGCTTGAGATTGAATACTTATAAACAATTCCTGAATAGCTTTATCAGCTTCTTCTTTTGTGCAAACCTCTTTATGTTCTAAGAATTTACAGAAAGAATAAAATCCAGTCAAAATCATTGATAACTGTAAAGCGATACGACCATTATTAGGTTCGTCTTTAATAGTTTTTTCGATAGCTTTATAATAAAACTTATAACGTTCAATCAAAGTATCAATATTGTTATGTTGCCACGCGATTAAATAAGGCGTGAAACATTTAAACAAAGGCAACGTTTCGCTTCCATTAACTTCTCTATAAATATCCTCTGTATTAATAAGTGGAACATAAAAACGTAAATATCTAGCTTCTGCTGATGTTTCTAAATCTTGAGCATATTCAGCGGTCGTAATTACGTTTGCGTTGAAATAATTGATATCAACCATTTCAGACTTAGTATTTAAACGACCACGAGTTTTACCATTATAAAGATTATGTACCATATTATTCATAGCTTCAACTGTATAATCTTTACTAGGTTTGAATTCATCACAAACACAAATACAACTTCCAGTAGCAGCGATAGCAGCTTCTAGATGCTTAGGGGTTTGATTATTAAAAGCATTTACTTTATCGTCTGTGGCAAAATCTCCATAAAAATTTTGAATGATTCTAGCTAATGAAGTTTTGTGACTATTAGAATTACCAATAAGAAATAAATGTAGTCCATTAACATTATTATCTAATATATGTTTAATAGGAGTACAAAAAGCAAATCCTATTAATCCATCAACTAACGTTCGGTCATGTAACTTCCTTAACTTATACCACAAAGTATGAGAAATTTTCATTAAAGTTTCTTCGTTACAAGTAGAAAACTTATAATTTACTGATCTAGATAAATCAATATTTAAAATTTTGTTCTCTACTACTTTACCATCAATAACTGAGACGTATTTACTTAAATATGTTTTTAATGTTCCGTCTTTAACGAAAAAATTAGGACGTAAAACATTACTCATTGTTTCAGTCGCAAAGCTTTTCATGTGAGGACCAGGAGTAGGATAAGATAACTTTTCCTTAACTACTGATAATGTATTTTTGATACAGAAAAATACGTCAGCTTCTCGATCTTTCTTAACAGCGTTGATTAGGCTAATTTCTGCACTATATACATTATTCCAAAACTTTTTATAGTCTACAAGATCTTCGACCTTAAAAATCACATTTCGTTTTGCTTTCATCTTATGAAATGAAATTTCAGCATAAATTTCAGTTGATTCCCAAGCTACATCTAGATCCTCAGACTTGGATTTATTATGACCTTTCATTAATGAGGTCATTTTCATTTGACCACGAATAATGAAATCAGAAATTTGAAGTTTTTCAACAACTCCGTTCTTATCTGTTTCTTCTTTCCAATAACAATTATTTTTAATATAATAATCTGAATCATTAATTTGCGTAAATACAGCATCGTCTAATTGACGAACCATATCATCATCTACACCAGTTAAATCTGAGTAGAGATTTTTCAATATTAATTGATCTACATTATTAAATAATCGCTTAGAAAAACGTTCACAAAAACTGAATCGAGCAGAATTTCTTGCGTCATCGGCATAATTTAAAACTAATTTTTCAATAGTGCAATATAAGAATTCAGATATATTTTTTCTTAGATTATGTGTTTTAAAAATATCAAAATAAGCCTGTTTTCGATTATCTAAATTTTCTCTAAGATAATCATCTAAATCATATTTATCTTTTTGATTAGCCCAATAAATAGTTTTAAATTCTAATGGTTTTAAATAATTATAAACATCAATAACGTTATCTACGGTAGCTCTATCATTATCTTTTTTATCTGGATCTTTTAATTGAACGTCTGGAAAATAAAATACACGATTTAAAGTTCCTTCTAATACTTTTAGTTTAGCATTATTCGCTAAAGAACCAGTACAAAATATTTGTTTAACAACTTTAGCTGCTAAATCCTTTTCATTTTCCGTTTGACCCCATAAAGCCGCTGCTACTGCTACACGATTCATTTCTCCTTCAGCAATAGCTACGTTTTTATCACTAAGGGCATAATTCAATCCATACATAGCTAATGCTTGATCGTTAAGAACACTTGTGAAAATGCGTTTCTCATCTTCTAATGTTCTTAATTTAATACCTACTAATGCGCCTTGTCTATTATAAAGAGGAAATACAATTGCATTATTTTCTACTTCTGGAAAATGAGTAAAAGACATTTCATCTTTATTATTTTTATCCATATCTAATTCATATTTTTTACATATGGTTTCGACTATGGACTTAGCAGGCCACATTCCTATTTCAAGTAAGTCAAAAAACTTTTGATCAAATGGAAGCTTTCTAGTTTCACAATAAGCACGAAGCATGAAAGTTTGCTTTGCGTCGGCATTATCAAAAAACATAGCATTCATTGTATTGCGGCATACTAAATAAATATCATTTAAAGCTTCTTGACGCTTAGTATAATGTTGAATATTTTTAAGTAAATTATTAGGAATTGTCTCGCCTACATAATTTGCTAAAAATAAGACCGCATCATAATAACTTTTACAAACTTTGGTAATTAGTAATAAATCAATATGATTATATACTTTACCAATTTTGTTGACGTAGTTAGATTGATCACCAAAATCAGTTAAAGTATTATTTCTAGGGAAAAAACAAAGCGAAGGGTGTTCATCCCTTCGCCATTGAGTCTTAGCGCGTAACCTAGAATTGATATTTTGAAACTGGATACCTGTAATTTTTGTATAAAATCTATCAATCGGAGCTTTATCTTTAAGACTATTAATATAACTTGCAGGTATTAAAGAATCACTCTTAGTTTTCGCCATCTATACTCCATTTGAACAAACCTCACTATAACACATAATGTATACAAAATCAAATGAAATTTATTTTAAGAGTGATCATTGTTAAGAAACTAGTTTACCTTTTAAAAATCTATCTAAACGAGTTTTAGTAACAATAGAACTCCAAATATCAGGTTCAAGTGTTCCTTTAAAGAAAAAGTGACGTTCAGTTACTTCTCTAGTTTGACCTCTACGATGATTACGCTTTCTTGATTGTGCATATTGATTATTATCATCAACCGCTGAAGGATAATAAGTATAGTTAGCTTTAAGCCAAGTGTGACCATACATAAATGCACCTGGATGAGCTACCATAATTCTGCACTTAGGATTTTGTAACCATAGAGTTAATTGTTCTGTTTGTTCATCATCTTTCATACCGCCTTGACCATAAGCGCAAATATAATCCTTAGATAATTCTTCCATATAAATTGCTAATTCTTCTCTATAACGAGTCCAAATAATAACATTAGAAGTAGGATCTGATAAATCATATTTTAATTGTTTTTTAACAGCATCCAACTTTGGGTTACTAGAAAGACGAATTGGCGTTTTAACTTTAAAAGCATCTACATGATAAATGAAACCTGCATAAGCTTGTAAAAGTTTAGCTCGTTCAGACATTTCATTTTCAACATAAATTTCTCTATCCATATTGTTTTTATTATCAATTAATTTTAAATAACCATCTTCAATATCTTTACAAACTTGATCTTGATCTTTAGGCATAGTTACATAAATATCAAAATCTTTACCTTTATAATAAGGTGGTAAATTTAAATATTCTTCAGAAGTCATGTATATAGATACAGCTTCAATTCTAGATTTAATTTCTTCTTCAGCATTTCTACGTGGAAAGTATTTAGATTTTCCAGGTCTAATTTCTATCGATTTACCATATCTTTGTTCAAAGGCTTCATAAGAATCACCTAACCAATTTCCAATACAAGAGTTTAATCCCCATAACTGAAAAATGCCATTAGGCGCGGGAAGTCCTGACATTAATAAACTATATTCAACATTTTTACTTAATTCTTTAAAACATCGACGTATTTTAGAAGAAGGTGATCTAAGTTTTGTAGCTTCATCAAAAATAATGTTCTTAAAACCCTTATGAGCAAAAACATTATTTTTAATATAATCATCATTTTTATCTAAACAATGAACCGCAAATTGTTCTGGATTAATAATAAAACAATCAGCGTAAGGATTATTAACATTATCTATATTTTTTCGTAAACTTAACATTGTCATATCTGAAAATTTATCTAACTCACCTTCCCAGTTTTCTTCACCATGTAAACTTTTAGGAGCAACAATTAAAGTAGAACCTCTTGGAATTAATTTATTATTAATCAAGTGTTGAGTAAATGATAAACCAATAGCTGATTTACCTAATCCCATATCTAAATACATACCAGCTTTTCTAACAGCAAACCCAAAGAGTATGGCTCTACGTTGATAGTTGTCTAAAATAATATCTGCTTTTTCATAAAAATTACCTTCATTCCATACTAAATCAATGTCATCATCTAACATTGTTTTATATTTTTTTGCTTCAAGAATACGTTTATATTCTTCTAAAAGTAAAATTCTTACATTCATAGCTGTGTCTGTATAACTTAATTGCCAATCAAATTGTTTAGCAGCTTTAGTAAGATCAAGTAAGTTATTAATACAAATTTCAGAAGTGTATTCTGTAAATTTTCTAATAGCCCGAAAACCTAACCATGATAAATCATTAGCACCATGATATCTAAATTTATCTCCGGTTATATCTATTTCTATGCGTTTCGGTTGCAACATGAATGATTTCCTCCCAATTAAACAAAGGTAATTTTTTATATTCTTCCATAGATATTTGACCATCTTCACGAATATCTAAAGGAAGAATATACCTAATCTCATCGTCATAAAAGATCATACCAATTGGATAAGCGCCTGTAATTAGTAAATCTTTCATGCGTTTAACTTGCATCTTAGTGAAATTATGAGATAAGATTTTATTACCAGATTCTTGATTTACTCTCTTACTTTCAATTGGTATAAAATTACCTTCTACCATAGAATAAATATCGGGAGTTCCGCGTCGTAAAGGATCTAGTTGCTTTTGAATCCATATACGAGGACCAAACTCCCGAATTGTTCTATCTACAAAATCACTGGAGTACTGCGTTTCTCTGGTCAACTGGACACCCATACTTATTTAACGTAAAAGCATGATGTAACTTGTTTACAAAATCTAATCTAACACATCGTTGAGTCACGGCTTCAAAAGCCGGTTTAAGTAAAGTAGTTAAAACCTCTTCCAAAAATACTTCATGATCTTCATTATTGCATTTTGGAATACTGATAGTTCTTAGTTTGGAATTATAAATAATTCCACTAAACTTAATAACCTTAAATTCAGAGGTTGTTGAATCGATAAAAGAAAGTTCCAATTCATATAAGCATTTATCTTGCTTAGTAGCTTTAAGAATAAAAATGCCACGATTCATTTTCAGAGCGTTTGCATAATCATTCCTTAATTTACGACCTATGGTATAATGTGTAGGAAGGGTTTCATTCCAAATATCAGTAAGCACTAACTCGCCTACTAATTCATTCAGAGTAGCATCAAAGCTGGCAAGCATACGGGGTTTTGATCCGTCTGCATTAATGATGACTTGGGCCGATCCCTTAATCGTTCCACCCTCTATAACTGCCTTACCAATTTCTAAAAGATGAAGTGTTGTCATAACTTTTCTCCTAGTAAGCCCGTTAAGGGCAGGGTGATGGATAGATAGAATATTTCCGCTTATACTTCTTATAACATAAAGTATTGGATTTTTGCACATGGATATATCTAACATTGATTTCATACAAAGAACAATGTTCTTAGAAGGTCAACCGTGGAGATTTACGGATAGACCATATATATTACCTATCATTAATGATGATCCGTGGAAACTTATCATCATGACAGGTAGACAGTCAGAAAAGTCTACTTCTATGGCTGGAAAACACATAGCTTCTGCTTGTAGAACGCCTCATCAATCATCTTTATATATTAATCCTACTATGACTCAGACTTCTGTTTATAGTAGAAAGAAAATTGATGCAGTATTTGAACAATCACCATTATTAAAAGCTAATTTTTGGCCTGGAAGTAAGGGTTTTAGCGTTACTGAAAAAAGATTAAAAAATAATCATACAATGTACTTTAGATCTGCTTATCATGACGCAGATACTATTCGTGGTTTAACATCTGATAGAACTTTAATTGATGAACGTCAAGATATGATCAATGATTGTATTCCGGTCATTGAAGAATGTTCTTCGCATAGACCTAATGCAGTATTTATGCAAACAGGTACTCCTAAAACTTTATCTAATGGTTTTGAATATGAATGGCAGTTATCAACTCAAAGCGAATGGACTATTAAGTGTTTTCATTGTGGACGTTGGAATATACTAAGTATTAAAAGTATCATTCCAGGTAAAAATGGATTATGGTGTGAAAAATGTTCTAAAGATATATTCACACAACACGGAACATGGATATCATACGGAAAAGAAAAAGCTAAAGTACACGGTTATAGATTTCCTCAAATTATTCTCCCAAGTATTTATATTAATTGGGAGAAGTTGTTTATTAAGATGGAAAATTATTCTATAGCTACTTTAATGAATGAAGTATTTGGTCATTCATATGATGCTGGTGTTAAACCTATTACTAGAGAAGAAATAGCTAAATGTTGTAATCAAGAAAGAGTTATGGAACTTGTATCTAATGCTAACGCATTGGGGTATGAAGTCTTTGCAGGTGTAGATTGGGGAACTGGAGAACTTGGTTATACAATTTTACAGATTGGACATTATAATCCTAACTCTAATAAAATAGTTATCACTTTATCTAAACGTTATATAGGTAAAGAAGCTGAACCTGAATACATGTTACAAGATATAGCTAGAAAATTATTAGATAATTGTGTAATGATATGTGGTGTTGATCACGGTTTTAGTTTTGGTTTAGTTGATCGTCTTAAATCATTAGTAAGTGGAAAATGTAAGGTTGTAGCCTTTCAACATACTAATTTTAAAGGTTATGTAGGTTATAATAAAAAAGGTACTCATTATGTAACGAATAGAACTGCTGTTATGGCTGATACATTTGAAGCTATTAAACAAACATTCTTTGAATTTCCTGCTTGGAATATATACGAAACTTTTGCTAATGATTTTATGAATATTGAAGTAGAGTATAATGAACGCACTAGAACTATGAAATATGATCATATTCCTACTAATCCAGATGATGCTTTTCATTCTTTGTTATATTTATATATAACTTATCTTATTAGAGTCAAAAAACGTGCGCCTGAGTCTTATGACCCAGATCGTGATGAACCTTGATCTTATTTTTATATTTTTATTAATAAAAAATGATTATAGATCAAAATCGTGACTCTTAGAAATTTTTGTGATATGATTTATAAAGTCAGTTCCATTTATTGAGGCAGACCACTTATGAATCCTATTGAATTGGTTTTAACCGCTAAGAAAATAGCTGAAGGCCATGTAACCAGTGGCATTGACCTTAATGATTCTATTTTAAAGGTTGCTTCAGATAATAATCTGTCTAAACCTCAGATTGAACGTCTTGTTGAAGAAACTAATAAGGCTACATTTATGGAATTGTTAGAAAAGAAGGGTGAACAAGAATTCCCTGTAGCTGATTATCAAACTATTAAAGGCAAGATGATACCTAAAATTGAAAAGAATGCTTCTGAAAATTTACAATTTGAAAACTTAAATTATTCTCAAGATGGTTTTACTGAATTATTAGGTAGTGAACGTATTTCAAAACCTACTATTGAAAAAGTAGCTTCTACTCACGGATTTAGCGAAGAAGGTTTAGCTTATTTTGAAGCTTTATATAAAGTTGCTAGTGATTATTTGACTGATTATAATAGGTTATTAGATTTAGAAGCTTTAGGTCAAAAACGTTATGGTAATAATTATTCAGAAGCTAAAGATTTAGTTAAAATTGCTGAGATTCATAATGATAAAGAAATCTTAGAACTTAAAGAATTACAAATTAATCTCGAAAAGAATGGTCATGTATTTGAATTTATTAGTAATAAAATGGAAAAGATAGGGGCTTTTAGTCCTTGGGGTAATACTAATCCTTTTAAAGCAAATAGTATTCCTCATGCGGTTGGTGCTGCTATTAATTTTGCTACTAAACATACCATTGGTTTACCTTTTGGTTTAGCTGGTGGTGCTGCTAAAGTAGGACTAAAAGGCGCGGCTGTAGCTGCTCCGGTTTTATTACCTTTAGCTCTTAAGGGCGTTGTAAAGAATCCTAATGCATCTTTAACTATTGCTAGTGAAGGTTCTAAAGCAATTAAAGGCGCTAAAGGTGTATTAAAAGGAAATAACTTTATCGGTCCTGGTGCTACTTTAAATGATGGTTTAATTTCTACTGCTATGGAAAAGAAGGCTTTATTAGAAGGCGCGATTCCTGCTATGACTGCTTTATTTAAAAGTCCATTAGCTAAAGTAGTCAGTGGCGCTTTAACCGTAGGTTCTGCTGCTAGTAAATTAACTAAACCTGTTGGACAAATCGGAACTGGTTTAACTGCTTTAGCTTCTGAAGGCGTTAATAAAGAAGCTGGTATTGGTAGTGGTTTACAGGCTTTATTAGAAAATGTTACACCTATTGTTGAGTTTGGAGCTAAAAGTATCACACCTTTTGGAATCATGGCAGGAATTACTGCCTTAGCTGCTAAGAAATTAGGAGGGGGAATTGCGCTCACCATGAATAAGCGGGAATTTGATCGTTCATTTGATACGATCATGAAAAATAATCCAGACTTTGCATCTAACAAAGATCAAGTTCGTGGTTATTTTGATGTAGTATCAAGACACGCTCCTTCTCTCGCTAAAGACCCGCTTGTAGCTGAAAGTATTGTTAAAAATATGAATGCCTTTGGTGGTGTTGATTACAATACTGTGCGGGGATTACGTCAAACTGAACAATTAGGTCAAGACTCTAACTCACGTTCTTTATTTAACTAATAAAATAGGAGACATATAATGTCTAAAGTTGATGATTTTCTCGCCAAGTTAGCTTCCGCTGAAAAGCCTGTTGAAAAGCCTGTTGTCTCTACTGAAACTACTGTAGAGAAAACCGCTGAAGAGAAGGAAGCTGAAGCTCTTATGTTTAAGTTAGCTAACCAGAATGAAACTATCGAAGCCTCTACTGTTCTTGGTTTAGCTGCTGGTGAACTGTTTAAACTTGCTGAAGAGAGCAAGGATGAACTTATTGGTGAATGTGCTGAAGGTCTTAGTCTTGCTAGTCAGAGTCTTATGTTTGGTTTAAATAAGATTGCCGCTGAAGATGCTGCTGGCGCGATTACTGATATGGTTGAAACTCAGGATAGTCTTCAGAAAATTGCTACTGTATTAGCCGCTGTCGCTACTGAAGCTGAAAATGAAGATTTCACTAAGTTAGCTTCCAGTGTTATCGAAGTTAGCAATACTCTCTTTGACGAATTAAAGGATCTGGCTGAGAAAGATGAGTCAGTAGCCGGTTATTTAGCTGAATTTCATAAAGAAGTAGCTAAGTAAATAGTTTTTAGAAAGTATCCCATGCTTGTTAAAATCGCTGCTCGTATAGATGTTTTGAAGCGAGTATTAAAGCATCAAAAATCTTTTACGCCAGAATTTTTAAAAGTTCAGGCTAAAAAAGCTAAATCTAAGATGCTAGAAAATTACAGACTTGAACCGGGCAAATTAAGCGATTCTCAAGCATGGGATATTTTTAATAGACAAGTGTATCACAACGTTAGAAATGTTGGACGAAGAGTAACAAATCCAATTAGATATGATAAAGGGGTTGATCGAATGGGAAATGCTGCTGCTTTTCTTAAAGGTAAAGGTAAGGAAATTGCTGAAGGTGGTAAGAAAGCTGTAGATTATTTAAAGAAAAATAAAGCAGAAGCCTCTATAGTAGCTGGTTCTACTATCATTGGTGGAGTAGGTGCTAAAAAAGCTATTGATCATTTAAGAAAAAAGAAAGAATCAAAGTAATTGCCCCTAACCGGGCATTTACCTAAATACTTCATGAAGTGTTTAGTTAAATGTCATACGGAGATAAAATGATTGTTAAATTAGCTGGTCCTAGTTCTTTAGTAGCTGGTGTTGGTAGTGTTTTAACTAAAACTGTAGCTAAAGATACTGCTAATGTAGCTGCTAAAGCTGTTCCTGCAATTAAAAAGTTTGTACCTGTACCTCCTGGTGGTGGTCAACAAGCTTGGATTGCGGCTCAAAAAGCAGCGGGTAAATTATAATGATTAAATTAATCGAAGCTTCTTTAGAAGATGACTATTTCTTTGCCACTAATATAGAAAAAAGTGGCTTTGATAAAGTTGCATCTGTTAGGGATTTACCTAAAGAAGTAGATGATGTAATTAAAAATTTAAAAAAGAAACCTAATCATAGATATGTTTTATTATCTGCTATGGGCGATGGTGAAACTTGGGGCAGTAATCGTAATGGTGATTACTTTTCTAATAAAGCTTTAACTGGCGTTCAACGTAAAGATGAAAGAGGCGTTAAAGATAATAAGCCTATTGAACGTTACAAGACATTTGAAAGAGGTCATTTCTTTCATCATCATAAGAATAAGATTCAAAATGGTGATCCTCATTTTGGTTATGTTCCTCATGCTATTTGGAATCCCAAGATGAGAACTGTTTTACTTATTGTTGGAGTTGATGCTTTAAAAGATCCTGAAACTGCGGCTGATATTGATGAAGATAAACTTACTTCGTTTTCTATGGGCGCAAGATTACCTTATGATGTTTGTTCTAAATGCGGTAATAAAAGAACGAAGATTACTGAAAATTGCAAATGCTTACGGGATGGTTTATTAAATAAGATTGCAGCAGATGGTTCTAAAGTTGTTTTATATAATGAAGAACCTGACTTTTTTGATATATCAAAAGTTTACAAACCAGCGTTTGAGGGTGGTCGGTCACTCATGAAAGTGGCGGCTGATCTAGGTGGTTGTATTTCTAGTTTAGATATTGCTTTAGAGTATGGCTTAGTCGATGTAGACGGTGAACCTTTTATGAAACTGGCCGATCTTCAGACTAAAATTTTAGAACGAATTCAAGAATTACCGAATCACTTAGTTGATACTGTTAGAGAAGTATGCAGAACAGAAGAAAGATTACCTGCTTCATTCTTAAATACTTTAGAACAATTTGAATTATTTGATATTTGGGGCGCTTTCGCAGATGCAGGTATTATTCCTACTGCTGATGAATTTGCTTATTTATATTTAATTAAACAAGCTCGTTATGATTTAGCCATGCAATACCTTGGTAAAGATATTGAATTAGTAGAAGGTGTAGAACCTGAGTCTATTACTCCTTCTTTACTTTATCAAATTAGAGTAATAATGTCAGGTAAGTCTAAAGATATAGAATCTAGAATTGATAATGAATTACGTCGTGATCGTGGATTAGCTACATTAAGTCAACGTGTATACGATACCAAAAGAGGCATTCGTAAACTTAAGTATCGTCAACAAGCGAAACTTGGTCCATCAATGTCTACTTTGTATTTTGAATTACGTAAGAATATGCAAGATGCTATTCAATCAAAACAAGAACCTGTTTCTTTATCCAAGGAAGCTGGTACTTTGTTACAAGCTGGAGCGGGTTTTGTTGCCCCTTATGTACTTTCAGCACACTTTCAACAAAAAGAACAGAACGGCGAACCTGTGGGATTTATTGGCAAGACATTGGCTAACAATCCTGCTAAGATAGGAATAGCAACGGCTTTAACGGCTGCTTACCCGAAACATATAGGTCAGGCTCTTGTCAATACCGTAAAAACGTTTCGCAAATAAAAAGGATAATTTATGACTATGACTTTTAAAGAGTTTCTTCTTCAGGCTGACGAACAAGAGTTAGTTAAATTAGCTAATTCTCTTAAATTAGGTTTTGAAAGCCATGTAACTAACGCAGTTGTGCCTTTATTTACTAAATTTGCTGAAGAAGCTACTGAACAAGTAGCTAAAGAAGTAACTGAGCAAGTGACTCAAAATATGGGCGCTTATTTAGAAGGTCAACAGGCTAATGAAATTGGTAAATTAAATGCACAGGGACAAGTAAATGATATGGTTCTACCTGAAACTGGCAGAACTATTAGTAAAAATGAATTACAGGAAGCTTTAGAAGAAGCTATTTTAGCAAATAACCCTAAAGCTTTAGCTCAGGTTATCAGTGGCGTATTACAAGCTGCCGGTGAAGATTCTGCCATGAATGCTATCTCTGTAGCTAGAACGATCTTGCAAGATGCGTTAGTTTCTGGTAAGCTTGATAAAGATCAGATTGCTACTTTGTCTCAGGCGTTCTCTGTATTCGAGAGTGAATAATATGAGCGATCTTCTTAAACAACTATTAGCCGAAGCAAAAGAAGCTGAAGTAGTGAAAACTGCTGAAGCTCCTAATGAAGCTCCTAGCGCAGAACAGCAAAATGCTGACGTTTTAGAAACTTCGCAAGCAATGATTTCTAAAATTGATAACTTCATTCAGCAAGCTACTGGTTCTGGTGGTGGTGATAATGCTAATGTTGATGGACAACAACAAGCAGTAGGTGGTCAAGTTGATGGTGGTGCTGCTTCAACAACTGGTGATCCTAATGATCCTACTCAAGCTGGTAATGCAACTGTTAAATTAGAAGTTCCTGCTGGTATGACTGTAAAATTAGGTTCTTGTGACCCCGTTAATAGTGATACAGCTATTCGTACTATTATTAGTCTTATGCCTTCTTATTTCGGGGAATAAAATGGACCCTACGTTACAAGCTGCTCTCCAAATGTTACAGGAAGCACAACAAGTAATGGCTATGCAGGCTGAAGAGATTCAGACTTTACGCCAGGGAAGCAAGAAGCTTCAAGAACAACAGCCTATGCAGAAGAAAGCTTCTGTTAGTTCTGATAAATTAGCTATGTTAGTAGGTATGAGAGCGGAAGATTTACCTGAATTTATCAAGACCGCTGAAGAAGATGAAGTTAGAAGCTTTATGTCTAATGTTGAATTAAGAGCTAGACATAATTCTATCGGTAAGATTGCCGAAATTTACGATGGTAGTCAAGCTGAAACACCTGCCGAGCAATTAGAAGCGACTTTGAGCGGTTTAATTGGATAACAACCAACTTTTTTAAAGGAGAAGCGCAATGCTTCAAATTAACTACGGCCTTAATCAGCCTTTCTGCTCTGCTCACACTCCTACTCGACAAGTTAGCGGTACTACGGTATTCGTTAACGGTCAGTTTGTGAAGCTCGTTAATGGTTTAGCGGTATTAGCCACTACTCCTGCTGACGGTCTTGGTTCTGAGCAGGCTTTTGAACCTAATAACAAGAATACCGCTGGTGTTCTTACCACTATCCGTGGTATCTACGAAGGTACTACTGATCAGTATGTTACTGCTTCAACTTATACTGATCGTTGCGCTTTAGTTATTCGCAATGGTCTGTTAGATGTTGCTGTCGGTGCTACTGAGATTGCCGAAGCTGTTGCTATGGCGGTTGGTGTTCCTGCAAATGGAACTCTCCGTTATAAGCGTTTAGCTGCTTCCGTATAATAGCGTAACCAAAAGGAGAAGTGCTATGAAAATGAATGTATCTCAACTTTGGGACGCTACCGAAACGATAGAAAAAACAGCGGAAACTTCTAACGCTGTCGGATTCTTCACTCGTAGTCGTCTTCGTCAAGAATGCGTTCTTGACCGTGTTCTTCCTCCCCAGTTCATTACTCAGAATGATCTGGAACGCAATACAAATGATGACTATCCGTTAATTCGCGTTGAGAAAGAACTCGAAACTACGGCTTTCGCTCTTGGTTTCCGTGGTAGTGCTGAAACTGACTGGTTCGATGGTTCTAAGTATGAAATTTACTTCGGACAGGTTAGAACTCAGGAACACAATAAGACTCAAGAAGAATTGATGACCATGAGAGCGCCTGTGGTTGATTATTTCAACCGTAATGGTGTTTTCGATATCGGTGCTAAGGCTGATATCACCTTTAAGGCTGGTTTAGATGCTGCTGCTGCAGCTGCCTCTAACGTAATTACTTCTACTTCTACCGCCTTTACTAAGGCAGATGCAGTTAATATGCTTAAGACTATGGAAATTAAGCGTATGCCTGCTGGTTGCTGGATCGTAACTGAATCTCGTTGGAATGACATTCTCTTAATGTCTCCCAATGATTTAGGTTATACTCTGGTTGGTGAATTAGCTATCAATGGTGCGAAGAAGATTCCTACCTTCCTCGATATTCCTGTTGTACGCACAATTGAAGCTTATCAGGCTGGTGTTGTTACTTCAGTTTGGGATAATAAGAGCGTTTATCTTTGCTCTACTCCTGACTTCCTTGGTAAGAACTTTATTCTCCAGGATGTTCAGTATCACATGGAACGTAAGTATAATTTACTGACTTGGGCCGCTTGGATGACTCGTGGTGCTGGTATCGGTAATATTAACGCTTCTGTTCGCGCTGATTTCCCTAACGCTGGCATCTAACTCTTAATGGAGTAAGATATGACACAGTACATCAAAGCTGTTCACGGTAATGTAGCTGCTGGTGGTAAATACTTTCTTGAAGGTATGTCTACTTCTGTAGAAGATGAATTAGCTACTAGTGTTGAAGTTAAACTGATGGTTGATAAGGGATATTTAAAAGTATTTCCTACTCTTGTCGCTGCTCAGAATCATACTTTCAAATCTATGAGCGAAAAATTTAAGGCTGGAGAAGATATTAAAGTTCCTTCAGTTAATACCGCTGCTAAAACTGCTGAAGAAGATAAAAAGAAACAGGAAGAACTAGCTAAAGCCACTAAGTTAGCAGAAGAAGAAAAAGCCATTGCAGATGCTAAAGTTAAATCTGAAGCTGCTAAAGCTGAATTAGCTGCTGCCGAAGCTGCTAAAGCTGCTGAATTAGCTAATCCTCAAGCTCCTGCTCCTGTAGTAGCTCCCGTAGATACTACTCTTGCTCCTACTACGGCTACTACCACTAAGTAAACATTATTGGTTTAACAAGGTAAAGGCCCGATGTTTATTCGTCGGGCCTTTATTTTAAGGAGTTAGCATGGAAACAAGAGATGATTACTTTAGAACTAGTAAACATTGGTCATTACAGGATCATGCTAAACATGTAAGAAAGTTTATTAAAGATTTTCCTAAATTAAATGAATTAAAAGGCGTAGAAGAATCTTCTGATTCTGATATTATGCTTTATTCTTTCTTAGCTTTAGACGATTATAATTTAACTCCACCTGTTATCTCTCCAGTTCATTTTGAATCTTTTCCTTCTCATAGTTTACTTTTATTGGGAACGGTTTGTTATTCACTTTTAAGTAATGGTATCTTGCAACATCGTAATTCTATTTCATACCAAGATGGTGGACAAAACGTAAATGTATGGGATAAAGGCCCTGCATATATGGGCAATGCTAAACTATTTGCTCAATTATGGGAATCTAAAAAAATCGCATTGAAACGATCTATCAATATGTCTAATGGATATGGTATAGTTCAATCTGCTGACTTTAATCTTTATTCTTACATGGCGATGTATGGTGGTGATTACATTGTTAGTACAACGGGAACAGAACTTGGAACTTCGCCTATGCCTTTATCTTATCCTGGCAATATTCCTGTGTGTGGCGATCTTGGTATTTTGCCACCTAAATTGAAAACAAAGACTATTAATTTTTTAATTACTGATTGGGCTCCTGATGCTGATCCTAATTATTACTCTATGCATTTTTATCATAACTTATTATGTAGAGAAGTTGTATTAGTAATTGAAGATCCTCTTACTATGGAAGACTTATCTTCTAAAATTAAAATATTCAGAGTATCAGAAAATCAAGTTTTGTTAAAAGTGCTTAAAAATCCTGATGGCAGACTGAATGGTTTGATTCAATGCTCTGTACCGTTCTAATTGCTTTTATAATTAAATTGTGCTATCCTTATAATAGTAAGGATAACTCAAAAGGAACACTATGCCTGAAATTCTAAAAGTTATATACGATGGATTTGAAAAACATGGTATTTGGTATATACTTCAAATATTTTTATTGTTTACGATATTTGGAGGTTTAGTCTTAACGTTTTTATTTCTTAAGGCTCAGTTCGGTAAAGCTAAAAATGCTATTAATAATGAAGTAAATGTTAATGTTCATTTAAATGAGCAGGAACAAGATGAGTTAACAACTGAACATCATTGGAAAGAGCTATTAAATCATTCATTCTTTAGATCAATACAAAAAATGCTCAATTATGAAATTCAACATTTAGAAATAAGAGAACAATTACGTAGAGCTATTTTTAGAGACTTTCTTTTTATTCAATTCACTGTAATACAAGATAAAATTAAAGAATTTGTAGATGCTGGAGATATGGATAAAATGTCTTCAGATTTATTTCATAATAAGTTATACTCATTAGTAACTGAAATACTACAAGAATATGAAGCTAAGGCTTTAAAACAAGGTATTCCTGAAATTGTAATTATTAAATTTAATAAATGGCATAGAGATAAAACTGAAATTATTTATAACTTCGTAAATGATGTTTGTGATGCTAATGATTGGTATGTTTCTAATAGTGTAAAATTTTATAGTTTTCTTAATCAAATGGTAAGTATCTTGGATCTTACTTTAATTGATGCAAGAAAAACTTTAGTACGTTTGAATGGCGAATTAGATAAAGTTACGTATAAGGGTATTGTTTCTGAAAATAGTTCTTCACACGTAATTTTTGATAGAGATAGATCAGATGAATTTAAAATTAATAAAAAATCAACATAGAAAATATAAAGAGCATTAATGGTTGTGATGTGGAAGTGGAAAGGGTAATAAATTTATCACATAGTTGAAACTTAACATTAACAATGATATTCAAATTATAGTCTCAATGAAATAACCTCTTTATGAGGTTATTTTATTTTTAAAAAATATTGTATAATATTTTGACTTGACAAGTCTATATATATATTACATTATTATATTCTTAGAGGTATACATATGAAATGTAAACGATGTAAATCTAATTCAGAAAAAAGTTTATGCCAATATTGTAAAATGTATCTAGGTAAACAATCAACTTCAATTCTAGAAGCTGATTGGTGGATATATGTAAACGAAGAAGAAACTGATAGATTATTTTTAGAAATTAATAAAGTTCCATGTAGATTTTTATCCATGAATGCTGCTTATCCAAGAAAAGTCGTTGTTTATAACAGTGAACGAAGAATGGAATATCCACCTAATCATCTTTCACAATCAGGAGATAAGTTATTAAAACCACTTGAACGAGGATTAAACAAAATTAAAGATCATGTATTATTTAAATTAGTAGATATAGAAAAAACTATTAAAGAATTTGAATATGATCCATCTGAATTATCTTTAGGTTCTAATAAAAAAATTAATGTATTTTGTAAAGAATGTAATAATAACTTTGAAAGAGATATATATCAATTTTTTCACGCTAGTCAATTATGTAATCTTTGTGCTAATAAACAACGTTCTAAAAATTATACTAAAACAAGAATTAAAAATGAAGAAGAAAAATATGATATTAGTATAGTTCCTACAATTAAATTAATTCAATATAATGGAACTATAGATACTTTTGAATGTCTTAATTGTAATACTATTTTTGATGCAAGAAAAAATAATATAATAAATTCTTATATAAAGTTTGGATCTAATTGTTGTCCTACTTGTAACACTAGAGGATCTTCTAATTTAGAAAAAGAAGTATTCGATTATGTGGTTTCATTAGGATTTAACTGTTTAGATCAAAAACAAATTGGAAAATATAGAGCAGATATTTATATCGAACAATTAAATTCTATAATAGAAGTTGATGGTATTTTTTATCACAATGAATTTCATAAAGAAAAAACAGCCATGCAGGAAAGACGTAATTTTCTAGTAACTGAAGGTTACAAAGTATTTCATTGTTTTGAACATGAATGGAGAGATAAACAAGATATAATTAAATCAAAAATTCAAGCATTTCTTGGATTAAAACAGAAAAAATATCGTGCTGAATCTTTAAAAATTAAAGTTATTAAACCAGAAATAGCTAAAGAATTTTTAGATAAATATCATATTATGAAAACAGGTGAAATTCGTAATGGTTATTGTTTTGGTTTATACGATAAAGAAGAATTAATTTGTGTATCTACATTTGCTCCTGAAAAAATAGGTAATCTTAGATCATCTGACTGGTATCGAGCAGAGTTAGTAAGATATGTTTCTAAGGGAACTGTGTATGGCGGTATGAGAAGAATGATTAATATATTTAAACGATGGTCACAAGAAACTAAAATTTTATATTCTTATGCAGATTTGAGATTTACTCAATCTAGTAATATTTATTCTGTAAATGGATTTCAATTTATAAAACAAACACAACCTAATTATTTTTGGCAAAAAGATCATAATATTTATTCTAGATATTTAACTCAAAAAGGTGATAAACTTTTTAAATTTTTAGGCGATAAATACGATCCATCTTTAACTGAAATAGAAAATATGCATAATTCTGGATATGCGAGAGTGTTTGATTGTGGTCATGCTTTATATGAAATGAATTTTGAATAAAATTAAGGCCCTATTGCTAGGGCCTTTGTTCTAGGATAGTTTGAATGGATTAGTATTGAGAACCTAATCCATGAACAATAGGTACTGCTCTGTCAAAAGCTACGGAAATACCTTCCATCATTACCATTTGACCTGAAGACTGACCATATTGTGAAGAATTAACCTTACAGCCTTCATAATAACAACCACCAACATCATTACCGGCTACGTCTTGCATATAAATAGCAAGTCCAAAAGGTAACTTAAGACGCTGATCCCAACAACTTAACCAAAGTTGTGTATTATTATCATTAGTCATTACTTGATCAGGACTATTAGCGATATTAGCCCAAGCGTTAGCTAAGTTAGTCGCATTAGCTAAACTAGATCCACCAAGACCTTGAGAGCCTAAAGGTGTAAGATTACCATTCGCGTCATAAAGAGTGCCATAAATAGCACGAAGTAAAGAAGGTCCATTGTAAATCATACGAGAAATGGTTAAACCACCAACAGGAATACCATTTACGATATGACATCTAACTGAGCCAATTTCATAGATTCTTTGTTGAGGAATATTTTGAGAGATTTGAATTGATGGCGATAGTCCAATTTTAATAACAGATAATTGATCTGATATAGTAGCAGGACCAGCACAAATCAAAGTACTCTCAGCAGCAATAAACATGCCTGCTGTACCTTGTCCTTCATCTTCCTGGACGAAGTTCTCTCTATAATTCCAATTAGAGGGATCGCCGTTAATGTCCAGTAAGCTTTTAATTGTAGAAGTAGCCATTTAAAACTCCTTAGCTGACTAATAGTGTAATATCGGTCCAGTTATTAGGTTTGCCTAGTTCAATACTTGCTGTAACTTGAACCGTTCCATCTGGAATAGTAGGATTAGAGTTACCAATGTTAGCTAAGATGGAATTAATTTTACCATCTAATACTAAAGCTCCACATTTAGGAGCTTTAGTATTCATGGCTTGGAACATATAATTATCACCCTTTTGATTTAAGAAACTTAAGAAATCTTGGGTAATATCATAAGGGCCAATAAAAGGTTTAAATAAAGCTACAAGATCAGTACTAACTTTATCTTCAGCCGTAACGCAAGAAAGTTCCATGTTGATGAAGCTTGAAGTATCAGTAGTTACTTGTCGTAAAGCATAAATATTAGCGCCAGGAGCATCTTGACAGAATACTAACACACCGTTATCAGCTAAAGTTTTAAGCTGAGACTTAGAGAAATAACCATTAGAATATTCAAGTGAATAAGGGCCAGGAATCGGGAAATTAGTGAAACCCTGTTGAGCAGGATTAGCTGATTTTGCACTAGCTAAACAAGCTGCTAAGAAAGTTCCGTCAACCTGAGTAAAAGTACCATCAGAATTCTTAACTTGAGCTACAGGAGGCCAAACTAAAGTAACTCGTTTAGAGGCAAGACCATTAGCAACGGCTATAATAGAGGCTACTTGTTCATCCTTGGATAGATTATGAACAACACTATATTCAACTGTACCAGTAGCGGAACTGTTTAAAGTAAGACCTAATGCAGTTCCGTTTAAGAAACCATCATAGGTAAGTCCTGTTTGACCTGTAATTCCAGTAACTAAGAATTGTCCTGGGAAGTTATTAGGATCTACTGTACCTCCAGTAAACATATTACTAGGAGCATCAGTTATTAAAACTTGATCACCAATTTTAACACCAGATGAAATAAAAGTAGCACCAGCTAAGATTAAGGCGATAGACATATTTTCTCCATATTAAGCTAATTTATTACCCTAAAACAACAGGACCAGTAGCTAAAATGTTTTGTTTAATTAATTCAGTAGTAGTTAATAACATTCTAAATTGACTATTTTCAGGATCTGATAATACTTGTGCATTAGAAGCATAAGCATTAACAACAATCTCAGAATCAGATAAAGGAACATACATATAAATATTACTAGCATTAGTTAAGTCATCTAATGCTGCTAAATAAGCTAAATCATTATCTTGATTCAGATAATAAACATAAAAAGCTATTGCACCACCGTTATCAGGAATAACCGCATTTTCGATATAATAACCTAATTTATTTTGAATACTTGATACTTCCATATCGGCAAAAATATCGCTAATATTAGTATATTTTACTAATCCTGATTTATCAGTTCTTAACGCACGATAAGAGATATCGATTTCGCCACTCAAGAAAGCGTTTGAACCACTTGTAAGAGAATTAATAGTAACTTCAGTTAAGCTTGCTACATAATTATCAGTACTTAACAACCAAGAAGAAATTACGCGAGTGATATAATAACCGTTATCAGTTCCAGTAAATGTCATATAAACTGGATACGTAAAGGTTAAAATATGTTGAGCTACTGATTCTACAATATAAGAACCTAACTGAGTAGAACCATCGCCAACCACAACAGTATCACCAGCTTTAACACCGGCTGCGATAAAGTCTGTAGCGTTATCAGTGAAAGTTTTGTTACCTGCAACAAACCCAGCAGCACCAGTCGCTTTAAGTAAAAGTTGTAAAACACCATTTTTAATAGTAATTAATACAGAAGTTAAATCAACAATAGCGCCAGGATCAATTACAGGATAATCAATTAAGACAGGAGTACCAATAGTCACATCTACGAAAGGAGCATTTGCTAATACTTGTTTATTAGCTACAATGCGATATAACGGAGCTACATACACAGGAAATAATTGTGTATCAACTAAAGTAGCAGTAGATGGTGCATTAACCTGAGTTAATTGTACTCCAGGAAGCGCATCATTAGTAGCCATTTAATACTCCTAAGCTTGAATTTGAGAATTTAACTGATCATTAAGATAAATAGCAAGCGCATCTACTTTTTGTTCAGGAAGAAGTCTGCATGAATAAGTTCTAGGAAAACTAAAAGAAGTGATTACATCTGTTTTAAAACTATTATCTGAAATGTTAAATATTTGAACTTCAGAAATTTGCGGAGAAGACATACCAAAGATTCTAAATGATTTCATCCATCTTTTATCATCCCACAAGAATTGACTAGTCATGAATCCAATAGCTTCACTTTCTAAATCATTCCTTGCTATACATGATAGTATAACAGGAACGGTGACGATTTCCATAACAGAAGTTTCAAGTTGTAATCCTGCTTGGACTACTCTTGATTGACCACCATCTTGAATACCACCACCAAAAGAAACGAGTTTTCTTTGCAATACAATCGAAGGTAAATGTCCTCGATGAGTTGTATCCCATGTTTGCTTATCAGCTATAACCAACTTGGGTAAATTTGACGACTGTTCTTCGGAATCTTCTTCCCATACATCAAATCCAAGTTGATCATTAAGTGTATACATTGCCCTTAAATAAAGTAACACAGAACTAATTACATAATTAGCTGGATTAAAATCTTTACTTTTAAACCATTCATGATTTATCATTAAAAGTCCTGTCTAAACACATTAACATCATTAATAGAAAATACATTAATGGGAACAGGTATTTTCATTTCGATTCTAGATAAATGAATTTTAGTAACAGGAAAACGTTGTTCTACGATAGCTTGATGTTGTTCAGTATGTTGAATAGGAGTTTCAATAACATAACGATCATCTTGATGTTTGGCTTCAACTATAATATCACCTGGAGATAAAATAGGATAATTAATAGTCCATACTCCATCTATTCTTAAATTTTCAGTATTTTGTAAATCTGATTTCATATTAGCTTTTATTAATGGATTCAACTGTATATACATTTCGATAGGATTAAAATAACCACCATCAAAAGTAGTTCCATAACAATAAGTACAATAACTAGAAATAGATTTTTGTCTAGCTGGATCATAACAATGTTTACATTTAGGACCAAATGTTTTACGTATAAAAACATAACATTTAGTACCAAACAATCTTTCTAATGCTAATTTTTTATTACGTACAATAGCAAATCCTAAATAGTTTAAATCATCATGATCTAATCTTTTTATTTCAGATTCAATAGATTCTTTGTTACTTGTTCCACGAATACGATAATAAATTTGGCGATTAGAAGATTCATCATTGTATGTGCGATCAATATATCCGTAAGAGTTTTTGATAGACAGATCATTCAATGTTTTAAATGGTCCTTCTGGCGATCCTGATCTATCTATAAAAAACTCAAAAGCCTGGGACGGATCACTGACCTCCCAGGTGATACCAACCTCACCTACATTTATTTGATCTATGTTTAATCTTTGAATTAAAGTCTGCAATTCAATTCCTCGATTAATTTGGTCGCTAAATTAGAGAAATGTCTATGAATAAAAGCTTCGTCATGAACCATAGCGGGAGTGTATTTAGTAATGAAGATATCCAAGGAATTCAGACGAATAGAGCCTTTTCCATCATTCCTATTAATTTCACCAATCCAATCTGCGTAAAAACTACCAAAACTACCAACTCTATCTCTAAACCACTTGGCTAAGAAATCCATTTCTCTTTTATTACGAAATGCTTTAGTTAATTCGCGCAAATGTAGAACTACCGTTTTGTCATCACGAACTAAACATTCAAAAATGAAAAATTTAGATTTTACTTCTACTATTTTTCTTGCACCAGTTTCTAAAGACTGGCCTAAACCCGAACTATTTGCCTGTTGAAAGCCATTTTCTAAGCTCATTTAATCCCTCTGTAGACTTTGTGGGCTTGTTAACTGTAGCCCAAATTAACAAAATGAAAAAGTCTCCACCTTTCATGGAAAGACGTTTTTCGCCTAAAAGATAAAGTGTAGTTTGATCGTAACTATTAATAATAGCATCTAAATCTTCAAATTCTACAGTAGTAAATAATTTAACGAAAATTGAAAACTTATTTTGTTTTACAATATCAATTGAAGTATCTTCTTTAAATCTAGTTACAATATAAGGCGATCCATCTGTATAAGTTTCATATTTAAATTCATTAATTGATAATCTATAAGGATTATTAACAAAATCTTCCATATCTTTCATAAAACGATTTAAATCATCTGCTAAAGTCATATTATAATATTTAGTTTTCCACTTTAAATTTTTAGCTTTTAATTCAGCCATTGTTGGCGGTTTTTTATCAATCGGTAATTCCATTATCAGATCCTTTGGTTAACGCCTTCACTACGGGGAGGCTTTTGTTCTGGTAAAGGCTTACTAGTTGTATCGGGAGGTTTACCCATTCCCATAGCTTGTAAAACTTGTTGATAGTATTCTGGATTTTGAACTTGTAATTGAAGTAATGTATTACCTCTCTCTACATCATCCATTTGATTTAATTCATTAACAAACCCTAATGGAGTCGTTATTGTAGCATGTTCTACTAAAGGACTATTCATTGCTTGTGCTAATTCTTGTTGTAATTGCTGAGATTCTAACTGTGTAATAACTTGATCTTTATTAGAGACTCTACTAGCTTCACCAGCGGCTTTAGCTTGTGCTACAGCCATAGCAGTTGCAATCATTTCTTGAGCATGACGTTCTTTCCAAACTATCTTAGCTTCTGCTAAGAAATCAATATTATCGCCTAAGATACCTAATGCACGTTGATAAGAAATCTTACCTTGTGCAGCTAGACCAATATAAAGATTAGCCTTAGCGATATCATCAGCCATTCTAAATGGCGACATTCTAACATCTGTAGGAGGTTTACGATTAAAATGAGCGCCAATAAACTTAACTAACTTTCTTAAAAAATGATTATCAGCAGTTGTTTCATACATAAACTTATTTTCAAGCATTCTTAACGTAACACTTGAACCAGCCCAGGACATACCACCAAAAATAAGCTCAGGAGGAATACCACATTCGATTAGAAATGATTTATGTAAAGTATCAATCTCTGGTGTAAGAGACATCGCTTTACCTTGACCGCCTAATTGCTGAAACCCTACCGGAAATGGTAATTCGCCAATTTCGTTAGGATCATTATACCATCTATGTAACATTGCTGAAACCGAATTACGCCATTGGCCTAAATCAATAGAAGTAATAGGATCTGCACCTGATTGAGTTTCAGGATAAATAACACGATAAGGAAGTAAATGATCTGCTACAATGCATTCTTGCGCCTTACGATGTATAAAAATATTGAAAATAGTCTTCCAAGCTGAGAAGTAGAAAGGAAGACCAAAACCTGTAGGATTTGGTTCTTCTAAATCTTCAGTCTTATACCAAAACGTCTTATCTTGCTCTAATTCAACTGCTGCTGATTTGCCATAAGCTTTAACGGCTTCAATAAAATCAGAAGGCATTGTTTCAATAACGAATTTATCACCTTTAGATATTCCTTCAATTTCATTCTTATTAAGTTTATAATAAATTTTAGTTTTACCAGTAATAGAATTTTGCTTAATTTGAATAGATTGAGTAGGCCAGATTTTTATATTAATATTAGAAGCTATATCAATATTTTCAGTAGCAGGATACTCGTCCCATAGAATCATTTCTCCTTGGAATGAGCAGGGGATTTCTTCATCTTTGTTATTTTTTGTTAAATTTTTACATTTACTATAGAATTTAAAATTTCTATAAGTGTATTGCATTTTATCAATAGGATGATTATGGGTAGACTGACATTTAGGACATTTAAGATAACGTTTAAATAAAGGTATTACAGAAATAAACACGTTTCCGTAATTATTCTTATTAATATTTAATCTTACAATGGTTTCACGAATATTTAAATCATCATTTAGTAACTTACTCCAAAACTGATCCGTATCCCCAATTACTTCTATACTTGTAACTGGATATCTTGATATTTTATCAATAACTTCACGTAAAAAACCAGAGGCACGATAAAAATTAGTACACCATTTAAAGATTTCCCGAATGTTTTCCGGCCTCTCGAACACTAACATATTGAAGAACCGAAGAGGAAAGTCTACACCTCCTTTGCTCGGAGTTTTCCTAGTGCTAAAAGGTGAAGCTGAGTCGATAGTCATGAACTTATTCCATTCGTTAATGTTAATTCAATGAAGTCAAGTAAGATTTTATCTTATTCTCTTGTTCTTGAGTACATGAATTACATAAACAAGACTTTTGTGAAGTATATTCTATAAAATCTAGAGCCAATTTAATATCTACTTCAGAAGAATCATTTGGATGAGCATAATTCATGTGACAATGACTACATAATGTAATTAAGTTTTTACAAGAAAATCTAAAATCTTTTTCTGTGTTCCAGGGAAGAATATGATGAACATGTAACCACTCATTATCTTTCTTGCAAATAAAACATTTAAAATTATCTCTTTGCACTAATTTAATTCTTACAATAAAATGACCAAATCTAGATCTTTCTAATTGATTGATAAGTTTTTCATCTTCAGTTAATAATACAGGATAACGAGAGCAACCGCAACTTTTTGTATCGCCGCTATTTAAATGTCCTTTTTCTATAACTTTTAACTCACCGCATTCACATTGAGTTAAGTATTGTATAAGTCCGTATTGATTTTTAGGTCTTTCTTCGATAATTTCTAATTTACCAAATTTAGTTCCAGGTAAGATTTCGTATCCGCATTGACGACTACATCTTGTAGTGTTACCACTTTTAACATTATTAATAGGTAATGTAATTGTTTTACCGCAAACACATTCAAATTTATATAAATGACCACTAACACCGTCTTTATATTCAACATATTCTAAACAAACTAAATCATTATATTGTTTTCCAATGTATTGATTTACGTCAATTTTTCTAGCACAACCACAAGAACTAGATTTATTACCTAATAAACTTTGTCGATATACATCTTTTATTTTTCCACATTTACATTCACAAGAATATTTATAAATTCCATTTTTATCTTTTCCAATACATGATTTAACTGTTAACATACCAAATTGTTCACCTATTAAATCAGTAGGATCAACAGCTATTGGCATCACTCCCCCATTAACGATAAATACTCGTTTAACGTTTTAAGTTTCAAAGCCTGATTAGACATAGCATCATCTTCATTAAAATCTGTAAATTTTAATAATTGATCATTTGTTACATCTTTAAATAATTCTTTACCATAATCTGAAGTAAGTTTATCTAATTGAACTTGAGCAAAATGTAAAATTTTAGGTGCAATAATCCAACCTTCATCATATAAAATATGAGCAATGTAAACAATTACTGTATGATCTGCTGGTTCCGTAAATAATAATTTACGGTTCAATGCTTTTTCTGCTTTATCAACAGCATGAGCGATCATTAATACATTAGGAATATCTACAGTTTCAGGGTTTGGAATAAAACCATTTACCGCAAAACAGAATTTCTCAAAGCCTGGAACTGATTGTAGAATACCATTAGGATTAACTAACAATGCTTTCATAGCAAATAACTCTTCCAAATCTTGATCACTCATTTCTGAGTGATTAAGTATGAGGGTTTCGTTATCTTGATGAAGCATTATTTATTCCTATGATCGTCAATCGCTTGTGCTACAGCTACTTTAACAAACTCAGGAGCCGTTTTTAAGTATACACAAGGATCAGTAGAAAGTCCATCTAAAATTTCGCCACCAAATAAGTTAGAAAAATCAAAATCCTTAATTGAAGCTACTTTATCAATATCATAAGGCCGACCATTTACAACCATCACAATAACTTTCTTTTGTTCTGGTTCTTTCATGGTAAGAAGAGAACGGAAAGGGTCAGTAATACCACGATCATAATGGCTATCAAGTCCAAATTTCTTATCAAGCATTCCAAGCAGCTTAAGTATAATTTCTTTGGATTCATCTGTCTTAGCCAAAGCATGATAAGCCTCTTTACCTTCTTTATCATCTACTTTAGAAGCACGATGTTTAATGATATCCGACCAATCTTCTTTAAGGTGATCACCAGCATATTCTTCAACTATCTTGGGTAAACTAACATTTTCCTTATGACCAGCATCTTTTAACGATTGATAACGATGAAGTAATTCTTTAGCTTTTTCATGACGTTCTTCAGGTTTGATATGTTTATAGTTTTGTTCAAAAATTTTAATTTCGGAAGCAAGTTTGATGAAAGTATAGCCTTCTTCGGCAACTTTCTCTACTGTAAAAGGTGATTCATAACTTACATCATGTAATTTAAGAGCTTCTAAAATACGATCATGAACCGTCACATACTCATCTTTATCAAGATGACTAGCTGCATTTTTCTCAAAATAAGCAGCAGACAGCCAAGTGTTACTAGCCGTGTCAATAGGGTAGAAAGATTCTCTACCGTCTGAATAAGCGTAGAATAATGGTGTTTCATTAGCTATTTTAACGAATTCTGGTAAATTCGTATCAGCTAAAACTAATAAGTTTGAGTCGTGAAGATGATCCATATAAATCTCCGTTATAACGAATAAGAAGGTAATGCACCAGATTGTATACCAATGATAGTTAATTGAGTATAAATAGCTTCAGTAGCTTCAGTAGTACCCATGCCAGCAGTACCTTGATATTTTATTCTAACATTACTAAGACTAGAACCAGCAGGAATAATCTGAAGAAAAACGTCATCGTCATTATTTTGACCAGTAGCATCATTAGAATTATTAGTTAAAGTAGCATTCATACTCATAATATTAGAAAATAAACCCGCTGGAATAGGTATGTCAAATTCAGGATTACTAGAATTAGCCCCACTACCAGAAGGGGCAGTATAACCCACAACAGGAATAGCTATAGGATTAGTAATACAAGTATAAATAATTAAATGAGGAATAGTAGAACCATTACCACCAATAACAATCCAGCCATTATGAGCATAACTAGCACCACCTACTTCATAATCTATAGTAGCATTATTAGCATTATAATAAGAAGCGGCAGGCATTAAATCACTTACGTTTTGCATTGTAGCTAAAGCGTTAGGTTCAGTAGCTAATTTAGTAGTAGCTGCTCTTGTATCTGCCCATTCTAATCTACAACCAGCATCAAACGTAGCATTAACACCAGTATTAGTAGTTCTACTAATATAACCTGCATTACAAGCTTGAAGAGTCATAATACTAAACGGATTGCCTTGTTCACCATAATATCGGCCATCTGTTACGTTAAGAAAGAAAGCACTAACAGAAGAGGCTAAAGCATCAAAACCAGCAAATTCAGAACCTCTAATACCGTCATCTAATAACCATTTAACAACATTACTAGAATCAAAATTATCATAAATATAAGTAGCTTTACCTATTGAAGATAAAGTATTATTTGGAACCATATCTCCGGTGCGATTAATCATATTGGTCAATTGATTATTAATAGGACTTAATACTTGATCTACATATTTCTTATTTACACCATGTAAAGGATCTGAAGGCATGAAATTAAAGTAACAAGCTGAACCTGCACCGAATCTAAATATACCTGTTTTCAATCCAGTACCAGCTAAGATATCACCTACTAAATAATTACCTATAAACATTTCTTTAGTATTATTTAAACTATCTAATCTAGCAGGAGAATGAATTGTACCTACTGGATTAGTAGTATCAGTAGAACTACCTTGGACTTCTAATTTAAGATTATTAATTAAAGTTAATGCATTAGATATTTCAGTTTGCATAGCTGTTAATTTTTGAGCCACTACGCTCAATTCGCCATTTTTAATAGAATCTATGAGATTTGTTAATTCACTCATGTTATCCAGTCACTTGATTAATAACAATATTGAACGAACCATAAGCCGTAGGATAAGGGAAGGCCGAAGTAGCTACAAATGGTTTACCTACTAGATAATAATGACCAGAAGTTAAAGCAAATGAACCAACTACAGTACTACCACTAACATTACTAACTAAAGCTACTGTATCTGCGCCAATACTAGAACCTGGGTCAGTCGTACCCATATCATAAATTAAAGAAGCTTGATTAGATACGTCAAATCTATAATCTCCAGTAACATTACATAATAATACAACATAAGTTAAATAATCATTAGCGCCTGAAGTATAAGTAGTTGTTTCATCTCCAGTACTCCAGCTACCATCACTAATAGAACCATGATAAGTTTCAGTAAAATTAGTATTTAACGTATCAGCTACAACCGCAGTAACATTAAACCAATAACCACTATCATTAGTCGAAGATACGGTCATTGTTGCATTATAAACAATAGTATTAGAAACACCTGTTCCGCTAGAAGTTAGTATCCAAGTAGGAGTTCCACCAATAATAAATAAACCATAACCTTCCATACTTGAATTATAAGCAGGTAATGAACGTACTAGATTACCTAAATCTATTCTTCTAACTACATGAAGATCAGCACTAGGAGTAGCGGTTACACTTAAGTTACCATTAACTGTTCCACCACTTAAAGGCAAATAAAAAGTAAAAGCTTGACCTACGTTAGTTGCGCTATCAGGTAATGTACCAAATAGCCCATTAATAGTATTATGTAAATTAGTTAAATCATTTTGAACAGCTATTTCTTTAGTTGAATCGGCTACAGTGGTTCCATAATAAACTTTTTCACTACCACCACGAAAGTAAACACTTCCAAGCGTGTGTTGTGATCCATTTGGAGTAACATCATCTGTTTTATTTAAATAAATAGCATTTAAATTTATTTGATTACCTTGAATAGCTTGCATTAAAGTCATGTAATTTACAACTTCATATTGAGATAACTCTTGAGCCGTATTACCGACATTATTAACATCTAAATAAGGAGTACCTTGAGCTTGATTTACATAACCTAAAAACGTCTGACCACCAAACATAAAAGAGATAGATCTAGCAGGTACACTAGTATCAGTAGGATCACCAAAAATCATTGGATAATTACCAACTGTCTGATAATTAGGCTCAACAATAGGTAATCCAGTATTAGGATCAATTAAGTTTTGAGGATTAGGATTTTGTTTAGTTTTTAAAGCAAATTGTGACCATAATACAGCAAGTTCAGAATTAGCTTTAGCAGTAGCTACATCATTTTTAACAGTAGTTAAAATACTACCTAATACTGCAAGTTCGCCTTCAGTTAACTTACTAATCATATCTAAGAGTGTGGCGATATTACTCATTAAGCCACCGTCCAGCCATTAACTAAAGGCATTGTAATTGCATAAGAAGAATCTATACTACTTGTAAAAGTGATATTACTTCTAGTAACGTTTATCGTCGCTATTACATATTGAATCGTATTACTACTATCAGTTACCCTATTTACAGTGATAGAACTTAATGCGTTATAAGTACTAGTAGTAGTAGTTACTGTAGCGGGACTTGTCGTATTATCAGTTTTTACTATAGTAACAGTTTGTGATGTATAATTAAATTTAATCAAAGTAAATGAATCTGAATCACCAACTGTATCCTGGAGAGAGATACTATCTATATTAGTAGAGCCATCATTTACGTAATTAATAATGCCAGTATAACCGGCAGGTATAGCTCCTGCGTAGATGGCTGAATTGACTATATCGGCTAAATTTTTCTTAAGTCTATATCTGTTAATTATATCAGTAATTTTAAAATTAACTAAACTGATAAATTCTACTAAAGACCTAAAAATAGTATTAACTCTTACAGAAGTTACTGAACCACCTTCAGGGATTTGTTGAATATTAAAAAAACCACCTACACTATCTTCAGGATTAGAATTATTCCAGTCGGTAGGATTGAAAGCTTCTGAAATTAAAAATACAATATTAAAGGTATCAGTATTACCGTTAGCAGTTACAGTTACAGTATAATTAGCACCTAAAGTAAAATTATCAGAAGTACCAGTTAAAGCTATAGCTAGTTGAGGATTAGGAGTATTAGCATTAGTGGTAGTAATCGTAAAAGGCGCACCAGTAGGACCAGTAACAACTACTGTAGGTGTATCGGTAGTAACAGATTTATCTAAATTCAAAGTAATATTAACAATACTACTAGAAGAACCAAATTGTAAATTATTAGTTTCAACAACTAATAATTTTTGATCAGGCATAATAAATGCAGACATATTAGCGTCCCATCAAACTATCATTAATATAGAAACAGTCTTGATCTAAAAGAATCTGAGTACCATCTTGATCCTTGGCGTATAATCTATATTCTCTTACTCTGTCAGATAAATAAGGGTTTGGTACAAAGTTTTTCAATGAGTTTTGAGTGATCTTTACATTTACTATATTTTCAGCATAACCACGACATTCAGCAGAAATACTAATATCATTATCTAAAACTTCTATAATAGGTTCTTTAATCCCAGGTTCAAAAACTTGGAATAAAAATTGATTATATTCACTTAAATCATGTTCAGGTCTTTGTGTTTTACTATCAAAAAGACGAATCTTTTCAATATTATCACAAAAATTATTTACTACTATTACTGACACTATGTCTCCTAGTAGTTTTACTAATGCTTTTTCTTAGTTGATGTAGAATGGAGTCATAATTATAAAATTCTGTAGTAACAAATTCATCATATAAATTATTCATCACTTCTTGAGTAATGTCAAAACTAAAATTATATTTTTCAATCTTTTCTTGAGTTAATCCAGATGTTTTAATCACCTTTTCAGGAGGTTTTGTTAATTTATGTCCTTTTAACTGTAAATAAGCAGCAAAACCTAAACTAGAAGTGCCGATGTTTGACATTTTATACCTCTAGCTTAACTATATCATAATTTACGTAGAAGATGCAAGTAAGTTATATTAACTACCTGTAGATTGTATAAAAGATAAATATTTAACATGTAAAGGCCGAAAATATTCTAAGATAGAATTAATCCAAGATAAGCTTGGATTAGCATAGCTAGTTACTGGAGATATTTCACATATTATAAGATTTTTAAAAAACAAATATACAGTTGGACTTAAACCAGGATTAGTCCATGAACTAAAATCATAATAATGATAATATAGACTTGATAATCCATAAGAATAACTAGGAGCTTTTACTTGATTATTTAATAAAATTCCAAAATCAAATGTTATATCACTATTATTTGGATCAAAAGTTAAATGTGGCATATCAAAATACAAAGCTGTAGGTAATTCATTAGGAGCTAAAGTTAATAAATCGAATAAATTAGCAGATTGGTTAGCTAATAAAACTTGTATAAATCTAGCCGGATTCATAACATATGAATAAATATCAACAGGACAAACACCTATAGCTTCATAGGCTGATATAGATGCGTTTGGTTGTTGAAATTTAGGTTTAGGTCCAATAGAGTATTGAGTTATTTCACCGTTAGATTCAATCCATGTATTCCATTCATCAAAATTAACTATAAACCCATCTTGAGTTACATAAGGTTGATCATAAGCGATTGAAAAAATACTTTCCAGTGAATCAATCGTTCCACCTAATGTTGCACAACGAATAAAAGCACATATTTGAGCTTTTATATTAAGTAAATATTGCTGATATTGATCTGAATTGATTTGTTGTGTATAAGATGTAATATTAGTATAAAAATCTAAATCGGTATTTATAAATGGTTTAATACCTGGGAACAAAGATCCCCATGTATTTAGCATATTACCATTATCAATTAAATATTGACGAATATATAAATATCTATCAGTAGAAGTTAATTGCGTTACTGGAATTTGTAATAAAGTTTTATTTAAAACTGTGTCTAAAAGAATATTAAATGTAAGACTATTATTAAACGTTAAATCACGGCTTAATGTATCTATCAAAAAAGTACCTAAAGGTAATTCATAATAAAAATTACCATCCCCATTCATAGAAGGATCAGAAGGAATAATAGTTTGTTTTAGATCAATGACTTTATAAAAATCAGTTAAATAAGGATCAGTCGTAAAAGGTGATAATTCATTAGCTATCATTTGCCATTTTTGTAAAGCAGAACCATATACATAAGAATAAGCATTTAAAAGGGTTGGTAAACCCTCTATTTGCTTAGTCCAAAAATCTGGTAACTGTGCTTGAAGTTGAGCTAACAGAGCAGATTGATCCATTAGTGAATTTCCTTTAATTTGTCTAAGAAGGCTTTATTTAATTCAGCTTTTTCATTAGCACGATTACGAATATAGCTGTCAACCCCATTACTATGAGTATCAGGTTTAAAGAATCGTTTAATTTTACCCATTAAACCCAATCTTGGATCTGAAATATATTCTTTAACTGTAACATTACGTTCTTTTTCAGGTAAATAGTCATGAGACATATATCTAGCTGTACGACCAATAGCTTGATTAGATCTTTCTGGATTCCAATCTGGTTCCATTTTTTGCATTAAACGAGTACCGCGAAGATCTAATCCTTCAAAACCAGCAGGGGATAAAAGTAAATGTTTTAATTTACCTCTATTATAATCCTTGATAATTTTAGTACGAGCCTCTTGTGACTCTTCTCCACTAAAAATAGCATGATTAATATTATTACGTGTTAATTCTCTAGAAAATGGTTTAAGACCTGCATCTATGTAATTTGAAAATGTTACACTTTTAAAATTAGGATTATGTTTAATACCGTGTCTAATATCATGAACCATAGAATGCATCTTAGGTGTTATATCTTTTCCACCAAAAGAAGATATTGAATTACTTATTTGTCTTGAAGTAGATAAAAATGCATTTAATTTAACAGCCTCTTGTTTGGAGGGTGGAATATTGTTAGCAATTTTATAGCGCATCCAAAGAGGTAATTTCTTGTTAGCAAAATCATAATAAGATTGCTGTTCTTTACTCATTGTGGTATGGACGACTTCTTTATTTACCTTGGGAATATGTTTTAAATATTCTTCATTGCCACTAAAACTATGAATATAAGGTGTTACCATCTTTTTAAATGCATCAAGATTTTTAGGTTTAGTAACTTCTCCTGGTTTAGCTCTTAAAAAAGTTCTAGCTAAAAATCCAGGTCTAACTTTTTGATGTGTTAAGAAATCATTATCAAAGCTTTTGATATCACGAAAAACAGGACCACCAGCAGCTAAATTAACTAATGGCACTATCTCAGAAGGCTTATTAGAAAGCATTGATCCAGTTAAACCAATAAATTTCTTAATTTTCGGACGTACTTTATTAAATGCTTCATTCGTTAAAGTATCTTCATCACGCGAACGATGAATTTCGTCTGCGATCAATACTGAAGGTTTAAATTTTTTAACTATTAATTCAGGATTTTTTCTAAATGTTTCAAGTGAAACAATATTATAGTTATCACCTTTAACATTAAACTTACGAAGTTCTTTGCTATAATTTTCGACCAATGAGGCAGGTGCAACGACTAATTTAGACCCTGGATCTTTTTCGCCTGCTAGAATAGAGGAAAATGTTTTACCTGAGCCTAGTCCATGATTAAAAATAATACCAGTTGTTTTAGTAGATTTGTTAGCGGCTTCTGATTGGTGTTTTTGAGCTAAGTTATCTAGGCCGAATTTTTTAATCATCATGCACCGTTTAGTGTATACTTATATTAAATAGGGAGCATTTATGTCTTATGCTTGTTTAGTACCTTTTTATCGTTTAGATACAGTTTCAAAAGCTATTGATTCCGCTATTAACGATGGTTGGAAAGTAGAAACTATGGAAGATAAAAATTATTATGGTGTTTGTAAAATGAGAGAAGCTTTATTAAATAGAGCTTTTGTAAATAAAGATATTAAATTTGTTAGATATCTTGATGATGATGACGTATTATTACCACACTTAGATTTAATTAAATCTGTTTTTGATTCAAATCCAGATATTGATTTAATCTATACAGATTATGTTGTAAATACATCTGTTAAGAAACAACATCATATCACTTTTCTTGGCGATCCCTTAAAAGATTGTATATCTGTTCATCCTTGGTCATGGATAGCAAGAGTTGAAGCGTTACATAAAATAAAAGATATATATGGAAATTTATGGAATTACGAAAAACCATGTAGAGAAGGAACATATTGTTGGATTAACTTTTTAAAAGCTAAATTAAAAATGTTGTATGTTCCGGTAAAAGCTTATCAATATAATATAAGTTTTGGTCCTAACTGTATTAGTCAACACCCTTACTTTGGTCGTGAAACTTTGAACGTAGTAAATATAATCAAAAAATTAATGTAATTTGGCTAAAGCTTCATGTAATAATTTAGATTCTTTATCAAAATTAGGATGATTACTTGTGTGGTTTGTTTGAGAGTTTTTATTCCATTGATACGAACTAATAGATAAATGTTTAAAACTTAATTTAGCTTTTAAAAAATTATACCAACACCATCCACCTGTTCTACATTGTTTTCTTTGATCCCAAACATAACCATAATGTCTTTGAACCTGTTCTAGTGTTTCTTTTTTAGCTATCCACATCCAAGGTGCTGTATTCTCTGCATCTTTTTTAGGATCACCTGTTAATTTTATTAAATCAGTATTAATAATAAAATTAGTATAAACTATATCGATTGATTTATATTGTTCAAATATGTTTTGAACTTGTTCTAAATGTGGTAGTAAAATATCATCGTCATCTAAATATCTTATTAATTTAGCTTCTGTTGTGAAAGCCGTATTTAATAATTGTTCACGACTAACGTTCATTCCTTTTAAATCTTTATCATGTAAAGTTATAACATTCCATTTATTATTTTCAGCCGAATCAATAGCTGTTTGAACTGTATGTAAACGAGTGAACGGTATTAAACAAATATTCATTAACAACCTACAAAATAAGTAACGCTTCCTGTCGCTAATACTTTTTGTGCATTTGACGGATAGCTAACAAAATTAACAAACCATGCATTATCCTGCTGCCATGTAATTGCTAATTGATTCAGCAATTCAGGCAAAGCAGGATCAGTAAATAAAGGCACAATATAATAACCCCAACTATTATCTACAATAATAGATAAGGCTTGTTCTATAGAATCTATAGTATTAGATGGAATTGTTAATAAAGTGGCTTGAGTAGTTGATAATAATTGATGTTTAACTAATGCTTGACCTAAAGGATTATTCAAGTTATTTATCAAATAACTTGGTATTGTATCACCTATATTTATAGTTATATAACGATAATCAATTACATCATAATAAAGATTCCAAGAAATATTAACATATGAATTTAATCCATTAGCTTGAAATAATGGAATCATACTATTATTAATATTTACAACATTTTCATTTTGTATAAAATAACTAATATCTAGATCTAAATTATCAACATAACTTATATAAACACTATAATTAGATTGTGTTAAATCCAAACCAGATGGAATTAATTCATTTATAGTAAAAGAAACAACATCTTTATTAGAACCGTCTGTATTAAAAACCGCACTTGTTAAACTAGCGGTAAAGACGATATTTTGTGTATTATTATCTACACAAAACATGGTATATTGATGTTGGGTAAATTCAATATTTTCATTTTGAGCTAAAGTAGAAACGAAAAGTGTTGAACGTAATAAATCAATAGTATTAACAAGATAATTTCCTACTTGTTTCCAGTATATTATATCAGCCATAGTTAAATTAAAATTAAATAATAAACCTGCATCATTTATATCAGTATTAATAGAGTTATTTCCATTTATTATTATTGAATTAACTAACTGTCTTGCCAATCCGACAAAGATAGGACTCTGCACTATTGGTTTAGCAATAGTAGAAGGTGATCTTTTCTCATAAAAGTTTGTCGGAGTTGACAAGACAGCCCCTTTTATTCATTACGATTATAATAACACGATTTTACGATTTAGAAAACATTAAGTTCGCATTTCAAGTGTTCTGGTAACTTTTTAAGATAATCAACATCAAAAACATCAAGAAAACCTATTCTTTCAGTTCTTTGATTATCTAAATCCATACCAGAATAATCTACTGGTATTCTACCATGATTCATAACTTGTATTTCTTTCTTATCATTCTTATTATAACCATGAGGATTAATTATAGTTACACAAGTAGGAACAAATACAGTTCCTAAGATAAAATCATCAATAATATAAGTATCAGGATATGGACCTTTAGCTGGAGAAAAGGTTGTGTTAAAAATATAAGTTTTTTCTTCAAATAAATCTAAAGCTTTTTCCTTATAAACATCAGGAAACATTAAAAGATCCATTTCACCATCTAATGTAAAGATAGTAACAATAGCCATATCCTCTTGTTTAGCACGAGTTTTAGTACGTTTAATTTTAACTACACTTCCTACAATACTTGTTTCAGGAAGCAGTTTAATTAATTCAGCATACTTGATAATAAAACCTTCTTTTACGTAAAAACCATAAGCTTCTTGTTCATCTTTAGCTCGATCAGTAAATTTTTTCTGATTATATTGTATCGTATAACCGTTTTCCATAAAGATATCAAACATAAACTCTTCTTTTGATATCTTAGCATTTTTAGAATAAGTAAGCATTCCAGGAGCATTACCTAAAAGTATTTCTCTCCCATAAGATAAATCATCAAAAAATCCACATTTAATCAAATTGTTCAATTTGGTTTTATCGAGTTTTACTGATTCTAAAAAGTGATTAAGATCTTTAAATTGTACAGTATATTGATCACATTCACCTAATTCTTTAACTGAGTTTAAACCAATAATGACCTTATCATCTTTGATGATAAAGTCAGTAGAACAATTATTCATTCTTGGATATTCAAAAATTACGCTTTCTTTAAAATTAAAGAAATGATTTGCCATTGTTTTACTGTCACCCATATCTGCATTAAGTAAAGCTAACGCAAACTCTTGTGGATGATGTACTTTTAACCACATACAACAATAGGCAATTAGAGCGTAAGCTGCGGAGTGAGCTTTATTAAAACAGTAATCTCCGAAACCTTCAATCTGATCCCATAAAGTTTCCATTTTCTTTTTATTATAACCATTAGAAATAGCGCCATTCACGAAATCTTCTTTAATAGACCTCATACGCTCTTTGTCTTTTTTACCAATAGCTTTTCTTAAATTATCAGCTTTAGATAGAGGAAAATTAGACAAAACTTGACTAATTTTCATAATCTGCTCTTGGTATACTAAAACTTCGTATGTATCTCCAAGCAATTCAGTAAACTCAGGTAAAAAATGTTCTTTAACGCCTTGGTTTTTATTTAAAACGTATTGATCTGTTAGACCCGCTTGTAAAGGACCAGGACGATAAAGCGCATTTGCCGCTGAGATATCATCAAAACGGGTTGGAGCCATTCGGCGCAATAGGTCTTGCATACCTTTAGATTCAAATTGGAATATACCATGTGTGTCTCCTGCTCTGAAGCGTTCATAGACCTTTGGATCGGTTAATGGCAGATTGTAAAGAGTGTTAAAACTTATATTCGCTAATTTGCAAGCATTATGTAAAATGTCTAGATTCTTTAAACCTAAAAGATCCATTTTTAACAAACCATAAGCTTCTGCATCATTTTTGTCAAATTGGCAAAGTCTTACACCTTCTCCGTTATCTTCTTTCCAAGTCACAGGTGCATAATCTGTCATTTTAGTAGGAGAAATTACTACTCCAGCCGCATGAACACCTTCCTGTCTAACAAAGTTCTCCATTAAAAGAGCTTTTTCCCAAGTATCTTTATGTTTGTTAGAACTGTTGATCCATTCTTGAATTTTATCAAACATTCCAACTTCACTTAATTGTGGAGTAATACCAAATTTAGCTGGCGGCCATAATTTAGTAACTCTTTCAGCTTCTTCGTTATCAATACCAGAAATACGACAAGCATCTTTAAATGAAATTTTAGACTTCATTAAACCAAATGTGACAATCTGTGATACACGTTCTTTACCGTATTTATTTTCAAGATACTCAATAACTCGTTTACGTTGATTTTGTGAAATATCAACATCAATATCAGGCATTGAAATACGATCAGGATTTAAAAACCTCTCGAAGAATAATCCATGTTCGATTGGGCATAATTCTGTAATTCCCAAACAATAGGAAACAATACTACCAGCAGCAGAACCACGACCAGGGCCGATAGGAATGTCATTTCTTTTAGACCAATCAATAAAATCCCATACAATAAGGAAATAAGACGGAAAGCCCATTTTGCAGATAACTTCGATTTCAAATTCAAGTCTTTCATGTTGTTCTTTAGTCGCATTAGGATATCTCCTAGCAAAACCAGCATGAGTTAATGATTTAAATAAATTTACATCATCATCACAAAAAATTGGAAGTTTATCGCCGTATTGAATAGTATCTTTTTCAACATTTTTGTTGAGAAGAAATAGATAATTCTCAATAGCATCTGGTACTAATCCAGCTATAACTTGATGCTTTGGGTTTTCGTAATAAGATTGTAATTGTTTAGCGTCTAAATCTTTAAACTCTTTACCTTCTGACAAAATAGCTTGAAACGCAGGAATATCCTGTTGTTTAAGCATATATGTATCATAGAAGAAAATAGGCTTTAATTTAAAATAAACATTATTTGATAAAGTAGAAAAAGTATTTACAGCTACATAACATCTATCATTTAATGAATCAATGAACGGAAATTCTTCATCAACAATAGCAAAAAGTTGATCACTTTTAGCTAAAGTATTGACTAAATCTTCAATAGTAAGTCTTGGCTCATAATAAAAATTTTGAGAAGCCATTGTGATAGCTTCACATAAAGCAATATAAGCTTTATGAGAATAAGCGTAGAGTCTAATACGGTCATAAGCTCTATATTTATTAGAACGATCATTGACTACTGTTAAAGTAACTGATGGAATTACATTCTTTCGTTTTTTGTTTAAACGAATTAATCCTGACATATTACCAAGATCAGGTACAGCCATTGGAATTGTTGGATCTAATTTTTCTAAATGAGCAATTTTGATAGCTGATTTCTTTAAAGAGTGTTCACTAATGAAACCAAGTCTACAGAATGTATTTTGCATTTTGTTCTCCTAACCGCTTCGGGTCGCGGCATGTTTAGGTATATGTTTGCAGATATAACGTTAATTCGTCAAGAAAAAGATTTGTTTGACAGAATCCTGGAAAGCGTGTAACCTTTGTGTATTAGGAGTTAAGCATGGCCCGAAAACCAACCGAACCAGAATCTAGAAAAGAAACCATCTCTTATCGTGTAACTCGTTCTTTATATAACAAGGTCATAGGCCATGTTGATGGATCAGACGAACCTACGTTAAGTGATTATGCTAGAAATGCGTTACTTGAACGCATTGATAGAGAAGAAAAGGAGAAAAATGGAAAATCAGAATAAATCATTTTTGAATCGTTTTAAAACTTTGACAGAACACAATGAAATTATTCATTTCTTTAAATTAATAGGTAATGAAGAAGAAGTAAATAAGTTAGCTAAAGAAAAAGCTTTAGAATTAAAAGGTGAATATTATATCACCAAAAACTATTCTAAGACTTCTATTAATGTGATTATTTCATACCCGTTAAATCTTGATTGGGACTCACAAAGAATAGCTCAATCTTAACCAGGAGAATACCATGTTAAACGAAATTCTTATTATTGGGCGTTTAGGAAAAACTCCAGAACTTAAAGTGACTCCATCTGGAGCCCAGGTAACAAGTTTTGGAGTAGCTACATCAGAAAAGTGGACAAAAGATGGACAAAAGCACGAAGAAACTACGTGGCATAATGTTGTTATTTGGGGAAAGAACGCAGAATCAGCCTGTAAATACATGAAGAAAGGTGAACTACATCTTTTTAAAGGTACGATGAAGTATGAGAAGTATGAAAAAGATGGAGTAGAAAAGATTGCTCCTAAAATTCACGTAACTACCTTTAAGCTTTTACCTAATGGTCAAAGTAATAGTGGTCATACTCCTGAAGAACCAGGTAATAGTGCCGCTTATACGGGTGGACGTTCTTCAGATGAACCCGATATGAGTCAAGGACAACAATCAAACTCTAATATAAGTTATGATAACGACGAAATCCCTTTTTAGAATTATTTAAATAGGAGATTAAGAATGGGACGATCTTTGATTGTCCCATTTTTGTGAAAAAGGAAATATTATGAATTTAAATACAGGAATTTATTGTATTAAAAATCTAGCAAATGGTAATTGTTATATTGGATCATCTGTAAATATTAGACTAAGATGGCATGAGCATAAATATGAATTAAAAAACAATAAACATCACTCTAGACATTTACAAAATGCATATAATAAATATGGAATTGAATTATTTGAATTTAAGATTTTAATAAATTGTGAAGTATGTGAATTGCTTACCATAGAACAACAATTTATAGATTCTTTTAAACCTAAATATAATGTATTAAAACTTGCCGGATCACCACTAGGATGTAAAAGAACAGAAGAGTCTAAAAGAAATATGTCTATAGCTCAAAAAGGGAAAATAGTCACAGAAGAAACTAAAAGAAATATGTCAATTGCTCAGACTGGTAAAGTTTTATCTAATAAAACTAAAGAAAAAATATCAAAATATCACACTGGAAAAATAATAACTAATGAAACAAAACAAAAAATATCTATAGCAAGATTAGGAATAGTATTCTCAGAAAAAACTAAAAGAAAAATGTCAATAGCTCAAACTGGTAGAACCTGTTCAGAAGAAACTAAAAGAAAAGTATCATTAGCTGTTCTAGGACGTAAACATTCTGAAGAATCTAAAAGAAAAATGTCATTAGCTCAAAAAGATAGAATTACGTCTGATGAAACAAAGCAAAAACAATCTTTAGCACATTTAGGATATAAAGCATCTGACGAAACAAAAAAGAAAATGAGTTTACGTGTAAGTGGTGATAAAAGTCCTACTGCTAAATTAACATGGGAATTAGTTAACGAAATTAGAGAATTATATGCAACTAGAAAATTTTCACAACGTAAGTTAGCAAAATTATTTAATGTTACTCAACCTAATATTGGTGCTATAGTAAGAAATGAAACATGGATTGTTAATAATTAAAGGAAATAAATATGTCATGGTATTTAAAACTATGGAATTGGGTTTATAAGGTTATAACCTTAAAACCAGCTACCGATTATTTTCAAAAGTTAGCTAATACTAAAGATCCTCAATCTTCTCATGATGCGATTAATTTATTATGGGGTATTGGGGCTTTCTTTTTATATTTCCTAGATCATTTTATATATAAAAGAGTATTTAATAATAATGATTTTGTTTTCATAGCAAGTATGGCAGGTATTTCAACTTTAGCTGCTGTTTCGGCTAAAAAAGTAGATGCTAAAAATATTACTACTACTTCTGATTTATCACAACAATAAAGGAAGATTAATATGGATATCGTAGCTGCTGTTACCGGATTAACGCCATTACAAAAGAAAGTAATTTTATACATAACACTAATAGCACTAGTGTTTGGTGCTGGTTTTTATACTGGTATTAAGACTTTTAACGCAAAATTAACTAATCAAGAAATAAAATATCAAGCTCAGATTGATAAACTAATGAAAGATGTAGCAGATAAAGATGTAGAAGTACAAAAACATTTAGCTGTACGTGATGAGAAAACTCAAGAGGCTCTAATAGCTAAAAAACAAGCCGATGACTCTGGTATCAAAGCCGATCAAGCCGAAAAGAAATATCGTGCTTTAGAGGCTCAATTAAATATTCCTGTTACCAACGATACTACGCCACCTACTGCTAATCAAGTTGCTACGGCTTGTGATGAAGTAATTGCGAAGAAAGATGATCAAATTAAAGGTTTAGATGCTGCATATTCTAATGTATTTGATGCAAAAACCGCTGCTGATCAAGCTGTTCAAGGACTACAAGAAGAAAAGAAAGATCTTGTAACATCTGTAGACTTGAGCAAAAAGATCAACAGCGATTTAAGTAAACAATTGGAGTCTCAGAATCGCCGCAAATGGCTTTATCTGATAGGTGGCGCGTTAGGTGGTGTTGCTACCGAACGTGCCTTGAGGAAATAGTATTTTCCTCAATCCTCTAGTAACGCTTGAACAAATTTAGAAACAGAAACCAATAAAGCCGCAACTGCAATTTCTGAAGCGGCTGTAGCTACTGCTTCTAAAAGTGTAAGCACAAGAGCGAACATACTAAAACTCCTTGAGATAAAATTAAAAGGGAACCAATTAGGTTCCCTTTTTTGTGTTATCTCTCACATTATTCGACTTCTTTTGAATCCTTTGCTACATCGACCATACCAAGATCAATAAAAATATCCGCAACATCGAGAAGTTTGTTAGACATTGAATCTCGGAAACCAGCAACAACAATACGAATATCACGATCTTGGAGTTTTCCAAGCGTGTATGCAAAATCTTCGTCACCACTTACTAGAATGATTGTATCGATATTATTAATTACCGATAACATCATATCAGTAGCAATTTCAACTTCCAAATGCGCCTTACGAGTATTAGTATCACGATCTTGCTTAACTTCCTTCTTTACTACTCGCCAACCATTATGAGTCATCCAATGAAGGAAACTACGCTGCTTTTCTGCGTTAGCATCACTTCCTGTATAAAATACAGCTTTTTGATATTCCTGTCCTTCTGTAAGAACGTTTAAAAGCTTGTTATAATCAATCTGCACATTAGCTTGCATTGCAGAATGGAAAATATTATTGCCATCAACAAAAATAGCTGTCTTATTCATATCAATTCCTTAAGAGTTTTCATTAACTTTAGGTTCATACCAACATTCAAGATTCGGAAGCTCAAGTTTTTCATGAACTTTATCAATCATAGCTTGAGCTTCATCTTCAGTTTCTACTGGAATCTTAAAATAAACTATTAAAGACATTAGAAACTAATAACAACTGGAGTATCATTATTTTCAGCTGAAATCTTATCGATAATAGCTGTAAACTTTTCAACATCTACCTTGGCGCTCTTAATGGCATCATGAAGAAGATCATCATCATTAATATACAGTACAAAAGATTCATGTTCATCAGGAACAGGATCTACTTCTTCTTCAATATGTTCACAAATCTTATTTGTAACAGTTTCGACCTTCTTTTCGTCGAAACCCATTTCTTCCAGAACTTCAGCGAGAGCTAAAACTACTACAATTGAAACTTCCATATTAAAACTCCTTATTTAAAAAGTTGAGAATGGATGCGTGTCCATGAGAGTTTATCATTATGCATTATTTCATATACAAGATTAGAAATAATGCTAGAACCGGGTTGTGGTCGTGGTGAATCATCATCTAAAAAAATATCAAAACAATTATCCATTATAATTTTCTTAATGTCATCTGGTTTATATTCAAGCCATTTATCTTGTTCTCTACATTGACCTGAACTTAAATACTTCTTAAGTGATTTAGTAATTTCTTCTTCAATATCGATATAAAAATCTTTATTTCTCCAACACCAAAACTGGTAATGTAATCGGTTAACTACATTACAAATATTAGGCTCCATATTCCACATAAGCGGAGTATAGACAGGATCGCAAATGAACGTAGCTGCTTCTCTATGAGCAGAACCTAACGCATCGCAATTATGGTGTTTAATATCAACTGTACCATCATTTAAATCAATAACGGTAAGCCCAATTGCTCTTAAAGCTTTTACTCTCTTTTTTAATTCAAACTCTGGGTGAGACATTGAACAGATCATATCAATGATCCAATAGGATGATTTGTGATTTTGGTTTTTCCCGAATCTCCATAGGTGCTTGAAGTAAAGTTGAATCAAATAACGCAAAATTAGAATTATTTAAAAGTCTCTCATATTCCTCCTTAGTAGCATTAAGTTTTAATTGATACAATACAGCCAAGGTCTGATTAAACGCTACAAGATTAGCTGAAGATCCTTGTGCAGCTACCTGACCTTGACTCGCATTAAAAATATCTACATTTGTTCTAAGAGTAAGACAAGCTTCAAACAAATGTAGAATATTAATCTGATTTTGGTTTAACGGAAGTTTAGCTTTAGGTTCTTCCATTTCGTACCTTACGTCGAAGCTTTTCTGGAGAAGTTGGATTAGGTGGAGTTGAAGATTTAGTCCAAGTTGTATTTGGCTGAGACTTCCATTCGCTCTTGGGAACGAACTTCCAACCTTTGTTTACAAGATTAATAGCGCGATCTTCTGATACACGCCTAACCTCGTTGTCAAGATTGCTCTTTACACACTTCATAGGCTAATCGCCTCCATGTTGGCATCATTATTGAATGATGCTGGGTTAATAGTATTAAATTATTCAATTTTAGTAAATCTACCATCATGAAATTCATAAACTGGACGAACCCAATTTATTCCTGTAGCGATATTACGATAAACAATAACAGGTTCTAATGTTTTTTCTATAATTGCTTGAAAAATTATTTCATAAATACCACCTGTTTTATTATGGCGATATAATTCAGGCATATATACCTTAAAAGAAAAAACGCCACACTAAATAAGCTGTGGCGTGTTGAATTTGGTGGAACTGATGGGACTCGAACCCATGACCCTCGCATTAAAAGTGCGATGCTGCTACCAACTGAGCTACAGTTCCGAATTTTAATTAATAATTCTCTTTTTACGTAACGCACGAATCTGTTATTCCCAACGCTCTACCCTATTCTTGCGGCTAAGGGAATCTGATTAAATGTGGCCGTTTTAGATACCGACTGTCGTACCAGCAATATCTTAGGAAAGAAACGGCCAAACCAAACGGCTCTAGAACCGTGTGCCTTTTTATAACGTTCATCAACCAAAGGCCATAAAACGTTGATTGAACGATTTGACACAGCTACAAAGAACATTGTCTTTATAGGTTACGTGTCAAATATCGTTATTCTGGAGGCCAACTACCATTATTTAAACCAAAAGCGCATTCTCGAATCGTATTAATAATTCGATCAGATAATTTTTGTTGAAAACCATCTGTAATCAAAACCGGCATATGCCATTGATTAATACCACATTTAAAATTAAGTTTATCTCTATATTTTGTATCTGTCAATTCGGTTAAATCTTTGCGAAGATAATATTCGGAAGAAGCATTAATACGAAGTTTAATCAAACCGTTTGCATCAATAATAATTCCATACCAACGTCCATTACCTACACTTTGTCCAATAACAGCGGCATATAAAATCATTCTTATACCTGCGTTATGAACAATAGGATTAATCTTTTTAAAGATATATACACCTTCTGTTTCTGTCTTTGCGAAAACCAACTGATCATTTTCTTCTAGTTCTACTAGAAGTGGAGGAAGCGTAACTCTCCTTCCTTTTGTAACGTTTGCTCTATTTAGTTTTGTTGGTGTGAAGTTTGGGATCATCCCGACTCTGTTTTTGATCATATAAGCTATGATCGCGCTGTCAGCTTTATTGCTGATCTTCTCCTATTCGATATACATTTAATTTTGGCGTAGATGGTTCATGGTATTGTTTTTTAGTTAATTCAAAATAATGATCGGATAACATTCTTGTAGTCACTTCATTAATTACTGCAAATTCTTCAGGAGACATAATAGTAGAAATTTCACCAATTCCTAAAATATTTAGTCTCAACTGATAATCATTTTGAGTAATATGAAGATTATTACCTAATAAAACACAAAATTCTAATGGCTTTTCCATATAACTCCTTAAGATAGAGGGCAGAATCTACACGCCTCATTCTGCGGTTTCCCATTTTTCGGCGTAGTTCCAAAATGTTTACCCTGTCAGTAAACATTAAGTGTAGCAGGGAAATTCTTTTGCCTTTTATCGAGGTTGATAGGAAGGATTGCGAATCCACCTTATGATAAGCAAGTAACAATCGCCATTGTTACGCCAAATGAAATCATATCAAATGGTCTACTTATTCTCGCCTAGTTTAATACTGCGTAGATACTAGGAAACTACTGTTTAGGTCTTATATCCAATCTAGGAATGCCTATTGGATGAGGGACTTGGACTCGAACCAAGGAAAAGCAGGATCAAAACCTGCCGCGTTAACCACTCCGCCATCCCCCAACGTTAAAAGAACAGTTTTTCTTACTCTCGGATAAACTGAAAAACCTCAATCAGAGATATTTTAATTGGCTCTGATTAGTTTCTTGTTTGCTACCCCCACGAAATAGCCTACGCACAATGTTCTATTAAAAAAGGCGCGATATGCTGTTTCCGACCAGAAGTAGCATACTCACTTCACGCATTCTCTAGGAATGCCTTGGAGATATTATGCTTAACGTGGATATAGTGGTTTTACCGTAAAGATGAACTACTTTTCCAACCAGTAAGGTAAGTAGCTGAAGGTTTTGTTCTATCTGGAGTGAAAGAAACCTACAAATAAGACTCCTTTCCGACTGAAACTTTGGTGGGCCATCGGAACACCACTCGAAGGTGGGTGCATAGTATCAACCGCTTCTAGTTCTTGTTAAATAAGCTAGAAGGTTATGATTGGTGGAGGTAGCGAGAGTCGAACTCGCGTCTTAGAAGTGCTTTGAGGTAATTCGTTCACAAGCTTAGTCTATTTTTATGACTGATTCTCTATATGGAAATTAGACAACCATATTCAAGAAACTAACAGATTATTCTGTCCTAGTATACTGTTATCAACTAGGCTATACTTCTTTACTTGCTTTCGATCAAGTCTACTAACAAGTCTTTAACGTGATGGTTATTGAAGACTAACCATTACACGCCTTCTTCTTTTGAAATTAAGCAGCCTTGAGAGCAACCATTTCAAAAGAAGGAACGAAGGAACCGAAGAAAGAAAATACATTCTTGGCGTTTAGTTTTTGATCGGCTTTTAACGCGGCCCACTGATCAACCTCGGCTTGCATTACGATCTTAGTTCACAACCAATCGAAACCGTGATACCCCCGTTTCCTATTCATAATTCACGAATCATGAATAGGGGTGTAATTTAGTGCTTGTGCATCTTGCTGTGTCCCGCAACCCGATTCTTACCTTTGTAAGCCCCGGTACGAGTACGTTTGTGTCCTTCCTTCAGTTTCGACTTGTTGATCTTGTCGAATTTCTGAATTTTGTTTTTGTCGTAAGCCATAGCTTACCTCCTTCATTTATAAAGCCAGAATTGGCTTCATGAATGAAGTTTGTCGTATCTCTTTTTCATATTACTCCTTTGGAAGTTTACGATCTACTTCAATTTCTACAACAATCAAACCAGAACCATCACAATCATAAGTGATATAGAATTTCCAGTTTCCTTTTTTCATATCATCTGTTAAAGTGTGAATTTCTACATCATCCGATTCTCTTGCTGTTTCATAAGCTGAAATTTCGGCCCATTTCTTAGCTTTTTCTTCATCTGTAAAAATTTCCATATCCGAACCAGAATGTCTATCTTTCCAAATCACTCCAAATAGATTCATTTTTATCCCGCTTTCTGCCCCTTCAAGTATTAAGCTTACGGGGTTTGGAAGGTGTATCGTTGTTGTGCCAACGACAACGAATTGAAAAAGAGCGCCTTTTGAGAGATTTGAACTCCCGATCTAGTGATTAACAGTCACTCGCTTTAAACCGCTAAGCTAAAAAGGCATTTGTAACAGAAAAGAAATGGTGGCCCCGCTGGGATTCAAACCCAGGACCAATCGGTTATGAGCCGATAGCTCTGATCGCTGAGCTACAGGGCCATAATTTCTTCATTTAACCGTCATTACTAGATTCCACTAGCCTATTCATTGAGTAATATCCTTCACCATGACAGCAAAGCCAATATAGGTTACGGTTGTGTGGAACTGTGAACCTTAACGTAGTTCCCTTGAAGTAATCATACTAACGAAAGATTCTGTTATGTGACAGTATCTTTAAAGAAACAAAAAGTTCAATTTCCACTTTACAGTCCGTAAAGGAACTTTCAAAGAAAATCGGACTTACTTGTTAGCTGGGATTATCCATATCGAGTTTATCCATTTTTAGGATTAGCAAACACTAACGATCTAGTGATTATTCTCTTAACTTCAAGAGCTTTTAAGCTTTCGCTAAAGACGATAATCCTCGTCTATGAATATTAATCGCTGCATTTAAATCTCGATTCAAAATAAGACCACAAGAACATTCGTGATTACGAGTAGATAATATTTTATCTACTATCAAACCACAACCAGAACAAATCTTGGAAGTATTTCTCGGATCAACTAATATTACCTTCTTACCAGCATTCTCAGCTTTGTAAGAAACGAATTGTACAAATTGATTCCATGCTACGTCTGCAATTCCTTTTTTGACTGCCTTCATATTTGTTTGTTGTATTTTGTCTATCGAAAGATTCTCAAACACAATTAAATCATATTTCTTAACTAAATTTAAAGCTTCTTTATGGCAAAAATCTTTACGCTTGTTGGTTGATTTTTCATAAATCTTAGATTCGATTATACGTTTTTTATTTCGTTCTTTAGACCCTTTAGCTAATGCTTCTCTTTTTCTAGATGCATTAGCTAGTTTTTTCTCATATTGCTTGAAAAATCTTTGACGTTGAATCGTGTTTCCATCTGACATAGTAGCGAAAGTTGTTAAACCTAGATCAATGCCTACTGTATTAATAATAGATTTTTGTTCTACGTTTTCAAATTCACAACTGAATGTAGCAAACCATTTATTTGTTGAAGTTTTCTTAATGGTTAGAGTTTTAATCTTACCTTCTGTACAACGATGGAGTTTTATTTTGAGATCACCAATAAATGTTAAGTTTAATTTATTATTTATTATTTTAAACCCTTTTTGTGTATAAGTAAAACTATTATAACTACTTTTATTTTTAAATCGAGGATATCCTGGTTTCTCACCTAACTTACATCTACGGAAAAAAGATTTAAAAGCAAAATCAACTCTTCCTTGAGCGTCTTGAAGAATTTGAGAATAAATATTGTATAAATCTTCTTTATTTTCTTTCAATATAACAAGATTCATACGAATTTCAGATAAAGAAATACTTTTCTGATCTTTTTCCCATGCATTCTTACGTAGTTCTAGTGTTTCATTGTATACATATCTACATCCTTCTAAAGTCTCATCCATCTTACGGAGTTGCGACTTCGTAGGATAGATTCGATATTGGAAGGATTTAAACATTTTAACTCCTAATTATTGGTATCCTATCACATATGAAGGACTTACTACGTAGCATTGTGACTTCTCTCTTGACCTAGTTCTTAGTGGTCTACAAACGAGATATTGTATCTACGCTAGGTGAATTAGCCAATCGAAGCTTTTGTCACATTGACTAATTCGGTGTGGTGCGGGTAGTCGGAGTCGAACCGACAAGCCTTACGGCGAAAGATTTTAAGTCTTTTTCCTTTACCAGTTTGGACATACCCGCATTGGTTCACTTCTTAACTGGATTGTTCTTACGCCACCAAGCACTTGCCATTTCTTTAGCCATCATCGTCACTTGGAAACTCTCTTTTTCACGTTTCTGTTTCTTCGTGAGAATAATATTATTATCTTCTGGTTGTTTTGTGGTTTCTTCTTGCATGATATACCTCTAGAAAATGGTACGCCTAGTTGGAATCGAACCAACGACCCCGAAATTAGAAGTTTCGTGCTCTATCCGACTGAGCTATAGGCGCATTTGTTCAAGTCGGTTAATAAATAGTTTTATCCTCTTGATGTTTTAGCATCTGCTTTATCTTTCAAAATCTTATGAAATATATCATTTGTTTCTGATGCTGTTAGAAATGCGTTTTTTACATTTTCAAGAAAAACCATTACTTCTTCTTTAGTAGATCCTACTTCAATCATGAAATGTTTACCAGAAGCTTTATCTTGAAACTGCACACCGATCTTATTATCTCTAGTGATAACTGGACCAACAACGATGTTTATCATCGTGTGTGCATCCGAAGAAGACAACACACGAATCTTTCCTTTATTTCGTATTTCTGTTAGGAATGACTCTAGCATGTTATCCTCTCAAACGCATTTCTGCAAATTTCCCTTTATCATCAATGTATCTAACACGTTTTATGTTTGCTAGTTTTAGAATATTTTGACAACTCAAGCAAGGTTTAGAACATACTGGTTTACCTTCGTAATTTTCACGATAAACATATACAATAAGATTATTTCCATTATCATAATGTTGCCGTTTAATAATAGCCGCATGTTCAGCACAGATATTATTACTAGTTCTTTTATTTTTAGAATCTGGATGTGACTTTTCAAATATATTAAAACCTACACTTATGAGATTTGAACCGCTAAAGAGTGCAGCACCTAACATTCGTCCTGGCGTATTACCATTAGAATAAAGCCTGACAGCTTTAGCGGCTTCAAATCCTCGTTTCCAAGATTTTATGATCTTCATCATTTAACCTTTGTGTTCTATTAACATTATTTGAATGTCAAGGATTTGGTAGTTAGCCTAAACTAACTATCCTTAACCTTATATCAGTCATAGGAATTCTGCAAGCGGAATCTTAAATATTGTAGTTAAATCTACTTAGTGCCACCGGAGCCAAAAGATCCTTCAGTTCCGTAACCACCCTTTTTTGATTCACACACAAGATTTCCTCTTTTTAGATCAATTTTAATGTGAGGATCAAGATTTTCATTTAAAATTTCTTCAATTTCTTTCTTTGTTGGAATATGTCTACCTGGAAGCGTAAAAAATTCGATTAAATAATGTGTTTTCTTAATAGGTGGTAGCAATTCTACTTCCATATAATACCCCTTCAATACTAAAAAAGAATTCAGCCCTTAACGGTCCTTATACTTTAATTGTTGTTGGTTAACAAGTTCATGAATTTTTTGGCTCAAATACATCAGTCTCTTGGCTAGATTGTGTAGAGCAGTTTTATTCGTTATCATTACTAGTGGCGTCTTAGTAGCAATGACTACTATAAAACTGAGGAACAATGCTTCTGTACAAAGTAAGAACATTTTTCCTCCGTGATTCATAAATAAACTTTCTCTTGCAATTATCTTATAACAGAAAATTGGTTATTTTAGCGTAGATTTTGTATTTAACTTCTTATCTTGCGAAAGTTTGATTTTATGTCCAGCTATTTGTCCTAATGCGTAAGCTTCAGCACGTATTTTTACTTCTTCGCTATAATTAATAGGTATTAAATTAGGATAGATTTCTTTTAATTTTTTAGCTGACTCTTCTGCTCTATTATTTACAGTAGCTACAGCAAAAGGATTATTAAAATTATTTTGAGTTTCTGCTTTAGCTAATCGCAATCTTTTTAGAATAACTTCTACTGCTCCTAGAAACCAAGAATCTTTGTATGATTTACGTTTTTTATATAAAGGGTCTACACTTAATCTAAATAATTCAAGAGTAATATATGTAGTTAGATATCTTACAAATATAATATCTGAAGGTCTACCTACAATTTTCATCATCGTATCGTGAACCCGAATAGCAGCACAACCATAAAGATGAGCAATTCCATTTGCTAATTTTGATTCCCATGCTTCAATATTAGGAGAATCAAATAAAGGTTCTTCATCTTGTACGATTTCTTCCTTTTGACCTGTCATCATTTCGATTTGGGTCATATCCAAACGATACTTCTCTAAAAGTTCTTCGGCCTTAGCTAATGCTAAGGCCGCTTCGTTCTGATTCGCTGATTTTGATAACGCAAGTAGTTTTTGTACTTGTTCAATCACTTTTTGTTGTTCTGGAGAAAGCATGGTCATGATTAACCTCAATAATGACCATATTCATACCAGGAGGAATCATATCAGTCACAAGTGATCCGAAGTGGTCGTATTCTGGATGATGAATATGTGTGGCATTAGAAAAAGGATGAACAGTAATAAACCTACTTTTACCGTCAGGAAATTCACCAATAAGGACAGCCTTAATGGACTTGTCCTTATCTGTCATAGATTCAATTGTTTCTTGAATTGTTTTGTAGAGAAAGCCTTGATAAGTCAAAAAATCTTTTTCATCGAAGAAACGCATAGGAACCTCCCACTACATTGTATCGTATGCGGTATTTCGTGCAAGATGCTATTTTTCTAAATGAATGTCTCTTACAAGTTCTTCTGAAATAATGGCTTGTGTTGTGGTTCCATGTAAATCAGTGGTTATGCCTAAACGGTTATCATCAATACGGCAAATAATCTTGATTCGAGTATTTGTCTTAAGTACAAAAGTATGATCTATTTGGATAGGTTCTACCGTAGTCGCAAAAAGTTGTCTTTGTCTCGTAATGAGTTTTTCAGTTGATTTAATCCATTCTTTAAACTGTTTAAGAGAAAGAAAAGCTACTGTTGGCATTATCTATTCCTTTTTCTAAATAAAAAGAAAACAAAAATTGGAATTCCTATAATGTAAATTAGATGCATTAGCTTTCTCCAATATAATTTCTAAATACATCAAGAAATTCACTAATAGGTGCTGTATAAACATCAAAAACTTCACTAAAACCAGCCGCTAATTCATGACCTCCACCACCACGACTCTTACAAAAAAGTCTACAATTAAACTTCTCATTGCTTCGTAATGAATATCTGATAATGTTTTTCTTTTCATTAGGTTCATAATTGATTAAAAAACCTACAATAATATCAATACCTTCATTTTTCAACATAGCAGCGGCATCTGACATATTAACTTCATTGACAAAAGCTAATTTATAATTAGCTTCTTGAACACGAATTGCATTTCTCGCTAATGAAGCTTGATCGTTAGATCTTACCTTACCAAAAGCTTTAATAATTTCTTCCATTTTTAATAGTTCTGATAATTCAAAATCAAAACGATTACCAAAGAAAGAAATATAACCCGCCATTTGTCGAGCATAAGGGAAACGTTCATCATCCTTTTGCCATGTGTCAGACAATGAAATTAAGGTGGCAATTTGCTTTTCAGCGTCACTTACTGCGCCCATTCCGAAAAAATCTTCGACTACAGCAACGGCTAATCTTGCGCCGGATTCTGATTTAGAGTTTTCGCCAAACATAATTTGATTAGTGTTTGGAAACTTTTCTAAACCAACTAAAGAATCTTCATGATGATCAGCAATACAACAACCATTACTCAAAGCTTCTTCTAATTGGTAACCCTTGGGTGAACAATCAATGAATAAAGCATTTTTAGGAACGTTTTTGAATTCTGTAAAGTAATAAGGAATAAATTTTAGATTAGGAAAAGCATTACTAAGAATTTCTCTTGCAATAATACCATCCGTACAATCACCATGATAAAAGACTTTATCAATTTGTACTAAAACTTGACTAGAAATGCGACCAATCATAAAACTCCCTTAGATTCAATTTTGAAAGTTTTCATTACCTTTGTTTGTTACTGTTTTGGCGTATGATTCAATACTTCCTAATGTTACTTTTGTCGGACACGTTTCAATTTTCTATTTTGTTACTTTTAGAGGCAATGTTTCAATACAGGTTGATGTTACTGTTACAATGAGCGATTCAATATTCTATTATATTTCAATACTTTCTGATGTTACTTTTACGGACAACGATTCAATACAGCGTGTTGTTACTATTCTTGCGAATGATTTAATATGGGATGATTCATTCATCGTTCATGTTACTATGCTTCGAGCTAATTCAATTAAAAGCGATGTTACTGTAGAGGTCGATGTTTCAATTATCGACAATGTTACTTTACGTATCACTGTTTCAATTATTGATGTTGTTACTATCGGGCGTGGTGTTTTATTTAGCCTAATGTTACTATGTCTCTTTTTGATTCAATTATCGAGAATGTTACTTTCAACCTACCTGTTTCAATAATTCACATTGTTACTTTACTCTGGTATGATTTAATTATCGACAATGTTACTATTTAAAGGGTTGTTTCATTATCCAATGATGTTACTATCTACTACACTGATTTATTTTTGCGCTTTTTGGTTCATTTGTCGATGATGTTACAGTTATATTGAGTTATTCAATTTACGACTGTGTTACTATTCGACGTAGTGTTTTAATCATTAAGGATGATACTTTCATCAGAAATGTTTTATTATTCCTTTATGTTACTGTTTTGCTAACTGATTCAATTGCCCTTCTGTGATACTTTCGAATTGGTTGTTTCACTTGGTATCATGTTACGTTTATTGCCAGTGATTCAATTGGCTATAATGTTACTTTACATTTCGGTGTTTTATTTTTGGTGATTGTTACTATAAACCCTTTTGATTCATTAAGTATCGGTGTTACTTTACTTAGTGATGATTCAATATAGCGTAGTGTTACTTTCAATACGCATGTTTCATTTTTCAATGTTGTTACTTTAGACCATCCTGATTCAATTCAATATGCTGTTACTTTCATACTCTCTGTTTCATTAACCTGCTATCGTTACTATTTGAGTTCCTGATTCAATTTGCTTCAATGTTACTTTACTACCTCGATGTTTCAATTGTGCGTTGTGTTACTGTAAGACTATATGTTTCATTTTGGGTGGATGTTACTTTTGAACATATTGATTCAATACCCTAACATGTTACTATAACGATTGGTGTTTTACTTATTTGCTTTTTAATGAATGAATTTGATTCCACATGGCTTGAATACCGTTATGAATACCAACTTGATGGAAACCATATGAATCAAGCAAAGTACGACACAATGTTAATTCATTAACAGCTTGATCACGTTCTGTTTTTATTCTTTCTATTGCTAACAATATAGCTTTTTCTTCAGGAGTCATTATTCTCCTTTCGGATTAGGTGAGAGTAATGGACAGTAGCGCGAAAGCCACGCTACTGTTAGGTTTTAGATTCCGGCTTTCGGAAGATTATCAGACACTACAATCGACTTACAAAACACTGTAACGCGTAAGTAAAATCCATACTTGGAATATCACCTTGATCTTCGGTTGTTACAGTGTAAATTGTAGGAAGAACTTCATTGTTATCATTTATTCTTTTAATGGCGGTAATTATGACTTTTTCTTGTTTCATTTTACACCATCGGCCAATTTGGAATTGGAATCTCATGAGCATGATTCAAAATCGAAATAGCAAACGGCTTAGGCGGCTTTTCGTTATAATGCAGTTCGTAAGCTACTGCATGATAATGTGAAAGAAAGATCTTAACCGCATAACGCTTCACTCGACTTTCGATATGACCATCTGGCAACTTACCACTTTCGTAAGTAGCGCGAGTTTCCTTATCCACAATGTTACACTTAGCGAGTTTCTTTGCAGCTTCCGCAGCATACTCGCCAGCTTCATTCTTCGCCTTTTCATATGCTTTACGGACAAGATAAATCTTACCGTAAAAACATTCATCGTTCTTGTGGAACTTCAGAAAACTTTCGCCAATCTTCCAGCACAGCATTTTAAGATCACTGTTCCAAGGACGAATGGCAAGTGTGTTAATCTGATCTTGGCGAGTAGAAGGTTTAGTGGTAATAATACCAGATTCTTCGTCCATTTTCTTTGTTTCAAGCATCATTGGCAGAAACAATTCTGGATTACGATTTAATCGAATAGCCAAATCAAGGATTTGGCTTTCGGAAGCCTTACCTCTAGCTCCTATTACTTCTTCAAACAGTTTACGTGCTTTTTCAGCACCTAACCATTCAATCGTAGGATCAAGGCCAGCATAACGCCAAATATGAGAAACAACTGGAGCCTTGGTAATATCAATATTCGCAATTAGACCTGCACTAATAACAGGACCAATACCGAAATTACTACGTGCCCATTTACCAATTTCTTTTTGTGCAGAATAAGCATCAAGAGCCAATCCACACATCTTTTCCAATCCTTCCATTTGTTCACCGAAAAAATGGACTAAAGTATGTGGTCGATCATCTTTCTTAAATGCACGAGTCTGGTTAAACGTGGCTGTACGGAATTTCTGAATGCGATAATAAAGACGAACAAGACCTCTAGCCTGTTCATCCGTAAAAGTCATCTTCTTAATTTGTGCTGGTTTGAGCTTAAGGATCTGTTGAAGATCAACTTCAAGCAAGTTTTCAAGATGGGCTGTTACTGAATTCATTTTATCTTACCTCATGATTTAAAATTTTACCGGCAATTTCAGGATGGATTTCTTTGCCAAAATAGAGATTACACTTAAAACCGATTACTTCTCCATGATGACCAAGCATGTATGAAATTGATGTAATGGTAAGAAGTGGAAGTCTACCATATTCTTCTTGACCTCTAAATGGAACCTTATCACCAATCATGGGTCTAAACGGAAGTGAATCAGGATAATTTTTATCGGAATAAGCGTCAATGTTGGTTGTGAATAATACTCTGTTCATTAAGTTTTCTCCCTTGGCTTATGAATCGTTTTCAATAGTTCAACAAAAGCATTAAGTCCTTCCTGTGTATCAATATGATAATCTCCTACTGCAAAACCTTCATAATACCTTAACGGAGAAATACCCCCAGCCATTCCACCTACTCTAACTATCTTTCCCCATTTATTATTGAATTCTTCTGCAATATCAGATGGAATACCAGGACCACTAGCAGAATAGTAATACCAGAGTCGCTTAAATATCCATCCAGCAAAAGAACCTACAATACTAGTTGGTACTTCTCCGCATGAATTAATGAAGACCGGAAAATCAACTACTTCAATACCTGCTTCTGTAAGTTCTTTTCTTACGATCTCTTGTACTTCTGAATCTACTTTTGGATTATCTCTATCCACTTGTCGAGCTAGATTTATCATGATTAGCCTCTAAATATTTATTTAATTTATAAAATAGTTTTCCAATTTTGTATGGAATAGTAATAAACCAGAATAAAACCTTAATTAAAAATATAAATAAAGTACTGTCTTTTTCTAATACCTCTTCATTTACTTCTCCCATTAAAAAGAAAATAGAAAACACAAAACCAAAAAGATAAATCTTTAAAGTAAGTAAAACTAATTCCATTTCGCTTGTCATAACGTCATTCTAAGAATGTATTCTTTTGCTTTCTTTGCATCTGTTTCATGAAATAGAGTAGGATGACCTTCGATCTTATGGTTGTTCATGAACCATTGACCAAATCTCAAAGGTCTTCCTAGCGCACACCATTGGTTATATTCATCACCAATTTGCCATGCCTCAAACATACGAGTTTGAATTTGAAGATTCATACAAGTCCCGTATGTTGAATTGGTTGATTAGGGAAATGAATAAGTACTCGTGAAACACGCTTAATTTCATCATCATGTTCTACGTGAATCACTTCTGCATCTACTTCGTATTTATCACATTGAATTGTATTTTCTGTAATTTTAACAGGGCCTAATGCTCGATGCATTAGAACATCGCCGGGTTTAACTAGACTCACTTGTTTCTCCTTAAAAGTATGTAAATCGTTTTACATTAAGAGGATTAATAAAACCCCATGCTTTGAGATTGATTTGCTTATCGTAATCTGTTACTGAAATATCTAGATCTTTCTTATCAAAATAAACAAAAGTAATCCCCTGTCTTGCTTGTGTAATTTTGTAAGTTTGTTCATCAATTTTAAATAAAACTTCAGAAATAAAACTAGAATTCGGATCAAGAACAATCCACCTTTTTTGAATATATTTATTCATTTGAGTAAAAACTTTTATAGCATGATCCCAGCGAGACTTTTGAAGTTTATTCATCTTCATTTCCCTTAAAAATGATTTCAATACCATCATCTTCTAGACGCAATTCCACGATTGGTTGATTTTCTCGTTCTTGTAAAATACGAGTTAAACTATCCCAAGTAATGAATGATTTAGGTTCATCCTCATTACTATCGTTTGCAACCGCCTCTAGAAGATCTACAAAACGTTCGTTAAATGTGACTCTCAATGGAATGCTCGTTTAAGAGCATCACAAAGTTCTGGAATAGGAATTTGCGAAGTATATTCACGGTTAAAATGCTTTTTAATAAATTCCATGTATTCTTCACCACCTCCATCCATACCAAAACCCATAATAAATCCAATTTCAGACCAATCCATGCAGTATTTAAAGATATAAATCAAATACCCATGAGGTGAACAACTATCTCTAAGACAAGTATGATCATATGGATGTGTATTTTTTTTTAATTCTTGTACATTTTTCAAAAAATTGATCTGTATTTTTACAATTTTTACTTGTTTTAAGAAGCCATACCCAACCAGTAGTACAAGGATCTGTTTCTTTTACAATTTGCTTGAATGTTTCGATATGCATTTTTAAAACCTTTCATAAAGATCTAAAAACTCTTCTTTATGTAATGTGGAAGGTTGATCTTGTGGTCTGGAAACAATACCAAACATTATAAAACCTCTATAATCAGCTTTGACTTCTACGAGCGTTTTATTAAGTTTGTTTTTCCAGCAACCAAGATTCGATGGTTCTTTAAGAGCTTTGTGTGATGGGTATTTATGTCCACGTTCACAGATATCATTACCATTAAGTCTACGTTCTCTAGCAAAACAAGCAGCACCACACTGAGGACAATAACCTAGTTCACTCATGATGCATAAGCTCCTTTACTAATAAGAAGATTAAGAGTATGAGGCCAACGAACTTGAACATCTGCTTTAATTTCAGCACGATGTTTTTCGTCTTCTCTTTCAGTATGGTTATGAATTTGTTCTAATTGTAGAGTGATTTCTTCTTTTTCTGATAGATACATGTAAATTCTCCTAAAAAGGTTTATTTAAAATATTAATCCCTCGCTTGAAGAACAATATCAAGACAAAGTTCTTTACCTTTTTCCGACATAGGTAAACCCTTCTTTTCCATATCTTCAAATGTCTTATTCATCCAATTTGTAAGAGACTGATCACGATGCTCTTTGGTTGGATGAAGAATTTTCTGAGCTTCTTCAACCGTATTTGCAAATCCTAGAATTTCATAAGCTGAATAACGATTGTAATCACCTTCATATCCAGTAATGAATTCATTTCCTTCTTTCTTATGATGAAGGACGATAAATGGCATAATACGAGCGTCCATTACTTTCTCCCAATCTTATTAGCTGTTTCTTTTTGAAGGGATGCACTCTTAAGCTTGGTTTCCATATCTTCAAAACAATGAAATTTATAAAGAGTAATCACTTCTTTTGTTCCCTGTCCTTCAAGTTGAACTAGCTTATAATGGTTTGTATCTTCACCGATAACTTTAAATATTCCATTACCAAAATTACGATCTTTATTAATCTTAACAATTTTCATATGTATCCTTTTTATAAAGAAAAGTTATCTTCATCTAATTGATAGTCTTCAAGATCCATACCAAGTGGCTTCCTTGGCTTAAGTTCAATACCTAGTTCCTTCATATATGCTTTAGTTCCTTCTTTATCATTGATAAGATCAAGACGAAGAAGTTCACCCATTTGTTGAAGATGCTTAGTTTTGGTTCTTTTAAGTTTAAACGCAAATGCAAATGCACGTTCAAAAGCTTCATGAAGTTCATAAATCAACTTAAGAACTTCGGCGTCTTTGTCTGATTCTAGTAGTTCTTTAGCCTGTATACAACGTAAAAGAAAATCTGATCTATTCGTTCCTTCAATCATATAAACCTCTAAATAAAATTATGTAAAGGAAATGTCAAGGGAGCTATCTCCCTTGCCTTGTTATTTGTTGATGATCTGAATGAATGAAAGCCCTTGTCTTTTGCCTTCTACGATTTTACTTCCAATCGCATAGGCAACGAACATGAGAACGGGAATCATGAGCAGTACTAAGAACTTTTCTGAAGTTCTTAGGGGAGGATTTTTCTTGAACATAAGCCTAGTTCCTCCATTAAAGGTTTGACTTGTGCCATAAAAATACATCGTCATGCCATCATCCTTTCTTCTTCACATGCTTTATTAACACACCATCGACAATCGTGATGATGACGTTCAAACTTCGCTGGTCCTTCGATAATCGCGTTATTAAGTTCATCATGAGAAAGAATACCGTCAATCATAACGACTGATAAATCTCTAGTAATACCACCTTTCCATGTTTCATTAGCTTGAAGAGTGATTAGAGTGATGTTTTCGGAAAGGCTTTCTTTTTGCACAAATGCTCCTATTAAGTTTATTTAAACAAAGGGTGCCGATACTTAGACAGTCGGCAATTGTTTCTGTTCCTTATACAATAGGTTATATCCCTGTTTCCACCTATTGATGCTCTCGGTTTCTGTAGACGGAACAAATCGTCTGGGAATATGCTTAGGAGTAGCTTTGCGATAGGCGATGTTCTCGATCACCGTTCTGCTCTAAGAAACCCTAGTCATAAGCATTAACTTATGATATGTATCAAACTAGGGCTTCTTAGAACAGAAATAAGTCCGTTTTCTGGATATACGGACAAACCCAAAGTCTTACATATACATAGCGGTATGGACCTTTTCGGTTTTCTCCATACTTCTAACGATGGTAAGTTGCTCCTCGTTAGCATGTTAACCCTCACATATCTTTGATTCTGTGAGTTCCTACGCTTTTTCAGGGTATGCATCCCCTTATCTAACGTAGCAAGACGTTCCGTTTGCAGTAACGGTAGTGTCCCGAGCTTGTAATTTCCCTAACAGTGTGCCTCTGTTAGCAAAATTACTTAGCTGTTGTAGATCCACCTGTCCTACAGGCAATTAATGTATGGTTGATTATGACGCCTCCACCATACACCGGAAACATAAAGTTTCCTGAATCTACTTCTCGGCTTTGAGCGCGCCACTTCCGAACTATATTAGCTTCGGAAGTGGCCCTAGCAGCCCTCCCATTAAGTAGGGAATCACTGTGCAAGATATTCAATACCATCACTAGTAGTAATGGTTTGAATAGCTTTTGTTTCTTCTTTTGTTGGTGGACGATACAAAGCAGGACTAATCCTTTTTGTATGTCCACAATGTGAACAAGTTTCCATTACTTCTGGAGTAATGATAAATTTATCCATATCTGATCGCTTGATCAAGCCAACATCTTCACCGTTAGTCTGGTCTACTGTATTACGCCAAACAATATCAGCGTTACAGTAAACGATACCTGTTTCAGAAGAAGCAGAAACCATATGATTGCAGATATCTGACTCACACAATGAATTTTGTGAAGTAAGATGTCCTTTCGAGCAAATTACATCATCGTAACCTTCAAAAGACATGTTACCTCCGAAGTTAAAAGAAAGAAACGTTCAAACGTAGATTAGTTATATTCCTTATCCATACTTCTTATACCAGAATTAAGTCTTTATTTGCACGTAACTATTTCTTACATGAGCAGGACGAATAAAACGAATATAATCATAATTAATTAACTCAACAGAACCATTTCTTAACTCAACAATAGCCAATGTATGATGCATTGGAATATTATCTACTAATTGTGAGTCAATAGTCCATTGATGAAAAGTAGCTTCCTCTACGTCTACTTTTACTCCTTCTACATACCTTTGGATCATGACTTTTCGCATATCATTCCTTATTATTCTCTACTATATACTTCAATGCTTCTCTTTCTACCATTTGTTGAGCTAATGCTAACCAAGATGATCCAGTAAATTGAACCATTCTTCCCAACTCACGAACTTTACCATTCTTAAGAATGCCTGTTTCTATCCATTCAAGTAATTCTTTAGCACATTCCACTCGATTTACATGAGTAAATAACTCAGCTTCATTCATTAACTCTGAAGGTGTCATACAATCTCCGCAATATGCATCGTTGCGGATAGAAGTTTAACACTTTCATTTTGAGTAGATTCTGTAGGTTCCCAAAATTTACCAGTTTGAAGATTAACTACACCAAACTTTGTATTAGGATAAACTAGTCGATTAGTTACGCATATTTCTACTCTCATAAGAATCTTATTATCTTCTGTTTTAAAGATTTGTCCAATCTCCATATGATGCATTTTGTATTTAGGGTATTGAACTGGAGGGTCTTCGATAAACCTAAGCACTCTGTCTCCTTTTTGTTATAATGGTAGCATCTAGAAGAATGACTTTTTCGGAAAGCTGCTCCCTACTTGGATACATAACTAAACCTATATTAAGATTTAAAATGGCAGGAACATTATCTCTATTCTGCACTTCAACTTTCATAAAATGACAATTTCCATGTTTAAAAATAACTCCTTTTGGTACATCTGCCATCATAACACCATTAGGAATAGGATCTTCTTCCACAAACTTGATACTAGTCATTTTAGTCCTTTGAGAGTATTGGTGAAGCATTAAACTTCTCCATCATCAAATACGTGATATACCAAACTACCACCTTGTAATTGGAATGTTCCAATATAGTGACTCGGCCATTTTTCTCTATGATAATTTGTTTCTATGATAATAATTTTTCGTTTTACATAAATAGTTGATTCAAAGGCTACCCAAATTTGAGGTAAGCCATCTTGAATTTGTACACATAAAATCTGTGCAAAAGCTGGCATTTCAATTTCTTGATTATCAACAATGCTTAATGTGTATTTGTATATTTGCATCATGTTCCTTTCTTAGCAAACAAGTTTCAAAATCACATAATGGAGTACATACATTAGTGCAATTTTGTTTTAAATGTAACTTACAGCTAAAGAATGGGTCAGTCTCCATCCATTTTAAGATTGTGAGAGACATTTTGGTTTCCTTATAGAAGGTTTAATATATTTCATAATAAAATCAGGATCATTTAAAACAATATGATTATATGGGTCATTTATATCGGCTCCAATGGTCAAAATCCACATATCTTGCTCAAATCTCGCCGTTAATGGCTGGCTCCAATTGATCTTGAATATCAGATACACTTTCTTCGGGATAACTTTCATCTTTGATACAGGTATCCACTTCATTTAAACTCCTTAATCCTCTTAATGGTAGAAAATTATTAGAAATTTCTTTACATGGATTATTCATCTTAATCTCACTAAAACACCATGTGAAATTATGATAAATATAATCTTTAATACGCCATTTATAGCGAACTTCATAAACTGATTTTAATCTATTGAAATTATATTGAAACATTTGTTTCAATGTATAGCGTTTTGTACATCCACTAAAACCACATGCGCCTTTCCAATCTGTGTCTTGATCAGGAAAAGTTCTACACATTTTAGGACGATCATCATAAATCAAACAATTACCTGTGATATTACAATGATGTTTACATGTGTAGTAATGAGTATTGCTATATTCTTTATGTTTGAAATGATTTGATGAAAGAACTTTTTTAGCTGATTCTGGAAATTTATTAGGATCATTACCTAAATAAATAACCATATTTAAAACTTGTTGTGCCTCTGAATCATCTTTATAAAATTCTCTTTTATGTTCGATTTGATCAGGTGCAAGCCAGGGTAATATAAACGATTTACAACAATGTCCTGAACATCTACGTTCAAACAACATACTATTCCTCTGGTTGAGTAAGTTTAATATCGTTCATGAGGAATTTGCCATGTTTTTGTGCCCAATTATGAATTTCGTCTATTGTCGCACTTGAATCAAAAATTTTTGTTACGGGACAAACTCTATAATCGTCTGGACCTATCTGATTTGCTAATTCAATAATTGCAACAATTTTCATAGACAATCCTCACAAACGGCTGGACCATCGCCGGTAGGTGAAACACAAATAAGATCATAATTAACACGTTTTTTACATATCATACACGTTCTATCGTCTATAAATTGATCTATAAGTTTTTCTATATTGTTATTCATTTGTTCAATTGGATCTAGAATATGCATAATATTCCTATCTGTTATCCCAATTTTCATTAACTCTAAATGAGTGAAAACTATCATTACATAAAATAATATGATCTGACAAAGGTAGAGATAAAGTTTCTCCTGATTCTTTACATCTACGAGTTAAAGTAATATCTTCTCTTGATGGAACTGGATTACCACTTGGATGATTATGGCACATAACAAAAGAAGTACCACCTAATACGATAGCTGCTCTTAAAATTTGTGCAGGACTACATAATGTACCAGTTTCAGTTCCAGAAGAAATAAGTTTATGTCCTATAACTTTACCTTTTGCGTTAAGAGCGAGTAAAATCATATGTTCCTGATTTACGTCAAGTTCTAGTTGTGCGAATAAAGTACGTAATACATCTACCGCAATACGAGGACTTGTACATGTTGGTGCAAAAGAGTCTGCTACTTCACGAACTACAAAGGTCTTGGATTTAAATCGATAATCGATCATGACTTCCTTTCTGGTGGACCGCAAAGAAGTATACGTATGGCTCTTAATTGTTCATTGGTTAATTCAATTGTTTTAATTCTAACATCAGCCAAAGTAGAAGGAGTGTTAGGTAAACATCGTGTCGTAAATTCTTCCCATATCGGAAATCTATAACCACGAAACTCATCAGTCATTTCAATGAGCTGATCTAATGCATGACCCATTTCTATCTTCATTGTAAAACGACCTTCTTTTACTCCTTGTCTACGCCATAATTGTTGAAGATTTGCGTATTCATGATCTGAGAATGATGGCATTAGATTTCCTCATGTTTATAAAATTGTTTAAATGTCCATTTCTCTATCATGAATATCATTTTATTAAAAGACGGATTGTTTAAGAGTAAATTTTTAGTCTTCCAATCTTCACGTTTATAAATTTTATGTATTAATTTACGTCTAATACGAAAAATTAATGTAACTCTTATTGCTACTAATATTAATAATGATTCAATTACTAATAATATAATTATCATGAGATTTCCTCATGTTCGATACGTGGATAATTCACACGAAAATCTTTAAGATGCCCATTCTTACAGGTGTGTTCATAAAGTGGTGGATAAAGCGTGAATACTGATCCTGTTGGACTCATTAATTCTTCACATACATCACAATGATAGTTTATTGCATAGGTTTTTACTTCTTTCTTGATTTCGGGCATGATTACTCCGCTAATTTATTAAATAAAGCTTCGTTTGTTTTATACTCTTCTGAATCAGGTAATGGACCTGTATATTCTAGATATTCTTTTACAGTATAACCAATAATAATTGCAAGTAGACTTACTGGATCTCTCCCATTAACAGCTTCGTTAGAAGGAGAATATAAATGAGTCCAAGGTCCAGCTGTATTATCTCGTAGAATTGTAATCTTAAGATGATCAAGAGGATCTTTCCATCCTGGCTTTCTTAGTCTTTCGATACCTAACTCTGCGGCTTCTTTGATCGAGATTAGATTCATTCTGTTTCCTTTTTGATTTGACTCTCGAAACAAGTAAAACCAACTGGATGATTATCTTTATCGTAAAGAAGATAACCAGTTAATGTAGCTGGAACTTTCTTTACAGCTAATTCTTCATCTTCTAACCCAATTGTCATTGAAGCTGAATAAAGAAAAAGAGGATCATCTATATAAGGAAGTGAATGAATAAAACCACCTTGCAAAAGAAACGAAGCAAACGTTTCCATATTATCCATATTAATTTTTACACCTGAAGGTAAGGCTTCTGTAAGAGCTTTTTTAATTTCTTCATGTGAAGGTGGACGATTTTCTGGATCTGTAAAGAACTCTGGCATTTATTCTCCTTAAAGATAAATAAAATTCTCTTCTGTTGGATATAATGCGTCTTCTGCTCTAGATTGAGCCATTGCTTGTAGTTCGTCTTTGCATGTATCCATTATATATTCTTCTGCAAACCAAGGTGTTTGCATTTTATCAGCTTCTAAATTAGCTTTATCAATTCTAGCTTGAAGATCAGAATTATTTAATTCATCATTAAACCTAATAGCTCCTTCAGTGATTGATTTAAGTAAATTACTTAGACATATTTTAACTGCTGTTTGTTTTAGTTCGTCTGATAGATCGTTGTAAGTGCGGATCATTATTTCCCCTATAGATTATCAATAAAGATTTGAGCTTCTTCTTCTGATTTGAAAGTTTTATCTGGATAGTTTTTAATTTCATCTTTAATACTCATATACTTATAACCATCACCTTTAGGGAAGACGATATAAGTCGTATTATCTTTCTTACGCCACATATTACCTGATTGGGCACGTTTCCATTTAGAGTTTTTGTCTTTCTTCGGTGCAGGTCTAGCTTTATCGCTAAAAACGTTTATGTCTGCATAGTCCATTGCTTCCTGCTCAGTTTGATATTGTTCAGGAAACATAAAACTATTAGAACCGATGATGATATTAACACAATAGAAAACACCATTACGTTTAATCTTAACCGTAGTGAGATTCTTACGTTTTTCTAAATTATCAAGAATTCTCGTCCATTCACTTGTTGGTTGAGTTTCTTTATCTTTAAAAATGGTAATATCAGCATAATTCATAGCATCTTCGGCTTTGCTGAATTTTTTATCATGAGTAACTGTCATTGGTGGAGCATCACCAATTTTAATTACCTGTGAAACATAATATTGGTCAATCGTTATATTGAATTTAACGAAAACCGTATTATCACCTTTCTTTTTCTGCCAATCACGGTTATTTGATTGACGCCAAATACCTTCTTGTTGCTGTGTTTTACCTGCATTCCTAGCATTACCGAAGAAAGTTTTCTTTGTATCTTCTTCAAAGTGTCTTTCAAAGAATTTATCAAAAAAGTCATGATTTGATTTAAACTTACCAAATTCAAATTGATTAAAATCAAATTCTACTTGATCCTCGAATCTTTGTTGATCTTCAGGTGTTGGTTTACGAGTAAAACCACTCTTAAAACTAGGATTATACGTATCTTTAATTGGAACTTTATTTTCCAATAAATCAAAGCATACGTTTAGCATTTTCATCTTTTCTTCTGCATCTTTATCTTTGCAGATATCTGGATGATAAGTTCTAGCAAGATCTTTATAGCGGGATTTAAGGTCGTCAACGCTTATGGTTAAACTGATGCCCATGAAGCTTGCCGCCTCATGAATGGTTAGTTTCATAGGCTCATTTCCGTTGTGAGACATAGGTAAGAGTGTAGTTTATTTCTCTCGCCAATGTCATTGAACGATTAAATCCGATGCATAAACCATCTTTAAGTTCGTTTGCTTGCTGAAGCAGTAAATGTTCTGCCTTAAGTTGTTGATTTGCTAATTGCCATGTAGGTGGTGTTTTATATTTAGAGTTATGTTTTGGATATTTAATAATAGTTTTAACCATATAAATTAGATCGAGTGCTTTTTCTCTATCTACGTTAGCGGATTGCATAACTAAGACGATTAGATATTCATCATGCATTGGATACCTATCTAAAAAGAATGTTAAAGGGGGGTGGAAACCCCCTACGTTGTTAGCGTAGAGGTTTCCATCGAGTTTGAGTATTAACTATTTTACGAGCCTTTTTGATGATCTTGTGAGAATTGACGTATTCATTTAAAAATGTTATAGCATCATTCATCTTTTTAGGTTTAAGGAACTCAATACGAATTCCAGTTTTTGAAAAATGTTGAAGATATAGACCACTTTCTGTCATTTGTTCATCATTATAAAAAAATAAATCACTAATTATAGCAAGTAATACAGAACTTGGTTTACTGATAATCCAATTGTGGCGATTATCACTTTTCATTACATGTACATCGATATGATGAAAGTCATCACGGCTCCAAAGTTGCGATCCCCACATATCGTACCAGATATGCAGGGATCGCGGTTATTAGATGTTAGCGAAAACCAAATCCTTTCCGCTATCTATTCTATTAAACTCTTGATGCAACTCAACAGCGCGAGTATAACTCACGCACATTGAGGTCATGATTTGATGAATTTCAAGCTCTTTCTGACGATCTGATTCCTTACGTCCAGCCATGATAGACTCCTGTAGCTTAAATAAAGGAAATTATCTAGGCGTAGGCTATTCGCGTAGATAATATAGTTCTCTTATACTTCTTATAACAGATTATTATATGAAATTACAATAAAATAGAGCCTAACACAAGCTACGTGTTAGGCTCCTTTGATGAACATTCACGCGGTTAACGGGGAGGCGACTGATATTCGTATAAAATAAGATTATTTAAGTTTACGTTATTTAACAATGGAATAACCATGTTCTTAGTTAGACCGCCATAGCCTATACCTGGAATTGGTAAATGGAAAAAGGTATGTTTATGATTATTGGCAAATTCTTCAAGCTTGTTTAAAGAACCTACTACTAGACTTATCGGGGTTTTATTCAAATAATGAGTCTTTGTCTGAAACGCGAAGATATTATAGGTTAAATATCTTACAATAGCTAAATAATAGGGATTATCTAATTTTTGAATTTCTTCTGCTATTGCTAAATCAAGATTAGGCATGTAATCTCGAAAAGCTTTCGCATTTCCCGCGCCCATAACTAATCGTTCTTGACGAATGATAGCGTTTGCAGTAAAACCAAAATAGTCTTCATTATTAAGATAGTTTAAAATATTATCACGAATAATTGGATGCTTTGATATCATATAATTGGGTCCAGTAGCCCAAACGGATATTGATTCGGACCTGTAAACATGAACCTTTTGGACACTCTGATCTTATGATCATAAATAACTTTATCTAAATCTTCATCCGTAACACTTGTTCTTTTAGTGACGATCATTGGTACAGGATAGCGTACAATAGGGAATTTTTCCCAAATTTTCAAGGTCATATCGTATTCAGGCATAAAACTATTATTGTCAAATCTTAACAGGTAATCAACGATCTTACGATTGTAGAAAATCGGTTTTCTTACTGGATTAATACCTAACATGTTCTCATCGGTATTAGGTAAAAGACTAAATGGATTTAACTTGCCGTTACGTTGATTAATCGAATCTGCATAAATAAGACCAAACGATTTATATTTTAAAAATTCAAAGAAACCTTCAAATATATTTGATAGGTAATAATCACTTGAATCAATAATCGTAAATATTGGATTATTACAATATTGCAATGCGACGTTATATGTTGATCCAGGCGTTTCAATTAATGTAGGATTATTAGACAAGTATAATGTATGTAAGGAAATTCTTGGATCACTAGGTAAACTACTTAAACATCTGTTTAAGTAAGGATCGTTTTCTTTGGTAATTATTAAAACATCGATCATACAATAGCGTTAGGAGAAAGAGTGCAACCGCTATTACTACCACCGTTATAAACGCCGGAACCTAGTGTATTACTAGAACCATCATTTCCGGTTACAGTAGCGTTAAGGGCATGAGAAACTTCTATACCATAACCATGATTACTAGAACAATGATTACCAATCACAGTAAAGTTCTCTGTTCCATAATAAGAACTAGTATATTCACCAAGTTCAATACCGTTACTAGCATTGCTATTAGAAGTACAACCAGTTATAGAAGAATTAATTGTAGAATCATTGCAATAGATACCTTGAAGACCATTTCCGTTAGTTGTACAGTTAGTAAGAGTTACATTAGAAGTATTATGTAAATCACGACCACCAGTTGAAATACCACAACCAAGATTATTGGAAGCTGTTACTCCTGTGATAGCGATATTACTAACCGTTTGAGTAACATTAGGCTCAAGATCAATACCACCACCCGCACCAGCTAAACCACCATTATTTGAATAAATACCACCAGTAACCGTCATGCCATTAGCAGAAACAACAGACATTCCTGAACGCCAATTATGCTGGCAGTTACAGTCATTTATTGTTGTATTGGTAGCATTATTATCAACGAGAATGCCATCACCCCAGGCATAGGAACAATTTACGTTATTCAATGTTATATTGTTTGTTCCGTAAAGATAAATACAAGTTCCGTCTTGTCCATCTGAAGAAGAAGAATGGTGAGTTGGATACGGGCTATCACCTACGAAATTACCACCATTAATCGTTACGTTAGAGCTACTTGCGAATGTAAAAATAGTATAAGCATCAAAATTATTAACAAATACTTTAAGAGTTGCACCAGAAGTTAAATCAAGAGTCATGCTACGACCACCTGATAAGTTTTGTGCAGGTCGTAAACCAGAATGACTTGAACTAAAATTAGAATTAATCATATAAATGCCAGGAGGAAAGATAACTGTTCCTCCTATAGCGGCTACAGCATCACAACACGCTTGAATTGCGGCTGAATCATCGGTAATACCATTACCAGTAGCATTGTAAGGTGAATCTTTAACACTAGTACCAGTAGGTGCTGTTGTTAAAGTAATTACAGCATTTGCTAATTTAGTATTATCTTGAACACTAGTTGCTGTAACAGAATCCGCAACACCACTAGCAGGCGCAGTATACAAACCATTACTTGTAATCGTTCCATGTAAACAAGTCCATGTTACGGTGGTATTAAAGGAACCATTACCTGTTACTGTATCGATAAACTGTTGAGATTCATTAAAATAAACAGTTGTAGAAGATGGATTAATTGAAACACTAGTAATACTAGAAACACTACTTGCTGTCTGGAATGTATTATCACCTGAAATACTTATATTACCTAATTGATCGGCTGATTTGACTTTATAATGATAAAGTGTATTGGGAGTCAATCCGCTTAAATGTTGTTCATGAGAAGAATAGTTAAAACTTAATTCAGGAGTACTTAATAGATTATAAGTAAGATCAGTACTATACATGACTTGACCAGTACCTACTTCACTCAAATCCCAGGCAATATCAATACTTGTTTCAGCTAAATTTAAATAATGGACATTAGTAATAAGAGGACCAGTAGCTACACTTGTTACATTAATAGTAACTGTAGCATATTTAGAAGTATCCGCAACACTTATAGCTGAAATTACACGAGCGCCAGCATTAACAGGAGCCAGATAAGTAACAGTATCACTATTACCATTTAATTCAGTAATTGTACCAACTGTACTATTACCATTAGGAATACCATCAACTGTCCAAGTTACGTTTGTATTAGAAATACCAGTTACTATTGCTGTAAGAGCTAATTCTTGACTTGTATTAATAGTTTGAGGACCACTTGGAGATAAAGCCACACTAGCCTCCACATTAATAGTAATAGAAGAAGTTCCTGATTTAGTATTATCTTGATAAGATGTAGCTGTAATTGTATCAGTAGTGCCAGTTAAAGGTGCTGTATAAAGACCACTACTATTAATTGTTCCATAAATACAAGACCAACTAACTACATGACTAAATGGACCTGTTCCTGTAACCGTAGCAGTAAATTGATGCGTTGTTCCTGAATTAATTGTATAAGATGAAGGAGCTACTGTAACACCTGTAATAGCGGCACCAACAGGATTACCCATACAAAATTGATAATGACTTAAAGAAGGAAACCCTAAATTAGTTGGAATATACATGAATTCACTATCAGTAAAATTGAAAACACTAAAACCATTTGCTACATAAGCTGTTATATCATTTAAAATATATTGTGAAAGAATATCTGAAAAACCAGTAGTAACCGTAAAAGGTGAGTTAACTAAACTAATAATATCACAATAACCACTTACTGAATTATAAGCAGCTTTATAGACATTAAAAGTACAAGCAACATTACATGTATAATAATCACCTACTATTAATCCTGTTGAAGAAGCGCCTTGCATGACACCTAAATAAATACCATCGTCTTGAAAACTGTATCTGACAATTTGACTAAAGGTTTCATTAGTAGGAGTTAATGTATTAAATACTTGCTGACTCCACGTAACGCCTAAATCTTTTGATTGAAGATTTAATCCAAGTTGTATTGATGTAAAACTAGTTATTAGACTTGGATCAAAATAATCTACGGCTATTGTGTATACGTATACATTGCCACATTTTTTGAAATAAGATTTATCTTGAGTTATTTTAGTAAAATGATTATCAGATGTAAAAATAGGCGTTTTATCATCAATTAAGTTTCGACTGGTAGAAATCATAGTTCTAACAATATTACCATTATCTATAATTGTTCCAGCTATCGTATCTACGATAAAAAATACGCTATTAATCACACCAATAATGTTTGCATAGTTAGTAGCTATAGGAGTCCACGTTGTAAAATCAACCGAAGAAACATATATAACATTTAAATCGCTTATATATAAATAAGCATAACCTGTTTCTTCGTCAAACATTATTGAATTACTAAAAATAACATTAAATACATTAGAGAAACTAGTTGTTAATTCAGTATAAGTAATAAAATCAGTAGTTGTTACTACGTACAAATGTCCTGTATTACCGGCTGAAGATGAAATAGAATCTACTATAAATAAATAGTAGGTACTTAATATTTTACGAATAGCTAGTATTTGACCAACATAAGGAACAACAAATAAACTAAATGGTTTACATCCATCTACGAAAGTTTGATCACCTTGAGAAACGATTAATACATTACCATTAGAATTAAAAATATTAATATTATCTTTTTCATATAATACTCTAAGATTAGAACCTACAAATTGATCGAGATTAGTATTAATTTTATAAAGATGATTTGGTAAAGGTTCATTAAGGATGGTTTTTTCTACTAAACTAAACGCATCATTAGTAGCGCCTAATTCTAAATCATTACGATTATTAAAACATGTATAAAATAAAGAATCATAAACACCTAAAATAGGTGGATAATAAACATTACCGTCACTATCTATACTTGATGGTAATGTTGCAAATTCATTAAATTGAATAGAAAGTTTACCGTTTATAATAGAGCCTGGATAATTAACATTATCGGTAGAATTATAAATTTCAGCAGAAATGATTTGTGTATTTAAAATATTAACTCTATAAATATAATTAGGATTACTAAGTGTAGTTTGTGCAAGAATACCAATAGAACTAGGACCAGAAGCCGTATAAGCTTGAGTTAAAACCGTTAATGTTAAACCTTGAGTACCAAAATAAATACTATATAAGGAACTATTAATATTAATATCATTAGTTAATGGAGCATTATAATCAAAATAAAAGAAATTATTAATTCGATCATAACGTAAATGACTAGCATAATTAGAAGAAGGAAGAATGACTTTTTTACCTACTTCATACAGGTTGTTTACATAATCACCATAAATAGTAGGAGGATAATCATCTGAAGGACAAGGAGAAACATAACTAACATCCCATACAACACTACTCATTCACCGCCTCCATGATAGGGTGCAGATATAATTAAATCTAAACCAAATGTTTCACGTATACCCGCTGTAGCATAAACGGCAAACTGTCTATTATTCTCAAGTGATAATTCTATATATTGATTAGAGTTTGCTATACTTACATTTTCTGTTTGTGCGGTTAAATCAATGGTTCTAAAAAAGAAGTTAATAGAATGATCAGACTGAAATACATAAAGCATATCATGTATAGTATTATCGATAACATATTGAGTAAATGATAAATCTATTGGATCTGTATCATAACCTGACGTATCATAAGGTGCAGGTGTAGGTAAATTCCATGTATATTTTAATGTTAATGTGTTATTAGTATAATCTAAGATATATGCATAAAATAAACTACTATTTGTTTGATCATAAGTTAATATAGATAAAATATTACCTGTATAATCTTTTTTAGAAACTATCAGATAACCTGCTAGAATAATCGTATTACTTAAAGAACCTGTAGACCAATCTTCTATAATCATAGTTCCGTCATTGTTATTACGTACAATAAAGAAACCACCATCATTTAACGCTATAATAGCTAGTACATTAAAAATATCAACAAAAGCTATATTCCATGTAGTTGTATTATAAGTACTAATATTTCGTGATAACAATGTACCTTGTGTACCTAATACATAAATTTTTGAGTTAGATGCAGCTATATACTCTGCGTATTCTATTGTATCGTTATTGGTCATAAAAATAGAATAATCACCCACAATAGAAGGTGATTGATTTAAATAATTAGTTCTAATAACTGTATTACTATACTTGTCGGTATAATAGACGTTGTTTTTATTAACGGTATCTCCTAAATTCATATTAGCTAAGATATTTGGTAAACCATTATCAGGAAAAGAAACAATAGATGATCCTGGCATAAAGAACCAATACGGTTTACGTTCCTTTTTTAGTTGAAAAGGGTTTAAGTTTGAGTTTGGGTTAATGAAAAATTCTTGAGTCATTTCACTTTCTTTTTAGTTTTCTTACTATTAAGAATAGTTATAAATGGCATTTTGAAATTCTTAATAAGAGTAGCCTCTTTAGCCAAAAACATCTTTTTAGCTTTAAAGTTTTTAATCGGGATCATCTGACACCTGTTTAATGATTATGTCAGATGGAAGGGTTATTGTCAATAAGGTTAAACTTTATCTGGTTTAGCTATTCTTAGATCAATAAAACCGATTGGATTACGTTCTTTGTCATATTTTTCGTTTGCCCATGAACGTTGTTGTATTTGAAAATCAATAGGTAAGCCCGTCATTTTTGTACCTAACGCTGAGAAAGCCATAACTAAAGCGACCCACTTACCATTACGGTGTGGGTCTTTTGGATTACCTAATTTTAAGGCTTCATATTCTTCGTCATCTAATATTAAACGAACATCAACATCACGCCATTGTTTGCCATATAAAGCTGAACCTACTAAATAAGCCGGTTTACCAAATGCTGACCATACTTGTGAACCAAATTCATCTAAATGTAGAATTGCTGGCATTCCTATACCGATATTTATTTTGGGCATTGATTAGCCTCTAAAAGATTCATTAAATGTCTTATTTTCGTTTCATGTTTCTTTTCTTCGGATTGTATTTTTTCAAGAATTGCTTCTTTTAAATGTGATTTAGCCTCTTCTTCGGTTTGATATGATTTTTCTTTCTTTAGAGTATTAGTATAAATTTTATCAATATAAATTCTAGCTGAATAAATATTAACGTCAATTTCTATATAATAATAACTTAGATCTTTTCTAATAGGTTTAGAGCAATTACATGGTAAATTGCCACATGTTTCACAACACATTTCTGAGAAATAGTGCCCCATGTTATTGTCCTACTAAATGATAAAACGATTTACTAGTTACTGTAAGAATTCCTCGCTTAATCAATCCTTTAAGTGGTCGTTCTACTTCATGCCAATCCCATCCAGCACACCAATTCGCTTTTAAAGTTATACCAATATAAACGTGTTTACCACCTTGTTCTTTAATATAATTTAAAATGATTTCTTGATTTTTAGATAGTTTAATCTTCTTCATAATATCTAACTCTTTCAGGTAATTCAGGTAAATCTACTGTTTGTCCAGCTAATTCATGTGTACAATCAGTTAAAAATTGAATTTGACCATCTTTAACAAATGAATGACAACGTGCAGTAGGAATACCACCTGAACATGATACTAGAACAGATGGATAAAACGTAGGTTTATCTACATTTTGATTGTATTCCCATTTATGTTCGCCTTCAATACGAACGTTATGAGATTCGTTACAACCTGGGCACCAAAAGAAGATGTTGTTATCTTGTGTTTGAAATAGAATTTTAGATAGGCGTTTCATAAAAGATTATGCTCCTTACAATATTCTAATGCTGCGTTTGATGGACCTTCAATCCATTCTTTTTCGATTTCTTGTTCTGTCCATACTTTTCCATTAGGATCAGAACCAGTTAAGTTCTTCATTGCTTCACAAACAGGGCAATAATCATTATTAGATATTAAATATAAACCACCACATTTTAATGCTTGATTTACTATCATCCAATGACAATTCATTAATGGATCATAAGGCGCTTCTTTACATTTTAATTCTTCCGTAAGTCTAACCGCTGCTTCATTGCCGCTTTTAGCTACTAAATGCATTAAATTTCTATCTTCGATAGCTTTTCTTAACATAGTCCAGTGATTATCACAAAATTTCATTAAAGTCTCCTATCACCTTTACTTAATTTTAACACTTGTTCTTCTAATATTGCAACTCTTTGTTCTAACGTCATTTTCTTTAAAGTCTCTAATCTATTTAAATCTCTAGCATTTTCACAACCAGAACATCGACCATCACTAGAATGTGGCATTACACATTTACATGTGTTACAGAAAATGTTTGTCATGTTACTACCTCCGCTTCTGTGTTTAACTTAACGTCTATTGTTACTTCAGCGTATGGAATTGCGGCTCTTGTACTTGATGAATTGGTACTAATATAAATTTTTACAGCATCTACATTCTTATGAAGAAGTTTAGCTTCTTTAACTACTGCATCTAAAATAATTCTATGTAATTCTTGTTCATCTAAACGAGTAAAAAACTGTTTTTTACTAATTGTTGTTTCATGAATATTCATTCAATTACCTCCAAATTTCATTAAAGCTTCTACTTTAGTTTCTAAATCTTTAATTCTCTTATTTTTAAATTCCCTATCAAACATTTCTTCCATCATTAAAGCTGCTCGTAATGTAGACTCATCGCATAAACAAGTATCCCAAACTACTACACCACCACCAATCTCTGTAGAATAGTAAGTTCGGCCACCTGCTTCGTTTAGTTTCCAAATTAAAGTGTTGCCGTTAGGTAAAGGGCATTCGCCGGATTCTTGGATTGACATATTAGCTCCTAGTTATTAACGCAACTGATTACTCTGTTGATTTTAGATAAAGGAATAACTGTTTGTCTTCTATAAGTTGGAAAAACTTCAGTTACAACAACTTTAGTTTCGGTTAACATTAGATCTAATGTCATTCCATCTTTAGGTTCAAATTCTTCTATCTCTCCACCTTCAAATATAATTTGAATTAGAGTGAAAAACATACTAAGGCTCCATATTTTTAAGAAGAGTATTTAAAGAAACGAATTTATGCATAGATTCGTGTCCAGGCCAGTAATCGGCTCTAAGACAGAATTGGTTCTTTTCTACATGAAAACAAGGTGGTCCGTTATGTCCTAGTAATTGATTCCAATCTACCTCTTCTGAAGCTTTTAGAATTTCTTCTTTGGTTGTCATTTAACCTCCATTAATAAAGTAGGCTTAATTGCTTTATGTTTTTTGTTACGAGGTTTTTTAGCATTAATAGAATGACCACCACAACAACATTTTTTCTTACTATGATTTTCTGGATCTTTACAATTAGATGAAATAGCTTTTTTCATTCTACTACCTCTACATTATTCTTTAATAATTCGACCGTATTTGTAAAGGCTTGCATTAATACTTCTGGTTTAATGCCTAATGGATAAACTATTCCCGTTCGTCCTTTACCTGCCATAACACAATCAACGATCATTTCTAGAACATCGATCAAGTTAACATCGGAAGGGATACCATCATCAACTAGAAGATGATGGCGATTAACTTTACGGTGATTGTCCCACCACTCCGTTGTGGCAAAGCCTGTAATGAATTCTTTATGGAAAAGGTCGATTCCTGATACTTTATCATAATCATGAAAAGTAATTGCTTTTTCAATTTCGTCTTGAAAGAATTCTAAACCTTTATTTACATCAGTAATATGTTGAATACTACTGTCTAATAATTGTTCTTTTGTGACATTTTTAAAATCACATGATCTTGTGTCTGCGTTTTTAGAGGGATGGATAATGATCATTTAGTTTCTCCTGATTGATTACATGATTCAAAGGATACTATTTTACCTTTATAAAATACTACATTAGTATAAACTAAACTTATATCTTTTCCAGCAAAAACCATTTCAATAATCATTTTATTAACAGTTACCTTATCTTCGTTTAACATTCTATAAGTTAGCTGGTTCATTATTATCTCCCATGAATGTATCTAGTTATTGTGTCTATACAATACTGTTTTTGATTAATTTGTTCTCTAATATCATTCTTATATAGATACATTGTTCGTTCTGTAAAACCTACATAATCAATCGCAAATTTATCATCATGATCTTCAACGTATGTTAATTTATAATATCTATTATGAATGTTAAAATTTTGAGGTAGATATTGTCGTAATTCTTGGGGAGTTATCATTCTTTATCGCTCCTATAAGGATAATAAAGCTGATTAACCATTATTGTAAGTTTTTCTACTTGAGATTTAAGATCATCTATTTGTTGTAATAAAATTGGATCTAAATGCTTTTTAGGAATCTTAGATAATTCATAAGCGGCACAATTTTTAATCATATCATCGTTTTGTGCCATAATTAATACTCCAAACTTAAATCATCAGAAATAAGATCGGAATTTTCTTTCTTAAATAAGAGATCAGCTTTTCGCCAAGCGTTTAAATAAGGTAGATCGCATCTTTTTGTGTGTTGTTTAATAATTGCATAATTTTCTCTAATATAGCTCATTTTAACCTTTTTTAAAGTTAGAGGAAGCTTTTCGTATTCTGAAAGATTTAATCCAAGGAGTATTAGGTCTTTAGCTCTAATTGCGGCGCGTAAGCCTTGAACTGATGGTTTTAGATACATAGCATTATGTTTTGGTGTTGCCTTAAGGAATTTGCCTTCGATTGGGAAGGTGCCGGTGTAAATATAATATTCAATCAGGCAGTTATTACTGCAAATTTTACGTTCTTCGATAGGTAGCGACTCCCAATCTTTTTTCTTTCCTTGCGTGGTTGTCTTATCTTTTATAGCTAGGTAGATCGGGCCAAAATGATTGAAATAGGGTAAGTGTTCATAGAAAAAGTCCGATTCCATCTTGTAAGCGTTAATAGGTGCAAGTAGCGTATCTGGTATGAGTTGTGAAGTATCCAAGAAGTTCATGCAATCTATTTTTGGTGTATACGCTTTCCTATAAGATGCTACCTTTAGCATGTTCTTTTGAGACTGTTTCACTCCCAAAGCTATCCTTCTGGTGCGTGTGTAGAGGCTTTTTGATAGGTCGGCTAGTTTAGGAAAGTAAGCTTGAGCGTGACTAATAAAGAACATCGCATCAAAGTCTTTAAATAAGAATAAAGGAATAAAGAAACGAAAGTCCTTTGTTTCTTCTACTATATTAAAGAGTTTTTCAATACGATTATGATTCCTCATATCTTCATATGTATTCATACGATAATAAATTGATTCGAGATTTTGATTAAATTGGATAACGCTCATATTCATCCTTTATTCTTTTGTGTCTATTACTTGAAATTCAAATAAATATTTTAAATTAACAATATTTGCATCATTAAAATCTGAATTTGTATCTTTATTAAAAATAATTGAAGCTATGTCATTGTTGTGACTAATTATCTTTGCTATATATAATTTACTTCCTAGTTGATATAAATATTTTTTCTATCTATAACAATATTTGACGCTAATACCGGAACTAAGATCTTCATAACTTTATCCCTTGTCTAATAATCTTAGAAAATCCTCTAGGTGCATCAATCTTGATTAAATTACCGAATCTTTCTAATTCTTTTATATAATCGATGATATAATTTAAATCTTTATCATGTAAATAATTTACTTTAACATAATCTTGCCCTTTATATCGACCAATTATAATTACTGTACTTGGTTCGTGAAAACCAATATCCATATCTATTTCAGTTCGTTCTTTAATAAGTTTTTTAAGTTCACTTACTTCGTTAGAAATCGTATTAAATCTATCTCTGACATATTTTTCTTTAGATTCATTCATCATATCGTAATATTTAACTATTTCTCTCAATTTTCGTAAAAAATTAAACATATCAACCTCTCTTTCTTAAGGTATACAGTGTAACGCTTCTGCATGGTTGTGTATACCTGTTATTTTTTACCATTTCCGTTGCTGGCCTGACCGTGATATCCTCAATGGTATGAGCAACCGGCCTCCTTCCCAAAATCGAGCTAACTCCTGTAAAGCCTCGCAGTTGCGGGGCTTTTTGTTGGTCGGTGTTACATTTGTTACACTTCGTCACACGTTTTCTACACTGGAAAATGGAGTGGTCATGAAAGCTAAGTTGGCTTCAAATCATATAGTTAAACTTGTCTCTCACTGTGTCACATTTCAGAGGGTGAAATGGTCCCTCGCGTATGTGTGTGTGTGCGCTATGTGTGTGCGCGATGTGTGCTTTTACGGTCGTGGCATGTGACACGGAAACAGGCTAATACATATATCTGGTTATGCGGGACTTATGCGTACAAATCACTCTAAAACCTAGTGTAGAAAGTCTGTGACGAAGTGTAACATCTGAAACACTTGATACCATTATACTTATAAATATTAAGATACTTCTTACTTAATTTATTCTTAAAATAATATATAATATATAATATATATCTTATTTTAATATATTATTATATATATTATATAAGGTTTTTATTCAATTTGTTCATCTTGGAAGGTTTTATGAAAAAACGCGAAAATAAGCACAAATTATGGCAATCGATGATAAATTTAGATCTTACTCCTGATGAGTTTATTTATTTAAAAGCTTTAGGTCAGATTCGTGAACAGAGCCTTCGTCAGTTGGTATCTAATATTTTAAGACAAGAAATGAAAGCTTTTAATGATATAATTCAGTCTCACGTAGATACTAATGTAATGCTCCCTTCCTTGGAAGCTAACGCTTCCAAAAAGAGATTAAGAGGAAGACCTAGATTAAAAGACGAGCGCGTGTATACCAAAGCTAGGAAGGAAGAAAAGTTACCTACTTCTATGCTACAATTAATAGAAGATCAAATAGAGGATTGAAATGCCTATTATATATGTTCCAAAGTTTATGAGCGATTTAGACTATAAACTATTAACAATAATGGATAATATGAATGGTAAAGTAAAATTTGATACTTATTTTCTCGATAAATATAATCTTAGCTATGTTAGAACTCATAATGCTTTTATGAGACTTAATAGAGAAGGGTTAGTCTTGTTTAAATGTAGAGATTCTGTTATAGTTGAGGTTGAACTGACTTATAAGGCTCAGTCGTTTTTAGCCGAACATATATTAGGTGTATAATTGGATAATAAGAGTTTGTTTCCAGATTCTCAATCTATGACATATGTAAACGCTACAATTAATTTTGTGGATACTGTTAATAACGTATTTGATGCTATCAGTCAGGATGGTTTACGTTTTATAACTAATTGTCAATACTTAAAAATCAATGTTGATGCTTCTGGAGAGATTCATCATCCATGTTCAGGTGATACTTGTGTAATTAAGTTAATGCCTGATGGTTCTTCTAATTTAGAAAAGATTTATACTGTAACTCCTGTTGATAGTGACGGTGTTCCTACGTTAGATTTAGGGCCTTATAGTAAATATATGCCAGGAGACAAACTATTAATAGCTAAAGGTGGTGCATTCCTTGGGTTATTAAGAAATGGTTTAACAAAAATAGGTGTTACTCCATTATGTCAAATGATATTTATGAAAATCGAAAGCTATACTCGTTGGATATCACGTAATATTGAGATATTGGCAAGTGGTTTTAGATTTTATTCAGTAAATGTGGATGGTGAGAATACCACTCGTTTATCTATCTTTTTACAAGATGCTATGAATAGTAAGATGAAGAATGCTTCTTCATTATCTAGTGATTATGAGATAGTTGCTCAAGGTCATTCATTAGCTTTAATGTATGGACCTAAAGATAGTAACGGAAATCGTATTAATGCAACTACAATAGATATGGTTAATTCAGGTGCTTTGTTTATTGATTTTACTGATCCTAAAACTGGTAAATTAGTACGTGAGTTAATGTTTACGCCTGATGGAAGTAGTTCAGATACTATTTATAACAATGATACAGCTATATATGAGAAAACAATTAATAACTTAGGTGATGTAGTATCGGTTTTAGAGAAGATATCGGGAGATTATACAGTTATTGTAGAAGGTCATTATGGTATTACTGCATTAAAAGATGTTAATTTAAATGGTAATAACGTTAACTCTGTAGCAGTTATTTCGCATTCTATTCAAGCCCCTGCAACACTACATGATACGGATGTAAAAATATGATTAAATCAAGTGATTTAATGCATGGTGATGTATTACTTTATAAACATAATTTACGTAGATCAAGTTTTATTGTTAGAGGAATTCATTTTATTACTGGAGCCGACGTAGAACATGCTTCAATTATATGGGAAGTTGATCGTATTAAATATGTGTTAGAGCAATTATCAGAACGTACACACTCCTTATTAAAGTTTTATTATGAATTAACTGGAGAAGATATCATTGTTGTGCGTCCTTTATTTCCCATACCTGAGCAAGATGATAAAAAGATGTTCCGTAGAGAGAATTATGGTTACTCTACGATTATTGACTCTTTACTTAATCATGGTATGGGTAGAATTTCGTTTGGTTATTGGACTTATAAACCTATAGTCCGAAAGTACTATGAGAAAGAATTAACTGATTGTTCTGGAATGGTCGCATTAATGTTAAAATTAACAAAGAATACAGATTGGTGTAAATATCCTTCTGTTGTGGAACCTGGAACATATTTACAACACCCTGAATCGTTTCTTCTGTTAGGGCCAGTAGATTGGAGTTAATATGTGGACACATATGATGGCTGTGCTTCATTATAAAAAGCCAGTTGCGGTTCAAGTGTTTAAAGAAAGGAGAAATATGGAATTACCTAAAACTAGTATTGCTTATATAGATGAAGGTCATATTGAAATATTAAATAAAATTCTTAAATTAGATAAAATTACGAATCGTGAGGAATATTTTACTAATTGTATAGAAGTTCTTAATAGTTTAAATAATGATTTGTTTGAAGAAGAAGAATTAATGAAAGAGATTCATTATCCTGGTTTAAAAATTCATCAATTAGATCATGAGTCTCTTCATAATTTCTTTAAAGTATTCATTAAACCACTTATGTTTGATAAAAGTGATAAAGATTCAATTATTAGAGAATGTGTATTAGGGTTACGTTATCATATTCAAAAACATGATGTACCTTTAGCTGAGTATATTAATAGTTCTGATGTAACTATTCCTGGTGTTTAATGTCTGAATCGTTAGATAGTCAAGTAGCTTCTGCTGGTAATAATATAGTAGAATCTATTCAAAAAGCATACAGTTCTAATACTATTGATAATTCAGTCATATCGAACCCTACTGCGGCTCTAAGTCAACGTGTACCTCAAAATAAAATAGAATTACCTTTTAAATCATGTAATTTAGATATTGATTTCTTAAATACTTATAATAATTTAGATATGAGTAAGGATATTAAATCATTATCATTAGATCCGGTTATGAAACGTCTTATACAAGAGAAAAATGATATCTTAAGAGCTATTGAAGGCTGGGTTGCAAGTCAAGCTAATGATGGTGCTAGACAACCACTCTTGGCGACTACTATTACAAAATGGATTCAAAAAGCTATTGGTTATATGCGTTGCGGTATCATGCTTATTCAACAAATTACCGAATTAATTAATGGTTGGATTACGGCTATATTGGCTTTAATTGATAATATTGAACAGTTAATTATGTCTGATATTATAGCCGCTAATCGTTTAATTACACAAATGCAAACGATAGGTGATCAACTTAAAAATGAAGCCAGTGTTATGCAGGCTATATTAAGAATTTATGCATATCAAGATTTTATCGCTTTATATAATGAAACATTAGCTTTAGAAAAACAGGTTAATAGTGTTAAGGCTCAGTTTTCTAAAGATCATATGAAAGCTATGCAGACTTCTTTATTGAATTCATTTTTATGTATCTTAAATATGTTTAATCGTACTGTTAATAGGATTCAACGTAATAAAAATATGCAAGTTAGTTTACAAAGTGCTGTTACTAATTTAAGAACACAATTAGCTGCTGTTAAAAATATAGATTTAACCATACCTATTAATCCTGGAGGTATTAATCCGGGTGCATTGAGTAACTTTACAATCACTAATAATAATGGAATATTTACTAGTTATGATTCTTTGACAAAAACTACATTATTAAATCAACTAAATAATGCGAAACTTTTAGGTATTCACAATATTACTGAATGGACTACGATATTTACAGCTAGTGAAGCTGGTTATATTACCTTCTCTGCTAATAACTTTGGAGCGTTTCAGTTAGGTGCTACTTTTGATATGCCTAGTTTATGTCCTGGCTCTAATATTACAGGACAACTTATTATTAATGGCGGTGATTGGGTTATTCAAACTTCCGTCTCTGGTAAACATGATGAAATAGACGATAACTCTATTACTGGTTATGCTACTAAGAATGGTATTTTTACTAAAGTACCATCTGCGCCTAGTCCTATAATGCAAATGAAAGTAGCATTTGATGATTTCATACGAGCAATTAATCGACCTGCTATTTTAAACACTTATGCAGCTAGTCATACGTTGATTTTAGATCCTACACAGCCAGGGGTTGTTACTCCTACATTATCTAATCCTAATGGTTGTCAAATGATTAGTGTACCTGATATTTATAATGATAATGGTGATTACTATGTACTACAAGGAACTTTACCTACTTTAAGTGATCCTACTGGTTATACGGTTGATGATGTTAGTAAAATCAATCAAATGGTTCGTTATCCTACTCAATCTGAAATAGCTTTTTTTGAAGCACAATATACGAGTATTTTACAAACGCTTAACGTATCGGTTGATTTGTATAATCCTAGTATTTATAATTTTTTAAATACATCACTGAATCCGTTAGCTTCTAGTATTACAATTCCTAATACGTTAACAAAATTAGAAGCACAAATTTATGTTTATATTTTAAATTTAAACCCAGGAATACTAGCATTAGATTTATGGGCATTATTAAATACTAGCACATTACATTATCCTATTTATAATAGTGGTGGAACTGATATTGTATTAGGCTTCAGTTTACCGTTTGATACTCAACTTCAATCAAACCTCCTTGGAAGCAAACCTTTTGCTGGATTACAGATTTATACAAGTGCTTTGACTTTTGAAATATGTAGATATTCTAGTGATCCGTTGAATATGCCTTATTTTATAGATAATGGCGGTCTAACCACTGATCATGTGGTATCATTTGGTATTCAAGCTGATTGGGGATTTGCCCCTATCGCACAATTGTCATAGGAGACAAAAATGTCAGATCAAGACGTTAATCAAGATGGAAGTATGAAAGTTGATCCAGAGTTACAGTTTAAAATTCTTTCTAAGGATGACCAATTACTTTATAAGACTTCACAAGAAGAGTTAGATGATTCATTCTATTCAATTATTGCTTTAATGTCGTGGACTAAGACATTTAATGTTGGTAGTAAGCTTAAACTTACATTTACTACGATTTCAGATGATCAGAAAATGGTGTTACTATCTTCTATGAAGAAGTGGGCTAGTGATAACGATGCTTCTTCTACGATGTTTGATCAACACTTAAATAAATTGAATCTCGCTAACTATTTATCGTATATAGAAATTAATAATGATCCTATCAATCTTCGTGAAAAGACCGTTGAAGATAGAATGGAATTTTTAGGAACACAAGCTGAAGCTTCTCTTCAGTTATATGGAACATATCTTTATGTGTTTCTTGAGATTATTCGTAAAGCTTTAGTGAGTCAGGTAAGTATAAAAAACTCCTAGAGTCTCCGCGTGGAATAAGACTAGCTATGCTAGTTTCGCGGGGACAAATTAAAGAGTTTGAGTTTATAGAGCGAATTGATGTTAGATATTTATTTTTATTACTAAAAGATCATGCAATGGAACTGGAAATTCAAAGAGATCTATATCATGATATCGCTATATTAACATCTAACTCTAATGATCCTAACAAATTTACACTTTTAGATAAAATTCAAAAACTTTATAATAGTAAATTTAAAACATCAATTGAAAAACTTATCGAAGGATATAAAGAAGAGTTTAAGGATGGTAAACCTAAAGAAGTTACTATTAAGTTTAAACAAAGTGATAAAAAGAAAGTTAGAGATTTGGTTAAGATAATGAAGGAAAAATAATGCCCGATCAACCTCAACCAGATTTTAGCCAGAATCAACAGTTTGCACCAGGGTTTCAGCCTCAAATGCCGATCCCTGGTATTTCTTCGTCTTATCAAAGTGGTCAACAACCGTTTCAACCTCAGTTTAATTATAATCAATCTTCAGATTATATATCTAGTAATTCTGTTAATAGTTCTAAAGTAACAATGGCTTTAGCTCAACAGAACTTAATGAATTCCATGCATACAGCCATGCTTGGAACATTAACAGCTTTTTCTGATATGGGTAGACGCGGTAGTAATATGATTACTGCTATGTCTCCTGCTGGTAGATATAACGATATGCTTGCGCCTAATCAAAATTGGGCGCTTGAATCTTCGTTCAGAAGAGAAGCTGGTTTTGGTATAGCTAATATGATGGGTTTAGATCCTCATAATAGTGTTATGAGTCGTTTGATTCAAGGTAGAAGACCTGAATTCTTAACAGAAGGTGAATATTCTTCTACAATGGGTTATGCTAATCAATTAAGAATGAGTCAAATAGCTAAAGTGGGAATTGGCTTTGCTGGTAGTTCTGCCTTATCTTATGGTGCTGGTGCTTTAGGATTAGGGTTAGCTCCAGCTTTAGCTATTCCTATGGTTGGTGGAATGGTTTTAGATCGTGCCTTAGAAGCACATTTTGCCGAAAAAGAAGATTTAGTTAAACAACAAATGTATGTAAAAAATAAACGAGTTGGTGTTGGTCAACAATTTATCGGTACTGGTGATATGGCAAAAGTTCATGGAGCCTTCTATGAACAAGAAAACCCTTATTGGTCACGCTTTTTTGGTGATAACGCTTTAGGGAATGCTTTTAAACCTGATGTTCAAAAATTAAAATTATTTACTGCGGCTAATGAAGGTGGATTGTTATCTAATGAAAGTCTGGACGCAGATAGCCTTATTCGTCAAATTAATAAAATATCTGAAACTGTAGAAAAGTTTTCTCGTATAGGTAAAGTCACTAGAGAAGCTTCAGTAAAAATGATGAGTGAACTTAAGGGCGCAGGTATTCATGGAGATAATTTATTATCTAGCTATAAACAATCTGCATTAACCTCTAGTTTAACTGGTATTGATATGGATCAGTTAGTAGGTATGAAAGCTATGTCTGCGCGTGGTGGTGCTACAATGGGTTTTGATACTTATTCTGCTGGCGCAAATTACGAAAATACTTTATCCGGTTTTGCTATGATGCAAGCTAATGGCTTATTTAAACAAAAAGATATTATGCGTATGACTCAAGTTGTTAATCAGAAAAATACTGAAGGTGGACCTCAAGATATTGTAGATGGTATTTTAAGATTTGGCTCATTAGAGAACTATAAAGCTTATTTAGTAAAATTAGGTGGAGGTAATGCAGCGGTTGGTCAATTAAATATGAATTTACTTAATTATCCAGTCATTAATAAAGTACAAGGCGCTATAGATCAAGCTGAAAAATCAGGTAAATATAAAACATGGGATACATTAAGTCAAGATACTTTGGTTAGATCTGTTATAGGTACTTCTCAAGAATTACAATTAGTAGGTCGTGAACATTATTTAGGTTTAGATACTATTACAAAAGATGATCGAATTAGACAGGCTATGAGATTGGCTGGAAATGAACCCGAATCAGCTTCAATTATGCGTATGGGTTTTATGGGTCAGACTCATGAAAGTACAATGAAATTATTTAATAGAGGTATTAGACAGGTTGATAGTGTTGATATTTCTAATGCTAGTGTTTTTGTTAATTCTACTCCCGGTTTACGTAAAGAAGCAGCTTTAATTAAAGCTAAGTTTGGTAATAAAAATTTTACTTCATTAAATGATTTTGAAGAAGTTAACGCTTATTTAAACACTAATATGAAAATAACATCTGATGGTAAATTTGAAAGAGAAGATCTAGAAAATAAAGGAAATAGATCTGGTTTTACACAAGATAGAAGACAAGATCAATTAGCTGTATTAAGATTAGGTTTAGGAAAAGATAAAGTTGATAAATTGTTTAGTTTAGGTATGTCCGAAGAAGAAGCAGGTACTCCATTTAGTAGAATTTCACAACATTTAGAAGCTACAGGAATTAACCGAAGAACTGATAATGAAGATTCTAGACACTTAATAGGAATTATAACTGAATTGGGGTCCAGTAAATTAAAAAAATTAGGCGGAGTATTAACTGATACATGGAATACTGGTAATTATTCAAATAAAGCTAAAACATCAGCTACTACTCAAACTTATTTAGCAGACGTTAGAAAGGCTTTGAAAAATAGTAACATAGATCAAAATGTTATTGATTTGTTAGATAATAAAACATCTACAGTTTTATCAGCACTTGGTCTTAGTGAAAAATCTGGAAGTGCTTTTGATAGAAAATTATTTAATTTTATACAAGGAAAAGGTTATACAGGCAATGAAGATGTATTAGGCGGTATTATAGGAGCGATTGATTCAGATACATATGGCAGAAACGCTAGAACTCAGCAAATAGAAATGTCTAGAGCTAAAGAAATGGGTGATTGGAGTGTGGATAGATTAAGAAAAGCTTATGCTCCATTTAAATCTTTAGGTGGTAAATATATTGATGATAATGGAAGACTTTTAGAAAGTAGTATAACTAAAGATGAAGGTGGCGCTGAAGTAGTTACAAAAGAAGCAAAACAAGCTTTATATAAAACATTAGCAGGATTAAAAGGCGATAGTAAAGCTTATGCGGAAAAAGCTTTAGATATAGATGATAAGGGATTAGATAAAATTAAACGTAATTTAGCTAGTGGTCTTTCTTTAACAACAGAAGAGTTTAATGTTTATTCAAGTAAATTATTTAATATGGATAAAGGGTTAGATGATACTATTAGAAAACAATATGAACAAAATCTAAAAGATGCTCAAGATCCTTCGGGAGCAGCTATTGAAACATTAAACCATATATTAACAAAAGTATATAATACAATGTCTGGTCACTCAGAAGCTAATACAGCTAAAGCTGGTGGTATAGTTGAAGCGTGGGACAAAAAGAAGAAATAATGTCGGATAATGTAAATCAAGATATAGCTAAAAGAATATTAACAGAGCTTAACGCTCCGTTAAATGAGGCTAATCTTAAATTCTTAAATTCTTGGATGGCACAGGAAGGTACTAAAGCTAAATATAATCCATTATCTTCAACGTTAACTGTTCCAGGTTCAACTAATTTTAATAAGAATAATGGTTATCCTGTACAGAATTATCCAGATATAGAAACTGGCGCAAAAGCAATAGCTCGTACAATCTCTAGAGGATATCCAGAAATAAAAACAGGTTTAAGAACTGGTGATCCTTCTAAAATTGTGTTTTCTAAAGAATTTCAAAAATGGTCAGGTACAACTGACGATTCATACTCTCAGGCTATAGCAAAACGATTAGGTATTCAAGGTAGTGGTTCTGTAGTATCGACTGATCCATATAAATCTAAAAAAGAACAAAAACCTGCTTCTGATTCATTTTTTGACCAATTTGGAAAACTAGAACCTATTTTAAAAAGTTTTCAAGCATTACCACAGGAAAAAATAAATGGATTAGGTAAATTTTTATTAAACGCTGGTAAAGGCAAATTAATTAATCCATTTAAATAGGATATAAAATGGCAGAGCCAAATCAAGATGCTATTAATACGGCTGTGGGTTTAATATCAGCTAGAGGTTTACAAACTATTGCTTTAAATTCTTTAGATATTAATTCTATATCTAGTAGTATTAATGTTAATCAAACTATGCCTTCTCCTACAGAAGCTAAGTTGTCTTCTACCGATTTTGCTTATAGGTATATGTCGTTAGATTCAACACAATCTTCAGAAGATGGTTCTGATATAGCTTATTTAAGAGTCTTAAAATTTGTTAATGGAATGTTTGGTAAACAAGTATTTCCTATAAACTCTAATGGTAGTTTATCTAATTATCAAGATTTTATTGTTACTAATACAAGTTCTGGAATGATAGAAAAAGCACAATTAATTAAAACTAATAAGACATTACAAATTTATGCTTTTGATTCACAAGTAGAAGTTTTAAATATACAAGGTGTATTAAAATCTACTATTGAAAATAATTGGGATATGGCGATGGTATTATTATGGGACGATTTACTTAGATTAACAAAATTAATTCAATTAGGATTAATAGTAGAGTTTGGTTATCAATCTAATGTATATTGGGGTTATCCGTTAAATTTTCAATATCAAAAATCTTCTAATATGCAATATCTTGTATCTTACTCAATGCAGTTTGTTATTCTTAAAAGATCTGCTTTATTAAAAAATTCTATTCAATCGAAAATGATGAATGATTTAGCTCGACAGATTAATACAGCGATTAATTCTTAAAGAGAAACTATGTCATTTGTAACAGGTAATCCTCAATGGGTTTGTTTTATTAACGGTCTTGAGGTTCCTATTATAGCAGCTTCTACAACTACTCAATCGGGTGGTTTAGCTTCTGCTCAAATTACAATGGCTTATTCTCCGTTTTTATCTAAACTTCCTAAACATACTAAGATTACATTATTTTCTTTAGATTTAAATAGCAATAACGAACCATTGTTAGAATTTGATGGAACGATTCAGGGTATATCATGGCGACAAGATAAAGTTTCTGGTAATACTGGATTGTTTGTAATGGCTCAAACAGATGGATTAATATGGTCTGAACGAGAAAAATTTAATTTTTATATTGATGGAGGTTTTAGTCAAGCTCGATTATTACAAACAACTAAAACTTATGAATCAAATAATTCTACATCAACGAGTCCAGTTACGGACCCTTTAGCATATATACTTAATTCAAACAATAACGACGCAGGTGAAGTAGTTTTATTATTATTAACTCATACATTTGAATTTAGTCAAGGTAATGTAGGTAAAATTAATTATACAGATTGTGGCTGGCATTTAACTAAAGATAAAAATACTATTGATGAAGATGCTTCGGTAGATCCTTTATATTATGCTAATTATATTAAAAAATTCTATGAAGCTTTTAATGTTACTAGAAAATTATGCAGACTACCAATGCCTGATTCCTGGAAAAAAGCATTTCAGTTACAATACACTTGGTTATTGCTAACTAAACAAATACAACCCTTAGAAGGTAAAGTAAACTTCTGGAATTATGTAACTTATATTTGTGATATGTTTAATTTTGAAGTTTATGATATACCTGATGCTACGATGGCGACTATTTCCTCTTCTGATATAAATCATATTAATAATCATGGAAGTGGTAACAAAAATGGTCAATCGGTTCTTTCTGAGTATTTAATTAAACCTAAAACTCCGTTTGGTCCAATACCTTACTGTAATGTTGTTTTTCCTGATCAAGTTTTAGATAAGAGTTTCTTTAAAAATTATCAGAATGAAACCACTAGATGCTATACAGTTGTATCTACGTTTCCTGGTGCTATTTCTACTCAAACAGCGGGTTTAGCTTATTCTGGATATACTGCACCTTATTTTCCTGATGATACGAATAATTATTTTGGATCATTTAATACTAAAATTCCTATGTTTGATGCTTCTTCTACAGATAAACAATTCTTATTAAGAAGCGCATACGAAGATGAGTTTGGTGTAGCTTCAAAAGAGGTTATACTTCCTGATATTTTATCTAGACTTCTTACGACTATACCTAAAACTTTACCACAAGGTATGACACAGCAGGAATTTCTACAAAAGAATCAAGCTACATTACAAAATATGATGAATGCTGAGTTTTTTACATCTTATACTGATAAGGTTTCTTTTACATTACAAGTAACTCCTGATGTTAATGTGGTTCCTGGTATGTCTATGTTAGTGTTAGATGAAAATGATGATCATATGGTAGCTTATTGTTATGGTCGTGAAAAAATATGGGATAAAAACGGTCAACAAGTTATTAATTTAAAGTTAATGTATCCTCGACATTATTCATTACAAGCTGGGTTTGCTAATAATTATTTAAATACACTCGATCCTGTTTATTATAATTCTTCTTATAAACAAGATTTATCTATTTTATCGCAATATATTGGTTGTGGTTTTCTAGATCAAAATAAGACTATTATACAAAACATTAATGAAATTATGACTAACTGGAATCAAATAGGTAAAAATACACCTTTATTAACAAAAAGTGCTTTATATAAAAGAACACGTACTGCTTACTCTCAATATTTAAGTTTTTATAATGTTACTAGTCCTATTAAATATGATACCAATAATAGTTTTAACAAAATGGATCAAAATTTAATAATTCAATGGGATATTTCTACGACTATTGCTAACGCTCCTGCTTTACAATGGTCATGGGCTAAAGAAGGCTATCAAAACAGACAAGATACAACTTGGTTAAACACAGCAAGTGATGGCACTTATTATCCTCCATGTTATAATCCTCCTTACAACGAGCTTAACACTCCCGGCCCCATCAAAGTCTCTCCTTACATCGCTGGTATCGTGAACTGTCATAATCGTTATTTAATGCAAGTTGGAAATAATATCTCATAAGGATAACAAATGTTTGATATGATGACTCCAATTTCTCAAGCTAAAAAAGGAGATATCATTCTTCTTAAGAAATTGACTGAGGCTCAAGGTTATATTATCGATCATACTGTTCCTTTATATTTTATAGAATTAGAAAAAGAGAAACAGTATGTGAAAGCTTCGTTAGATCCTGCTTTTGAAAAAGAAATTAAACTATCATTAAGAGCAATTAAACAAATTACGTCACCCCTTGGAGTCTTTGTTTATAAAGCTGATCCAAGAGATATTGTTTATGGTCAATAAAGTAAAACAAGCTTAACGCTTGTTTTGTATACATAAAAATCGCTTGACTTTCTTATTATGTAGTGCTATGCTTTATATCCAATGTGAGAGGAATATAAATGAAAGACGTTAATACCTTCTTTTCGAGAGAAATCGATCCTGGAATGGGCATGGCAGTAGCCAAACGTACCTATTTAAGAAAAAATGAGTGTTGGGCCGATGTAGCAATGAGAGTTTCTGAAGGTAATGCGTCTTTAGTACCGACTACTAGAGAAGAACAATTAGAATTAACGAAAGCTATTGCTAAAGCCTCTTTTCTTCCTGCTGGTAGACATTTACAGCATGGTGATCATACTCAGAAAGACAGAAATATTGAAGTATTTAGTAATTGTTCAACTGCTAATTCTTCATTTATTAAGTTTTATTTACTTCTAAATGGTAGCGGTGTCGGAAGAATGTATAACAATGACCTTATGTTGATTGATTGGCGTAATATGCCAGAGGTTATTATTATACTTAGTCCTGATCATCCTGATTTTAAAGAATTTATTGAAACGATTTATCGTTCAAAGATTGATCAGACTCTTAGTAAGCTTGATCAGTTTGAACAAGGTTTTAATTTATACGTAAAAGACATTGAAAGAATTAATCCTTACAATCAAAATAACGTACATTACGATGTAGAAGATTCACGCGAAGGTTGGGCAAAGGGTTTAGAGTTACTTGAAGTGATGGCTTATGAAAAACGGTCTAATTCTCAATTAGTTTTAGATTTATCTAATGTAAGAGAACGAGGTAAACCTATTGGCGGAATGCAGAAACGTCCCGCGAGCGGCCCAGCACCATTAGCTTATGCTTATTGGAAGACTTCTCTCATTCGTAAAAATATCTTTACTTATTATGATGAATATTTAAAGCAAGAAATCTTCCGTGACCTCGGACCCATTGATCCGTGGTTCCAAACGATTCTGATAGATCACTATCAATCTGAATGCGTAGCAAACGGTGGCGCTAGACGGTCTGCTCGTATTTCGGTGAAGGTATGGACTGATTTAGGAATTTTAGATTTTATCAATCTTAAGCATAACTTCTTAAATAGTAATGGTGAATCAATTCTTTGGTCATCTAACAACAGCGTAGGAGTTGATTCAGAATTTTGGGATTCTATTAAAGATGAAACTAGTCAAGCATATATTGTTTACCAAGCTATTATAGATGCTTCTTATGGTCATGGAACCGGCGAACCTGGTTTAATTAATTTAGATAAATTAACAGCAAATGAGAGTGGAATATGAAAATGGATTCACATCCTGAGATTATTAAGATCAAATCAACTCAAATTGAAATGATTAATAATTTCACAGGATTTAAATCTAAACCTAAGAGTGTTAAAGAGTCTATTATTATATTATTAAGACAATATAATATGTTAAATACTCGTGATGTTGAATTTGCTTTATCTCCTTATTTTCATTCAAGTGAAGTAGGTTTTGCGCTTAATGATTTAGTGTTTAACAGAATTGTTAAAAGCGATATGATAAAGGATATTTTATCATTGAGGTAAATCATGTATGTTATTAATTATCAATGGGCGAAACTTTCTCCAATCAAATATGTTAATCCACATATAGGAAGTATAGTCTTTGGTGGTGATAAATGGGAAGCGATACCTCGTTTTTATTATGAAGAATCAAGAACAAAGTTTACTTCTCTAAAAGAAGCAATTAATTGGATGGAGGGATTACATGTTAACCAAAGCGCAAGCATCTAATCACTATTATACAATTCTTTTACCTGAAAAATTTGAAGATGTTTGTAATAAACTTGAAGACTCATATAAGAAAATCGTTACGAACAACTCTTTAAATAAACCTATTAAATTAATTTCTCATAATGGTATTGAGTATAAATTTAATCTTCCAATAGAATTAAGAGCATTCATCCTTGGTTTAAGTTTTAAAAAGGATTGATATGACTTTTCTTGTTAATCTAATTAAGAAGATCATTAATTGGTTATTAAGTCTGTTTGGGTATAGTAACTTAGCTAAACCTTATGTAACTTTAACGGTAGGATCATCTTATCGTAAAACCGCAGAGCAAGTAATACTAACCTTGGGTATTTCACAAAGAAAACCCACTAACTAAAGGAGCCTAACATGGCTACTAGCAATCTTCCTTATTCGGATCAAGTAATCGTTACCGCTACGTTCTTTGATGGCGTAACTCCTACTCCGAAAGAAGCTCCAGTTACTAATGTAACTGCTACTATCGATGATACCGCTATTGCAACCATTGGCGTTGTTATTCAAGTTAGTCCTTCTCAGTATACTGTAGAAGTTATTGCTGTTGGTGCTTTAGGAAATGCAGTTTTAACTATCTCAGGTACTAATTCACAGGGTCAAGTCGTTAGTGCTACTCAGGATTTTAGTGTTGTTGAAAGTCCTGCTGCTTCTGTTGTTATTGTTGTTGGTACTCCCGTAGCTAAGTCATAATTCAATGATGGTGGAGAGATAATATCTCTCCACCAATCGTTTATTTCATGGAGTTAAAATGTTAGTTGAGTTTATTCCTTTAGTTCATAACCCATTGCCGTTATTTTATGCGACATTATTAAGCTCTGGTATCGATCTTAGAGCTTATGTTAAGAGTCGTACTCTTACAGTTTATCCTAATCAAAGAGTTATTGTTGAGACTGGTTATAAATGTAAGTTAGATCCAGGTTTTGAAGGTCAGATTCGTTCTCGTAGTGGATTAGCTGCTAATAATGGTGTGATTGTTTTAAATGCGCCTGGAACGATTGACGCTGATTATGATGGACCTATTAAAGTAATTCTCTATAATACATCACCTGATCCATTTCAGATTCAACACGGTGATCGAATTGCTCAGTTTGTCATCGTTCCGGTAGTAAGAGAAGATACTTATATGCCATTAGATGTAATTGAACGTGGAACTGGTGGCTTAGGATCTACGGGTGTAAAATGAATGCAGTAGATTGGCGAGGATTGGAACGTATTATTATCGTATTAGCTGCGATGATTATTTCAATCCTTGGTTATCTATTATTCAAAGCAGGTATTACTAGCTATAATACAGTAGATGTAAAAACGTCGTTTGGTAAAATCATTATTTCAGGTACAGGTCCAGGTTTAAGTTTCATGATTTTTAGTGTATTTGTTTTAATTTATGCTATTAAAAGTGGTGGTGCTAGTGTTGTAACAGATGCTAAACTAAATCAAGTTACTGAAAGTTTAGATACTCTTAAAAAATCGCATGAAAATTTAAAGACTCAAGTGTTAGGTAATAGTCAAGAGTTAAAATCAATAGAAACGTTAAAATCAGTTCGTCAACCACAGGAGAAATAACATGGAAACTTACGTTGTCGGTTTTTGTTTTAATGAAGATAAATCCGAAGTAGCACTTATTAAGAAAACGCATCCAGAATGGCAGGCCGGGCTTTTCAATGGAATTGGAGGTCATGTTAATGAAGACGAAACACCTTTAGAAGCAATGCAACGAGAATTTAAAGAAGAAGCTGGTGTTGATACTGTTCTTATTGATTGGCATTTATTTGCTGAGTTATCTGGTGATTATTTCCATTTATATTGTTTTAATTGTTTTGATGATGAAATTTTCAAAAACATTAAAACTTGCACCGATGAATTTATTATACCGTTCCCTACAGCTTGTATTAAAATTAGAGATTCTAGATTCATTTCTAATCTATCCTGGTTATTAGGTATTTGTCTTGATGAAGATATGTCACGGATTAATGTACAAGCTACTTACGAAAATCTTGAAGCGTTAACCCAGGAGCGATAATGTCTATGATGGCTCTTGATTTTGACGGAACGCTTTGTGTTCATGCTTTTCCTGAAATTGGCGAAGTATTAGAGCAACATCTAAAAGTTCATGAAAGAGTTAGAAAGTTTAAAGAAAATGGTGGAATAGTCATTCTCTGGACTTGTCGAGACGATAAAGAAGAAAGAGCTTATCTCACTGAAGCTGTTGAATGGTGTAAAAAACATAATATTCCTATTGATTATGCTAATTGTTATCCTAATCCTGGTTGGAGTGGTTTTGAGATTGGTGAAATAATCCCTTGTCGAAAAGTTTGTGCTGATGTTTATATTGATGATAAATGTTTGCATGTAGATCATTGTTAAGGGGAAGTGATGAATCGTGATCAGTTTAATAAATTAATCGATGAAACGTTTACTAAAATTAAAAATTTAAGCAATACTAAAGGTGAAGAATATAGCGGACAGGAAGACGCTTTAGCTAATTTTAAACGTAATGCTGAAAGAATGGGTCTTGATCCTCTTCAAGTATGGTTCGTTTATACAGCTAAACATTTTGATTCAGTTTCTACATTCATTAAAGATATTGCAAGTAATAAAGTAAGAAATTATAGTGAACCGATTGATGGTAGAGCCGATGATCTTATTGTTTATTTCTTAATTTTCAAAGCACTTTATAAAGAAAAACTAGAGCAGAATACTAAGGCTTTATCGGAGATTAGATAATAAAATGTTATTACCTTTTAAATGGGTTGGTCTTAGTTTTAATAATTGTGAAATTATTAAACCTATTGATTTATCTAAAATTAAAGGTAAAGATTTTTATGAATGTAAATGTTATTGTGGAAAAGCTTTTAACGTTAGACCTTATGATTTAAGTTATAATAGAGTCAAATCATGTGGTTGTTTAAAAAGAAAGATCGTTAGTGATTTAGGTAAAAGTTTTAGAAAATATAATTATTATAATTTTATTAATGAACAAACTAAAGCTCAAATACTTAGACCTGTAGATCCATTAAAAGAAAATAACATAGACGAATGGATTTGTTTATGCCCTTATCATGATCCGCCAGTAGAATTTATTAATATTCCTAGTAGTATTATATCTGGTGTAACTAAATCATGCGGTTGTCTTGCTCCTAAAAAAGCTAGTGAACGTTTTATTTTATTTAATAAACAACAAAAATTAAATCGACATTTATTTAAAAATAAATGTATTTCTAAAAATATTTTAATACGTAATTTAATATATAATCCAATAAAACATTTAATTTATAAACTTCATAAAACATGTGCATTATGTAATATAAACAAAACTGCTAATATTCATCATATTATCCCATTACATACAATTGATCATAACGATATTACTACTTATTTAATAGCTTATGATATAAATAATCTAATTGGTTTATGTAAAGACTGTCATTGGTTAGCGCATGATTATGATGTTTATTGTATTGATAAACCTATTCAGAAAGAATTACAAAATTTAGTAAAATCAAGAAAAGTTTCTAATAAATTAATGTTAGAATATAATAATATAATAGAAATAAGAATTAAACCCTATCTTAATAAATTAATATAAGATAGTTGTTGACATTTTATTTAATTTATGCGATACTTGTTATCACTCTTTGAGGTAGCTCATGATTGAATCTAAGAAATACAAACTATCAGAAAGCGCGAAATCATATTATGAACAACTTTATAAACAAGTAAGTGAGTCAAAATATAAATATCTTACTAATCCTTGTGGTGAGATTACCTTAAGAGCTTCTGGTGGCTATTGTATTATATCTGACATAGTTCCTTTTCATTGTGATACGTTAGAGGAAGTATTAGATGTTGGTAGAATTGCCGCTAGATTCTTAATTCGTGTTAATACAATGGATTCACTTTATAGTGATGAAACTAAACGAACTAATCGTATTAGTGTTTGTATTACTGGTATTCATGAATTCGCTTGGAAGTTCTTTGGATTAGGTTTTAGAGACATTTTAAATCCTGATTGGAATAAAGCATTTTGGCAATTCATCAATAAACTTGGTAGAGCTATTGAAGAAGCAGCAAAAGCTTATTGTTTAGAACTTGGAATTGAATGTCCTCATACTTATTTAGCGATTAAACCTTCCGGTTCTGTGTCTAAACTATTCGCTCTTACCGAAGGCGCGCATTTACCTTCAATGGTAGCATATATGCGTTGGGTTCAATTCCAGAATGGTGATCCTTTAATTCAAAAATATATGGATCGTGGTTATCCTGTACTTCCGTGTAACTCTTATCCTAATATGACAAGAGTTGGATTTCCTACCGTTCCTGCTATTACTAAATTAGGAATGGGTGATAAATTAGTAACAGCTAATGAAGCTACGCCAGAAGAACAGTATCAATATCTTATGTTATTAGAAAAACACTGGCTTGGAGAAGGTAACAACCAGATTTCATATACGCTTAAATTTAATAAAGATAAAGTAACCCGCGAAGAATTTAGCGAAATGCTGGAAAAATATCAGTCACAGATTAGGTGCTGCGCTGTTATGCCCTCTGTTAACGAAGAAGAATTGAAGTCACGTTATGAGTATCTTCCTGAAGAAAGTATTACTATGTCTGACCTTTTGAATATTATATCTAACATTAACGATCCTGATATGGATCAAGTGTTAGATCCAGAGACTTTAGTTTGTGCAGGTGCATGTCCTTTATAGGTTTATGAAATTGTTTTTTAGCTATTTAACACCAAAAGAGCCGAATTTATCTTCGGCTCTTTGCATATCTAAACTACTATGATATAATTGATTCAGGAGTACATTATGATTGTTAAATTAGCTGGATTTATTCCGAAAGCTACTGGATTTATACCTAAAGCAATTGAAGGATTAGGATTATCTAATCTATCTAAAAAGTTAGCCGGGAATCCAGGTTTAGTTAGTAAGATTCAGAATGCATCTTTAATTCCGACTATCGCTTTAGGTGATGGTGCCGTGAAAGCTATGGACGCAAAACCTGGAGAGTCAAAAATAAAAGCATTTGGTAAAGGTGCTGCTCAAGGTGCATTTGCTGGTGCGCTTATTGGTGGTGCAGATCAATTAGTAAATACTTTAGCTCATCATGGCGCTACTAAATTAATAGCTAAATAAGGTATTAAACCTAAATGAGTGATCTTTTTTGTTCTACACTTAATGAATTAAGACTAACTTCTGTTAGTGGATTAGATAATCTTACAACCGCTTATGTAGGTACATTAAGAAGTCTTTTTATATGGGTTAATAATGAAGGCGGTACAGATGATAATCAAACTGTTATCACTCCTTCTAATAATCCACCTTCAGGAAGATGGATTTGTCCACAAGCTCCTATAATTCCTAATCAAACAACACCTTGGAACTTAGTAGATAAAACTGGATCTAAACTAAGTGATCTTAGTATTAGATCTGCTACTGATTTAGACTCAGGTACAATACATTATTTACGTTTACCTGATGGTGTTCCTTATTTTAATCCTGCTCCACCTTTAATGATTTTAACTACAGATAATAGTGGTAATTATCAGTTAACACATATTAACGTTTCTCAGTTAGATGGTTTAGTTCCTTTTGGTAAAATTGATTGGACTAATTTTGATCCTAATACTATTGGAGCCGAATCTTTAATAGTATTTAATCCTAATCAGTTTGATGTAGATGCTTTTAATAATGTATCTATTAAATTAATGTCGAATAATCAAGCAGGTTTAGCGATTCCAGGCGAAGGAATTATATCAGATACTCAAGGAAGAATTAATGTTATATATGGAACAGGCCCTAGTCAAGCTTTAGAAGGTACTACTCCTTTAGGCGGTGATTTAAGTGGCGAACATTCTACTGCTGTAGTTGATGCTTTACGTAATGTTCCATTAACTTTCTTTTTTAATGAATTAGAAGATAAAGATGGTTATATTTTAAGATTAAATAGTTCTAACCATAGTACGCCGTTCTTTTATCTTTCTCCTGGTGGTAGTGGTGGTAACGGTAATGTCTTTAGTATTGAATTTAATTGTTCTACTCCAATTGCAGAGATTGGACAAACTGTTTCTAATCTTTTATTTAATGCTGCTTATAGTGGAACTGTAACAAGTGCTACTCTGACTGATACATTAGGACATTCTACTAATTTAACAAGCCCTTATACTTCGGTTGTTTCACCTTATTCATTTACTGAAAATACACAAACAAGCATTACATTTACTTTATCTATCTTAGATTCAGAAAGCGCAAGCCATGAAGCAACTACAGAAGTTTCTTGGTTGCCACGAATTTATTGGGGATCATATATAGCTACTACTGATTATATAAGTTTAATCAACGGTCTACAATATTCGCAATTAGCCTCAACCCGTAATGGCAGTTTCACAGCAAATCCTGGTTTAAGTGAATATATTTATTATGCTGTACCTTCTAGTTTTGGGTCTGCTATTCTAAGTGTTGGTGATATTGTGGGCGGGATTGAATGTATTGCCTCTTCAATTATGATTACTAATTCGTATGGAATTACAATTCCATACGATATTTATAAGTCAGATAATGTTGGGTTAGGTCAAACAACAGTGGTGGTTAACTAAATGCCTATTCCGATTATTGCCGAATTAGTTCCTAAGAATGCAGGGCAATTTGCTCTTTTAGATGATTCTAATATAAGAGGCGGTTTAAGAGTTTGTGCATTATTAAATGATCGTGATAATATTTCAGACGATAAACGTAAAGAAGGAATGCTTGTTTATGTAATTGAAACAGGATTAATGTATTCTTTAGCTCATGATTTAGTTTCATGGAATCCGGCTTCAGGTTCAGGTGATATTAGCGCATTGGTTTTAACCGCAGTATTAGCTGGTTATACTTTAGGCTCAGATGGAACTAGTTTACTTTCAACCGATACAATACTTCATGCATTTCAAAAGATTCAAGTTCAAATAAATAACAAACAAAGAAAACCTGTAGTATCTCATGTAACTGGAACAACAGTTCTTGATGCATCAACTGATATTTTAATTATAAACTCAGTTGTTAATTGTGATGTTTTTTTACCTTCTATTTCTGGTAATACATCTTATCGTACTAAAAGTATAGGTTCAGGTATCGCTACCTTAAGACCAAATGGTTTAAATACGGTCGAAAATTTACCTTCCTATAGTATCCTAACTAAAAACGCTTTTGATCTTGTATCTTATTCTAATAACTGGTATATTCTCTAAGGAGAGACTCTCATGGCTTATATTTTAAATAGTCCCGTATTTACGGGTAATCCTCAAGCTCCTACTCCTTTAACTGCGGATAATAGCACTAGTCTCGCTACTACTGCATTCGTTAAAGCACAAGGTTACGGATTAGGTTCTGTAACCGCCATTGGCGTAACTACAGCTAACGGAGTGTCAGGTTCATCTTCGGGTGGATCTACACCTAACTTAACGATTACATTAGGCGCGATTACTCCGACTAATGTAAATGGTTTAACTTTAACTGCTAACGCAACTGGTTTCCAGATCGCTGGTGGTACGACTAGTAAAACATTGATTGTTCAGAATAACCTTACTCTCGCTGGTACAGATTTAGCAACTTTGAATATTGGTGGTGGTGGTACTTTAGGTAGTGCTGCTTATACTGCTTCTTCTGCTTATCAACCTGTAGCTACTAATTTAACTAGTATTGGTTCATTAGCTAACTCTGCTGGTGTTTTATATAATAATGGTTCTGGAACATTTACTTATGCTGTTTTAGGTGGAACTGCTCAAGCTGATGCAGGTGCAGGAAGTAATGGAACTGGAACTGCTGTTGCTTTAGCTAATCACGTTCACCCTCTTAGTACTGCTTATGAACCAGCTTTAGGTAATCCTGGAACTAATGGCTGGATTTTATCTTCAACTACAGCCGGAGTTAGAAGCTGGATAGCGATGACAGCGGGTTTCTCTAACCCAATGACAACAACTGGCGATATAATGATCGCTAATCCAACAACTACCGCAGTTAGATTAGGTATTGGTACAACTGGATATGTTTTGACTGTTGTTGGTGGTTTACCTGCATGGTCTAACACTCCTACCTTAACTGGTACAAATTTTAGTGGTATTGGTAATAGTGCATTAACTAACAATACGGTTACAATTGGCTCTACTTCAGTTGCTCTTGGTGCTACTGTTACTACGTTTGTTGGTTTAGTATCTGTAACTTCTACTACGTTTGTTGGTGCTTTAACTGGTAACGCTTCAACTTCAACATCATTAGCAGGTGGTTCTACTGGTGCTTTAGTTTATCAAAGTGGTGCTGGCGCCACAGCTTTCTTAGCTGCTGGTACTTCTTCACAAGTCTTAGTTGGTGGTGCTTCACTTCCCGCTTGGTCTAATACACCTACATTAACTGGTACTAATTTTACTGGTATTCCCGAATCTGCCGTAACTAACTTAACAACTGACTTAAGTAATAGAGTATTAATTTCTTCTGTTGGTGTTGCTAATGGCGTTGCTTCACTTGACTCTGGTGGTCATGTACCTTTAGCTCAATTACCTACTGCTATTCAAGGCGCTTTACAGTATCAAGGTACTTGGAATGCCTCTACAAACACTTCTCCTGCTTTAGCTTCAGGTGTTGGTACTAAAGGTTATTATTATAAAGTATCAGTAGCAGGTACTACTACTATTGATACTGTCTCTAACTGGAATGTTGGAGATATGATCGTATTCGATGGAACTACCTGGGATAAGATAGATGGTCCTGCTGAAGCTGTTATTAGCGTTAACGGTTCTATTGGTGCTGTAACGGTAGCAGCAACTAACCAGACCATGTATTTAGGTACTACTGCTTTAACTATTAACGCTACTACTGGTACACAAAATACTATAGCCGGTATGACTTCAATTACATCAACAACTTTTGTTGGTGCTTTAACTGGTAATGCTTCTACAGCTACTTCATTAAGCGCGGGTGCTACTGGTTCATTACCTTATCAGTCTGGTGCGGGTGTTACTGCTTATTTAGCAGCGGGTACAGCTTCTCAAGTCTTAATTGGTGGCGCTTCATTACCTGCCTGGACTAATACTCCTACTTTAACAGGTACTAACTTCACAGGTATTCCTGGTACTGCTATTAATAGTATTGTTGCTACAGCTACATTAGCTTCTACTTCTACTATAGCTAATGATAATGCTACTAATGCTTCTATGTATCTTACCTGGGTTACTGCTACTACAGGTTCTTTAGCTCTTAAGACTACTACTGCTATTGCCGTTAATCCTTCGACTGGTATTTTAAGTGCTACTGGCTTTGCTGGTTCTGGTTCTGGTTTAACTTCATTAACTGCTGGTAATTTAAGTGGTACTATTCCTTCAGGTGTTTTAGGTAACTCTACTGTTTATATTGGTACGACCGCAGTAGCCTTAAATAGAGCCTCTGCCGCTTTAGTTCTCACTGGTATTACTTCAATTGATGGTTCTGCTGCTTCTATTAGTGGTAACTTAACTGGTGACGTAACTTCGGTAGGTATGACTACTAGTTTAGCTGCTTCTGTTGTAATGGGTAAAACCTTAACTGGTTATAGTGCTGGATCTGATTATACTCAATTAGCTTCTACTGATACATTATTACAAGCTTATCAAAAATTACAATATCAAATTAATGTTAGTATTCTTCAAGGTATTTCTACTAAGACTACTACTTATAACCCTGTAGTTGTGACTGATAAATTTATTCGTTTAGATGCTACTGGTGGTGCATTTAACGTTACTTTAATGGCCGCGCCTCCTACTGGTTATTGGTGCGTATTTAAGAAGATTGATTCTACCGCTAATGCGATTACTATTTCTGGTAATGGTAAAACAATTGATGGTAATGCTTCTGTTACTATTTCTGCTCAATATAATGCATTAGAACTTCAATACAATGGTACAACTTGGGATATCCTGTAAACAATGGCTTATATTGTAAATAGCCCAACGTTTAGCGGGACTGTTACAAGTCTTGGGCCTATTTCGTTAGCGGCTTCCCAAGGTATAGTAGTTGCATCTGGCGCTCCAGGTGTGACTACTAATACCTTATATCAAATTGCAGGAACGTTATATTTTAACGGTAATTCTGTTGGTGGTATTGGTGCTTCTTATAGTCAAACAATTGGTAATGGAGCTTTAACTTCTATTGTTGTTACTCATGGTTTGGGGACTACAGATATAAATGTAACTGTTTGGGAATTAGGTGGTAGTAAACGAAACGTAACTGCTGCTATTGAAATACAAAATACTAGTTCTACTCAAATTACTTTAATATTTGCTACTGCTCCTGCTACTAATTCATTACGTGTAGATATTACACCTTTAGGTACTTCTGGTAGTTATACGTTAACAGATGACACGGCAACAAATGCTACTTATTACCCAGTAGTAGCTACGGCTTCTGGTGGTTCTACTTTAAAAACTTCATCAACTAAGTTAAGTTATAATCCATCTACTGGAAATCTCGTATCCACAAGTCATAATAGTGTAGTTATTACTCCACCTGCCACTACTGCTACTTTAACTTTAGCAAATAACTCTTCTTTAATTACTTCTGGAGCTTATTCTACTACTCTTACGGTTACGGGTACAACTACTTTAACTTTACCTACTAGTGGCACTCTCGCTACTACTTCACAAATACAAGGTGTTACAACTGTAAGTTTTGCTTCTACGATTAATCTAGATTTAACTACTATTCCAGGTCCAGTAGCTAGAATAACTTTAACAGGAACATGTACTATAAATATCACTAATGGATCTGATGGTCAAAAAGTATTATTAGAATTACTTCAAAATGGAACGGGAACATACGTGGTTACATTAGGAACTGGTTGGGCTTACGGGACTGATATTACAAGTTATACTAATACATTAACAGCCAGTAAGCGAGATATTTTAGGATTAGAATATAATTCATCACTTTCAAAAGCTATGTTAATCGCTGTAGCTCACGGATATTAATATGGCGATAGCTCTTAGACATTCTTATATAACAAGATCAGTTAAAGTTCAATCTGGTGTAGCTGTTACTGTAGGTGATATTATTGTAGTTTTTTTAGGTGGTGCTTCTTCAGTTAATATTACGTCAAGTTGTGCTGATAATTCTAGTGGTGGAACGAATACTTATACTAAACAAACAGGAACTTATGGATATTTGTTTACTAATGCAGGAATGAGTATTGATGTTTTTACCGCAAAAGCAAAAGCTACTGAAACTCTAACTATTACCGTTACTTCAACATTACCTACAGCAGATGATATAGCTGTTCAAGTGATTTCTGGTGCAGCCGCTTCTTCTTATGTAGAAAGTATTGCTTATCAAGATTGTGTCTCTGGTGGAGGTACATCTTTTACTGGCGCTTCTATTACTACTACAAATGCTAATGATTATTTAGCTTGTTTTTGGGATGCAGATTATAACGGTGTTACCTGGACTGAAAACGGAGCAGGTTTTACTATTGATAGTCAATCGGTAACTGGAGTTAATAGTTATAGAGTAGTATCTTCTATAGGAACTTATGCAGATAAAGTAACAACAGGTGCTAATACTCAAGAACCCGCCTGTGTTATGTTAGCTATTAAAGCTGCTGGCTCTAGTTATGATGCTACAAAAATGTTAGCTTGTTTTTAAGGTGTAATTATGGCTTTAGCGCAATTACAAGTATCTGATCCTATTTCTACTACCGGATTAACGATAGTAGGTACTACTACAGGAATTATTATACCTTCAGGCGTTCCTTCTAATGGCACAACTAATGCTTTATATCAAGTAAGTGGAAGTTTATATTTTAATGGTTCAGTTTTAGGCGGCGGTTCCGTAACTCTTACAGACGACAATTCAACAAATGCTACTTATTATCCAGTTATCGCTACTACGGCTGGCGGATCTACCTTAAAAACAAGTTCTACTAAAATAAGCTTTAATCCTTCAACTGGTAATCTTGTAATTGGTGGACCTTTAACTTTAGCCGCTTCACAAGGTATTACTTTACCTAGTGGGGCTCCTGGAACTACTACTAATGCTTTATATAGTGTTAGTGGAACTTTATACTTTAACGGAACTGCTATTACTGGTGGTACTGGCTTGACTAACCCAATGACAACATTGGGAGATTTTATTTATGGTGGCGCTTCTGGTGCAGGAACTAGATTAGCTGGTAATATTACGGCTAGACAGCAAATGTTAGTTCAAATGGGAACTGGTACAGTTTCAGCGGCTCCATATTGGATTAATACACCTGAAATTATTATTACCGGAATGGACCCTACAGGCGCAACTGATTCGACTTCCGCTATCAATACAGCTATAACCGCACTACCCACAAATGGCGGAACATTAAGAATACCTGATCCTGGTCCAACTGGGTTTTATAGTTTTAATTTAGTATTAACTAAAACTGGTGTAACTATTATTGGTCCTGGAATGTCAAATTCAGGGACTAATGGTGGTGGTGCGCCTGTCAGATATTGTCAAGCTTATAATACAACATTACCTGTAATACAAATAGGTAATGATACTTTATCTGTATATACTGATAGTTGTCATTTAAGAGATTTTTGTTTTTATGGTGGAAATAATAGTAGTCAATATGGATTAACTCTTACAGGCGGCTGTATAGCGGCTTGTTGTGAAGATATTCAAATTATTAATTTTAGTAATCAGGGCCTTACAATTAAAAATGAAGACGTTACAGAATGTGAATATAGCAAGTTTTATAATCTTCGTATTAACTCAAATATAGCTGGTGCTGTTGGTTTAGCTATTTTAGATAAACATGTATCTGGTACTGGCTGGACTAGTGCTATAGATATTATTGGTTTTAGTATTCAGGCTGTTAGTTATCAAATACTTTGTGATTCAACTCAAGCTAATTTAACAAATGGTTATATCCAAAGTGGTGTTAGCGGTTCTAGCATCATGATTAAAAATTCATATTCTGGTGCTAATATTCAATATATTGGTTTAGTTTGTGAAAATGTTAATCAAGATGCTGTTGGAACTGGCAATTATAACGTTGGAACTACAGTTAATATTCCAACTATAAACTCAACAAATCTACAAGAGTCATCTTGGATATCAGGAGACTTTAGTTCTGGTGGAAATACTTTTGTAGCTCCTATTACTACTACTGGAAGTATTACTGGAGGTCTTAAAGCATTAACGGTAGCTAGTGCTACTGGTATTTATGCTGGCAAAGCTGTAATGGTGGTTGGAGCAGGCCCAAACTACCTTAACTTTGTTTCTTTTGTACAAAGTATTTCAGGAACTACGTTAACATTATTTGATGCCGCTAATTATACAGTAGCAGGAGCTACAGTATATGTAGGAGATATAACTGGTTTTGAAGCACATTCAATGTTTAATAATAGTGCTGGTTATGTAGGATTTTATCCATTAAATAAAGCTGGTATTAATACAAGTAATGCTCCTATTTTATACCAAACAGCTTGTCCTCGGTTAACCGCAGATCAACCCGGTCAAATTGGTCCATGGAATCAATACGGTAATGTGATTTTTGAACAAGGATTATATAATTTTTATTTATTAGAACAAATAGGAACAGCCGCTACACCTACCTCTATTACTCAATCTGGTTATACTGTAACTGTAACAATGGGGTCTTATGCTGCTCCCGGCGATATTGTTGTTATCGGAGGCGTAAAAGAACGTGGTATCAATGGAACTTGGGTAGTTCAAACCGTTCCTGGTGGTTATCAAAACAATTTTACATTTACATGTAATTTTAGCCAAACATTAGCGGGTGTTACAGGTGTCCCTTTAGTAACAATCTATAAATCTACTAGTTTTGGTGGATCACAAGATGCAGATAATCACCCTGGATCAATCAATATACCTAGTGGTGAAAAATCAGGTATCTGGTTTAGTAATCCTACTGTAGCTGGTGGTAATTTAGCTAAAACATTATATCAAGACGCTGGATCAAGTAATTTCTATTTAATGACTCCAGATGCTACTAATGGTATTTTAAATCTTTGGGCCGGGACCGCAATAACAACAGGACCAGTTTTAAATATAGGTGATTCAGGCGGAACTGTTTTTAGTGTAAGTGGATTAGGTCAAGTTACAGCTAATGGTGCTATTAACAAAGTAACGATTACAGCACCTACTACTTCAGCTACATTAACTTTAATTACAGGATCTACTTTAGCTACAAGCACAGCGGCATCCTTAACATTAGCTCTTTCTACTGTAGCTACAACTGTAACTACAATTCCTTCCGGTACACATAGTTTAGCTATTACAGATGCAGCTAATACATTCTCTGGATTACAAACATTTAGTAATGGTATTACTGTAAATAACACTACTATAACTGCCCCACAATCTACAGCTTCTCTCGCGTCTTTAACTCTTCCTTTAGGTTCTGCGTCTTACACTGGTGGAACTTTAGGAACAATCTGGAATGATTATACTAGACAGACTTTAGGAGTTAATGTAGGAGCTTCTGGTTATCCATTAGTCAATTATTGGTCTGGTGTGATTTGGACTAAAACCGCAGCAACTACTCTATCTAACTGGACAACCGCAGCTACTATATTAGGTGCCGCCGGTACAGGTGTAGGCACTCTTACTCTTCCTGCTAACTTCTTTGTTGTTGGTAAGACTATTAGATTAACTCTAAAAGGTTATCTAGGTACTTATACTTCTGCTCCTACTTTAAACATACAAACGACACTTGGCGGATCTGCTGTATCATCTTCTGGTGCAGTTAGTTTAACTACTGTAAGTATGAGTATTAGAGGTTGGTCTTTAGAGTATTTATTTACATGTAGAACAACTGGGTCATCTGGTACAGTTATTGGAACCGGAGAATTTATATGGTCTAATAGTGCAACATTATTTAGTTGCATACCAGTATTATCATCTACTGCTACTACTATTAATACAACAACCGTACAAGCTATAGACGTTACTATGGCTTGTTCATCTGCAAATGCTAGTAATACTGTAGTATGTACAGTAGCCACTGTAGAAGTATTAAACTAAAGGAATAATATGTCTCTTCAAGAATTACAAACAATTCTAAATACTGCTGAAACTGCAATGAATTTAGCAGATCAAGCGCATTCAGAAGCTATTCAAGCATATAATTTAGCTTTAGCTAATTATAATACAGCATTAACTCAAGGTATTCAATCTGGTACTGTTGGTTCTATATCTTCTGTTACTACTTTACTTTTAACGGAAAGAAATGCTGGTATTCAATCAGTCGCTACTTTTTTAAAAGCTAATCCTACCGCTACTCAGGCTCAAGTTATCGCTAATTGGACAGGTGCAGCTACAGTAGCTACAGGATTACCTTCTTTACTTCAAGATCCGACTCAATTATGTAATATTTATACTAATAATTTACATCAATTAGGTGCAATTCCTGACACTACATGGCAATCATTTATTAATTGGATTATCGCAACTCCTATTGAAGAGATTTTAGCTGATTAGATTTTTATTTGACAAACGTGTATACATGTGATAAGATATACTTCTCAACTCAGTAGTATCAACTACTGTCAACCATAACCCACGTTCAACGGAGTTAACGTGAAAATCGACTTTATGCAAGAACTTAAAGACTTTGCCGGGGAACCTCTTCAGTTACAGAAAGACGGACCCAATCTTACACTCAAGGAAGCTATTACTATCTCTATTAGATCAGCATTACAGGAAGACGCTCATGCGCCTCTTGCTGATAAGATCGCTTTAGATCGTATTGGCGAACTGGTTTATCAAGATGGTGGAGAAATTGATACTGGTCAAGCAACAATCATTAAAGAACGTATCGCTAAGGTGTTTACTGCGCCTGCTGTAAGTGGGGCTGTAAAGAGAGCTATCGAAGGTTAAGAATTAAATACAATGAAAACGAAAAAGGGAAACTTCGGTTTCCTTTTTTCATTTTAGTTGCCAAACTTCTATTTTTCGTGTTAAGATACTAATACACTGTTCATCAAAGGAGAACACTCTATGTCAATCGCCGGAACACAACACTTCTCTCAAACAGAAGTAGAACACAGTGATTATGCAATAGAGCATAACATTGATAATACACTTCCTGAAGAATTAGAAGGAAACGCACAAAGACAATGTGAATTCTTGGAAGAACTTCGATCCTTACTTTCTGGTCATTATGGTCAGGATGTAAAGATTTTTACTTCTAGTTTCTATCGTGGTCCTAAACTTAATCATGCTATTGGTGGCGTTGAAACTTCACAGCATATGAAGGGTCAAGCTACTGACTTACATACGAGCGTTGGAACATTAGATGAAGTTTTTGAATTTATCGAAGAATCAGATCTTCAGTTTGATCAATTAATTGAAGAATCAGATAAAGAAGGTCATAGATGGATTCATATTAGTACTCCTGATGATGGTGTTGAACCTCGTCGTGAAGTATTAAAAGGTGAAAAAGGACAAAGACTCACAAGAGTCGCATTAGGATAATATGATAATCAAACTTGCATTTGATCCTTTAACTATTGGTGCTGGTTTAGCTTTAGCTAAAGGTATTCCTACAGCTATTGGTGCTGCAATTGGTAATCAAATGCATGATATTCCTCATTTTATTTCTTCTAAATCTAATAGATTTGGTAAATTTATACAACGAAGTGTAATCGCTGATTCGATTATAGCGGCAAAGAAAGGTACAGAAGGTAAAATTTATGCAAATCGTAAATTAGGGCCTACTGCTTTCTTTGCCGGTATTCCAGGTCTTAATTTAGGCGGCGCTCCACAAGAAGGTAAATCTATTGCTGTAATGGAAGCGAATTTACTTGGCGCTAATATTCCTGGTCTAAAACATGCTTTTAAAGGTAATAAATTAAAAGTTAATCGTATTAAGGGCGCATTAGGTTTTGCTAGAGGTATTGATAGAAGTGCTGGTGCTGCTCAAATAGTTATTCCTACTGGAATGGGTATTAAAGGTTTTAATGACGAATATAAACGAAGTGGTGATTTTAAAGCCGCAAGTAAAAAAGGTTTAATCGGAGCCGCTACAGGTGGTGTCATTGCTGCTGGCTTAGAAATTCCTCGTAGATTAGCCTCTACTGGTTCTAAACTTCATAATACATTATCAAAAGATAATGGTTATGGATATAAACTTTTAGAAGAAGCTGCTGTTCATGCTGAAAAATCTATGAATCGTCCTAAATTATTAAATTATTCACATCATTTTTATGCAACTCCTGAAGAAAATCTTAAAGGTATTACAGGTAAAGTATTTGGTAATAATTGGCAACGGTTATTAGGGCAGAAACGAGCTAAAGGTTATGATCCTATTAAGGGTTATGACTATGGCGAAACAAGTGAAGCTGGTCCTATTTCTTCTACTATTGATAAACTAGATCATTTAAAAAGAAAAATAGAACGAACAATAAAGAAACCATTCTAATGATTATTAAATTAGCTGAATCAACTCTAGAAAAAGCCAAACACGAACTCGACTTGATCGGGATGACAGCTAATAATAAAGATGAAATGAACAAGGATATGCGTAAGCATATTCTTGAAATTATCAAAACTTTTAGTAAGCAGGGACATTCAGGATTTTCAGCTAATTATGCAATTGGTATTTTATCTAAACTTTTACAGCATAAACCTTTAAGTCCATTAACAGGTAACGATAATGAATGGGAAGATGTATCCGTAATGTCTCAGTGTAAAAACAAAGATAAATGGTATCAGAATAAACGTGCATCAAATGTATTTAAAGAAATTAAGAATGGCAAAGTTTTTACTTATGACATATATGGTAAAAGTTTTGTAGATAAAGATGGCATTTCTTATTCTAATAAGAATAGTAAAGTCAAAGTTAAATTTCCTTATACACCTAAAACCGAAGTCATAAAGGAGTAATTATGTTTAAACTCATTTTAACTCATGCTTTAGCTACTGGTGTTGGTGGTGGTTTAGGTATGTTACTTAAATCATGGCTTTCAAGAAAATCTACCGCTTTATTAGCTGAATTAAAAACTAAGGCTAAGATTGAAGGCAATGACGCTAAGGATGCTATCTTAGTAAAACTCAAAAATCTATGATTTGTTTATCTATTTTATTATCTGTAACACATATTTATCCTTCTATGCCTATTATTCCTTTGCCTAATATTAAATTAGATATTAATCTTAATGAATTAGTGTTATTTATTGAAAAAAATATGAAAGATAAAGAAATTAGCATTGAAGTAGAAGATGAAAATTTTAATGAAGTTTATTCAAGTACATTTTTAAAACTAATTATTAGAACTTCAACTTATTTTGAAAATCAAGGTTATACAGTAATGATAACTGATACAAAAAATCCTCATATTATTTCTTTTACTATTTCTAAAAAGAACAAATGAATAACATCGAACTATATCAACAATCTCAATCACCACAACTCGCTCAATTACTCTTGGACGAAAATAGAGATACTATAAATAAACATGTAAATAAATGGAAAGGTGTTCTTCCTGATATAGTTATTCAAAAACATGCAGAAAAATATGCTTTAGATGCTTTTAAGACATATGATCCATCTAAAGGTGCATCACTTCATACACATATGTTTAATCATCTTAGTAAATTATCACGATTAAATTATGACAATCAGAATGTAGTTAAGATTCCTGAACATCAGATTCTTCAAATTCGTAATTACCATGATTCAGTTGCTCATTTAACTGATCAATTAGGATATGCGCCAAGTCATGAAGAAATTGCTGATCATATGATACTTCCAGTATCACATGTAAAACGATTATCTGAAAATGTTAATCGAAAGGATTATACTTATGATTCAGATCATGAAGATTTGCAGCAAAGAGATATCGAATCTAATCCTAAATCTCTTTATATTCAAGATGTTTTTAGCCATCTTAACAAAAAACAAAAACAACAATTCCAAGATCTTACTGGATTTAATGGTGCGCCGATTTTAAAACCTAGTGAGTTTGGTAAGAAACATAACATGAAACCGTTTGAAGTTTCTAGAGTGAAAATGACGTTAGCTAAGAAGTTTAAATAGGAGTAAATAATGGCTACTACCTTTAATAAATCGATTCAACCTCTTGATGGTAACTGGATTGTTACTTTTAGTATTGCCTCTAAAGATCCAGACGATTACACCTTGGCTCAACAATATGGTGATCTTGATTTAGAGTTTGCTAATAAGTATGTTGATCCTCTTGATAATACTTTTTCTTTTACAATTCTTAAATCTAATAGATCAATTTGGTCGGATATATTATTAAACAAACTTCCTAATATTGAATATAAGTTTGTCTTTGATGATGCGTCCATCGTATCGGCCACTCGATATCGACAAGCTGTGATTTATGCCAATACTGTACAAGCGGCATTGATAGCGGCTCTTACCGTGTTGAGAGCTATGCCAGCTACTCCCCCTGTAACTTCTACTTTTACGGTGTAAACATGATTGCTAAATTAGCAGGACGACAACAGTACAAACCTTTAGCTGATTTAGCTAAAGAAATGGCAAAAGAAACTTCGCCACTTCCTAAAGTAGAACCTTCTTCTATTATTAAGAATTTTAAAAACAAGAAAGCTTTAGCTATTGGTGCCGGTGTTGCTGCTTTAGGTGGTGGTGCTTTAGCTTATCTTAAGAGTAAGAAGAAATGATTATTAAATTAGCTAATCAATGTAATCAATGCGAACAACATCGAGTACAATTAGCCGGTGTTGGTGTAGCTGCATTAGGTGGAACTAAACCTTCTATGATAGCTAAAAAATTTAGTTATGGATGGTCGCCAGCTTATCAAGATACATTAAATCTTAGAAAAAAGTATGATAAGTTATTAAAGTCTTTACCTGAAAAAGAACAATTAAAACATATGGACCCATCTGTTAGAAAGGCTTTAAGGAAATGATTATTAAACTAGCTCTCTTAGCTATTAAGAAAGTTCCTAAAGCGTTACAAAACCAAGAGCAAGCTCTTGATTTTGCAAACAAAGTAGTTCACGTTTCAAGACCCGATCCTGGTAAAATGAAATCACCAATTAGGATTATTGATTAATGGCTTATGCTGATTTTTCAGAAATCTATGTAGCTTGGCTCCAGAGTCAGTTAGATTATATTGATGGTCAACCTTATTCTAATTTATCAGTTAGCATAGATCCGACTTATGAAATTACAGCATTTAAAAATTCAGTTGATGTAAATCAACAGAAAATCTTTCATAATGCCGCAGATGATCAAGTTGGCTATTTACGTTGTATGAAAGAGATTGCAAAAAATCCTTCAGATTATTTAAATGAATATAAAGAATATCTTAAATTTGAAATGAATGTAGTTCAATCTAGTTCTCAAAAAATAGAAAACACTCACAATGTTCAAGATAATTCTAATAAGACTACTTTAAACTTTTACGCTACATTCTCTCCAGATATTTTAGCTCATTTAGCTACATATAACCCAATGAGGATATTTAGTTGAGAGAAATAGAAACAGCTTTATTAGATCCGGTTACAGGATTATGCACATTCGCTTTAACGAATATGCGTCCTGTTTCTGGAATTAAATTATTAGTAGCTAAAGTTTCTAAAAAGATACTTTCCAGTACCTTCGCTACAAGTATTTTTACTTATTATGGATTAGATTTACAAAAAATTCCTTATTACGCTATTTCTAATACTGATACTGATACTATCAAAACAATGTTAAGTGCTAGTTTAGAAAATATTGCTGTTTCTATTCAAGATAATACTTCTAACTTAGCTTTAGCTACAGAACAATTAGCTTCTCTGACTTTACAAGACTTGTTATACGATAGTACGAATAATCAAATTGTTATTAAGATTTTAATTACACCAGTTAAAGGTGATTCTCAATCATTATTATTCCCATTGGCGGTTTAATGGATGCTTCAGACGTTCGACAATTTTTTGTAGCTTCTTTACAGAATAGTCAAGATCTTTCAGATCTTGATACTTCTCCAGATTCTAATTTTGATGATCTGGTTATTAAACCACATATGTTATTTTCTCAAGCTCTATTTAATTATATCGCAGATTATAAAGCTACGATTTCATTAGGTAATTTAGCTAATATGACAATGCCGCAATTAACGGCAATTGCTTCACGATTATTAGTTACTCCAAATACAGGGTCTACATTATCTCTACAAATTGCTATTTTCTTAAACGCTAACAATAATACTCCATTACAAGTATTACAAAGCGATTCATTTAGAACATCAGACGGAACTACATTTAATCCTATTCAAACATATGTATTTGTACCAACCAACTTACCTACAGTTACGATTAATGGTCAAACTTTATATGTAGCTTCTATTACGACTGTTTCACAAAACGCTTCTAAACAAATTACAGCAAATCAAATCACATCTTGGACAATTAATCATCCAGCATTAGTTAATGTTACTAATCTTGGTTCTTCTCCTGCGCCTGTATTAGCCGATACTAATGCTCAATTAATTACCAAGATGCAAAATGCTGGATTCACAAGGAATTTAATTAATAGACCATCTATTTTCAATGCATTGACCAAAGCATTTCCGAATAATATGATTTCTGTTTATTCGGTAGGTTATGGTGATCCTGAAATGCAACGTGATATTGTTCCTGCTGGACAAGCGTGGAGTTTTCATGTTGGGGGAACGATTGATGTTTATGTGAACACAGCTTTACAGCCATGTATTATTACTGCGACTGGTTCTAGAATTGCAGGTAATATATATCGTGTCATTCTGAAACGATATAAAGGTTATGATGTTAATGCTACAGATAATTCTAATCCTCATCCTGGCTTATTATATGGATGGGAGTTAGTTGAATTACCTGATAACTCTATGCCTGGTATTTCGACGCTTCCTGTATTGCCATTCTTATATATTGATTTTACAAGTAGAACTTTAAGTATTACTGATAATGAGAGCCAGCTTTCATTTAATCAAGGTATTATTCAAACTGATAGTACTACTTTAGATTACAAAGTTAATATAGTTAATCTTAATTCTGCAAATTTAAGATTTTCAATCTATGAACAAATTGAATTAGACTTCTATTTATCACAAGATGTTGGTGATAGTCCTACCTTTACTATTCCATACTTTACAATGAATTCATTAGAAGATGTTCAAGACTATATTTCTGAACCACAAACTATATTTCATTGTGCTGATACTTTAATTAAATCATTTATTCCGATTGAAATTCGTGATTTTAGTATTAAATATGATAAAAACTATTCAGTAGACGTTGCAGGTTTAACGATATCGCTTTGCAATATCATTAATAACTGGAATAGTCCTGAACATATTCGTATGTCTACACTCTTGTCAAATGTTCCGGTTCCTGTCAGAATAGGAGAGTTAGGCGAAGATTTTCCGATCAATGCAGATTTGATTACACCTGACAATTATATTACGGCTGTTCCTTCTCAATTAGATAGTGATGTTTATGCAACATTACCAACTTACGTAGAAGTCGTACAACATAACATTGATGGTTCTGAATATCATTTTGTTACAACTGATCAAATTTGCTCAATTGAAAAACCTCAATTATCTTCGACTCGTAGAACTGTAAAATATTTCATTCAACCTGAGAATCTTCACTTTGTTCCATCATCTTGGTAGGTTAATTAATGCCACCTATTAAACGGTTTGATGAAAAGAATTTAACTCCCGTTAAGGAAACATCGGTTTCCTTTGGAGTAAAGAATCATGTTGTTAAAAATCCAAATACGAGTTTAACTGGTATTAGTTATATCAAAAAAATCGCATCTTTCATAAATAATTCTGATTTATATAAAAAGGGGAAGTAAAATGACTTTATCGGCTGAAGAAATCATCAAGGAAGCTGAGTTAGCTATTCAAGTTGAAGCTGGTAAAGCTTTAGAAAAGAAAGCCGGTGAAACAGTAATTGAAATTTTAGAACAACGTAAAAAAGATGGACTTGATAAAGTAGCGGAAAATACTACTGTATCATTTGAAGGTACTGTAAGTGTTGAAGGTTTTAGTAAAGAAGCCGATGAAAAACCTAGTGATGTTGTAAGTATTAAAAGTTTTGATAAAGTAGCTTTAGATTTAACCGCTTTAAAAACTCCTTTAATGGCGTTAGGTAAAGGTATTTTAGCTAATCAAGGTGTTCGTAATATAGCAGTTGGTAGTGCGATTGGTGCTGCTGGTGGTGCGTTAGCTAATAAGAACGATAGAATGGGTGGTGCTATTAAAGGTGGTTTATTAGGCGGTATTGGTGGTGCTGCTGTTAGTGCTGGAACTAGACCTTTAGCTAAATCAATTCCTGGTGCTTTAGGTAATGCTAAAATAGTAGCACCTACACCGATTAGACAGTTTAGTAATACAATGGGTTTAACTAATCCTGCTACATTTAAACAAACAGATCGTATTGCTAAAACTATAATTCCTAATAAAGCTGAACCTATTACTCATAGTGGCCCTACTATCGGTCAAGGACTTCAAGATAGTCTTAAAAATTTTAAAACTAGACTATTCGGACCCAAACCTTCTGGTCAAGTTTTTAACCCTAATTTTGCTAGTGAAGCTATGAGTGGTAAATGATTATTAAACTCGCCACTTTTACCGCAGAAGAAGAAACCCAGCTTCGTAAGAAGTTGGCAGATCCTTCTCAAATAAAATCTAAACAAGTTCTACTTAATTACGCTCATCCCGCTACTATTTTAGGTGGTGCTACAGGTGGTTTTATTGGTTCTGAAGTAGGTGATAAGGTATTTGGTGGTAAGCATATGACTGAAATGTTACATACTCCATTAGGTAAGACTGGACCTGGAATTACTTCTAGATTTGCGAAGAATCTCTTTCGTGGTGGTTTAGGCGCTGTAGGTGCTGGTATTGGCGCTTATGGAGTGCAAAAGTTTAGAGAACACAAGGAATCAAAATGATTATTAAACTAGCTGAAATCTTCAATATCCCATTAAAACAACAAAATGAATCAGCTAAACCTAACTTTACTCCAATTCATTTAACTAATGAAGTAAAGAAATTCCATCCTGCTTCCACTACTTCTAACAACCCTTTAATTCAAAACGCCAAGAAAGAAGCTTGTTCTGGTGTTCCGAAAACTAAGTGGTGGAAGAAGATGGAAAAAGCACAATTGAACTAAAGGGATAATATGATTATTAAACTAGCCAGTCTTACTAAAGATGAAAAATTTCAGATTAGAAACACTTTATCAGAAGAAGAAAACAAAATGCCTAAAGCTCTTAAACGTGCGCTTTGGGGTGGTTTATTAACTACCCCTATTGGGGTTGTTCCCGGTGCTGTTGTAGGTGGTCTTTCTGGTCATTTTGCAGACAAGAAACGTAAGGCTCAATTTAAGGAATTACGTAGAGCTTTATCTAATAATGAAATGCATCCTGAAGCTTCTCATATTTTAAAATCATATAGTAAAGAATATAAAAAATCTTTAAAGAAATAATCATGATCATTAAACTAGCTACATTCAAACAAGCTATTCGTCCTCTTATGAGAAATAAGGGAATAGTTGGTCTACATATTTTAAACGGTACAGTTATTGGTGCTTCTATTGGTAATAATAGTAATAAAGAAAAACATCTTTATGGTTTTAAACGTAATAAAAATGGTTCTTTTTATCGTAAACCTGAAACGAATACAGGAAAACGTATTTTAACAGGTGCGATTATTGGCGCATTTGGCGGATTGGGTACTGGAGCATTTACAGCTAAATCTATGGATGGTAGTACAAAAATGTATAGAGATTATGCACGACAATTTAAACAACAATTTAAGAGTGGTTATCATACGCCTCCACCTAGAAAACCTAAAACAGCTACTACAGATGATATTAAATCATTCTTTAAAACTCACGCAAATATTACTCATACTAATATCAAAACTAAAAAAGAAGCAACTAATCATTATCGTAATGCAGCACGAATTCATCATCCAGACGCAGGTGGTAAAGTAGAAAACTTTCAGAAATTAGAAACTGATTGGAGTAAAGTTAAAACCTCACCTTGGTTTGAAAAGTTAGCTGCTATCATAAACAGAACACGAAATAATTCAATAGAACATGATATAGCTCAAATACAATATGGTGGTTATTCTATCTCTGGCAATGGTAATATTAATGTTATGAATCCTAGAAGAAAATTTAATAGATTAATGAGTCCTTTTCATAGTGTTTTTGATAATTCTCAAGCAGTTAAAGATGGTCATAAAATTGGTGTATTACACGAATTGTCAGAACGTAAATATTTTAAACAACTAGAAAAAGATAAAAATATTAATCCTCGTTCATTCGTTGGCGCTCAAATTCAACGTAAGTTTATGGGAACACCTACAGGCGCTCATGTTAGTTTAGCTGTTTTAGGTGAAGAAAGTAATAACTTAAATAGAATTACTAGTGAAAAAGTAAAAGAACGTGTAAAGAAAATGCGTTACATGACTGGTGAAAATGATTTACTTAAAAATATTACTGGAAAAACTTATGGTAAACATATTTTTACGCCTGAAGATTTAGAAAAATTACATAATACTTCTACAAAAGCTAAATCTCCGTTTAAAGTAGGATCTAAATCTTTAATTGGTGGTGTAGCAGGTGCAGTTTTAGCTCCAATGTTAGTTAAAAAGAAATATAAAGCCGAAGATGTTCAAGGTAAGAGAATTGGTGCTGCTATTTTAGGTGGTGTTGCAGGTGCTAGTGCCGAGAAATTCATTAGAACAAATATACTTAAGCTACATAAGTAGGAGATATCATGTTAGGCAAACTTGCCGCAGTAAAAATTACTAAAACTCAATACAATGAGTTAGATTTATCTTGGCGATTAAAAGAAAATAAAATCAAAGATGAATTAAAACCGTGTATTGCTAAACTTTTAGAATCACTTTCTAATAAGAAAGAGTTTTCTGTTAGCATTGGTAATGAAACGTTTAAAATTGATCCTAGTAAATTTTATCTTTCTGATTTACGAATGGAAACTCGCAATAATTCTATGTTACGTCAAGACCATAATATAACTACAGGTGATTGCGCTAAAGCTGAAAGTTGTGGTTAATATATGATTATTAAATTAGCGCAAAATGTACATGAAAAAATTATGAAAGAATTTGGTTTTAATATTAAACCAAAACATTTTGAAGGTATGGGTGAATTAGATACTGTAGAATATGCTATGTCTTTAGATAAAAGAAAATTGCAACATTCTATTAAAAATTTAAAGAATTATAAAAAAGAGTGTGGAATATGATTATCAAACTAGCTTCCATCACAATTCCTGATTCTCATTTAAAATCAGATCATAAAGAACTTGAGTCTATGAAAGCTAAAGCTAAAGGTATTTTAACTGATGTAATAGCTATGGAAAAAGATGATGCTAAAGCTAAAAAGGCGGGGAAGTAATGATTATTAAACTAGCATTACTAAATGATTTAAGATCATTCTTAGGAACTACAGCCGGTAAGAGAACGGCTTTAGGTGCTGCTATTGGAGCTACTGCTGGAGCTATTCATCGTGATGATAATAGAACTCACGGCGCTAGTGTTGGAGCAGTATTAGGTGGATTAGGTGGATTAGCTGCACATGAAACTGGGTTAACTGATTTAGTTAAAAATAAAGTATTAGATGGTGTTAAGAACTTTAAAAAAGTGCCTGTTCCTAAAAAGAAATGGTATCAATCATGATTATTAAACTAGCTGCTATCGGTGCTGGGTTTGCTAGACTTGAACAATTAGGTTTAGCTGCAAAAGCTGTACAAAAGTATTCAGGATCTAGTTGGCTTAAAAATGCTCCTAAAGTATTACCAGAAATTAAAAAAGTAGTATCAGAAGTTCCAAAGGTTATTCCCACTAATCCGTGGAGTAAGAGGTAAATTAATGTCAAATACTGTTAATCATCCAGAATTATATGTTCATCTTTATCCTGAAGTAGTAAAATTATATACTGAAGAAAATTTAACAGCTAAACAAATATCTGAAAAACTTAATATAGGAGCTACTACAGTTAATAGAATTTTAAAACGTAATAATATAGATATGAATAGAATTTATCATAATAAATATTATTTTAATGAGAATGCTTTTGATTCTAATAATCCTGAAACAGCTTATTGGATAGGATTTTTATTAACAGATGGATGTGTTCATGAATATACTACTAAACATTGCTCACCTTGTATAACCTTACAATTAAAAGAAAGTGATAAATCTATTCTTGAAGAATATGCTAAATTTTTAGAATATCAAGGACTAATTACTCAAGATAAAATTAAACGATGGAAAATATCAATTAATTCTTATAAATTAGCAGAAGATTTAATTAAGTTTAATGTTACTCCAAGAAAAACCTTTTATGCTAAAGCGCCAGAAATTTTTGAAGATAATAATCTATTTTGGCGTGGTGTAATGGACGGTGATGGAAGTATGTGGTCAGGAGAAAAAGGAATTTTAAGAATAAATTTAACATCTGCTTCTTTAGATTTAATAGAACAGTTTCAAGAATATTGTAATAATATTTTAGATAATTCTTCTAACGTAAATATTACTTCTTTCTTTACTAAAGAAGAAAATGAAATGTATAGGGTTGTTTATACAGGAAATTTTGCTTTAAGAATTTTAGATATAATATATAAAGATAATGGACCTAAATTAGATAGAAAATATAATAAATATATTAGTTATAAGGAAAATAACTATGCCTTGGTCTAAAGAAAATCCTCCCGAAGCTGTTAAATTTTTTAAACCATCTATTCAAAAACATGCAATTAGAATAGCTAATGCTATTTTGGAAAAAACTAATAATGAATCTTTAGCAATTGCTACTGGTATTAAAAAAGCAAAGGAATTACATATTAAATCATTCAAAAAATCAACAAAATGATTTACAGATAATCATATGGTATACTGTAAGGGTCGCATAGCTGTGACCCTTTCTTGTTTAGGATTAAACAATGTTAGAAGCATCAGAAATTATTAACAACATGAAACAAGGTATCAAAGAATCAATTGATTCTTTAGGTAAGATAGAAGCTGGCGGTAAAACTCTTGAATTTCAAAATGTGCATTTTGAGGATCATGATCCTCGTATTTCTGTAGACTTTGAAAAGCATAAACAAGCTAAACTTCATAATAAAACTTTAGGTATTGGTGTTTACGCAGATGCTCATGTAACTGAAAATGGTAATACTTCTGTTGAAAAAGTAAAAATTGGTAATATGCCAGTTCCTACTTCAACGGGTGATTTTATCGTTGATGGTAATTCGTATAATATTGATTATCAGTTTAGACTTAAACCCGGTGCATATCTAAGAAAAAAGCAGAATGGTGAAATTGAAACCCATATCAATCCGATAGGGTTTCCTAATGCTAGAGTTACGATTGACCCTAAAACTTTAGGTCTTAGTGTAGGTATAGGTCAGGCTAATATTAACGCATTAGCTTTCTTACATGCTTTAGACGTTACTACTGCTGAACAAGAACACATCCTTGGATCTGATATTTATAAAGCAAATTTAAATAAGTTAAACTTAGATAAAGAATTATCTAAACTTGAACAATCAATTTCAAAAGGTGAAAAATTAGATAAAGGTCAATTATCTAAACTTCTTAAAGAGAAACTTGATACTGCTAAACTTGATCCAAGAGTTACCGGGATTACACTAGGAAAGCCCTTCAAAGACTTAGGGGCTGGCACTATCAAAGCAATTATACAAAAGACAATAGCTGGTTCTAAGGGTTTGGTAGAACCTGACGAACGTGATGCTATGGCTTTTAAAAATGTATTTGCAGTAGATGATTTTGTTAAAGAACGTTTAAGTGGTCGAAATAAATACCAATTAGCATGGCAGGTTAAATCAGCACTTGTTAAAGATAAACCGATTAAAGAATCCCTTTCTTCAAAATTCTTAGACTCAATGATTCATCCTTTGTTTACTTCTTCAGCTATTTCTGAGTTTTCTTCTAGAACTAATCAACTTCAACAATTAGGTGCGTTCCGCAAAGTCACTTCTACAGGTGAAGGCGGAATTATGAACGAACAAGCTATTACTACCGATATGCAAGCTGTTCATCCTACTCAAGCTTATTTTGTAGATCCTTTAAATACGCCCGAATCACAAAAAGCTGGTATTGCTGTTCAATTTACTCATGACGTTGAAATTAAAGATCATGAAGCTCATGCTCCATTTATTAATACTAAAACAGGTAAACGAGAATTAAAATCATCTATTGACTTATTTAATGAACATGTTTTACTGCCTGGTGCCGCTTCTCCAGATGGAACGATAGCAGCTATTCATAAGGGTAAACAAATTCAGGTTAAGCCCGAACAGATCACCTATAAACCTATTCACATTCATCAAGCATTTTCAGAAGGTGCTTTGATTGCGCCTGCTTTAAATTATAATCAAGGTTCTCGCGCTTCTATGAGAACTAGACACGCTGCACAAGCCGTATCTTTAGTAGATCGTGAAGCTCCCTTAGTTCAATCACTTCATCCAAGTGGTAGTACTTATGAACAAGAAGTAGCTAAGAAGATGGCGTTAATTGCGCCTGAAGATTTAACTTTCGTAGAAAAGAAAAATGATCGATTATTCTTTAAAACAAAAGATAATAAATTAGTAGATTCAGCTTTCTGGAATCATGATGTTGGAACGAATAAATCTTTTATTAATCACGAAACTGATCATTTAACTCCTGGGATGAAGTTCACTCAAGGACAAATTATTGCTGATAGTAATTTTACGAAGAATGGAACTTTGGCATTAGGTAAGAATTTAAAAACTGCCTATATGCCCTGGCATGGTTTGAATTTTGAAGATGGTATTATTGTATCTGAATCAGGTGCTAAAAAGTTAACTTCTCAACATATGGCTCAACATGATTTTGACGTTCATAATGGCGTTACGAGAATGTCAAAAGCCGCTTATTTAGCTATGTTCCCTGGTAAATATACCAAAGAACAATTAGATAAATTAGATGAAAATGGCGTAGCAAAACAAGGTATTGTTTTACAACCCGGCGATCCCATGCATTTAAAGATAGATAAACATCAAGGAACTAAAGAAGATGCTATCTTGGGTAGATTACATAAATCTTTAGTAAGTCCTTATAGGGATCATTCAGAAGTTTGGACTCATGTAACTCCTGGTACAGTAGTTGACTCTGTATTAGATAAAACATTCGGTAAAATTAATGTTAAATATGAAGCCCCTGCACAAGTTGGTGATAAATTAGCTAATCGACACGGTGCTAAAGGTGTGATATCTGCCATTATTCCTGATATTGAAATGCCTCAAAACAAAAAGAATGAAGTAACTGATGTTATTATTTCTCCTATGTCAGTTATTAGTCGTATGTCGATGGGTCAGATTTTAGAAACTGCTGCTAGTAAGATTGCTAAAAAAACAGGTGAAACTTATAAGATTGGATCTTTTGATAATAAGGATCATGTTAGTCGGATTCAACATGATTTAGCTAAACATAAACTATCTGATACTGAAGAACTTTTTGATAAACAAACAGGTCATTCATATGGAAAGATTTTAACTGGTTATCCTATTATGCAAAAGTTGTTCAAATTGTCTCACGGCAATTTATCAGCTAGAGAATTAGGCGCATATGATTCAGATCATCAACCTATGCGGGGTGGTGATACTGGATCTAAAGCTATTGATCAATTAACTCTTTACGGATTACTAGCTCATGGTCATCGTAATATCTTAAATGAAATTTCTACAGTTAAGGGTGATTATAATCCTGATTTTTGGCAACGATTACAAATGGGATTACCATTACCTAAACCACAAACTCCGTTTGTTTATAAAAAATTTGAAGGTTTATTAGCTGCGTCTGGTGTTAACGTTCGTCAAGATGGAAGTCAAAAGATTTTAGCTCCATTTACCGATAAAGATACAGACGCCATTGCTGGTGAAAATCATATTCAGAATTTTAAAATGTTGAATTATGATATGGAGCCAGTTAAAGGTGGTTTATTTGATACTCAAATTACTGGTGGAATGAAAGGTACTAAATGGGCTAAATTTACTTTACCTAATGCAATACCTAATCCTTTATTTGAAACAGCTATTAAGAATATTTTAACAATAGATGATAAAACATTTAAAGGATTGCTTAATCACACTGTTAACGTAAATGGCAAAACTGGTCATGAAGCTTTTGAGTCAATGTTAGGTAATATTCAAGTAAAACAGGAAATTGATTCTACTAAACAAGCTTTAAAAACAGCTACTAAAACAGGTAAAGATAAGTATCTTAAGAAGTTAAAACTTCTTAAAGCTCTTGAATCACAAAAACTGCATCCTAAAGATGCTTATATGATGAGTAAAGTCCCTGTGGTTCCCCCACAGTTTAGACCTGTTATTCAATTACCAAATGGTTCTTTATCTAAATCTAGTTTAAATATTCTTTATCGTGATGCTGGCTTAGTCGCTGGATCTATTAAGGAGCATGGGTTAGATGGAGATTTATATTCTGCTCTGTATCATTCTGTGGGTGCTATACAAGGCGTTAAAGACCCTATTAGCCCTCAAGCACAAAAACAAAATGTTAAAGGAGCAATCCAGATCATTACAGGGTCTACTCCAAAGACCGGATTCTTCCAGTCTAAAGTAATTCGTAAACAACAAGACTTATCAGCCAGAGCTACGATAGCCTTGGATAATAATCTACATATGGATCAAATATCTATTCCTATAGATATGGCTAAATCAATTTATAAACCATTTGCAACTAAATTATTAATTGATCAAGGTTATTCAGCTAAAGATGCTCATGACCATATTGATAAGTGGTCACATATTGGTAAAATTGCTATTATGAATGAAATGAATCAACGTCCGATCATGATGAATCGTGCGCCTTCACTTCATCGTTTTTCAATTATGTCATTTAAGCCTACAGTTAATACTACTGATTCTACTGTATTAATTCCTGGTCTAATCGTTAAACCATTTGGCGCTGACTTTGATGGTGATACCGTCATGCTTCATGTGCCTGTAGGTGAAAAAGCTAGAAAAGAAGCATTAAAGATGCTTCCTTCTAATAATTTATATAATGCTAAAGCTATGGACTTAAATTATACTCCTGATCAAGAATCGATCATGGGTTTACATTTAATGTCACATACTGCTAATGGTCGTAAATACTTTAATTCTTTATTACCTGCTTCTGTATCTAAAGTTACAGGTATTATGAAGAAAGAAGACATACATCAACGATTAGCTGAAGTAGCTGCTAAACACCCTCATGAATATAATACTATTGCTACTAAGTTAAAAGAAGAAGGTGACAAGTTTGCAACATTGGCTGGTTTCTCAATTGGTTTGAAAGATATGAAACCAGTCAATGGAGAAAATGTTAAAAAGATTTATTCTAAAGCTATGCTTAAGCCTGGAGATAAATTAAAAAATCTTTTAGAAGCAGATGATTTTATTAAGAATCATTCAACTGATGATAAAACTAATAATTATGTTAAAATGGTTACTTCACAATCCAAGGGAAATAAAGAGAATTTAAAACAGATTCTCTTTGCTCCTGGTATTATGAAAGATCATAATGATCAGCCTATTCTTAGACCAGTTATGTCTAATTATGGTTCTGGAGTCGATTTTGCTGATTTCTGGACCGCTGGTTATGGCGCTCGTAAGGGTACTTTAGATCGGCAAATGTCAACCGCTAGACCTGGTGCTTTAAATAAGGAAATCGTTAATACATCAATGGCTATTGTTGTGTCGGAGAATGATTGTGGTACGACAAATGGTATCTCTATTTCTGCAAAAGATCCTCACGTTCTTGGAAGATATGATGCTGAGTCTGGCAAACTTATTACGAAAGACTTATTAAAGAATAAAAAAGATATTATTGTACGTTCGCCTATTACTTGTGAAGCTACAAGAGGCGTTTGTAAGAAGTGTTATGGTCATGATGAATTTGGATCGATGCCAGATATAGGCCGGAATGTGGGTATTGTGTCGGCTCAAGCGATGTCAGAACCATTAACGCAAGCAGCTATGAAAACCTTTCATATGGGCGGAACGGTTTCAGGGGGCGGAGGGGCGTTTGGAGGGTTTGAAACGATTGAGCGGTTCTTAAAGGCTCCTAAAACTTTTAAAAACAAAGCTGTCTTAGCTAGAGAAGATGGAATAATTCATAGTATTAACCCTGGTGCTGCTGGTGGTTTTAATATTATGATTAATGAACAAGAACATTTCATTCATCCAGATGCTTCAGGTGAGTTATTAGTTAGAAAAGGACAAAAAGTAAATCGAGGCGATTTACTTAATGTAGGTATACCTCATCCTGAAGAAGCTTTAGATATATTAGGACCAATCAAAGGTAGTCATTTAGTAGTTGATACGCTTCATAAACTTTATAAAGCGAGTGATATTAAAATCAATCGCCGTAATTTAGAAACAGTTATAAGAGGATTAACTGGTTTTGCTAAAGTGACTGATCCAGGTACATCTAAAACGTATGTCGAAAATGATGTAACTTCATTATCTAACGTTATGAAGTTTAATAAAGAAGCGAATAAATCTATGTCCTTGCCAATCCAGGAAAGTCATGGGATGATATTATCTGAGTCAATTGCAGGCATTAAGGCAGGTACTTCTCTTGACTTTAATCATTTGAAACATTTGGAAAAAGCTGGTCATAAACATATCGATGTTTATCACCAACCTATTCAATTTGATAGAATTTATATCGGAACTGATAAAGCCCCTAACAAATCTACCGATTGGTTAGGTGGTTTGAGCTTCAGATATCTTAAGAGAGGTATTGAAACTGGAGCTATGCATAGTCATATGTCTGATACTCATGGGTATCATCCTATGGCACCATTTGTAACAGGCGAATTACAACATCATTCAGATGGTACTTACTAACTGGAGAAAGTTAAATGTTAAAAGAAGCTTTTATTACTGATATGTTTCCTACTGAACAAAAGGTTAGGCTTTCTGAGAATTCAGCAGCTTGGCCCGAAACTATCAATTCTTTAATTTTACGTAAATATCCTGAATTAGCTAATTATATTGATAAAATTGTCTTTAGTCATTTAGATAAGATTAAAGGTAATTCTATTGGATATGTTACGACGATTAATAATATTTTTAAAATTCCATTTGTCGTAGATAAGTTTACTCTTAGTCCTCTTGATGTTTTTATTAAGGGTAATGTTTATGGTCATCTTTCAACTGATTCTATTAAAAAGTTAGTATCGAATTCTTGGCCTTTTAAACAAGTTAGCAAGAATGATTTTGTACAATTAAAAAAGTTAGCGGCTACAAGTCTTACTGATATTGATGTTGAAACTATTACAAAAAATCCAGAACTTGTTAAATTAGCTGAAGAATTAGCTAATGAATACCCTGAAGTAATTATTAATTTAAGTACGAATTTAGATAATGTACAAATATTGAAACAAGCTGGTCTTGATCCTTATGGTCATGAAAAAGTAGCTGCTTTAGAATTAAATCATACTAGAACTGGTATTATTTTACAACATTTTGGCAAAGTAGATGAAACGCTTTCTTTAGGTGAATGTGCAGCTAGATTCGGGGAAGAGAAAGTAGCACAAGTTTTATATCATGGTTATATTCCTACTGTACTTCGTGAAATCATGGTTAAGACAGCCGATGAACTTAATCCTATTCAATTTAAATTTGATGTTAACTTACCTAGAACAGTAAATATCGCTGACGGTGTTGGTGGTTTCGTTCGTGGTAATATGTATGAACTTAGAGATATTAAAACTCCAAATAGAAAAGAAGGTCATATTTTCTTAAGTACTCGCGCTAAAGATCCTGTTTATATGACAATCTTTACGCCTCCTGCTAAAGACCGTATTTATTCAATTGCAGAACGAGCTACTTTAGGTGATATCGTAGATGATCTTTCTAGGTCTTCTGGTAAGGCGGGACAAGCTTTAGCTATCTTATTAGGTGATATCGTTTATGGTCCCTTTGATTTAATCACTGAAGCTGTTAACGGAAATACTCATATTCTCTCTATTAAAGATGGTTATGAATATGATTCTAAACGTATTCATATTACTAATGATGTTAAATCAATCGTTGTTGAAGGTGATGAGATTTACGTGCCTAAACATGCGAAAGTTTTATGTTTAGGTGAACCTTATCAAATGGAGCATCCATTACACAAAGCCGCTGCTCTTGCTGTAACGGTAGCTGTTTCTCCTGATAAGCAATCTTATAATATTATCGATGCAGGTGTAAGCGGATTACCTGCTGGATCTTTACAGAATATTAAGAAAACTAAAGCAACGACAGCTTTAATGCATTGCGGATTGAGCGAAGTGGAAGCTAAACAGGCTCTTTCTAATGCAGCGACTACTGGTGTTCATAAATTTAACGCTACTCCTACTGCTACTCAATCTGAAACTCAAACTAGAGATGAAGTACAATCATTATCTAGTAAGAAAATTTTAGAGAAGAAAGCTGAAATGATTCGTAAGATTATGGAAAAATCAGAGTTTATTAAAATAGCCATGAATTACGGAGATGAAGAAAGTGTGGATATGGCACTTGGTCTTAATTTAGTAACTCCTACTAGCGTCAAAAAATATCGTATTTTGATTCCGAAAATTGAAGATACGATTGACGGTTTGAGTAAATTACTTATGGCAAAACGTGTAGGTGGTTCTATAATTCCTTTAGACGAAGGTAAGCTTACCTCCGCTATTTCAGATCTTCATACCGTCATGTGTGAACTCACCGGGATCTAGCTTGCAGAAATCTCCTTTTGGAAAAGCTCTATTATATTTGGCTGTGGTTGAATGCAAGATTAATTTCGAGCAACCTAGCCTCATGGAGTTTGTTCAAAAGTTGAGTATGTATTTCCCATTTATATCTATTGATTCTCCCTTTGGTTATGTTCAAGATCGTTTAGATCGCATTAGTAACTTACCTGCTACGATTATTAGAGGTAATTACAATAAACAGGCACTACTAAAATTTCTAAAAGAAACTGATCTAATTAATTTACATGAACTTCTACCTAGACAACAATTTCAAGATTTACTTTATGACGTAGATTTGCGACGTAAAGTAGATGGTATGTCTTTATGTGGTTTTCGGCATCAAGAGATAGAACTTGAAATTAAACAATATATTACCGATATTGATCCAGTAGTTGTTAAAACGTATCTTAATTGTTTTGCTGATTTTTCTAATATGACTTATGACGAAAAACGAAACTTTGTTATTAATACTTTTGAAGAACCTGCCGAAAAAATAACATATGTAAAGTGTTTAGAAAATAAATCTAGGGATATAATTAGAGCATATCTAGGTGTTAATACAAGAGTTTTTAATCCAATTGAAATGATTAATAGATATGCTCAGATTATTACTATTAAAATTAATGAGGGATTAAGAGAAAGTGATGAAGTTAAGTTACAGGGTTATATCAAATTAGGACTTAGATCAGCGGAAACATTAGATAAATTTGGTGTTGGTAATAAAGATGCTGCTGAATTGTTACTTGCTGCATTAGCTAAAAAGCCAGAAGAAATAGGATTGAATACACCTAAACCAATGTCAGTAGAACAACTAGAAGATATGTACTTAGAGCAACAAAAACCACCAGTGATGTAAAATGACCAATATCTAAAAAAATAATAAGCCCCTAATTGTTAGGGGCTTATTTCTTTAAGGAGTTTTAATGTCAAAGAACGATCTTAAGAATATAGCTTTTGATTATGAATGTTCAACACCATGCAAAACATGTAGAAAACGAACATCGTGCTTAGTCCGACCAAAAGAAGGAAAATGCACAAGCCACGAAGAAGGAACTCCTTGGGTGATGCCATATAGGGAACCTGTAATAAAAGATCCGATTGAAGAAATTATCTATAAGCGAAACTTATAAACTTCGATCTTCTTACCATTTTCAATTCGCGTTTCAATAGGCTTATCAATTTCGATTGGTTTAACCTCCACTGGCTTAGGTTTATTTACAACCTTAGCTAGTGGAGGTTTTGGTTTATTTCCATATCGATATCTCACCATTTTGTTTTCTTAGTCCTTTTGCAATGAAGAATTTGATTATCTCCAATATTAAATCCATACCAAATAAAATTATCTGGTCCCATAAACCAAACATGTGTTTTCTTTCCGCCCCAATTATGTTTTGTTTCATAAAAACGGAAAGAACGAAATAAAATTGTTGTAAATAAAAGAATTTTAATAAAATTAGATGATACTGGATGTTTACCTTGAGCAGATAATTCATTAAAATAATTTGTAATATCTTTTTGAGTAGCGTAATTCATATATAATGTAATTTTACCAGTTTCGACCATTCGTTCTTTAGTTTTCTTATCAGCACATTCAGGGCAAATTAAATTATTACCATCAATCGCATAAGATACAAATGTATCTTTTGGAATATGCTTCATTTGTTTACATTCTTGACAAATAAACTTAGTAGGTCGTTCACCTGTCTTATTCATATATAAATTCCAATCGCCACTATGACGAAGGGGGTGAAGCATGGCATCTTCTTCTGTTAAACACCAATCTTGCTTATTTGTTTCTGTAATATATCCAGAATTATAAAGTCCATGTTTAATTGGAATCTCAAAACGTTCAGGTGATCGTTTCCATAACTTGCAAGCACCATTAACTCTAGCGCGTAGTGGTAAGTTATCAGAACCGCGTAAGTCTTGATGATAAACCGTATTTCGATAGGTTAACTGTTTTGCCTCTTCAACATTTATCATATAGTTTTCTTCCTAAAAGAGCTATACCTTTACCTAATAATGTAAAAATAATAACTAAAGGCCAAACTACAGTTATCACAAACAATAATCCTTGTTCTAAATTATCTCTACTTTCAAATAACATAGAAAGCCAATTAAACTTCATGTGTAAAGTTTTAATAATAAAAGCCCCAGCTACTAAATATAAACTAAAATAACAAGTTATACCTACTATATGTAATAAAACATTCATGTTATACACCCTAATTCTCTAATTCAACTTTAACACCTTTAACTCTTTTATGAGCTACGGTAAACGTATTATTCAAATAATATTCTTCAGCTTCTTTTAAAGTTGCATTGATGCCAGTATAAAGATAATTACCATCTTCAAATGTAACTTTAATATGAATCATATCATACACCCTAATTCTCTAATTCTAAAATTACATTTATCACAAGTGTATAATTTAGATCGTTCTACCATAATTCCATTACATCCAATAGAGGGACAAGAAAATTCATTTAACAATGTAGCTAATGCACGAGCTTGATTAATATCAGAATTAGCAAAACAATCAGATAAAATATTAGTAGTAAAAGCCATTCCATCACGTAAAATTTTTAATCTAGTTTGATCTAATCTAACCCATTGTCTCCAAAGACTTAAATATTCTTCCCATAAATTACATTCTCTAATAGGTGGTTTACCTTTTCCTAATTTCCAATTTCTACCACCTGGATCATAACCTTTTACATCACATTGATAATGTTGCTCAATAGAACGTCCATCTGATAAAATAGCGTAAAAAGCTGAATATCTTTATCACCTTTGGAGGATACTTCATAACCATTATAACGTTGCCAAATATATTTCATGGAATAAAACCACAAACAATAACTTTAGTGTCAGGTTCTACTTGATCAACTGGAAATTCAGTTAATGCATCTTTATCTTCTAATGAATTAATAAAGTCACAAGCTGCATTAGAACAGTCAGCACTATTAATGTATTGATTATTGAATTCTGAAAAATCACCTTCTTTTACAAAGAATTTAATATCATTCAAACCCATTGAATCATAAATGACGATGGTTTTCATTTCTAAGTCCCTTCTGGAATCGACCATAATAGTTTTACATCAACTATTTTGTCTTTATCAGGTATGTTATCGCCTAAGTTATTTGGATGATTAAGATAATAATCTTTTACTTCTTCAAAAGTTTTTCTAGTAGAAGTTGTCCAGTATTTATAACCATCTTTAAATATGATGTGAATCCCCATCATTGTACATTCCTAAATAGATTTTATGACGCCAAGTTTGAAATACAAAACCATTGTTCATTGTTTTAGGAAATATAAATTCTATTGAACGGCCTCTAATTCCATATAATCCTGACTTTGGATAAATCATATGATTTTTAAATGATTGTTGATGTTTTTGAACATCATCATATAATTCTGAAGCAAATTCGTAGTCTTCCCACCATTTCATCATACGTAATCCGAACATTTATGGTTTAAATAAACGATAGGTAATAACTCCACTGTGCAATCCTTAAATTCTGGATTTCCTCGTAACCAATGTTCTACCATATTTTTATTAGTATTGCATTGTGGAGAAGTGTGATTAGGTTTAAAGAATAAAACATTTCTATCTTTAGTTACAATCCACCAAGACTCTTGATAACAAATACGATTTGGTTTTGGAAATAAAATATCACTTAAAGGAACTTCATAAAACCTATTCATACATTAACCTTATTCAACTATTCTTAACTTGAGTCATTGCCCAATCTAATCTTTCAGGTTCCATATTATCTACTACGTAATTAATATCTAATTTTAAAGTATCTTCAACAGAGCGTTTTCCGTTATTACGTCCATACATTAATTTGAAATTATTAAGTTCATGTTCTGTTAATTGAGATAACCCATCTTTAATAATTTGTCGAGCAATGGATTGTAGTTCACTGTTCATCTTCATTCTCCTGTTCGCCTTCGAGAACTTTTATACTTTTAATTAAAGATAAACATGCAGATCTAGATTGTCCATTACTATTTTTTCTCCATAATTGACCAGCTATTATTCTGCATGTAGACAATACATCTTGTTGTATACCTAAAATCACTTCCTCTGGAGGTCTTGTCTTTAATTCTTCTAGCCAAAAATCAACATTTAACATATTAAGACCTAGTAAACACAGGACCAGGAAGTAAAGGTGAAATGAAAGTTTTCTTACACGTAGGACAAATGTAAGGAACTTGTGGCGGGTTAGAAGTAACATTAAATGGACCAGATTGTTGTAATTCTGTATTAATACATGTATCACAGTAACAAATATTCATTGATACAGTAACAGGAATACTTTTGATTACGGGTGCTGACATTTAATCCTCCAAATAAGAATCGTGAATTTCCCAAGCCTCAAAAACAAGATAGTCATTATCTTGTTTGGCTTCTGTAAAATTTCTACAACCTCGATTAACGTCTAAAGTAGGAAAACGTTGACGAGCTTCTACTATATTTTCAAATTCAAATTCACCATTTCTAGTGATAACTCTAACCTTGGTTAGAGTCTCTCTAAAAGACATTTTATTCTTCTCCTAATTCTTTAACTTCTAAAATTACACTACCGGGATGAGCTAATTTAGTTAATATTTTAGCATGTTCTATATTTTGTGCTTCACATAAAAATTGTTCCTTTAACCCTTCACTTCCCCATGTAAAATTAACCGCATAAGGAAATGTTTTATGAGGATCTTGCACTTCTTCTTGTTCTGCAAAACTTTCAACCATTAAAGCTTCATTAAGATATTCTTCCATCATATGACGCATAACTGTTAAGAATGTTTGAAATCCAGTTTCTTTTTCTTCTACAAATACTTCTTCGATATCAACAGGTTCATTAAATCCATCACCAGTTGTTTTTAATATAAGAATTTCGTGTCTAAAACCTTTACGTTTCATTGTTCCAGGCATAATAATAGTTGCAACATCATATTCATGATTAAATTTAATGATTCTAAACCAACCAAAATCAATACCACAAATTGCTAATTCACCATAACCTTCGATATCTATTGATTTAATAGTTAACCAACGAAGAGTTTCAGGTATATCTAAAATCTTAATATATTTTTTAAATTCTTTCTCTAATGGATTAATTGATTGTGTGTGAAGTTCGCTCATGTTAACCTTAAAAATAAAGATTTATGTTATTTTTTAAACTGTTAGTTATTTTATTAAAAATTTGATCTTTAATTTCTGTTAATCGCTTAGGATTATTTTTTAAAAAATCAACAATAGTAGGTAGGTCAATATTATTACTTCTATTATAGTAAATTTGATATTTTAATTTTTCACGAAACTTTTTTTGTTTTCCTTCTTTTTGATATCTATTAAAATTAACTAATTTAATCTCTAATTCTTCATTAATATAAAATTCGTATTCATCTTTAATAATTTTATCATCTAATTTAGTTTCAAATTCACATATAACTTTCATTTGCAACTCGTAAAATGTAAACCTGCGATATAAGTAGGAGATTGACCTACTTTTTTAATAGGTTTATCACTAATATAAGTAAGAAGCGCATTGCATTTATTACAAAAAACAATACCTTCTCTAAATCTATGACCCGGAATATGATTGTTAGATTTAGCTATTTCGATAGCTTGTTTGTGTTCTTGTAGAAGATCCATTTATTTCTCCTTATTTTTGAGGTAATTATCCAACCAGGGTTCAATTTTAGTTTTAACAATTTCGTTATATTCATCAAGTAAATTTTGAGGAATAATACGATTGTTTGCTATTGATTGAAGTTCTTTTTGAATATCGGGGTCAACATGAAAAGTTGAATAATTATGAGCTTTTTTATGACATTTATTACATAATGTAATTAAATTTTTAACATCATAAACTAGTTTTAAAGATTCTTTATTATTATAATTGGTTTTAGAAACCATTTGAATATGATGAACTTCAAAATTTTCATTTTTAACATTACATTTTTTGCATATAAAATTATCTAATTTTAAAATTAGAAATTTAATCGGATTTACTAAAGATGCTCTAATTAATAAAGACTCTATCGTAGCATACTGTTCTTCTTTTAAACCTTTACTTATTCGTTGTTTAATATGATATTTTTTGAGTCTTTTAATAGCGTTTTTACGTTTTAAACATCCACAAGAGGTTGTTGTTCCGTTGAATATATTACTGGCTTGAGCTATAAATTCAACTTGTGGATCATGATATGGACATAAACAAACCCAATTATCATTACATGAATCATTTTCAATATTTAATGGTTCTATAATTAAAACTTTAGTTTTAGAATTTAAATAATTATAATAATTATATTTTCTTTTATTTATTCCGGTTTGTTTCATAGATTTTAAAAAATTACACTTACATGATGTAGTTTTACCTTTTAAAGCATTAACTGAAGTTTCAAATATTTTTCCACAATGACATTTTATCTTCCATTGATCATTACATGTTATATGATTTTGATTAATTGGTTCTAGAATAGTGCAGTTATGAAATATCTGTCCTATCCAGTTTATTTTTCTAGCTTCTTGTATTTTTGTTAAATGTTTTTCTAGTATACAACTACATGATTTAGTTTGTCCTGATTTTAAATCCGCTGCTCTACTTTCAAAATAATTACCACAATGACATTTAATTAACCATAAGCTTTGACCTGTAACGCAATTCTCATCAACTGGTTCAAGTATCTTACAGTTGTTGAAAACTTGTCCTTTCCAGTTGATGAGTTTTGGCATATTTAATCTCCAGAAAGTCGAAACTTTACAGCATTAGGATGTCTATATGACACATTATCTTTTGTCATTCCTTGATGTTTTATTTCTAGTCTTTGATCAATAAACTTGTGCTGGTGAGTCCAGATATATTCAAGTTCTGCATCTGTAATATTACCAGTAGCACAATCAAATTCTCGATCTTCATCATCTATACAATTAAAAGAACCCAATACATCATCTTGTGTTTTTGATTCTTTCAAACCTACTACAGTTACTTCTTTATCAAGCCAAGGTTTATGTTTTAAAGTAAATGGTGATCTTTTTGACCCTGAAGATGGAAGATAAACATGATCTAATGTTTTAGCAACAATTCCTTCATATCCTTGTGAAAGAAAGTGTTCATAATAATTATCTACAGTATTTAACCAATCTTGTTCATTAGTAAAACTACCAATATTTATACTTTCTACTAATCTTACTGATAATTGATCCTTAGACGATAGAGATTCAACAAATCCCTTGACTCTACTATAACATGTCTCATAAGTATCAGTATGTTTTTCTGATTCCCATTGTAAAATATCATAAATACCAAATAGAGTATAGATAGCTTCTTTACATTGTTTACCATTTTTACGTCTAATCGCGCCAGTAGCTTCAAGCGAATCTTTATATTCCACTTCTCCATCAAAAACAACGTTTCCTTGATATTTATTAAGAATATCAACTATATGTTGTAATGCGGTATTTTCATGACCTCCCCTTGATAATAATTTTGTTAAATTATGTTTAATACCTATAATTCTATTTCCGTCAATTTTAGGCTGTAAAAACCAAGCCTTATTGAATGAAATTTTACCTTTAGCTTTTTTAAGTGCTAGACAAAGATGAACTTTAAATTGTGGAACGAAAAAATGTTCACTTCTCTTATTTAAATCAGTTAACCCAATGCCTATCCTTGGATTACTTTGGAGTATGTCACAAAACATACTAAACTGATAATCGTTTAAACGATTACCAAAATTGCAGCAAGCATTAATAGCTGCATTTCCTGTTAAAGTTCTATTTGCAAGTTTTTCTAAAAGTGATTCTAATTCTTCATTAGATGGAGTTTCTAAAGTAGAATCGTAAAGTCTAAGTTCTGGTAAGCGTACTACAGAAACCAAAAAAGTAACCATCGGATCAAAGATCATTTTAAGAATCCGACCGCAACCATTAGTAACGCAGTTATCGATTAACATTGCTTTATCTGTTTTGGTTGGTGCGTCAGCAATGTCATATAGGTCGTCGATGATCATGGTCTTTCCTTTAAATATTTTTCAAACATTAATTGTGTCCAAGCTAAAGAAGATTTTAATGTTCCTTTTGTAAAAACAGTATGACGAATTTTATCAGTTCCACGTTCATTGAAAAATACATCAGATTTTAAATCATGAATATATTTAACATGATATTTACCGCGAAATGAAGTATCTTGATAAAATCCATTATCAATAAGAATTTTTTGATTACCTACTGGTAAATGTAGAAAATCTGATAATAAATTTTTACTTTCTATTTTATGTTTTATTCTGGTCATTTTTAACCTCTTTTTTATCAGAAGTAGCCAAAACATGTTCCGCAGTTTTAGCAATAATTTCAGACCAACGTTTAATTTCAACAACTACCTTTTCAAACTTAATTTTCTTCATGTTTAGACCTTTCAGCTACTCTATTATAAACTGATAAACTACTAGTAGAAAATCCACAATCAACAAATTTATTAGGAAAATTTTCTTGAAGAAATGCTTCAAATCTTGTTCTTAAATCTTGTGATTCATCCCAGTTGTTAAAAGCGAATTCATCATTATTACCTAATCCATTAAAATAACCTAGATTAGTATTGTATGAATCAATGTCTGTATTTGATCTAAATTCATTACAAAAAGCATCGTATTGATTTAAAAATTCTGGACTAAACATTAATCTCTCCCATATTTGCAGACTGTTTTTTCGATTGCGTTAAGAACCATTTCACTACCAATTGTATTCATCATAGCTTTATCTAAAGCTTCACTAACATCGAAATTAAGACCAAAATCTTCAACTCTAATCCATACTACAGTTTTACCAACTCTAATTGGTTGTGAATCCTTGGACTCACATTTATGAGAAGCATATAAAGCGATAGCCATTAATCACCTACTTTAAATACAACTTTTAAAGTTGTGCCATTAGGAAATTCAACCAAAGAACCTTCTTCTAATGTTTTTTCTATTTCATCTAAAGCATCATAGGTTGGTAATGATATTTTTTGATAATTGTCTGTATGGATTCCTCGTGTTTGTAATTGTGCAACTAATATTTGACCTAACATTATTGGCATTAAATCTCCTTTTGTATAACCGTATCTTTAATTCTTTTAAGTTCTTCTAATTCACTTGTTTTAATAATAGAATATCCAGGTACATGTAATTTAGATATGTTCATTACAGGTTTACAAGCAGACCATGATTCTGGACTTGTTAATAATTCTTCTGGAATACCTAATATTTCTGCAAATTTTTGAGTTTGATTTAATTCTTTCATAGCCTTATTAGTTATATCTTCAGCCCAAGCCATGGCTTTACTTGGGTCTTTATCAGAAGCTTTTGAGGCTTCTTTAAAATCTTCAATAACTTGTTCTTTAGTTCCAAATGGATAACAAGTCACGTTCCAAAGAAGTTCCATTAATTCTTCATCTGTATTATTAGGAAAACATTCTTTAGCGATTTGCAAGATATCTTTCATTTTATAATCCTGTAAAAGTAATTTCACAACGTTGTTCTTTTTCATCAATTTTAAAAATAAATCTATATTCTTGTTTACGAATTTTGATAATTCTAGACCAATTAAAGGAATGTTTTGATTTATCTAATTGTGTAAATTTTAAAAATTTTTTATAAAACTTTAATTCAATTTCATCATATTTAGACCATAAAAGCCAATAATTATTCCAAATAGGATTAATACTACCAAGTTGATCAGATAAACTAATTAATTTATTACAATCATCCCAATAATTAACGTACGGAGAATGGTTCATAAGGAGCACCCTTTTCTATCCACCAAAATGCACCACCTTCGTTCTTTTCATGAAGTAATCTTGCGTTTACTTTGTGAGTAGGTTTGTGATGTTTTGTATTTTTATTTACTGAATAGGTTTTACCTTTTAAAAGATAAACAAATTCAAGATCACGTTCCATCATTTCATTCCATAAAACCATATTAATTTGTGAAAGAGTAGCGCGTCTAGATTGAGCAAATAGATTAGGTAAATCCTTCATTGTTTCTAGAATTCTTCGTTGTAACCAAAATTTATCATATCCACAATATCGTGCAGTTCTGTAAGCACTACGTAATCGCTCGATAGCTTTTGTTTCTGTATTGATCGCCGCCTTTAAGGATTGCGCCATGTTCAAACTCCTTTATATATTGATCAATTAAAATTAAAAAAAGTTTAAATTGATCTATATCTTCTTCGATTTTAGTTATATCAAGAATATGATTAATTTCATCTTTCAGTCTGAAAGCATGAGTAATATTTTGAATCGTTCCTTTATTAGAAGCAAATACATATAATGAACTGCTTCCACCACCATGCCATTCATAAGCTAGATTAACGAATTGTTTTAAGGCTTCTCCCATCCGATTACCTCTTTACAGTTGTTACAAATAACTGCACAGTATTTCATTCCTAATTTTTTACGTAACCAGGATTGAACTTGACCACGCATGAATGGTTCGCTTAAGTATTTACGACACTTAGGACAACGTTCAATATGTGTTTCATTTCTTAGTTGATCGCATTCAATCGGCATTGGAACCCTCTACTTTAGGCCCGAATATTCTAGAGAAATTAAACACAATATCTTTTGTCTTTTCAAAAGACTTGATAGTATCTTGCATTTCACGAAACATATCTTTGATAGCGTTAAAATATTGATATAATGTAGTTACATCAATTTCACTTCCTGGTTCAAGATGTTCTAATCCTTCTGCATCTTTACCATACATATTGTTATATAAAGTTTTTAATTCATGACTTGATACTTCCATAATATATTTTGTATTAGCATTTCCATACTTTTCTTTTTGCGATATTCCTAATACTTTCATTTCTTCCTCGGAAAGAAGTCTTCAAAGTAGTCATCATGCTTACAATTAATACACGCCTTGGCTTTAATAGGTGAATGATGATGACACCATCTACAAAATTTACGATTGACCCTAACGTCATTCTTAATCTCTGCTACATTACGTAACATTACACGTAAGTTGGCCCCTGGATGATTACCGTCTGTAACATTAAATTGATCATTAAATAAATACTTAGTATCTACTTCAACCCAGCAACCAGCAGCTTCACCTAATTTTTGACGATAACTAGAAGCTTGTGAAGATCCACCAGTTGTTACAGGTTCATCTACAATCTTAATCATCATGCGGTTATCATGTGTACAAGTTAAAGCTACAGCGTCACCACCGATATTAATTTCATTAGGATAAGGTTTAGGGATAACTTGCACATACATTCCACAATACTTACAAGTGGAAGTAAAGAATCGTGGCTTATCGTAATGTGAAGCAGGAACATGTTGAACAAAGTTGCCCATTGTATGACAACGCTTTGTAGCTGACATTATTGCTTGTTCTTTTAATTTACGAATCTTGGTAGGCATTGTCGTTTGGTCCTTTATCATCTAAGACATAATTATCGGGAACAACTTTCCAATAACGAGAAGAGTTTTCATAAAATCCATTATTAATAACTTGAGCAATTCGTTCTGCATGTTCTTTTGTCATTAATGGTAAGTTTAAAAACTTTTCCATTGGGTAATCACGACCAAAATTATCAGTTTCCACTATTCGCATAGAATTTCCATTCAGTAGAATTACGATTCCAGTTATTTAGAAGTTCATAAAACTTTTGAATACAATCAGAAGCCATGAACACTTTTTGATGAAAGGTTTCTTTTGTCTTCATATGTATTATCTTATATTCACACAAATAGCCATTTGTATGTTTAGCTAGTTCTTCATCATGTGTATATCGAATATCATTTTCTTTAACGTAATCTGGATGAGTTATGTTAGACATTTGTTTTAACCTTGATGCCTAAAAATGCTGCATGATCATTTAAATCAATATCGTTTTCAAAAGGACCATAAGTAGCTACAATTTTTTTAGAAGTAGTGTCAATGTGAAGTAAAAATAAACGTTTTACCATACCGCACAGATTAGGATTAGGATGAACAGGATCATGTAATAATCCCCAAACTTTCTTTCCTTCAATTACGCCAATGTATTCATGCTTCTTTGTCATTTTTGCCCCTTACATTTATTTTGAATAATTGTATTGTTACCAATTTCGTTATCATTAATATCAAGTAACATTTTACATTTTTTACATTGTGATCTATGATAATTCGGATTCATTGTAGAATATGGTTTCCAAAATCGTTCCATTTCATGACCCTGTATTTCTGCGGCCAATTTAGCTAATCGTTTAAATTCTCTAATGACGGTCGGCATAATGGATCATCCTTAATTAAATTGTTAGAAATTTTAGTCATATGTATAATAAAATCTTCATAATTCATTTCTCTTTTCATATAATTACATAATGTGCAACAAGTTACACAATTATTTAAAATATACCCTAATGTATTATCTTTACGATCTATTCCATTAAAATATATTTCATTTGTAGAATTATGAAGTTTTAATTGACGTTTAGGTTCGTCGCCACAATAAAAACATTTATCTTTACAAAATAATAAAAACTCTTCTTTATTTAGAGTAAATTCTAGATTTTTAGAAGAAGCGTTTCTTTTATATCCGTCAAATAATTTATTCCAACCTGCTAGATTATTTTCTAATCTATGTCCTTTTCCTATATTTTCAGCAGTTAAGCAACCACAATGAGTAGTGGATTTTCTTTGTATATTTTTACCTAATGCTTCTTTAGTATTACCACAATCACATTGACATAACCAATATTGTTCTCTAGATGTATTTTTATGTAATTTTTTAATCACTACCAAATTACCTGATCTTGAACCAATAAGATTAGTTGTTCTACAGTCTTTACATTGAGTTCTATTACCAGCGTTTAATTGAAATGTCTCTACCGTTACTTCATTCCCACAATCACATTTACATAGCCATGCTCGTTTACCTTCTTTATTTTCCGCTACACATAAAGCTGTAAGTTTACCAAAACGTTTATTGGTTAAATCATCAGGTAATCCAGTCATTTCTACCCCTTATTAATCGTAAGTAAATAGAAAGGTTTATTTAGTCTTTGCATAATTTCTAACATATTTAAAGTTCCTTTACTGTATCCATCATGAATCAAAATTGCTGCATCTGCATAATCCCCCATATCTCTATTACGTTTAAATCCCGCTGTTCTATCTGTTACTGTTCTATGATTAATAACTTTTTTCCATTCAGGTATGAATTGTGTAATTGGAATTTTATTACGATATGCCCAATTTTCACCTAATCTATCAATTCCAGGCGCACCACCTGAAACTTCTTCAGTAATAATGAAACCAGAATGAGTAATGGCTAACTCTACGTGCTTGATATCTGTAATCCCTCTTGAACCCGCGATGATTACAATCATAGATCCATTGCCTTTATTCTAAATAAATATTTACCAATTGGATAATTTGTTGTATGAGCGATTGTGGTTAATGGTTCAGTAGGACTAGTGGTTATAGTTATGTTGTTATTTCCAATTTCAAAAACAATAGCAAAACAAAGATTATTTTTATCATCACAATACAAACATTTTAAATCTCTTTCTATTTCGTCAATGTGTAATGGAATTAATAGTTTCATATTGATCCGGCCTCCTTGGAACGTTGCAATCAAATTGTTTAATATGCTCTACCTATTCCATTCCAGCATAAAATGGATTGCTCACATTAGTGCTCTATCACGTTGAGACAGTTGTTCGATTAACATGGTAAATCCATACACAAATTCATCCATGCGTCAGGCTTTTGTTCTCTAGCTTGTTTAACTGCATCATATTTTTCAAACATTTCAATAACACGATTCTTAGATACACCTTTGAAAAATCCAATTTCTTCAGAAGGTTCATCACATAATTTATATTGTTCAGAAGTCATATCAAAATATTGAGCAAAATATCCATTACAAGGTGCATCAAAACCAAAGATAATGCAATGATTATCATCAATTACTACTTTATTTCGTCCCATATTATGATTCCTTAAGCCACATATCAGATTTAAGAACAATTAATTTAGTTCCACCTTCAAATTCAGGTACGTCAACTAAACAATCTGTTTCATTAACTTCTACAATAGTACCATCACCACAAACTCTTACACCCCATTCCTCGCTGTCTGTATCAATATGAACTAATTGACCTGTTTCAAAATCATCATCATACTTAAAAACATCTTTTAATTCTTCACCTTCTACTTCAAGATAAGGATCACCGTCTTGAAAACCATCACAATCAAACAAGTTTTTATTAATAAGAAGATTCGTAGCTTTATAGGCTTCGTCTTTTAAGGTAATAATTACTTCTTGATTAAGTTCCTGTGGAGTCATTTTTAAAATTTGTTTACCTAGATCAGCCCATTTCATGATTTATCCTTTCAGTAATGCACTTGTCATAATAACATTAAGATTTCCATTAAATAATGGAAAACCCATTTCAGCTAATTTTAAAATATTTGTACTTTCTCTTGATCGAACACAAATTCTTCCATCATCTAAAATATGTAAAAGAGGAACATCATTTGCATAAAGAGTAGGTAATTTAGCGCCATAATATTCATCTAATACTAAAGTTATTACAATTGGTTTAATTACTGGTTCTTCTTTTAAAACAAATCTCATATTAATCTCCAAGATATTTAATATCAACATCTTTCATCATTTTTAATTGTTTACCAAACTTAGTATCAATTACAAAATGTTTATCTGAAGTTGAAAAGTCAAGTGCGTCCTGATTATCATTTGTACCAAAAATACAACCCTTATCAATATCTACAATATAATAACGATAAAGTTTATCTATTGCTTCCATACGTATTCTTAATGCAATTAATTCATTTGCGACAGTAGAATTAGCTTCTACTAATTTACCATCAACGAACATAGTTACCATTACCATTATATGTCCTATTAAGCCTCCCTACTCCTAAGAATAGGGAGGCGATTTAACTTAATTTAATAAGGCCAAGAGCGAAGTTTAAGAATTAAATCTAACCTATCTTCAGCTTTTTCTACTACCATAAAGAAATGATTGTGACAAGTTGTGTCTTTTTCTTGAAGTTCTACTTCACAATCTCCTGTTTGAATTAAAGTTGTTTCTAGTTCTTTAATTACTTTTGAAAGTAACATAGTTAATCCAAACTAAATGTAGTTACATTAGTAGCTGCCTTAGTTCTTGCTCCTACCATAGCAAAAGCCTTATCCCAAGCCTTTTGCTTGAAATCAGCACCACTACCGAAGATAACACAATCAGTTGGATCTTTACCAAGCTTAGGCATTGTGTAATCCGCAAATTCTACAGCCGCTTGAACAGGCCACCAAGCCGTTCCCTTAACACCAGGAAGTTCTACACCCTTTCCATTCGCCATATAACCATCGAATGCATCAATTTTCTTAGTACGAATGGTACGTCCACGACCTTCAGCAACATCTTTTTCTTCACCAAAGAGTGCATTTTTATACATATTAATAAAATCATCATCAATAATAAACTTTCCAAGTTCATGACACTTATCACCCATGAGCGTAAAGTAATCATTCATTTCTTTCATAATTTTACCAGCTTCTTCAAGCCGATCTTCAGCGTTAAGTGTATGACGAACCTTAACGATTTGAGTAGAACCTTTACCAAGAGCCATGTTCAATGTATTCTGACATACAACTCTTATAGGAGTAAACATTACCTGACAAGGACTCGAACCATCATGTGAATTCATTAACATGATATATTGTTCAATCTTATCACCGGCTATTGGAGAGAAACTTTTTGGTAATTTAGCTAAAAGCCAGATTCTTTCTCCATCGCCTAAAGCTCCAGCGGTTTGATAAATAGCACCAGCTTCTCCGCCAATAAGAGAATCAAAAAAATCGAAAGCACGAACATTTTGAATAATTTCATATCTTGCACCAACTACTCCTAATACTTTATTATTATCTGTATTAATTGTAGCAAAACCACCCTTACAAAGAGAACCGTCTTGTCTAAGTAATTGTTCTTTAATAACCATGTATCCAAGATCAGCCATTTCAATTGCTTGTGCTGCTGTCATAGCTCCTTCACAATGTTTTCCTAATTGGTGCCACGGTTCAGATCCGGTATAGGCCATAGTATCATTATAGAGGTTATGAGCCATTTAATTGTTCCTTTGAAAGTAGATAGTTATTTAACCAAGGATTAATCTTTTTAGAAACTATTTCATCATATTGTTGTTGTAAATCTGATGGAATAATTCTACTATTTGCTATTAGATGGTTTTACTTCAAAATTATCGCCACATTTACATTTTACTATCCAGTTATAACTTCCTCCCGTACGATTCTCATCAACTGGTTCAAGTATCTTACAGTTGTTGAAAACTTGTCCCTTCCAGTTGATGAGTCTCGGCATATTACTCCTTTGGATACACTCCTAAAAGTTGTATCAAACTCCACGGAATAAATTCATCTAACCCTAATTGGTTCGCATAATATTCTATAACTCTGATAGCTTCTTTTTCAGTATCCACATTCTCAGCTTCAATTTCAACAAATGAAGCTTCGTCATATAAATCTGACTTTGAAGAGAAAATACGCTGTCTTTTTTTGTCATATTTATATGCGCCTTTTTTAATGTGATGGATAATAGTCTGACTAATAACAGCATCAGGCATACGCCATACTTTAATATATTGTTTAAATTCAATCTTCATTTCCCATTTTGCAATTTTAACAAATTCAAGATAATCTTGAATATTAGAATTAGGAGTACGAAGATTAACTTCTGTTCTTACAAGATTATCTTTAAAATATGTTTTAGCTGTCATTTCAGGAAAGCCGCGATGTGAATCATCACGAATTCTGATCAATCCACCAGGGACTTCATAATAACGATCATGTGAAAGACTTCCAAAATACTCTTTACAATTATCAAAAAGAACGGCTTCATTCAATGTGATATCATAAGGAATGTGATACTTACGTTCAATTTCAATGTTTCGCATGTAATTGTAGCCTCAACTCCTCACGAAGTTCTTCATAATCAGGAAAAGAAAGAATCTCTTTCTTTCCAGAGATTTGATCAAACTTCTCAATAATGAATTCTGATTTAATTGCAAAATAATTCATTCGTGTTATCTCTGTCTTCTCTGAGATAACGTTTTTCTTTTGTTCATGATCATAAGAAATTAAATAAGAAATAATCTTACGCCCATTTTGAATGAATTGGGAGAGATTCTTAGGTTTCATAAATTTAACAATGTTCTCTATATGCGTGATAACCGCGCCATGAATAGGTGTGGCATCATTCAAATATACTTCTAATGCTTTACCGGCAATGATTGGAACGTCATCATTATCGTCTGAAGGATTGCTAGACGGAGAAGATGAAGGGCTGCCCGAATTTTTATTAGCAAGATACCTCGTTCCTCTCTTTTCACCAGTCTTCGTTAGATAGTTTTTATTCAATCCGTCAGAAATTAGGTTACGAACTTCTTCCTTATCCTCAATCTCCAAATATCCTTGAATTTCAGAGAATGACGTTCCTTCTGGTCTGGTTTTAACGAAATCAATTAAGTCAGATAACAGGCTCAACTATAGCTCCTTTCGTTAATTCAAACATTTTTTCACATACTTCTTCTGCATTTTCACTAGTAGTAATTACTTTAACACCGCCTTGTAAAGCATTAACAGTACGCAATTCATATTTTTGTGTATCGTTAATAAAGATAATATAAACAGCAGAATTGAAATGTAAAAGTTTGCTTAGTTCATCGATTGGTTGAAAAGAAAGTCTTTCTTCTTTCTTTTCTTCACGAACTTCTTTAGTAATAGTATCAGCTTTAGAAACTGGAACGTCTTTATGGATATATCGTGAAGTTTTCTTTACACCTTCATGATAAATCTCACCTTCTTCTTCAAGTTCTCTAAGTGCTAGAACGATATCAGTTCTTGCAGTATTGAACTTTTCAATAAGTTGAGGAACAGTTACAACTTTAGACGTTGCGATAAATTCTAAAACATTTTGTTTTAAAATTGTATCAGCCTTAGCTTCATCTTCCGTTGTTTCTTCGTCCTCAATACTCATTACTTCAAAATAAGCATATTCAGTAGAACGTCTTTCTCCACGAATCTGAATTTCGCCATCATCCATTAATCCGTACAATGCTTGACGAATTTCGTAAGGACTTGCATCTAAAATAGAATCAAGTTCACTACGCTTGAACCATCTTGGATTAGCTTTAGCGAAGTCAAGAATTTTAGTATTTAATTCTTGATTAATTTCTGGAGCAACTTCTTCATCTGGTAATTCACTATGTTGTGACCAAATAGAAGATTTTCCATGACCATGAAGATGAATGACACCTTTCTCATCACGCAGGAAAATTAAAATTTTCCTGAGTATATGTTCTTGATGTTGAGGAAACTTTGTAAATAAATCTGAAGAAGAAAAATCTTTAAGACTTAATACAAATTCTTCAACCTCTTGAATAAGTTTAGGACTAAGTTCTTCTTCTTTTTCAGCATCATTTAAATTAGGATTTGTAGAATAAAAAGTTCCTCTTTTTACTCCATAAGAGAATACTTTCTTTTCTTCTACAAGTTCTTTAATAGATTCTTTAATAATATTAAAAGGGACGGCTGGAAAATAACCAGCAGCGTCCCTTGAGGTAAATGATGTTGTATCTTTTATACTATTTAAAACCGCAATAGCGATTTTACTTGTCACAAGCCTTTCTCCTTATAAAACTTCACTCGTTCCATTACACGAATAGGATAACTCATGTTAGGAGTATTGACTCTTGTGTCTTTTTTACCATAGAGAAGACCCGTGTTAGCTTGTCCCCAAAAATAACTATGAAGACTTATTTCATACGAATCTTCTTTTTCATAACCCGCTTCCATATGAGCCGCATGTAAATCAGCTAAAAATGAAATACCAACAATTACGTTGGCGACAGGATCAAATAAACTATTTTCTTTATAATCAATTCGTTCTAGTCTTAAATATGGTCGAGCAGTTGAGGGTAGTATTTGCATCAAACCTTTTGCGTTTGCTTCGGATACTACTTCAGGATTCCAACCACTTTCTACATCAATAAGACCACAAATCAAAGATACATCCATTTTTTTTAGATCACAAATTGAAATGATTGTTTGAGTTAAAAGCACTTTTGTTTTAATGGTTGCTTTAGCCCCAATCCTTTCATCAATGATTTTTAAAAGAGTTGTTTGTTGAGAACTTTTCAAAGCAAAAGCTTGAATCACTTTATTTGATGTTACTACTTCATCAACTTTTTGATTCATCTTATAAAAACCAAATACCACTCCACCAGCTATTAAAAGAATGATAAGAATTAAATTAACTAAAGTTCCTATGCTCTTAGGATGAGAAGATTTAGTAATTTCTTCACTCATTATTACTCCTACAATAAAGGTTAAGTATGAATCTCCCAAGAACAGCTTTCCGAGTGCCAAATAATGCCACCGTTCATAAGCTGCTTACCATCCCTGGAAATGACCCAATACAGGCTACGGGGCGCGATATCCTTCATGAAGTATAAGTCTATCGCATCATCATAACCACCGCTACTATTTTTAGCGATTTGCCTAACCCTATCAAGATAAGGTAAAATTCCTTCTAATTCACAAGTTTCCTTAGCTTGGTCTACAATTGTTTCGTTTACGTTAGGTTTTGCTTTCTCTAAACTATCTAAGAAAGCTGGAAGCAAATCTAGTTCAATTTCTGGATCTAAGTTTAAAACTTTGTTAAATTCAACGAAAAGTTCTTTTTCTCTAAAAGGAATATATATTTGCTTACAGTTTTCACTTATATCTACAAAACGTAAAGAAGTTCCTGTAAATTGAAGTAAATGATAATTATCACAATAAAACGGACAGAATCCTTTTTCGTTTAACATATGTAAGAGTTCTGCTTGACTGATATAGAAATCTTGATAATAAGGTTGACCTTTTTCTTTATATAGAATTCTGAAATTAGTAGAATTTTGTTTTGTGATACTAAATATTTCTAAATGTAAAACTGTTTTAATGTCAGGCATACATACTCCTATAAAACTTCAGCCAGAAGATCATATACATGCATCTTCTCTGTTTTAGTATTTCTTGAAAAACGGTATTTACCAATAGCGAATACACTATGCTTACAAACGCCATTATATAAATAAGAATATTGTACATTGATAGCGCGAGCAACAGCAGCTAGATTGTTAAATACACAATTTTTTCCATTGACGGTATTTAAAAGAAGCCATTGATTATGATTATGATCATTTTTAATAGGAGTATCATTCTTAGGTACACCCTTAAATCCGGTTAATTTACCTTTAACAAAGGTTTCTGTTTTAATCGGATTATAAGAATTGTGCGTAATAGTGAATTGGTAATTATTAAAGAATTTTTCAGTCAAAATTTTTTTTTTAATAAAAGCATAAAAATGTTTATTTTGATCAGGAAAATGAATATCAAGTTCCTTATCTAAAAGTTTATCTTCAAACGAATGCTGTTCTTGAGTACCTTTATTTAAGAGACTATACATTTATACACTCCGTTTTAACTTTCCTGCTAAATGAGGAAAATTATCGTTAGATTGTCAAAGAAATTAAAAATTAATTAGCACATTTAGAAAACATATATTTTGTCAAAGCTTTCATGGCTTTCTTTTCTTCAATTTGGTTTATGTTTAAAAGATCATTTAATTCTTTTTCATTAATACATAATAAATGTTTATCTTGATCTAAAGCAAAAACATATCCGATTCTATTCTCTTCTGGAATTTTTTCAGCTAATTCAGGAATTAATTCTTTAAGTTTAGCATAAGTTAATAACATTAAATTTCACCTAAAATTAATTCCTTAAAATAAGGTAATTCTTCGATAGATTTACAAATTACTTCTCTCCATTCAGGCATTCTATGATCTTTGCGATAATAATAAATATTTGCTAAAACTTGATAACTAAATCCACGATTACGTCTTTGTAGCCAACCTTCGGGAAGACAAGCTTTAAGAACTTCAATAGGAATTTCTTGGCGTGAACCATATCGCTTTACAAGTTTTTCGATATTATTTGTAAATTGTTCCATAACGAATTCAGGAGTATAGTCTACAAACATATCATAAGAAATATCTTTAGATTCTTTTAAAAGCGTGTACATTGTAGATTCAGAGCTAATCATATCTACGCCAACTGAGTAAGTATCTAATTCAGCCCACACACTCCTTGGCATATTAATATTAAACCAAGCTGTAATACCACGTTGAAACTTACCGTGAACTGGACCTTGTTTAAGAAGTTTAACTGCTAATGCGATATCTTTAGACCCAAGTTTAATTCCAGGTGATTTGATATCTCTTGCATAAAGAATTTCAGAATCACCTTTAGATTTAGTAGGATATCTCATTCCTTCAATAGAAGCAATAAATCCACCAACTTCGATTAAATCAAAACAAACATTCATTTGTCAAACTCCGGTTTAACTCCAGTTACAGGATCATTAATTGCTTCTGTAAAACTTTTATTTAATTCACAAGAACCTTCTTGATAACCTGCTTCACTTACATTTGGAAAATTAATTTCACCTTCTTTAAACATTGCGATTGCTTTATCTAAAGAATCAGCTTCTACAGTTTGTTCAAAATCATAAGTTTCTGACCACGCTAATCTAAATCGAGTCATAATTATGTCCTATATTTCCAAGGTTCTTTTACACCACGTTCTTTAGCAGTTTCATCCCATGATCTAGGTTTTTCAGGATACTCATGAGATAAAACATTACTATCAGGTGGAACTAAGAAACTAATTCCAGATGTAGATTTATCTGGAATTATTCTTTTCCAGAAATTAACATTAATTTGTTCTGGATAATTCGTGAATTCAGTTTTTTCTATATGAACAATATTTGTACTAATTTTACGTTTACGTAAGTTGCCATATACGTCAACACATGTTAAAAATCCTTCTGAATCTGCTTCACCAATGTAATGACATTGCCAAGATAAAGCTTCAGACACATCATTAATTAATTCACCTTCTTCATCACGTAAATCTTTAGGATCAATATTTTCAGCCATGTAAGTAACTGAATATAAAGTCCAAGAATGAAAGTATTTTTGAGCTAATACTTTACAAGCACCCTGTAACATTAATTCGTATTCTTTTGTTTCTTTCTGCCATCGTTCATATTCTTCTTTAACAATTAGCTGAAATTTTGTATTTTCTTCAGTTACTCGTTTATTTTCGATTTCAGCATCAACAATAACCCTATTAAGGGTTGTCAATGCTTCCGTATATTCTTCTTCAGAAAGAAATACTTTATCTGCCTCAAGTTGTCCAAGTAGCTGTAAAGCTCTTGAAGCACCGCTATAATTACGCGGAATTTCATTCTTCCAGAAATAAGGTTTTGATTTTTTTAACTCTTCAATACGCTTACCAATAATAGTAGAAAGATTGCCGATTAACTTACGTTCATTATCTGTCTGAATCTTATTTCGTTCATTTAAAGCGTTTAACGTATCTCTTGGAACAGTAATAAGAAAACGAGCAAGTGTTTCATTACCTAATCTAAGATAAGTATCTTGAGCGCATGTACTATTAATACCTACGCTTATTGAAACTGTAATAGAAACACTATCATAGATTAATACAGCTTTATAATTAACATAATCACCATTAGGTGTTAGTTCAAGAAAATCAAAAGAGTTAGTAATTTCTTTAGAAAATACGTTTAATAAATCTTCTTTTAAATCTCTAATTTTTAGCAATCGTTGTTCCGCGAGTAATGCTTCTCGCTTTTTATTGTCTTCATTTATTTGTAAAGCTGCATCTACTAATGGATTAGACATACCTTCTCTCAATCATATCCCAATAAAGATGATTTGGATCACGAGTAATAACTTCGCCAGCAATAAAAGTCCCATTTAAAAGATTAGTTTCGACTTCTAGAAATCTAATAATACTAGGATCATTAGGATGATTAATAAATACACCCTTAAATTCTTTTTCTTTATTTAAAGCCATGATTCCTGGCATTACCTTTAACTCAGGTGGAGAAGGAACCATTTTACCTTCTGCACGTTGTTTAACTCTTTCAATAAAATTAGTTAAACAAATATCTATACCCGCATCTTTATTATCACAAGGAATAATGGTTGGAACAAAATGATCCATAGGAATATTTGTATTCCACCAAGCCTTACAGCCCATAATTTGTTCGGAAGTAATGCCATAATCATTATAAGCTTGTTCTAATGTGATTAAAACATGTTCTGGTAAATAATAAAATAACTCTAAACCATCATACCAAAAAGGTAGACTCATAGATTCTCCACAATCCATTTCTTGAATTCTTCAAATGAATTAAACTCTGCTTCAAAATGATCAGGAACAGCTTCAGTTTTAGCATTAGCGTATTTTAAGCGCAAAGGCATTAACAAAGATACACTAATTCTAAATTTTCCATTCTTTACGAATACGCTAAAACCTCTAGGCTGAGTTACATCCTTACTATAGTCTATTTTGTTCCCAGGTTCATTAGTTCGTGGACTCAAGAAAATAGAAGTCATAATATGATTTGAGTTTAAAGAATCAAATAACAACTTACCTGTAGTCTTAAGATCTACATCATCGATAAAGAAGTTCATCGGTTTAGCAATTTTAGGAGATTCAGGTGAAGTTAAGAACTTAATCTTATCTCTATCAGTTACTACCCAATCAGGATAATCAATTTGGGTAAGATCAAGTGAATTACCAGTAGTAGTTCTAATCTTCTTTTCAGGTGGAATAATATTATTACCGTGAAAATATTGTCGAGTTTTCTTAATTTTCTTAAAAAGAACAAAACCTTCTAACGATTCTTCCAACTCACTAGCATCAAAATCTCTAAATCTATCAGTCAGATCAGCAATTGTATAACAACCCTTGTCAATAAACTCAAGGACAGGTTTGAATTCATCCATTTGTAAATCTCCGTTTTATGTAAATAACACATTCTTCATAATTTTGAAATATGATAGTATCATCTTGTTCAAAGTTAAGTTTAATTAATCCATCCCCTACTTGAGAAAATTCATATTCACCATCTTTCAATGATTTATCTAAATTTAAAGGTAAACTATATTTTCTAGCTCTACCTTTACCAGTAGGGATTAGTTTGTTATTTTGAACAAGAATTTGAAACAAAGCTTTATTAGAATCCGTATTAGGAATTGAAGCTTCTAAAAAAAGCTCTGTCTTGCTTAAGGCTTTACCTTCAGCAAGCGCATGTCTTATTCTATCGAATACTGAAAGCATTTCGCGCTTCCGTTCGGCGTTTAGTAGCTGCTGCAATTGAACCGATATAACCAAGTTTATTCAAACATTGAGTGCAATACATTCCATCATTTTTATTATGATCTATATAGTGAACTAAATGTGTTTTATCTTTATTACAACTATGGCAAGTATTATGCATTATTTTATAAGAAGATTTAGTAATTGAGATCAACAAAGACGTTTCAATTAAAGCATCAATATCTTGTTCATGAATAAAATATTCTTCTAAAGACATTTCAATTGTGTCATTAAATACTTTAATCTTTTTGCCTTTTTGGGTTAGTTGAACAAAGTTTTTATTTTCTTCATTTTTCTGAATAAGATTAGCTTGTTCTAAACTTTTTGCATAACTAGGATTAATCCTAATCCATGTATTAGAGCCAGGAAAAGCTTCTGCTTGTTTAAGTTTTAAAATAGATTTAGCAATGTTTAAATTTTGGTCATCAATGTCCTCGATCCAGCATACGTCAATAGTAATCATTCTGTTTCAGTTACAATAGCAATGGCTTCGAGAAGCATTTCATTACTATAATAATCACCAGCAAATTCAGAATAAATATAAGCAGGATATTCTTTGACGAAATCTGCCATTACTTGAATTGAGGTAAGATAAGAATTATAGCGATGAGTTAACTTCATATTATTAGAAATAACGTTTTGAGTATTCGGAATACCAGTTAATGCAACATAACGAGAAATGGCGTAACGAATAAGATTCTCATTCTTATAAGTCAGATTTTCTTCTTCATCAACGGTAATAAAACTAAATACACTTTCTTTACGTCCAAGGTTAACTAAAGCTGTCCAACGTTCATTTTCAGGATATGTGTCATCACTAATGAATGTATTAACAAATTCATCTATACGTTTATTGTCATGTTTAATAAGTTCAACTAATTGAATTAAATTAGTTTCTGGAAATTTAGCAATAATCTTAGACAAAGACATATCACTGTTAATTGAAGCTTTGATTGCAACATTATTCATGTTAACTCCTTGGTTATTATTAAATTTAGGTATCAGTTGTATTAAATTTTCAACCATTTTATACTCCTAACGGATACCTAAAGACAAACGCCCATAAATAAATAAAGTTGCCAATGAATCATGTAAAGCCCGGTGTGCTTGTTCATTTTTGTAGCCTAAATAGTTTGCTACTTCACCAAGTTTCATAGATTGAATGGGCAACTTTGCGGCTTTACTTTGTTCTAATGTACAACGAATTACAGATTCCCATTGATTAAAGTTCATTCCAATTCTGAAAAAGTTATGTCTTAGAATTCTTGTATCAAATTTAGAATTATGCATTGTAATGATTTTTGTACCATCTAACCAATCTTCAAACTTTGAGAATACTTCCTGATCTTCAGGAGCATTTATTACCATATCATTTGTTATTCCCGTTATCTCTGTAATCTTTGGAGGAATTGGAATACCGGGATTAACCAATGAACTAAACTCAATATAATTTACACTCAATCCATCGTAAATAAAACCAGAAGCACCAATTTCTATAATGCGAGCATTATTAGAAAAATCAGTACATTCTACGTCAACTGATACAACTTTAGTTATATAAGGATTTTTATCAAAGAATTCCTCATACAAACTTAATAGTGCTGGGTTCATGTATAACCCTCCTTATTAATAGTGTATACGGAATCCATAAATAGTCAAGAAAAAGGGGAGCCCGAAGACTCCCCTTTTTCTGTAAACCGAATTATTTATTCAGTAACTGCCTCAACTTCAGGTTCACCAGCTTCTTCCTCGCTAGTAGGAAGATCGATGCCCATCTTTTCGCAAATCTCAGTAGCCTTAGCTTCGGAAATCTCGACATAAGCCTTATAAACACCTTCCTCAAGGCGAGGAACGCCAGCCATCAGATCACGAATCCAGCTAGAATCGCGCTTACCAGTCTTATTAGAACGATAAGTAATGTTAGACTTCAGTTCCTCAACGAATTCAGCAACACTAGGCTTCAGTTCAAGCACAGTGGTAAGAACCAGTTCAACATCAGTCTGTGAACGCTTGCTAACCAGACCCTCGCTACGACCTACGCGAGTAATTACGGCGTAAAGCTTCTGCTTCGCCTTAGTAGCATTCAGATTGAGCTTGTTAGCAAGCTGATTAATAAGCTTCTGCTCATTAACGAGCTTGACCAGACCTTCAAAACGGCCTTGAAGATCAGACTTAGCCTTGCGGGTCCGACGCTTTGCGGCAGGAGCCTTAGAAGTAGTAGCAGTAGCAGTAGCCATTAGTGGCCTCCAAAATGGATTGTGGTGGATGAAAGTGTAGTGTCTGCGTGATTGACCCTACACAATAAAGTCTACGCTTCAGAGTCCTGTGAAGCAAGACAATTTTTAGAAGAATAGAACAATCCGCCATTTTTAGGCGGAGTTGGCAAGCCGAACTGCCTTTTTTGATAACGGCCTTCATATACTGCGGTATTACCAATGAGGTCTAAAAAGGTGAACTGACCGATCCTCATGCCCTCGTAAATGCGGATTGGATTGGTTGATACCATTTCGAGGGTTACAGAACCATCAAAGCCAGGATCGATCCATCCAGCGGTTACATGAACAGTTAGACCTAAACGGCCTATAGTAGATTTTCCTTCTGCTGTTGCTACTATATTAGAAGGCAACTTAAGAGATTCTATTGTAGACCCAAGATATAGCTTACTTGGAATCATAATAAAACCATCTTCGGGAATTTCAATCTCTTCCCAAGGCAAGTTAGAAATATCTTTAGCATCAATAGTAGTATTTAAAGGTAAACAAAGTAAATGTTTAGATAATCTAAAATCAATACTAGCCGGAGAAATTAGCGCACGTTCACCTCCCATGATGACGCCATTGTTAATGAATTCATTAATACAATCAGAACCTAAACACGACATAAGACTCCTTTATACACGACACAAAACGCCCATAATTTTAGTACTATCATTTACGGCTTGAAGTAATCTCATATCTTTTCCAGCACATAACTTTAAAATATCATTTTTCAAAAATAGTTTTGACGAACTAGCTTTGAAAAAATCAGCTACTACTGCACAGTTAAAAATTAAATCGGAATTATCTACTTTGATTTGAGTACTGCCTACTTCAGTTATTCCTATTAGTAAATCTTTCTTAAACTCTAATCGAACATAATGATTAGGATTTAATACTGATAATTCTTCCGCTTTCTTTAATGTAATTAATTTTTCACAAAAACCTAAAAACTCATCACTACTAATACTTATAACAGAATTATTGGTTTTTTGCACTTCACTAAATAACATTTCAAATTTAGGTATAGTTTTAGAAGAAGTAGAAATCATAACCCATTCTTCATCATTTTTAAAATACAATCTCCTATTATCCACACAATATGCATCAATGTTACTAGTGACTTTTTGTAATAACTTTAATTCTACAGCTATATTTATATCTGTTTCTGTTGTTTCAAAAATAGAAACAGAACGAGATAGTTGACAAATATCATTTCCTTTAATTACAATTAAATCTTCAAAGTCTTTATCCATTCCTTTTACAGTTTTAAAGTGCATTCCCCTAATTGTTATTAATTTTTCCTCAAAATTAGGAGGAACAGGTATCCAGTTTTGAGGTTTTGGTATATAGAACACAGTGTCTACATCCATTATTGGAATAGCTGCTTTATCTTCTTCATTTTCCATAGAAAGTTTATTTTTATTAATCTTAATTTCTATGTTAGCATTTGAGTCAAATACTTTAAGAGCAGCTTCAAGAGCAAAAATGTTAACTGCACATTCCATATCTTTCATATCTACACTTAAAATAGTATTAATACAAATACCAGTCATACCATTACTGGCTCGTAATTCAAAAATACCATTTTTAACCTTAAATACACAGTTCTGAGCAAAATCGCCTTTTCCTGAAAATTCGCATCCTCTTGTTACAATTTTTCTAAGAACACTACTTAACATAATTGCTCCTAGAAATTAATTCATTTATATATTCTTCTAAATTATCACTTTCAGTATAAGGGATAATTAGAAGAATAATATTGTTTTCTTTTGCATAACGTACTTTTGATTCGTCTCTTTCTAATTGTTGTATAAAATCTTCTTTAGTTTTATAATATCGATTAGGATATTCATAATGCTGATAACCATGATATTCAAAAGCTATTTTACGTTCTGCGTTATAACCGTCCCATTCAAACCTTTGATCAACTTCATAAAATCTAGTTTTTTTAAATTCTATGTTTAGTTTTTGTTCTAATAATTGTTTACATAATTTTTCTGTTTTAAAAGAAGCACATTCAGGACACCATTGATTGTAAAATTTAACATTATTCCATCTTGCTTCCCATTGATGTTTTTCTTTACATTCCCAAATCACATTCGTTGAATTGTTAATGTAATTTTCAGTAATTAAACGACCTTCTTTACTTAATGCATATTCTTGTAAATCTTTTATATCTCCACGATACAAAAGACTTAATTTTACATCAGAACACATAGGACACCAAGCATCACGATATTTAAGATTACCGTAATCTGATTCCCATTGATGACCTTGTTCACATTCCCATAGTAAATGACTACGTGCATTAACGTATTCGGTAGAAATTAATTTTCCGCCTTTACGTTTTGCATATTCATGTAATTCACTTATATCTATCTGTTTTTTTGTAGAATTTCTTTCAAATGCACAGAATGGACACCAGGAATTTTTATACTTGATGTTATTCCAGGGTGTTTCCCATTGATGTAATTTATCACATTCCCATAACAAATTACTATGTGCATTGATATATTCTGTAGAAATTAATCTTCCACATTTATTTATAGCATGTTGCTGTAATATTATTATGTCTGTTTTTCGTTTCATTCATTTTGCTCCTCATTATCATCTTCATTATCCTCAAGGTCATAAAAACCGGTTTTTGTCGATGATTTCTCAACTAAGTATTTTGTTTGTGGGATATTAGTTCCCTTAATTAACTTAAGAAAATTAGCTTTAGTCATTTTTAAAGCATCAAAAATCTTACCAGGAGGAACTTTAGCTTCTTCTAAATCCATTACAACATGGAAAATATCTGTAACAGATTCTTTCTTTGTATCCTGAATACCAAAACCTTCAGTTTTAGAAATTTCAATATTTTTACCATGATCTAAATAAACTTCAAGACTTTCTTTTACTTGCTTCATTTTAAGTTGTAAAGCTTTATATTGTCGTGCAGCTTCTAATGCTGTAATTTCATCTGTAATAATAACATCTTCAGTAAGAGCATTGCGAACTGATGGACAAATCCCTCTAATTTCGCAAAGTTGACAAAATCCACTTGGTCTAGCTTCACGATCATTAGGATCGTTAACAACTTCGTGATATTCAGCGATATCAGCTACAAGTTGTTGACGTAATCTATCATAATCGTCTTCTCTTGTTAAAATAATAGGTTCGGTAAGAACGCCATATCTTGCAAATTCAAAATAAAACTTAATTACTTGAACTTTTGGATATGCTTGGAAAATTAAGAATGGATAATAGTCTTTTTGCAGTTTATATTTCATAACTGTTTGACTATAAATCTTACGAGAAGTTTTATAATCATAGACATTAGCAGTTAATTCATCTGTTTCAATCATGTAGTAATCAATTGCGCTAGAGAAATAAGCTTCTTCACCATTCTCGGGAGGATCAATAACATTTAATCCTTCATCAAGATAAAACCTTCTTTCAATACACGCAATATGAGCATCTAATAAGATGCTATAATTTATAAATTCCTTACAGTCCTTCAAGATATCAATTGTTTCCTGATATACTTCGATAGGAACTGAAGCTGCATATTTATAAATAATTGATTCCCAATACTCAAAGTCTGTAGCACTTCTCTGTGCTAAACAATGAGTACCATAATCTTCAAGAGCATCATGAACCGCTGATCCACGTAATGCAGAACTAGCGATATACCCTTTAAATTTATCACGATAAACTTTTTGTACACTAAAAGGACAACGTTTGACAGCCTCTAATGCTGAGGTTCTACAGCCACGATAATTGGAATTATTAACATCTGTCACCATATGTATCCACTAGGTTAACTAACGGGATTGACAAGTCGCAATAACCTAAAAAGTCTGTTATTACGACAACTGGATCATTTTCATCAGGATTATCGTCAGTAGTAGCTATTGATATCTTAGAACGAAATGGGTCCAAAATATTATGATGTATCTTTTTAAAATTCTTTAAAAAAGTTAAAATACCAAAATCAGGCGAATCTATCTCATAACATACAAGTAAATCATGAAGTTTCCAATCGCTTAACTCCTTGGCGGCACGTTCTTGAATATAAAGAGAATCACATCTTGTACCCATATCATGAGCCATTTTTAAATGTTCAGATCCATGTAATCTAATCCATACGGTTTTTTGTTTTTCGTAAAGACCTTCACCATATGAAATATTATCAGGAAAAATATCATGTAATCTGGATTGAAATTTTAATTTTCTGAATCCATTTCCATTTATTTTTGCTACTTCTCTATCGGATTCTCTCTTTAATTTTTGCGCTTCAGCTTCTACTTCTTCTAAAAATAATCGTTTCTTTTCTTCGGTATCTTCTACCTCTGAGTCATCAATTTCTGGTTCTTCTTCTATCTCTTGTGCTTCATTTTCTATAATAGTTTCTTCTACAATAGAAGTTTCTTCTACAATAATATCTTTACTTTCAATATGTTCTTCAATAGTTAGTTTTTCAATAATTATTTCAGTAGATTCTTCCTCTTCTTCTATTACTGTATTTTCAGAAGAAATAGGTTTTATCGACTCTGTAACTACTATCGAAACTGCTGTATACCGATTTTTAGTCTTATCTAAGCGTAACCCGTTAAATTGTTCTGGTAATCCTTTATAAGTTCTACCCTCTAATGTAAAATTAGAAAGAGCCGATATATTATTCGGCTCTTTCATTACTACTACAGGAAATTTTTTACCGCTGACTTGGACAGCAAACTTCATGATCACTCCTAAAAGAGATCGTCGTCAGCCACTGGAACGGTAGAAGCTCTTTCGGTAGATGGTTCTGAAGTTTTGGGCTTATCTGATTGTGTTTCTACAGACGCCTGTGTACTTGTAACACTTTCTACTGAAGGAGTGTCTTCGTTTTCGTCACCTTCAGACAGTGGGATGGAAAGTTCATTAGAAAGTTCACTCACAATTGTTTTATCAGCGATATTGCCTCTGATACGTGCCAATTCCTGAATCTCTTTAAAATCACCATACACCGTCCCTGTCCCTAATGCAAGCTCTCTCATAGAACAAGGCATTTTAACCTGGACAACGGGCACATTTTGCTTTTGTTTACCACCTTTGCCATCGGGAACCATTTGAGATTCCATTTGTATACTTAACAAAACTTCTAAACCCCTTAAAGAGCCTCGTATATTAAACATCATTTCAAATGCTTTTTGCATTTTACTAATACTACCCCAAGCATTTGTTCTAAACTTCCATACGCCACCAACTACGGGAGCATCAAGAATAAACACGGATAAGATACCATTTGGTCTACAAGTAGTTTTATAAGGATCATTATTTACTAAACGAAACTTACAATGTTCATAATCACAAGGTACTTCGATTAAAGAACCATTTTGTTGTTTACGAACTGCTGTAATTCCATTTTCAGATTTACAAGACCATTCTTTTTTACCTTTCCAATCAGCAAAAGAAGTAAAAAATACTTCATCTGGATGATGAAAAGGTAAAACTACTTTAATAGATTTAGGTTTAGCCCCATAAATCTTTTCCATAGCTTCAGTCATAGGAATATGAATGGGAGCAGAATCCGTTTTAGGGTCTACTTGATGTGTAAATAAGAAAGAATCTAATTTAACTGGAAAACCGTTTGGGCCTTTCTTACCAATTGCGATTCTTCCATCAGTCGGCGGTAGAAGAGTTTTACCTGATTTATCTAGATTTAAACCCATTATGAATTCTCCTTTTTCTTAAAGAAAATAGTGATACGATCAATCAATGGCATTAAATGATATTTACCTTTTTCATCTTCATGTTTACCATGTTCTGAATATACTTTATGAGGAACATTTTCGTCATCTAAATATTCATGTAACTCTTTAGCTTCTCCAACAAAAGTAATATCGTCCCAATGTTTACGAGCTTCTAATGATACACTCATTGTTTAGCCTTTCTAAAATAACCAATATAAGAAGCAAGAGAAGATTGACGACCTTTATCCATATTATCGATAGCATCACATAAAATATCTTCATTTTCAGCTACGATTAATATTTGTTTCTTAGCTCTTGTTAAACCCGTATAAAGTAAATTACGAGTTGTAATTCTAGATTTATTTAAAAAGAACACGACCTTATCAAATTCACTTCCCTGGGACTTATGAACAGTAAACGCATATGCTAAACTAACCATCCAATGCATAGGTTTAGTATAATAAACTTCTCGCATATCCGAGTATTCTGCAATAAATTCACCAGTTTTAAATACTTTTCTAATAATCCCTGTATCACCATTCATGACATTATTTTGTTTATCATTCTTCAAATGAAGAATTCTATCTTTATCTCTAAATCTGCCCATACCTGGATTAACAATATCTTGGACAATAGGATTGATAATTTCTGAACCGTACTCTTTAAGAACGGTTAGAAATTGAGCATCTTTCCATTTGTCTGAATTTGCTATTTTCTTAATCAATTCTTCTACATTCATATTACCGTAGAAATAAGTTTGAACTTCTTTATCTTCACCTTTTACTAATTCTTTACCATTTGCAATAGCGTGTGCAGATTGAATAATTGACCCAGGTTGTTGACGTTTAATTTCTTTTAGATGACAATGAATACCAATACCACTATCTACAATTTGTTTAAGAACTTCACCTGCACCAACTGAAGGTAATTGGCAAGGATCACCTACAATTAAAAGCTTACATGTTGTTTTATCGATAGCAATTGCAAGTTTACCTGCAATTTCAATATCCATCATGGAAGCTTCATCTACAATAACTAATTTACCTTCCAAAGTCCCGTTACCTTCAAGTTTATATCCTTCATAGGTGTCAGTAAAATATAAGATGGAATGGAGTGTTCTGGCTTCCATTCCACATAATTCGGTAATTCTTTTTGCCGCCTTGCCTGTAGGAGCGCAAAGTATGATATTTTCTTCACCGTATATTTGAGAGATAACAGAAACAGTTCTAGTTTTGCCCGTTCCTGGTAGTCCTGTAAGAATGACAAGATTTGATTTCTGTAAAGCATGAACAGCTTCCTTTTGTTCATCTGCTAATTGATCAAATGCCGGATGAGATACACAAACATTATCAAAATAAGCCATACCAGCGGCATCTATATCAACTAACATTTGAGCTAAATACCTTTCGGCATAAATCAAACGTATTGGATAGATTTTACCACCCTTGGTTATAACTATTTTCTTTTTATCTTGTAATTCAGTTTGTACTTCAATGAGTTCATCCACAGGAAACTCATTAAGTTTTAAATTAGGCATTAATTGATAATCTCTAGCATAACAATGACCATAATCTATAACGTGTTCAAGAGCCGCTAAATAAACGGCTTTATGTCTACGTTTATCAAATGGTATTTCACAATGTTTAGCTACTTTATCCGCTACTGCTACCGTAAAACCTTTATCTTTAGAATACCAAAACCACGGATCTAATTTCATGGTTTTATCCATTTCAATTAGATCCGCGATATTGAAGTTATCTAATACATAAGGCGATACTAAAAATTTTTCGTTAATAGTATCAATGTAAGCTTGTTTTTCGGGAGAAATAGTCGTTTCTTTATTTCCAAATAAATCTGCCATCTTTATACTTCAAAAAAAGTAGATTCACCATCTTGAAGTGAAGCGATTTTTTCAAAACCTGAATAAGCTCCATCTTTAATGGGATGACTAAATCTTCCATCATAAGGAACTTCAATATTAGATCCAGGTAAAATCATTACAATCTTACCATCTGTTACTCGCTTTTTAACTTCAGCTTCGCTATTACCACGTTTTTCTAGCGTCATGATTAACTCCTAATTAAATAAATCGTGACAAAAATTCCAAATCTGGATATCTGATTTAGACAACCATTCACTATCACCATTAATTTGATAACCAATACAAATTAAATTTGTAATAGTATGACCAATTAAAATTCTATCTATAATAAGTTGTTTAGTTTTAAGTGGTTCATTTATATCAAATAAATTAACTTTTTTAGTTTCTGTAATCACATTATGAACTTCAG